>Ga0265780_10006411_pt1 | contig 14613 bp, 12 predicted proteins | sample P1T30metagenome_FD_192432 | JGI IMG/M metagenome (GOLD analysis project Ga0265780, IMG submission 192432) | Plant litter microbial communities from East Loma Ridge, Irvine, California - P1 T30 | ecosystem: Environmental > Terrestrial > Plant litter > Unclassified | place: USA: California... | reverse complement strand
ATCGGACCTGCTGGCCAACCGTCCGGACATCCGTTCGGCCGAGCAGCAGCTGATCGCGGCCAACGCCAATATCGGCGCGGCGCGCGCGAACTTCTTCCCGCGCATCACGCTCACCGGCTCGGCCGGCAGCGCCAGCACCGAGCTGTCGGGCCTGTTCGACAGCGGCACCTGGGGCTGGACCTTCGCGCCGCAGGCGATCCTGCCGATCTTCGACTACGGCCGCAACAGCGCCAACCTGGGCAGCGCCCGGGCCCAGCGCGACATCGCGGTGGCGCAGTACGAACAGTCGATCCAGACCGCGTTCCGCGAAGTGGCGGATGCGCTGGCCGGCCAGGCGACGTATAGCGAGCAGCTGCGCGCGCAGGCGGCGGTGACCGAGGCGGAAGCGGACCGCTTCAACCTGTCGGACCTGCGCTATCGCAGCGGCGCCGCGAGCCAGCTCGACCTGCTCGACGCGCAGCGCTCGCTGTTCCAGTCGCAGCAGTTGTCGGTGCAGGCCAATTTGCTGCGCCTGCAGAACCAGGTCGTGCTGTATCGCGTGCTGGGTGGCGGGTGGACCGAGCCGGCAACGCCGGTGGAAGGCACGACGCCAGTCGCTGCGCGTTAAGCGTCGATCGGGCGTTTGCCGAAATGAGAACCGGGCCATGTGGCCCGGTTTTTTTTATCGGATTTATCAGCGATTCAGCTGATCTTGAAGTTGCCGATCGTCGATATCAGCACGGCGCCACAACTGGTCTTGTGCCCATCGTAGGCGACGGCAATACCGTCGATGGTATGTCTCGACTCGCCTTCGATGATCTTTCCTTCTCCGTGCAAGGGACAAGCACATTTGTCACCGACCCGGGCGACGGCGACGCCGCCAACCTTGAAGTGGGTCGCTGCGACCTGGGTCACCTTGCCGCCGTGACTGGTTGGATCATTGAGTCGCACGATTTCAGGCATGCTTGTCTCCGGAGCCTTCAATCTGGACCGCCGGGCCTGCCGCAGTCGCGGCCGGATCCGTGTTCACGCTGTCATCCGCATAATCAACCAGTGTCCAGGTTGTGGAGATCTTGTGCCGGTTTCCGCCGAAAATCTTTTGCCAGGCGCCGTTACCGGTTGACGTATCAGCCGAAGGCATGAGCTCGCCTGCCCGCACGAATCGTCGGCGACGATCGTTTTCGGCATGTTTTTCACGTGTTTCCCACCAGCCGGATTCCGGACAGATATTGCCGGTGCCAGCACGTGTAGCAAGCGGCGTCCTGGCTACCTTGGGCGGCGTTGCGTCGCCTGGCTCACGAAGCCTGATGGTCGAAACAAGCCTGTCCCATAGTGCCACCACCTCCTCGTCAGTGACGCTTGGCTCGATGGAAGCCTTCTGATTATCCTTCACGCCCGAGTAGAGTCGGATATCGAGCTGGGGATGGAATGGATCATTGACGGATCCGGCGCTGTAGAATCGGATCTCGTGAACAGATTTAGCGTCTTTGTAGGCCGGAGTGCGAAAAGCCATTTCCTGGCCACTCCAGTGGCCAATTTTTCGAACTTGGTCGCGTAGTATGCGCGTGCGAGCGAAGACTGCACCAAGACCAGCGGCCTGTGCGCTCTCTTTGGCACGTTGATGCAACATTTTAGGATTCGAGTCATTATTCAGAAATTTGAGGTTTTTGTGAACGTCAATGGAAAGATGCACATCTGGATATTGTTCAAACCTCACACCAATTGTCGCCCTCTCATATTCATACTCTCCAATGACGAAACCTCCTTGAATACATAAACCTGGCTCGACTGGAATCTCCGCCAAATGTCTTGATCGAAGATTCACTGCAACCCGATTCATTCTTTCGATAAAATCTTGCTCTGGCAAAACACCATACACAATTTGCTTGTATAAAATTTCTTCGACTGGAAGAAACGACGTGATCGTATACCCCACTCGATCGTCTGACCCGATTACAATTTTTTGAAATGGCTTAATGCCATCAATTAATTTACCAAAGAGAGGTAAGCGCGCCGTGTCTTTTCCACTAAAAAACTTTTTCTCGTCCTCAACCTCGCGCAATCGCAAGGCAATGTATTTATCAATATTTACAGCCTCGCGATCCAAATATTCTATCGTGGATTCAACTTCCGTCGGACCAAACGCGATAATTGCACCTTCAGGAACGCGCATTATTAGCCGACCAAAACATAAATTCCTAGATTTATCGAATATGGAATGGATTCCAGTGAATTTTTCTTCCACGCCTCCTCCCCCGAAATAATTTTCAGACCGAAAAATTCCATAGGTGCAGTAGCAAACAAACGGCGCAGCAAGTAGTAATAAAATTTTACTTCGATACATCAGATTTTTTTTCACTTTGACCACCGCATAGTTTCAATTATTTTATAAAGGCAATAGATTGTAGCTGCAATAACTTCTTTATTAGAGTAGCTTGCCTGATGCTCGTACCCAGTTTGGCGGAAGACCCCCTTGAATTTTCCGCTTCTTAACTGCGCATCAGCAGAAAATACGGGAACTGTCTGGTCACCCGGGTCGGTTGGCGACTGCAAATTCGAAATTATTAAATTATCGCCACCTGCTCCAGACGACGATTTTTTTGGCGGCTTTAAATTTAAAAGACCCGTCTCATTATCCTTGACTATGATGAGTGAATCAAAATCATCTACAGAAAACTGTCCTTGAAATTTCCACCTGACTTTATACCAAGTATGCCCGGTTGCATCGGCGCCATAGTGCGCGTAACTATTCTCATGATATGTTTCAAAGATTTGATTATGAAACTCTTTTGCCCGATCAAGAAGGTTATACGACCTTTTCAAATTTCTTCCGGGAACTTCTGCAGGATTTAGCCACTCGACGCGCAACAGGCTGTACCATTTAGCGTCTGCCTTATATATCTCTTCATATGGATCGCCATTTTTTGGCCAGCTTTGAATTACGCCTTTTTCGTTAGCTAACTCAAGCCAGCCATTCCCATAGGCTTGGCTCGGAAGCAATTCCAATCCGCCTTGTGAGTTTCCGAGAACAGCAGTGACATGGGAACCGATTGCGCCTAGAATTTCCGCTGCCTTATCATCCCCTTCGAATCCTGATCGCATCCGTTTGTAGGCAGTCGCCGCCCCAATTGCCGGCATAACGCCATGGATTATTCCGAGGACTTGCTCACTGATATTCCCCATTTTCGGATGAATCATCGCTCTAGCGACTAAACCACCCATGGAATGGGTGATGAGAATAACTTTCTGACATTGATAACCCTGATCCTGATATTTTGTGATCAGGTCCTTTACTCGCATAGCAGTTTTGATTCCTGACTCCATGTTGTCGCGGAGCCAGTTATAACCCATCGCATGGACTGGGAACCAACATCCCTTTACCACAGCGCGCAATGTAGATTCATCGATTGCCTGTAAGCGAAAATCTGCAACGGCTCCCCATTGCAGAGGATCCACACCGGCGATCGAGCCCATAAGATATATGTCGTTGAAGCTTCCTGAAAATGCGCCATTCAGCCTAATTTCACACTCAGAGAGAATAGTCCTGTAACTCCCAAAAAAAACCTCTCCCCAGCCGCGCTCACGAGTCTTTTGATCCCGTGTTTTTGCTTTTGGTGATCCTGCTCTATCGGGTTGCAAGAGCGGCCCCCCAAGTCGTTTCCAACTTCCACCATATTGACTTGAAAAATGTATGTTCCCGTTGCGCATGTCAGAAGTTTCGCTCGCCGCTCCGGTATCATTGGCTATTGGATCATACACATCAAGTTCAGTTGTAGACGGATCAAATCGCAACTGCCGTTCTGCGGCGGAATCATTTGCGATAGAGAGCGTTTCGCGAAGATTATCCGGACGCCACGCGATATTATTTTCCTTTTTCATTCTCGCTTGCCGATCCGCACTCATTCTCAAGTTCGACCCCATGATCCCGGGAATAAATATGATCGGAATTACACGCTTTGGCGGAATACTATGGACTTGTGGAGTTCGGTCCTGCGTTGGAGTGGTGAAGCCTTGGGCGACGTTCCCGCCACGCTCTTCAGGCTTGGTCGGAAGCTTGTAGCCTGGTCGGTTTTGATTTGTAACCATGGACCGCTCCTCGGTATCATCAGGACGATTATTCGTCCAGGGCCTCGATCGTGTAATGAGCAAACGGGATGTCGGAACTGAAATCCTGCGTCATTCCTTCCGCGCTTGTGCTTCCCTCGATGATCTGCCCGTCTTCCAGGGTGACGCGATATCGCTGGCCGGCCATGGGCTCCCCCGTACTCAAATCAACCAATCGCACACGCTGGTCGTGCTCGGCCACACTGTCCGGCATTCGCATTGCCATCGTTCCGCCATCGCCTGCCCCGGAGAACTCAACCTTGGAAGACTTGACCAAGAAATTGCCTGTACATTGGTGAGTGATGGCTCCGTCACCAAACGCTGCTTGCGCTCCTTGTGACACCAATGTCACTTTGGGTGACTGCAGGACGATTTCTTCAGATGCGACCAAGACAATCCGTTTCGCCGAAGTGATCTCAACGTTGTCATCCTGTGCCTCGATCTCCACCTTCCCACTCGCTGTGATGAGTCGGGTCCCGAGCGAGTGCGCAAATATGCTGACTCCTTTCAGTGCTTGAAGCAGCAATTTGCGACCAGCAGATAGCTGGGTGTTCTGAATACTGACCAGATCAATATGTGTCTGTGCGCCGATTGCGACGCCTGCCTGCCCACCGACCAGCACGCCAGCGGGCGCATCGACAGCAATGATCGGTGCGGCTCCTGCTCCCGATGCCGCTTGCCCTCCACTGCTGGAACCTTCCTCCCAGCTTGCCAAGTGCGAGTTCAGCTGGGCCAGTGATGCGGTCTCCAGCGGATCGGCTTCGTGAGCCGCGGCCAGTTCCGCTAACTGCTTCTGAACGCTTGCCAGCGCTTCCGACAGCCCGGCAAGGCCAGCGCAATCCAGAGACCGTCCCGCAGCGCGAATGGACGCATCGGCGCTGATGAGTACTCCTTTTCCACCTCGAACAGACAGTGCTGCATCGGACCTTAGCTCCGCACCTTCGCCACGTGGCTCGGCACAGCCGTCGCGCCTCGGATGCGTGAGATACCCCAGATTCAGCTGGCTATGCCCATGCTCGCTTCCGAGTTGCGCACTGATTTGGCCAGGCGTGTCATCCATGCGAAGTTGATTCGATCGCGTTCCTTGCCCCTCCTGGCTCACTATTCCAGACAGGTGCTTGTCACCAGGCAGGCGACTACTGCAACTGAACACAGGTGGCGGCGTTCGGGCCCCATGAACATTCCCGATGACGAGGGGTTTGTCAGGATCGCCCCCCATGAACATGACGACGACTTCGTCGCCTACGCGTGGCAATGAGATCGCGCCATAGCCGCCGCCCGCCCACCCGCTTGCCACGCGCAGCCAAGCCGAATCACGGTCGGAACCCGACGCGCCCGCGCCTGATGCATGCGCATGATCTTCTGGACGGCAGGCGGGAAAGCGCACCTTGATGCGTCCGAATTCGTCGCAGTGGATCTCCTGGTTGTCGGGCCCCACAACGATCGCTGTCTGCGCTTCGGTGCGAGGCAGATCGACGCGCGGATCGTAGGCGGGCACGATGGGGATTCCGCGTCGTACGCACGTGAAACGATTCGTATAGCGGACGCCGCGATCGGTGCTGGCCTGCACCATTGCGGCGCGGTCGATGCTCCATCGGTTGAGCGCAAACAAGCTTCCCGCCTTCTCGTCGAGCGTCCTGGGGAGGTTGTTCTCGGCTTCGACCCGCAGTTCGGTGCACACGAACTCGCGCTGGTCGACCGGGTGGCGGTCTATTTCGGGATGCCCGTCCATGCGGCGCCAGAAGCCAACGCGCATGTCCCGATCGCCGCTCTCGCCCTGGAAGAACTTGGCGTCGAATTCCTTGCGCTGCATGCGCAGCACACCCAGGCTCCGGTAGTCATTGACGGAATCGCCCGCGTGCGGTGAATCGACCAGATAGTCGTCCAGACTGGCGGCGAACTGGTTACCCTTCGTCCCCTGGTCATTCAGACTGGTTTCCTGGCTTTCCATCGACCGGGTTTGTTCGTAATCCCAGCTGCTGCGGTTCACTCGGCCGGCGGTCAATCTGCGTGCGGCATGCCAGGTAGTGATGCTGTCGCGCTGCTCGGTGGCGTGGTCGCGGTGATAGCGCGTGGCGCCAGCCGGATTCTGTTCGAGCATCTGTGGGTTATCGAACAGGACCAGCGTGTGAACCGGCGGCGCATCGGCCCCGGCTTCGCTCGCCGCGCCTGACTTGATGAACCATGCGATGCCGCGCCGTTTCCAGAGCCGGCGCAGAAACGCCGCATTGGACTCGTTGTACTGCATCGTGAATTCCCTGGCCGGATACTGCTTGAGTCCGCGAAACTCGAAGCAAAACGCGGCAGCCGCAATCGGGTTCGCGTGACGCCACTCCCGCAGCATGATTTCCGTGATGTCGACCTCGCTGCGATGTCGAAATACCCGCGTGTTACAGGTCTGGTCGAGCAGCGAAAACGCGTCACGGACAAGCAGCTGGTAGCTTGCGAGCCCGCCATCGCTCTGGCCTTCGATCACGCTGGCGACGATGCCACATACCGTGTGCAGTTGGCCGGATGCGGTCACGAACTGCAATTCGGCCGGGTTGGCGATCAAGCGCTTGAGCTCCATGCCCGCTTCGAGAGCGACGCATTGCAGCAGGTATTCGATCCCGCCGCAGATGGTCTCGACGCCACTCACATACTTCACCAACATGAGGTCATTGACGACGCCATCGGCGGTGGCAAGGCGCAACCGGATCGCGCGGTTCATGTCGGTCAGACTGCTGACGCCAGAAGAGAACTTATCGATGATCACAGTGGTCGCCTCACGATTAGTCAGCTAATGCCTAAGGGCAAAGACGATCATAGTCAGGCAGAATTGAGTCGAATTTGATCCCACGCAACTTCATGATGGCGTGTCGAACGAAGCAACACTGTCGCTAGACGGCGACGCTGGGTGGGACGTGGTGGTAGACGTGGTGGTGGGACGTGGCGGGACGTGGGGATGGGACGACAGCGCACAGGTCTGGCGCTGTGCGCCGCTGCCCTACCCGGACGCAGGGTCCGGCAGCGGCAGGCGGCAGCTAGTGGCACAGCGAGCGCTGGCCACCTTGGTTGCAATCGGGTCGCTTCAGCGGTTCCGCACGACGCGCCAGACCGTATTCGACAGATCGTCCGCGACGAGCAGCGCACCACGCGGATCGACCGTCACGCCGACCGGCCGGCCGCGCGTCTTGCCTTCGGTGTCACGGAAGCCGGTCACGAAGTCGATTGGCGCGCCAGCAGGACGCCCATTGGCGAACGGCACGAAGATCACCTTGTAGCCGACCGGATCGGGACGGTTCCAACTGCCGTGCTCGCCAACGAAGGCGCCGTTGGCAAATTTCTCACCCATTACCGGTGACGAGAAATGCAGGCCGAGCGCCGCCACGTGCGCACCCAGGCTGTAATCGGGCTTGATGGCCGCAGCCACCTTCTTCGGATCTCCCGGCATGACGCGCGGATCGACGTTCTGGCCCCAGTAGCTGTATGGCCAGCCGTAGAAGCCGCCTTCGCGCACCGAGGTCAGGTAGTCAGGCACCAGGTCCGGGCCCAGCTCGTCGCGTTCGTTGACCACCGACCACAACTGGCCGGTTTCCGGATGCATTGCCAGCGCCGTCGGATTGCGCAGGCCGGTCGCATACGGCTTGTGGGCCCCGGTCGCGGCATCGATCTGCCACACCATTGCCCGGTCGAGCTCGGCCTCCATGCCACGCTCGGTGATATTGCTGTTCGAGCCGATGCCGACATACAGGAAGCGGCCGTCAGGACTGATGGTCATCGCCTTGGTCCAGTGGTGGTTGATCTGCGACGGCAGCTTGGCGAGGCTGACTGGCGCGCCGCCGGCCTTGGTCTGGCCTTCCTGGTAGTCGAAGCTCACCAGCTCGTCCTGGTTGGCCACGTAGATCTTGTTGTTGGCAAACGCCAGGCCGTACGGCGCGTTCAGGTCTTCGGCGAACACCGTGTTCAGCTCGTACTTGCCGTCGCCATCGGCGTCGCGCAGCAGCGTCAGGCGGTTGCCGCCCTTGACCTTGGTATTGCCCTGCGCCTTGATATAGCCGGCGATGACGTCTTTCGGCTTGAGCTTGGCCGCGTTACCGCCACGGCCTTCCGCCACCAGGATGTCGCCGTTCGGCAGCACCAGCATCTGGCGCGGGATCTTCAGGTCGGTCGCGATCGCCGTCACGCTGAAGCCCTCGGGCACGGTCGGCTTCTGATCGCCCCACGCGGCCGGCTCCGCGATCTTCATGCTCGGCACCAGGCCACCTTGCGGTTCGGGCAGCTTGGGGTCGGCGCCGTGCTCCAGAGGACCGCCGCTCTGGTTGCCGCATGCGCCCAGCAACAATGTCGCGCTCAATAACGCCAGGATGTTTGTAGGTTTCATTTCAGGGCTCCCGAGCGTGGTTGCAGTCCTACCCAGGCCGTCAGGCAGATCAAGAGGAACACGATGGCCGACAAGACCAGGCCAGTGGGCATCATGGCCCAGGCATCCTTGGCGTGCTGGAAAGCGTTGACGAGGCCAAGCACCCAGGTGACGAGCAGCAGCACGAAGTAGGTCAGGACCGCGCCGGACTTCTGGCTGGCGCGCACCAGGTTCACCAGCGCACATAACAGGGCGAGTCCGGCAAACAACTCGCCGCCGGCAATCAGCCAGGAAGCGAAATTGCTCCATTGAATTTGATAGGTCTGGGAATAGGCGATATCGCTTGCCAGGGCTCCCAGGAACAAGGGCACACTTCCTGCGAGCAGGATGGTGTGCAGAAGGCCAGGCCGGCTTTGGTACGCCGGGCTGACCGTATTGACAGTCGACATGGAATCGTCCTCGATGATTATTTTGATAACGTTGATCATATCGACTATGGACCAGCCCTGTCGCATCGTTGAGCTCGCGACTCATCCGTGCAGCATCATTCAGGTTGTAACGCGGAATTGACAGCCTCCCAGCGCAGCGCGTGGGCGATTTGGCTACACTGGATTCATCGACTGCTGACGGTGCGCCCCGCGGCGCTGCGTGACGCCATGCGCAATTTTTTCAACTCGTACTGGAAAGTCATCCTCGCAATCCTGGTGGCGATCCTGCTGGCAGTGCTCACGGTCGGCGATACCTACGGCGAGGCGCCGCTGGCCGCGCGGCTGCAGGCCCATGCACAGTCGCTGGGGCCGGCTGCGCAGCGCAGCGCGCTGCGCCATATCGACACTTCCCTGCGCCGCTATGGCTATGTCCCACTCCTCCAGCCGGCCGGCGCCGGCGAGCGGCCGGGCCACACCATCGAGGCGTCGCTCGCCAGCCGCGCACCGGGCTCCCGGCCGAGCCGCGTGTTCATCGTCGGCGCCCGGCTTGGGCCGGACGGCAATGCCGGCGCGGCCGCCATCCTCGAACTGGCGCGCGCCGTCAAGGACCTGCGCCCGGCCTACGGCACCGAGATCCGCTTCGTGTTTTTCATGAGCGACGAGAGCGGCGACAAGATGGCGGTCGCGGGGCCGCGCGACGGCGGCAACTTCATGGCCTTCGTCGGAACGCGTGAATCGTCGCAGCGCGTGCGCCAGGCACTGGCCGCGCTGCGCAGCGATCCGATGCTGGTCCGCCAGGGGCTGGCGGCGCCGGCCCACGTGATGGGCCTTACACTGTCCGGGCATGGCGGCCACGGCGATGGTCCGGCACTGGTGATCACCGATACCGGCTTCCTGCGCTTTCCCTACTTCCACACCCAGGCGCCGCCCGGCGGGGCACAAGCCATCACGCAAGACCGCAACGACTACGACAGCATGGCCCGCGTCGTCAGCGGCCTGGCGCGCACGCTGAGCGCGCTGGCCGGCGCGGTGCAGGCTTGAACCTTACTCGGCCAAAAACATCTCTTGCAGGTCGTTCAGGAAGCGCTGGCCCAGCTCGGTCGGCTTGACCAGCTTGTGGTCGCGGTAGATCAACCCCTTGGCCTCGGCGTCGTTGAGCGCCCTGCTGATCGCGCTGATGTTCATGCCGGTGCGCTCGCCGAACAAATTCGGATCGAAGCCGCCCGTCAGGCGCAGCGCATTGAGCATGAACTCGAAGCCCATGTCGGCGCGGCCGATCTCGTGCTCTTCCTGCACCGGATTGCCGCGCCTGGCCGCCTCGATGAACGACGCCGGCTGCTTGAAGCGCGCTTGGCGCAGCACGCGGTGCGGGAACGAAATCTTCGAGTGCGCCCCGGCGCCGATGCCAAGGTAGTCGCCGAACTGCCAGTAGTTCAGGTTGTGGCGCGCGCGCCGGCCTGGCTGGGCGTAGGCCGAGACCTCGTAGTGCTGGTAGCCGGCGCCAGCCGTCACGTCCGCGATCATGTCCTGCATGTCGGCGCTCAGGTCGTCGTCAGGCAGCGCCGGCGGGTACTTGGCGAAGACCGTGTTCGGCTCCATCGTCAGGTGATACAGCGACAGGTGCGGCGGCGTGAACGCCAGCGCCGTTTCCAGGTCGCGGCGCGCTTCGTCGAGCGTCTGCGATGGCAGCGCGTACATCAGGTCGAGGTTGAAGTTGTCGAACGTGCTCTTCGCAATCTCGACCGCGCGCAGCGCCTCGTCACCATCGTGGATGCGACCCAGCGCCTTCAGGTGCGCGGCGTTGAAGCTCTGGATGCCGATCGACAGGCGGTTGATGCCGCTTTCCCGGTAGCTCTTGAAACGCTCGGCCTCGAACGTGCCGGGATTGGCTTCCATCGTGATCTCGGCGTCGAGCTCCAGCGGCAGCAGCGTGCGCAGGTCGGACATCAGGCGATCCAGGCCGGCGGCCGACATCAGGCTCGGCGTGCCGCCGCCGATGAACACGGTGTGGATCTTGCGGCCCCAGATCAGCGGCAGCGACTGTTCCAGGTCGAGGCGCAGCGCGTCCAGGTAATCCTGCTCGGGCAATTCGCCCTTGCCTTCGTGCGAATTGAAGTCGCAGTACGGGCATTTGCGCACGCACCACGGCCAGTGGACGTAGAGCGACAGCGGCGGCAGCGCGGTCAGGTTCAGCGCGCCCGGTTGCAGGTATTGCAGCGCGGCGGTCGCCGGCGAGCGCGCCTCGGCCATAGGCTGGCCCGCGACTTTGATCGGAATCATGATGTGCTTACTTGAGTTTCTCGACCAGCACGCGCAGCGCCTGGCCGCGGTGCGACAGGGCGTTTTTCTCGTCGGGCGCCAGTTCGGCGGTGGTCTTGCCGAGCGAGGGAATCAAAAAATGCGGGTCGTAGCCGAAGCCGTTCGCGCCGCGCGGCGTGGCGATGATCTCGCCGCGCCAGAAGCCATCGGCGATCACCGGCTGCGGGTCGTCCGGGTGGCGCACATACACCAGCACGCAGTAGTAATAGGCCGATTTATCGACCAGGCCGGCAAGATCGGCCACCAGCTTCGCGCTGTTGCGCGCGTCCGACTTGGGCTCGCCCGCGTAACGGGCCGAATACACGCCCGGCGCGCCGCCCAGCGCATTGACGCAGACGCCCGAATCGTCGGCCAGCGCCGGCAGCCCGGTCAGGCGCGACGCGTGGCGCGCCTTGGCCAGCGCGTTCTCGACGAAGGTGCCGAACGGCTCTTCGGCTTCCGGAACGTCGAACTCCCCCTGCGGATGCAGCTCGAAGCCGATGGGAGCGAGCAGCTGGTCGAATTCCTTCAGCTTGCCGGCGTTGTTGGAAGCGAGGATCAGGCGTTGGGTCATGGTGTGCGGGGCTGGATTGAACGAGGCGGCTATTTTACCGGCTTCGCACCTGCTGCGCCGACTACAGCAGCCGCAAGGCCTGTTTCTGCAGGTGGATCAGGTCGGCGATGCCTTGCTGCGCCAGGTCGAGCAAGCGGTTCATGCCGGCGCGGTCGAAGGCGGCGCCTTCGGCCGTGCCCTGCACTTCGATGAAATGGCCGGCCTCGGTCATGACCACGTTCATGTCGGTGTCGCAGTCCGAGTCCTCGGGATAATCCAGGTCGAGCACCGGCATGCCGCGGTACACGCCGACCGATACCGCCGCTACAAAATGGCGCAGCGGAATCGCCGGAATCAGGCCTTTTGCCAGCAGCACGCTGAAAGCGTCATGCGCCGCCACCATCGCGCCCGTGATCGCCGCGGTGCGGGTGCCGCCATCGGCCTGGATCACGTCGCAATCGAGGTGCAGCGTGCGCTCGCCGAACGCCTGCAGGTCGAACGCGGCGCGCAGCGAGCGGCCGATCAGGCGCTGGATCTCCTGGGTGCGGCCGGATTGCTTGCCGCGCGCGGCCTCGCGGTCCATGCGCGTGTGCGTCGAGCGCGGCAGCATGCCGTATTCGGCGGTCAGCCAGCCCTGGCCCTTGCCCTTGAGGAAGCCAGGCACTTTCTCTTCGATGCTGGCGGTACAGATCACCTTGGTGTCGCCGAACTCGATCAGCACCGAGCCTTCCGCATGGCGGGTGTAGTTGCGGGTGATGACGATGGGACGCAGCTGGTCCACCGCGCGGCCGCTCGGGCGCTGTTCGAATGTCATGGGCGGTGCTTTCTTATTTCAGTAACTGAGAGGATTTCTCGATCGCCTCGCGGATCTCGGCAATCGCTTTTTCGATATCGTCGTCGCCGAACGGGTCCGCCGTCTCCGGCGCCGCATCGGCGCCGATGATGGTCGAGCGCACCATGTCGTCGTCGAGCATCCCGGTCGAGATCACGTTCGGCAGGCCGAGGTCCGGCGTGTCGGCGCCCTGCCACTCGATTGCCAGCGCGGTCGTGTTGTCGGCCTGCGGGCCGCCGACCTCGACCGCCATCTGCGTCAGCTCAGGCACCGCCGTCACCAGCCCGCTCGAGAGACGGTGCACGACCTCGGTTTCGGGCAGGGTCGACCACAGGCCGTCCGAGCACAGCAGCATCACGTCGCCCGGCTGCAGGCTCACCTGCTCGGACATCTCGATCTTCGGCTCGCTCGAGGCGCCCAGGCAGTTGTACAGCTTGTTGCGGTCGGGATGGGTGGCGCGCTCGCTCGGATCGGCGCGGCCGCGGTCGACCAGGTACTCGAAGTGCGAATGGTCGCGCGTGCGCGCCAGCACCTGGTTGCGTCGTACCCAGTACAGGCGCGAGTCGCCGGCATGGGCCCAGACGGCGCAGTTGTGCTGGATCAGGCAGGCCACGACAGTGGTGCGCGGCATCTCGGGCAGGCCGTTGGTCGCGGCATAGCCCTGGATGTCGTAGTGGGCCTGCAGCAGCGCTTCTTCGAGGAAGCGCTCCGGCTTCTTGATGTAAGGACGCGCCTGCACGCGGAACATCATCGACACCGTCTGCAGGGCGATGGTGGCGGCGATCTCGCCGCCCAGGTGGCCGCCCATGCCGTCGGCCAGCAGCAGCAGCAGCGCGTCGCGGGTAAAGCAGTAGCCCATCCGGTCCTGGTTGACCTTGCGGCCGCCGATGAGGCTTTGTTGGTAGACAGAAAATTGCATGATTACTCCTGGCCGCGCCGCAGGGCGCCGAGACGGTCGACCAGGCCGCGCCAGCCGCCCCGTGCTTCGCTCTCTGGTGATGATGGTGGCGCCGTCGGCGCCGGCGGCGCGGGCGGCGTAGTGGATGGGCGCTTGGCCGGCCGCGCCTGCAGCGACTTCTGGATCGTGAACACGCTTTGCGGCCGCACCAGCGGGTCGAGCGAAATGCAGGATCGCACCAGCTCGATCAGCTCGGGCGAATAGCGTCCGCTCAGGCGCTCGAGCTGCTCCGGCAGCTTGTCGTCGACGCGGCGCGCGTCGATCGGCTGCGGCGTCGAACAGGTCATGCAGGCCAGCATCGAGGCGCCGACGCTGTAAATATCGGTCCATGGCCCCAGGCTGGCGCCGCGCGTGTACAGTTCGGGCGCGGCGAAGCCGGGCGTATACATCGGCGCCAGCATCGGCGAATCGCTCTGGATCGTCTGGCGCGCGGCGCCGAAATCGAGCAGCAGCGGCGAGCCGTCGGTGCGCAGGTAGATGTTGGCGGGCTTGAGGTCGAGGTGCAGCAGCTTGTTGGCGTGCACCTCGCGCAGGCCGGCGCAGATGCCATGGAACACCTGGCGCACGAACTGCTCGCTCAGGCGCGTGCCCTTGCTGGCGGCGCGCGCCACGTGTTCCTGCAGTGACTGGCCGGACTCGTAGGCCATCACCATGTACACGGTCTCGTGGGCGCGGAAGAAGTTCAGCACCCGCACCACATTCGGGTGCACGATGCGCGCCAGCGCCCGGCCCTCCTCGAAGAAGCACTTGAGGCCGATGCGGAATACGGCCAGGTGCGGCTTGGCCACGACCGGCACGAATTCGCCCGGCTGGCGCAGGGCCAGCGAGCTCGGGAGGTATTCCTTGATGGCCACTGCATTACCTTCGCCGTCATAGGCCAGGTAAACAATACTGAACCCACCGGACGCAATTTTCTTTACAATGCGGTATCCGGCAATGTCCAGCCCATCGGGCAGGGGAGCGTTATTCTGTGCAGCCATCCAGGTTAAGTATCCTTGCTAAACAGGGCGATTGTGTGGATAAATGTCGGCTTTGTAAAGAATAAAAACCGGGGATCCCATTGAGCATTTCAAGCATGACAGGTTATGCGGTCGCCACCAGCGAAGGCGCTGCCGGAAC
>Ga0265780_10006410_pt1 | contig 14614 bp, 9 predicted proteins | sample P1T30metagenome_FD_192432 | JGI IMG/M metagenome (GOLD analysis project Ga0265780, IMG submission 192432) | Plant litter microbial communities from East Loma Ridge, Irvine, California - P1 T30 | ecosystem: Environmental > Terrestrial > Plant litter > Unclassified | place: USA: California... | reverse complement strand
TTCCGAAAAATCATCTGCGTCATCAAACTGCGGAACAATAACTTCATTGCCACCGGTATCTATAAATCCCCACTTGCCGTTTTTAACCACGCGGGCATAATATACTATACTGTCATTATCTACCGGCGCAAAGCCACCTACCAGCTCATAGCCCCGCTCTTTAATCAATTTCAGGAATGCTGCGTCATCTACATGCCCGTAAGCATCGGGCACAAATTTTTTCTGCCCGAAGCAGGCAAAGCTTAATGCAAAAGCGATAAAAAGTAAAGAGTGATTTTTCATGAGGATCTATTTTGTACAAAGCTAACGCATGCGTAATTATACTTAGTAATATTCATTAATCTCCGGCCTTTTATATATGTGCCCATAAAAATCGGCCAGGTATCGCCGTTGCTCCTTATCGACCGGAATAAGGCCCGCGCCAAAGTTATCAACGGTCCAGGAAATATCATAATCCAGCGGCACCAGTATTTTACCTTGTAAATTTACAATACCGCTCATTTCGTCTTTTTCAACCAAAACCAACCCCTGATCCAGATAATCCCTTTCAATACGGTCGTATTCAAAAGGAACCAGGACCTTGTTTTGTAAGTCGATGATACCCCACTTGCCGTTCAGCTGTGCCTGCAGCAACCCGTTGCCCGTCGGTAGGTATCCCAGGCTCTGGTACTGCGGCGCTATCACCTCTCTGCCGTTATCATCCAGCAGGCCCTTTTTGTGGTTAACGCCTGTGTAATAGCACTTGTAGCCGGGGTTAAGCTCATCATAAATAAACGGCGCAACGGTTTCCCCCTGAGGGTTGATGATGCCCCATTTACCGTCTTTGCGGATGGCGGCATTTTCTTTACTATACTCAAAACCTGACGATGGATGGTCATAAATAGCGGGTATTACCAGCCTTCCCTCATAATCAATAAACCCAAACCTGTCGCCGTTAACGCGCACGTAAGCAAGTCCGTTGCCAAAATTGCCCACGGTTTCATAAGCCGAAACATCAATTGCTTTACCCTTGGGGTTAATGTACTGTACAACATCGCCTTTTTTAGCAAAGAACATAGTACCGTCTTCATAAGGCCCGGCATAGACATAGTTGCACGCAAGTACTTCCTTACCTTTATCGTTAATAACGCCCATGCCGCTTTTACGCTGCACCCGGTAATAATGGTCGGAAGCCTGCCTTACACCATCCTCATAAACATCAGAAATACGCCTGCCTTGCCTGTTCACTAAAAAAGAGCCCTTTTCGGTACATACCGCCAGCACATTGGGTTTAAACGGCAGGGTATTATAATCGGCGTTATAGTCGTGCACATTGTTAATGTAACCCCCTTTACCCAGTGGCTTGCCGGTATCCGGATGCAACAGACAATAACTACTACTCGTATAGCCTAGCAAAAACCCGTTAAACCACCGCAGGTTATCATACACAAACGGCACAAGCGGCTTGCCTGCATGGGTAAACGCACCCCATTTTCCTGCCGGAGTACTTGCAAAAATATAGTTTGTCTGCACAAAAACATATTTATATTCAGGGGGAATAACCTCCACGCCCGTCGGATTAATAACGCCACTGCCTGTGCCGCGTTTTACTACGGCAAATCCATTTTGAGAAGGCCTTATGTCATCATAAGCTTTGCTTACCCGCTCACCTTTTGTATTAATGCATACATATTGGTTAACCACCTGGCTGTTACCTACATCATCATAACCGCCATCTCTTGATGTTCTGTATTCTTCAAATATGGCCATGGCAAGGCCATTTTTAAAATCGCTTATAAAGTTATATTGCGGCTTAATGACTTCTTTACCCTCTGTATCTATAAAGCCCCATTTACCATACCGGCTTACTTTTGCATACTGTAAATCAGGATTATGGCTTACAGTTGTGTAAGAACCCACAAGTGTATACTGCCTGTCCTGCATAAGTTGTGTAAAGGCGACATCATCAACATACCCGTAAGCATCGGTCACAAATTTTTTCTGCCCGAAAAATGTCAGGCAGCACAATAGTGCAATAATTAAAAAACTGTTTTTCATAAGGATAGCTAAGGCTTAAATATACTATTTAAGATGCAGAAAATACCCCACCGGTTGTAAGCGGATAAAATATTTTCTATTACTCTACTAATTTTATAGACTAATAGAATTTTATAATATATTTGCCGAACCAAAAAACCAACCATGAAGAAAGTACTACACGCCTTATTACTGCTAATAATTAGCGGAAGCGCACTTGCCCAAACCGACGTGTCAGGATTTATATATGACGCCGATGGCATACCGGTACCCGGCGCCATAATTACCATCCTAAACACCACTACAACAGTACAGGCCGACCCTGACGGGCTTTTTACCCTAACCGCACAACAACTGCCCGTCGCACTAACCATAACAGCCCTGGGGCTTAAAGACCAGACAGTACAGGTAAGCCCGGACACACCCCTGCCCCTGCAAATAACACTTGCCGAAGTTTTTGACACGCAGGTTAGCGAAGTGGTGATAACCTCGCGCCGCCGCAAAGAAAACGCACAGGATGTGCCCATACCCATATCGGTAATCAGCGGGAGGTTAGCTAATGATGCCGGGGCATTTAACGTAAACCGCATCAAAGAGCTGGTGCCTTCTGTACAGTTATATTCTTCTAACCCGCGCAATACCGGGCTTAGCATCCGCGGGCTGGGCACTACTTTTGGCTTAACCAATGATGGTATAGACCCCGGCGTGGGCTTTTATGTAGATGGTGTGTATTACGCACGCCCGGCCGCCACAACGCTCGACTTTATTGATCTGGAACAAATTGAGGTGCTGCGCGGGCCACAGGGTACACTTTTTGGCAAAAACACGACAGCCGGAGCATTTAACATCACTACAAAAAGGCCGTCGTTTAACTTTGGCGCCACGGTAGAAAACAGCTACGGCAACTACGGCTTTGTTCAGGCTAAGGCCTCCATTACCGGGCCGTTGAGCGAAAAGCTGGCCGCGAGGTTTAGCTTTGCCGGCACGCAGCGCGATGGCCTGTTATACAACACTGCTACGCAACAGCGTGTAAATGAGCTCAACAATGTGGGCATGCGCGGGCAGTTGCTGTATCAGCCCAATAACAATGTTGATGTGCTCTTTACTGCTGATTACACCCGCCAGCGCCCTAACGGCTTTGCACAGGTTATTGCCGGCGTGGCGCCCACGCAGCGCCCGGCCTACAGCCAGTTTAACCAGATAATTGCCGATTTGGGCTACACCCTGCCCACTACCAACCCCTTTGATCGTAAAATAGATACCGATACCCCATGGAGGTCCTACCAGGATATGGGCGGCGCTTCGGTTAATGTAAATATTAAGCTGGGCAACGGCACGCTTACATCTACTACAGCGGCACGCTTTTGGGACTGGGACCCCAGCAACGACCGCGATTTTACAGGCCTGCAGGGCCTGGCAAAAAGCGAAGCGCCCAGCAAACACCGCCAGTACAGCCAGGAAGTGCGCTGGGCAGGTACCCTTACCGATGGGCTTGACGGTGTATTTGGCGTATTTGCCATTTGGCAAAAGCTCCGCGCCGATGGTGCACAGGTAGAAGAGGCCGGTGCCGACCAGTGGCGCTTTAGCCAGAACAGTACCAGCGACCTGTGGCAAACACCTGGCCTGCTTAACGGCTATGGCGTAAAAACCTATCCCAGCCTCAACAGTTTTAGCGGTGCCATATTTGGGCAGGTAGACTGGGCCGTGGCCGATAAGCTGCACCTGCTGCCCGGCATCCGTGTAAATTATGATGATAAGGATGTAGACTTTAGGCGCGAAACTTATGGCGGGCTTCAGACTGATGACCCTGCCCTGCTGGCACTTAAAAACGCAGTGTATAACAACCAGGCCTTTACCGCCCATGTAGATGATACTAATTATAGCGGGCAGCTTACCGCTGCTTATAAACCCACTGCACGGGTAAATACCTTTGCAACATTCTCTACCGGTTTTAAGCCCGTTGGCCTAAACCTTGGTGGGCTTCCTAATGCAAACGGCCAGCCCATGATTGAGCTCGCCACCATTAAGCCCGAACGTGTAACACATTATGAAATTGGTGTAAAGACCACACCATTTACAAATGCCACGCTAAATTTTGTTGTTTATAATACCGATGTGAAGGACTATCAGACGCAGGTGCAAACCGCCGATCTCTCAGTGAACCGCGGTTACCTGAGCAATGCCGAAAAAGTGCGCGTGCGAGGCGCCGAGGTTGATGCCAACATTCGCGTAAGCGAGCACCTTAGCTTTTACGGTGCCGTGGCCTATACCGATGGTACGTATGTAAAATTTACAAACGCACCCGTACCGCTGGAAGAAACCGGAAGCGCTACCTTTAAAGATATCTCGGGGGCGGTAACGCCCGGCATTTCTAAATGGGCAGGGTCGCTGGGCGGCGAGGTAAGCCAGCCCGGCAAGCTTACAGGCCGCTCAGGCGAGTTCTTTTTAGCGGTAGACAGTTATCACCGCAGCCACTTTTCAAGCAGCCCATCGCCATCTAAATACCTGGTGGTAGATGGTTATTCGCTCATCAATGCCCGTCTGGGTTTCCGCGTAACCGATAGGTTTAGCATATACCTGTGGGGCCGCAATATTTTAGATAAAAATTATTTTGAGCAGCTGCTGCCCGGTGCCGGCAATACCGGCCAGTATGCCGGCGTGCTGGGCGATCAGCGCACCTATGGCATAACCATGAGGTTTAGTATATAATATAAGTTGTACTTGTTTTTGTTTTTGTTTGTTAAAAATGCCGCCTGTAGTGGGCGGCATTTTTTTACAAATTAATTTTCTCCAAGGTATAACCCTAAAGACAAGAGCCAATACGTATGCTGAAACACCTTGCCATCGTCAAAACTTTCGGGCACCCATGTACCCTCTACTATACCGTTAACGGTATTTATGGAGCCTGGCTCAGGAGCAAGCATTAATTCTTCATTGATAGAAGCAAAGCCTTTCCATATCATACCATAAGTACCGCTTAAATATACCCGCCCGATCCTGAAACCAAGCTTGCCGTTAAGGCCCGGAAAAGCTGTAAAATCTTCTACAGGCGCTTTATCCCTATCTCCAAACTGCATACCCACGTTAAGTTCTGGTATAACCTGCAAAAAAATATTTTTTTGGGGCCAAAATGTAATAGCAGGCCCTATGGAAATCGAAAAAACCTGAAGGTCATTCAAATCTCTTGACTGTGGGGCTGTATTCCATTTTGAACCGTCATCTGCTACAAAACGTGAAATTAATTTATGGGTAGGCAGCTTCATTAAATTTGACATAATAGATAAATCAATCGATACCATCTGGTTGGAATAACCACCCGCAAGACCCACATTAAAACGATGTATATAAGTATCATTCTCAGTATCTAAAAACCTTCCGTATCCATAGCTCCAGGGCATTCCTGTTACCACTGCCGCAACCGATTCCAGCCCCTGGGCAAGCTGGGCACTTGCAAGGCCGTTGTTTACCTCTGTTTCCCAGTCGGGTTCTTTATAATATACGTTTTGGCATAAGCTGTTAAAGTTATCCAGCGCTGCGCGGGCTGCAAACCAGGATTCCAGCGTCTGTTCTGATCTTGCTCTTTCTATTGCCGCTGCAGCCTTTATTTTTTCAGTTCCGCAAACTTTCGCTTTGTACTCCTCAGGATCAAACTCTTCCTCATCTTCACTTTCTGGCTCGCTTCTTTCATTTTTCCTGAGATGGTCTTCGCTAATTTTTTTAATGACACCCTTTCTGTAAGGCGTAATATAAAGCGGGCTGAGTTTTTCAACACGTTCCATCTCTGAAGTATCAAAGGAATCCTCGACTTCTGCACTAAAATCTACCTGAAAAATAGTATAACCATTATCTCGGTACTCTTTTATAATTGCTTCCCTGATAGCCAAAAGGTGCTGTGTAGTATTAGTATACTGCGTATAAAGTTCCGGGCCGGTAGCTTCGCTACGCACAGACTGCCACCAGAATGCCCACTCCACACCTCTGGAGCCGTAAGGCCCAACGCTGTGATGGCTCTGATTACCGGGTAGCCGCTCGTCAAATTCCATTTGATTTTCTACTGCGTCAACAGACAGCTGTAATTGGTCTTTAAAATTCTCAAAACCATTACCTGCCCTAAAGTCACTATCTCGCGAATTGGGATTAAACCTGTAAAGGTGGCTGGAAATAACAAGTACCTTTGGGTCGGTGGATTTATTAGTGATACTCCATTCCTGATAAAAAAAACAGACCTCCCTTTGGGCTACCGGCTTGGGGTAGGTTTGTGCAGCTGTATTGAAAATAGTAAAAAAGAGACAAAATAAAATTAGTAAGAGCGGCTGCCCTCCGCGGTTTTTAATTTTTTTTCTCATTAGAGACTTATAAGTTTGTTAGGTTAAAATGACTTACAAAAATTGGACATTTTTTCTTAACAAAAAATCCCTATAAATAGGGATTTTTAAACTTATGCATTTTTAATACAGGCATGCAATTATAGCATTGGTACACTAATTATTTAGGTTCTTTCTTCCCACTTATAGCTTTAATAAGTGCGGCTGTAACCAGTGCACCGGCTACATAATATCCTACAGTAAGGGCTTTGGAAGTGTTGCTTTTTGTAACCGGTTCGGGGTCAAGGCCCATAGGTTCCGGAAGGGTAATGGCACCCACGCCCGCGGCCACACCATATGCCACGGCACGCACCCATACATTATTTGGCCCGCCATTGCCTATCATACTATAATACATAGCGTTGCTAAGCACGTCGCCGGCCAGCGTAGCGGCATAAAGTGGCTTTTCGCCCTCTATTTCGGTGCCAAAATAGTGTAGCGTTTTTTGCAGGGCTTCTTCGCCCAGCAAGTCTACGCGTGGCATGTCGCTGTTTTTCTTTTTAAGGCTTTCGTGTAGTATATTCAGGGCAATGGCACCGCCCAGGCCGGCCATTATGTTTTTCATTTTGCTCATAACTATTGTATTATGTACTAAAGTTACGCAGGTATACCCTAAAGAAAACAAAAATGCATCCTAATGTTATTATAATTATGATGCGCTACATCAACAGGCAAATAATAAACTGTGTGTGGCCATCGTCATTTGTATAGCTCAGGTAACCGCCGTGCGCCTCAATAATATTTTTTGAAAGCGTAAGGCCTATCCCGGCGCCGTCTTTTCGGGTAGTGAAAAAAGGCAGGAATATCTTGTCTTCAATTTCCTTGTCAATACCCTGTCCGCTATCGGTAATGGTAATAAAAACACGGTCGTTTTTTACCTCCGCCCCTATTTCGATGCTTTTGTGCAATGCCGTTTCCAGCGCATACATGCTGTTGGTAAGCAGGTTGATGAGCGCCTGCTCCATTTGCAATGCATCTACCATGAGGTGGCGGTTAAAGTTCAGGGTATTATGCACCGTTATACCCGCGTTTTTAAACAGGGGCGCCATAATATTAAGCACATTGCCTATAAGCCCCTCCAGACTGGTCTTTTCTTTTTTAGGCGAAGGCAGCATGGCCAGGCGGCGGTAGCTCTCTATAAAATTCTGCAGGTGATCGCTACGGTGAATCATGGTACCCACGCTCTGGCGGATGTCTTCCATATCTTCTTTGGATAATGACTTCTGTTGTATGAGCTCGTTAAGGTTTTGGGTAAGCGAGCGTATGGGCGTTATGGAGTTCATCAGCTCGTGCGATATTACCTTCATAAGGTTTATCCACGCATCCTTCTCTTTTTTAGCAACAACTTTCTGGATGGAATCCAGCAGGATCATATAATAATCCTGCCCAAAAGTGGTGGTTTTACTGGTTTGCAGCATAAACGCCTGGCTCTCGCCGCTGCCCGGCTTAATTTGCAATGAAGTGCGCATGTCTTCAAAATTGCGGTCTTCTATTATCTGGCAAAGCGCAGGCAGTTGGTTTTTAAGGTATTTCCATTTGCTTACTTTCGGCACCTCAAAATGGTTAGAAAAATAGTCGTTTATCAGGAAGATGTTCCAGTCGTCTCCTGCCCGCTGCAAAATTACCACGCCAGTTTCTATATTATTAAGTATAGCACTATACACCAGGTCTTTGGTTACCTGCTCGTGCTGCCTGTCTTTTAGGGTATCATACAGTTTGAACAGCGTTTTATAATTGTCGAACGAGCTGTGATTGCTATAATCTGATGTAAAGTCGTTGTTTAGTATCGCGCTTATGGTTTTATCATAAAACAAAAACGTGCTGCGCATAAACGAGAACAGCTCCAGCAGCAGCAGCGCAAAGACAATAAAGCAAAACACGGTGCTATACGGTAGCTTAAGTGTTAGTGTATAAACACCGCCCACAACAATAACCATTATAAAAAACAGGCGTATAAACAGCAGGTGGTACAGCTTTAGTTTTTTCATGTGCTTAGTGTTTTCCCAGTTCATACTTATCCATACGGCGGTACAGCGCCGCGCGAGAAAGCCCCAGTTCATCGGCGGCTTTGCTAATGTTGTAGCTGTGTTTTTGCAGGGCGCGCTCTATGGTGTTGCGCTCAATATCGCTTAACTGCACCTCATCGTGCGCCGGTAGTCCGGTTACCTGCTCCAGGTCAAGATCAGCCACAGTAAGTGTATTATTATCACACAAAATCACGGCACGCTCTATACGGTTCTCCATCTCACGGATGTTACCGTTCCAGGCATGCAGCCCTATTTTTTTAAGCGCATCGGGTTCAAAAGCTAATGTATCACGTTCATACTTACCGGCCATCTTGCCCAGTAAAAACACGGCAAGCGGTACCAGGTCTTCCTGCCTTTCGCGCAGCGGCGGCAGGGTAATGGCCATAGTATTAATGCGGTAATATAAATCTTCCCTAAAATGCTTTTGTGCAATTTCCCGGGTCAGGTCAATATTGGTCGCGGTAATAATGCGCACATTAAGCGGCCGGGGCTTAGACTCGCCAAGGCGCGTAACCTGCCTGTTTTGTATTACCTGCAGCAGCTTGCTTTGAAGGTGCAGCGGCACATTGCCTATCTCGTCCAGAAATATAGTACCATTGTTAGCCGCTTCAAAGCGCCCGGGGGTGTCGGTTTTGGCATCGGTAAAAGCGCCACGGGCATAGCCAAAGAGCTCGCTTTCAAAAATATTTTCGTTAAGCGCGCCAAGGTCAACGTGCACAAAAGGCTGCGAAGCCCTCTCGCTGTTGTTGTGTACGTAGCTTGCCATAACATACTTGCCGGTTCCGTTGTCGCCCAGTATCAGTACATTGGCATCGGTCCTGGCCACTTTTCCCGCAAGGGCATACGCACGTTTAATAGCAGGGCTTTCGCCGATGAAAAAGCTTTCGGCAGCCGACGTGCGGGCTTCTTTTTTGTGCTCTTTACGGCTCTCTCCCACCGCCGATTTCACTACCTCCAGCAGCTTGTCGTTATCCCACGGTTTCAGTATATAGTCAAACGCGCCCAGCTTAAGACCTTCCACCGCGGTTTCTACCTTGCCAAAGGCTGTCATGAGTATCACCACCGTTTTAGGCGAAAAGGTCTTTATTTCCTTTAGCAGGTAAATACCCTCGCGTCCGTCTTCAAAACCTATGCGGTAATTCATATCCAGCAGCACCACGTCAATGGGGTGCTCGGCCAGTAATTGTATGGCTTTTTTAGGGTCGGCCAGGGTATAAATATCCTCAAAATGTTTTTTTAAAGCCATTTTAGAGGCAAAAAGTATATCTTCCTGATCGTCTATTACTAAAATGCTGGCCTGCGTTTTTTTCATCAACTGTACGGTTTCGGACAAAAGGTGTCCGATATCGGACACTTTAGCTTTTGGCTCATATTTAAAAGACACTAACAATCAGCCACTTAAAAACTTTAAGTTTATGGCACAAAATTGTTATTATGTATGCCAAACAAACACTGATGGACACTATTGTTACCCGTAAAAATAGAAAAAATAAATACCTGCTGCTGGCAGTGCCCGTTTTTTTGTTGATAGGTTATTTTGTATATGCCGCTGCAACAAAAAAAAGGAGCCTGACCGTAGATAAAAGCGAGATAACCGTTAAAACCGTAGAAAAAGCCTACTTTGAAGATTTCATAGTTTTCCAGGCCAAGGTAGAGCCTTTAAACTCTATGCTGCTCAACGTTATTGAGGGCGGCTCCATACAGGAGATATTTGCCGCCAATGGCGATATGGTTACGCAGGGGCAGCCGCTGGCACGCCTGTACAACCCTAATACAGAGCTAAGCTATGTTACCCAGGAAACAAGCATTATAGAGCAGATAAACAACCTGAGCAAGGCCAAGCTCGACCTGCGCAACCAGGAGCTTAACATGGCTAAAGACCTTGTTGCCATAGACCACGATTACCAGGATGCAAAAAACCTGTATGAACTCAACGAAAAGCTGTTTAAAGAAGAAATACTCTCTAAAAACGAATGGCAAAAAACACAGGAAAATTTCCGTTTTCAAAAGGAGCGTAAAAATATAATACAACAAAGCATACAAAAAGAAAAACAGGCCAACATGATCCAGATTGGCCAAATTAGCCAAAGCCAGGCCACCATGTACAAAAGCCTTGAAATACTGCGCACCAATAAAAAAAACTTTTTAGTAACAGCACCGCTTACCGGCAGGCTGACGTCTTTTGAGCCGGTGCTGGGCAAAAACTACCTGGCCGGCGAAAGCATAGGAAAAATAGATGTAATGAAGGGCTACAAGCTGGTGGCCGAAGTAGATGAGTTTTACCTGAACCGCGTAACCCCTAACCAAAAAGGCCGTGTAGAGTATAAAGGCGAAGAGCTGGATGTAGTGGTTACCAAAGTTATCCCTGAAATTAAAAGCGGCCGTTTTATGGTAGAGCTCAATTTTATTACCAATAAAGAGCTAGGCCTGCAGCAGGGACTTAGCTTTGGCATAAGGCTTATACTGAGCGAAAAGGCCAAAACCACAGTACTGCCACGCGGTAGGTTTACCGAAGAAACCGCAGGCAAATGGATATTTGTGGTAAACGGCGATAAGGCAGAACGCCGTGAAATTAAACTGGGACGCGAGAACCCCGTGTACCATGAAGTGCTGGGCGGCCTTAAAGAAGGCGACAAAGTGGTTACCAGCAACTACGCCGATTATAAAGATGTTCAAATTTTAAATTTTAAATAAATTGCGCCATGGCAAAGTTAATCGTTACGCTAATTATCAGCTCCATTGACCTCATCAGGCATTTAATATAGTCACCGGGGTTCAGTCATCAATCAAAAGAAAAACAGTAAAAAATTAGTAAACCATCAGCCCTGTGGCCGGAGTAATCAACCTTAAGCAGGACAAATCAAAAAAAAGCAAACCATGATAAAAATCGAAAACCTTTCAAAAGTATTCCGCACCGAAGAAGTAGAAACCAAAGCCCTTAATGATATTTCAATTGAAATAAAGAAAGGCGAATTTGTAACCATTATGGGTGCTTCGGGTTGCGGCAAGTCTACCCTGCTCAACATTGTAGGCCTGCTTGATAACGCCAGCGGTGGCAGCTACAAACTGCTTGATAAAGAAATAAACGGCCTTAACGAAAGCGAAAAAGCCAAAGTGCGCAAAGAGAATATAGGCTTTGTGTTCCAGAATTTTAACCTGATAGACGAACTGTCAGTGTACGATAATATAGAGCTGCCGCTTATTTACAACAATGTGCCTTCTGCCGAAAGGAAGAAAAAAGTAGAGGCCATTGCCGAAAGGCTTGCCATTAGCCACAGGCTTAAGCATTACCCGCAGCAGCTATCGGGCGGGCAGCAGCAAAGGGCAGCCGTGGCCCGAGCCCTTGTTAACGACCCTAAAATTATCCTGGCCGATGAGCCAACCGGGAACCTGGACAGTAAAAACGGTAATGAGGTTATGGAACTGCTTACCGACCTTCACGCTGCCGGTGCCACCATACTTATGGTTACCCACTCTGATTATGATGCATCCTTCAGCCAGCGCACCATTACCATGAAAGACGGCATGATACTTAGCGAAAAGCAAAACAACAAAAAGGTAGATGTGCTGATTACGAATTAGTTTTAGGGGGTAAGGAAGTCCGAAGTAGGAGGTAGCTTCGGGCATCTGACTTTGGCCTCTCTCTGATATCCTCACATCGGACTTCCTACCTCCCACTTCCAGCCTCTACATCATCATCATCATCAATCAAAAAACAAACCATGCTAAAAAACTGGATCAAAATATTTTTATACCAGGTAAAGAACAACAAATTCTTTACTGCCCTCAATGTGCTGGGGCTAAGCCTGGGCATGGCAGGGCTGGTGTTTGCCATACTCTACTGGAACGATGAGCATGCCTATAACGCCTGGAACCCCGAGAAAGAAAAAGTATTTCAGGTATCTAACGATTTGGGCAATAACCAAATATGGCCTCACAATGTATATCCGTTAGCTGCTTTTTTAAAAACCATACCCCAAGTTGAAGACTTTGTGTATTTAGACAACGGCTACTACAATGGCGTGTACACTTATGGTACTAAAAAACAGCTTATAAAAACATTAAATACCCAGGGCAACTTCTTTTCATTTTTCCCTTTCGAGTTTGTAAAAGGCAGTGCAGTAAACGCAATACCCGATGGCAACAGCATTGTACTTAGAGAAGACACCGCCCAAAAACTCTTTGGCAATGAAGAGGCTTTAGGCAGGCAGGTGGGCTACCTCGGGAAAATGCTTACCGTTAAAGGGGTATATAAAATACCTGGAAAATCTTCTATTGCGCCCGAAGCCATTATAAACAATATGGCAGATAAGCTTAAAGCCGATGAACAGCAATGGGGAAACTACAGCTATGCCCTGCTTTTAAAATTAAAAGACCCGTCAGCCGCAGAAAAAGTAGCCCGTGCCATAGAAAAAATTTACTTTGAATACCGCACAAAACTCTGGGCGCAGGGCGAAGGCATAACGCCACAGGAATATGAAAAAGTTAACGGTAAAACACGTGCCATAGTAGAGCAGCTGGCTACCTCAAGGCTGCACAGCGTAGTAAACGGCTACCCCGAAGGCAGGGGCAATTACCAGTTCCTTATCATTATGGCGGGGCTATCGGTACTCATTCTAATTTTATCTATTGTAAATTATGTAAACCTGGCTACGGCCAATGCCATAAAACGTGCTAAAGAGGTGGGTGTCCGTAAAATAATGGGGGCCACAACAGCTAACATAGTACGCCAGTTTATTTTTGAAACTGTTATTATGGCGCTGGTTGCCCTACTGCTGGCTCTGGTAATTGTAGAGCTGTCATTACCTTACTATAACGATTTGCTTAATAAAACACTGGTATTAAACAACAATCTGTTTTACCTGCAGCTTATTGCTGTAGTAATAACGGTAATACTATTAGCAGGAATTTTTCCGGCGGTATATGTGGCAAACTTTAATACGCTGCTCGTTCTTAAGGGTAACTTTAGCCGTAGCAAAAGCGGCGTGTGGCTGCGCAACGGCATGCTTATACTGCAATTTGCCATAGCTGCCTTTTTTATCATAGGCTCTTATATAGTAAATGAGCAGGTTACCTACCTCAGCAACAAAAACCTGGGCTTTAACGGCGCGCAGGTACTGGAAATTAATTATGTGGGTAAAAGGCCGCAGCCGGAAAACCCAGATGAAATATATAACCATTATGAAACCTTTAAGCAGGAACTTAAAAAAATAAAGGGGGTACAGGATGTTTCGGCAGGATCCTTTTCTTTTGGCAAGGCAGCCGTCTCTACATCCGGCTATGTGTATAACGATGTGCGCATACAGGCACAAAATATGGGAGTAGACTTTGAGATGATAGACATGATGGGCATAAAAATGCTCGAGGGCAGAAACCTTTCGGCTCAGTTTGCATCAGATACCATAAACAGCATGCTGATAAACGAAACTGCCATGAAGATGATGAAGGAGCACGACCCAATAGGCAAAACCATACAATGGAATGAGCTGGAGCTTAAAATTGTGGGCGTGGTTAAAAATTTTCATACCACCGGCCCGGAAGAAGAAATACCGCCCATGTCGTTCTTTCATTTTAAAACCGTGGATTGGATGCCTTTAACCCTCAACAAGGTTTTTGTTAAGATAGCCCCCGATGACATGGAGGCTACCATTGCCCAGGTAGAGAAATTTTGGGTTACAAAAGTCGACCCTGATTACCCGTTTACCTACGATTTTGTAGATAAAAATTATGCCCGCACCTATGAAACCTTTGTAAAACAGCGCAACCTGTTTTCATTGCTCAACGGTGTAGTGATACTCATAGCATTATTTGGCCTCTTTGCGCTGGCGTCTTACAGTATACAGCGCCGCATGAAAGAAATTGCCATACGCAAAACCCTGGGCGCCGAAACTAAAATGCTGCTGCGCGAACTATCTAAACAATATGTGGGGTTTTGCATCATCGGTTTTGTAATAGCCTTTGTACCCGCCTGGATGCTTCTGGATAAATGGCTCGAAAATTTTGTGTTCAGAATACAGGTCTCGGCACTGCCCTTTATCATTGGCTTTGTGGTACTCATGCTGCTCACGCTTATCGTTGTACTGGGCAGGGCCTATAAGGCAACACGCGTCAATGTACTTAAATACCTTAAATACGAATAATTTAAGTTAAGAATCATGCTAAAAAACTGGATCAAAATATTTGTATACCAGGTAAAAAACAACAAGT
>Ga0265780_10006408_pt1 | contig 14621 bp, 7 predicted proteins | sample P1T30metagenome_FD_192432 | JGI IMG/M metagenome (GOLD analysis project Ga0265780, IMG submission 192432) | Plant litter microbial communities from East Loma Ridge, Irvine, California - P1 T30 | ecosystem: Environmental > Terrestrial > Plant litter > Unclassified | place: USA: California... | reverse complement strand
TTCCCTACTATTGACGTGTAGATTGACGGGGGTGAGTGGTCAAGGGTGGAGGGATGAAGGCTCTTGGATGCGGGGAGAAGGTGCGATCAGGCGAGTGGGGATTATATAGTTGGGAAGATGGGAAGAGGGCAGAAGGTGGAGGAACCACGGATGCGATGACTGCCTAGTGCGGCGTTTACCTTCGCGTGCTTGCTGTTACGCGTGTTGAAGGTCGGCCTGCGCGGTAAAGTTGGTTAGCACGTTAGGTCCCGGAGGTTAACGTCGCCGTTACTTGTCTGCAACGTCATGCAGAGTTCCAAGCGAGCTCTCCCCCAGCATCCTAACACTTGACCTGCCGTAGACCACGACTCCCAAACGTCGCTTCTGGTTCGCGCTCTTGGTCCCTTTACACCCGCGACCGCACTGAATACCTGCCTATCTACCCGGGACGCGCTACACCCCTGCCACCCGCCGCCTGAACACCTGATTACAAACACACCACTCGCAACACCCACAGACTGCTCGCGCGCCCGCAATGTCTGTCGAGCTCGATCCCGTGGAGCTGGGCTTCAAGCGTAAGATGCGCAATGGATCAACGGATGGCACAGCGGGACTGAAGTGAATAGGCCCCTTCCAGCAGGAAGTCTCCAAGACGCTGCACCTCAAGAACCCGCACTCCGACCCAGTCGCTTTCAAAGTCAAGACGGTACGTAGCGTCAAAGAACGAACTGAGCATGCGACACATACTGACAGCGTATGCCTCTTTCTAGACCGCTCCCAAGCAGTACGCATCCCACGACCCACGGCCTGCAACCTCGGCTCCGTGTCAGCCAGCTAACAACAACCTTGCAGATACTGTGTTAGGCCGAACAGTGGGCGCATTGAGCCCGGAAAAGAGGTCGAAGTGCAGAGTACGACCCCCGTGTGCGACGCGTTGTTATCGGCATGGCACACTAACACGTGCGCATAGTTCTGCTCCAGGCCATGAAGGAGGACCCACCGCCAGATGCGAAGTGCCGCGACAAGTTCCTCGTGCAATCCGTCTTGGTCACCGCCGACAAGGAGTTTACTAACGTTGGATCTCTGGTACGTCAAATTTATGACAGAGTCGCATTATTGCTCACAACGAAAACAGTGGTCACACATCGAGCAGACCAACAAATCGTCGATCCAAGAGAAGAAGATTAGAGTCCTCTTCCTGCCAGCCGACGATGCGTCCGCCACCACCCCCGCTGAGACCAACGGTGTCAGTCGCGAGTCGCTCGTCTCTGCTGCTACCCCCGAGGCCGTGACTCCTCAGCGCGGCGTACCCGACGCCACCGGACCCGTCTCCCGCCCAGATGAGCGACCAGCGGGCAGCAAGCATCTCGGAGAGATCAAGGACGAGGCCTTCAGCCCTGCATCCTCGGGCGGCGTAGGTGCGACTATGTCTGCGGCCGCTACTCGAGTGTCCAACGCCATTCCTGTATCTCAAGAAGACGTGAGCGCCCAGCTCGCTGAGGCCAAGGCTACTATTGCCAGGCTCACACAACAAGCTTCCGAAGCCTCTGGCCTGCGCCAACGAAAGACCGATACCACATCCGGCTCCAAGTCCCAGCTCTCGACCGCTCCCCACACCCAGACTGCGCCTGCAGGTGGTGTCTCTGTCCAGATCACTGCCTTGCTCTGTTTGGTCAGCTTCCTCCTCGCCTACTTCTTGTTTTGAGCGTCTCCTGGTAGTTGTTGCGTAAAGCAAAGCAAAAGTAAACACCACACGCGAAGAGCGACCTTGGGTGGACGATGAATGAGTTAAGAATGGAGGATCGGGAGGCCAAGACCATGCAGAAACAGCGAGGGACGACCAGCGACTGTTGCTTTCTTTTCAGGGTGTAATTAAGTTATTGGGGAGAGTAGGGTTGTCATGGCCAGGATTAGTAGCAGCGTGAGTTGTGCGCGCAAAGGTCCATGTATCAACAATCATGAATTCCGTATGTCATGCCTATGACTTTATCTTGCGGAGTTGTCCAATGCATGTGTCATCCGTTTGAAACGATCGAGCTTACTCCACACTTGCAATATCGCTGCGCGCATCCTCCACAATGGGTGTAGATCGTGCTGCTGGTTTGCGCATCGTAGTGGGCACACCTCGGTGTCGCAACGTTGGTGCTCGTTATAGTGCAGGGCTTTGTGGGCGCACGACTGGGTTTCTACTGGGTCAATATAGCGTCTCCGCCTCTAATTACAGGTTCAAACCTTCATTGATATCTAGCAGACAGACCGATAACGTGTTCGTTCAGTCTCACCATACCAGGTCGAAGCAATGGTCGCGAGCGCATTCATAAGCGAGATGCAATTGGGAAAGATGCCATGCACGGCGCGACTCAACGCGTGCCAGGCCCTTGGGTCAGCTCCACGGATTCTCGACCATGCGTCATACTGGCATACCCTGCATCTCTCAGCATGATAATGGCCGTTATCAGGAGCGGCGGGCAAATGCGGCTCTGGTTCGCGGGTTGCTGGAGTTAGTGGGGCGATTCCGCTTTCGGGGAGCACTGTTTGTGACTCGAACAATTTCTTGGGAGCCAGATTAAAGTCACCTTGGTAGCCGCCCACCTTCTCTCGTCATCTCTTCTCAACCTTTGTATTCACTCCCGCCTGATAGCTTGTCATCATGTGCGGTATCTTCGCTTGCTATAGGTATGCGACGCGCTCCACACTTTACAATTGCCCCTCCAATGCCCCTCCGCGATATTGTTGACATGTGGCTGACAAGCACAAAGGCACCCTGATGTGCAGAAGTTCAAGCCCACTGCCCTGAAAATGGGCAAGGCGTAAGTACAGCTCCTTTCGCGTCTTGTCTGGCTCAATTGACTCTTTGCGAACAGTGTCCGACATCGGGGCCCGGATTGGAGTAAGCCAGCATTCGAAACGTATGCACCGGGAGCAGTCTGACTGAGAAATTACAGGTGGCAACTGGGTCGCGAACGACACTAGTAAGTGCTCGGAAGTGCTTAGATGTGGTATCAGAGCTCTAACAATAGGCAGTCCTTGTTCACGAGCGTTTGAGTATCGTCGGTGTTGGTACGTGGTCAGACGACAAACCAGAGCCGGAGCGAAGACTTACACCCAGCAGACTCTGGCGCTCAGCCGCTTGTCAACGAAGACGAGACTGTCTCGCTGGCCGTCAATGGCGAAATCTACAACCACCGAGTCCTCCGCAAGGGCCTGAAGACACCATATAACTTCAAGACACACTCAGATTGCGAGGTCATCATTCCTCTGGTACGAATGAACTGTTGATCAAAATTGGCGTCAAACTGACCCAAGCAGTATCTTGAACATGACATCGATGCGCCACGGAAACTTGACGGTATGTTCTCATGGGTTCTCCACGACAAGAAGCAAGATCGCATTATTGCCGCAAGAGACCCCATTGGAATCACCACATTCTACATGGGCCGATCGAGCACAACACCTGGAGCTGTCTTCTTTGCGTCAGAGCTTAAGTGCCTGCATCCCGTTTGCGACAACATCATTTCCTTTCCCCCAGGTCACGTCTACGACTCAAAAACCGACGAGCTGAAGCGATACTACGACCCCAAGTGGCTCGTTGAGCCTGAGAACATTCCCACCACACCCGTAGACTACAAGGAGCTGAGAGCATCATTTGAGCAATCAGTGCGAAAACGCATGATGGCGGAAGTGCCCTTCGGTGTACTGCTCTCTGGTGGACTTGACTCTAGTCTGGTAGCTTCAATCGCGCAAAGGGAAACCCTGCGGTTAAACGAGGCGACAAGGAAACGGGCTGCTGAGACCAAGGGTGCGGTACACAACCAGGAGAGCCAGCTCGTGGGTATCGATGACCAGAACGAGCTCCAGACAGACTTGCTGCTTGGCCAGCTCAACTCGTTCTCTATCGGCCTCCCCAACGCCCCAGACGCCATCGCTGCGCGTGAAGTGGCCGACTTTCTCGGAACCAAGCATCACACTTTCACCTTCACGATCGAAGACGGTCTCAACGCGCTCACAGATGTCATCTTCCACCTCGAGTCATTCGATGTCACCACAATCCGCGCCTCGACGCCTATGTTCTTACTGGCGCGAAAGATCAAGGCCATGGGCGTCAAGATGGTGCTTTCAGGAGAGGGCAGTGACGAGATCTTTGGCGGATACTTGTACTTCCACAACGCGCCCGACAAGGCCGCTTTCCACCAAGAATGTATTCGCCGCGTCAAGAACCTACATCTCGCGGACTGCCTGCGCGCCAACAAATCGACCTCCGCATGGGGAGTCGAGGCTCGCGTGCCATTCCTCGACAAGAACTTCCTCAACGTCTCCATGAACATCGACCCCGCCGAGAAGCTGCACACCAAGGAGCGAATCGAGAAGTACATCATGCGCAAAGCATTTGACACCACCGATGAGCCTGAGACTCAGCCATACTTGCCCAACCACATCCTCTGGAGACAGAAGGAGCAGTTCTCCGATGGTGTTGGATACGGGTGGATCGATGCGCTCAAGGACAACGCCGAGCTGCATGTCACGGACGAGATGATGAAGAACCCAAAGCCTGAGTGGGGCAGCGACATTCCCGACTCCAAGGAGGCGTACTGGTATAGGACTATGTTCGACGAGCACTTCCCCAGCTACTGCGCAAGCACTGTCATGCGATGGACGCCCACGTGGAGCAACCAGACGGATCCTTCTGGACGGTATGTTGAATCTGTAATTCTTGCGTTTGTGTCAATACTAACGACGTCCAGTGCCATCGGCGTTCACGCGCAAAAGTACGACACTGCGAAATAGGTTGGGCTGGAGCCTGGTGGCACTCGGGTCGCATGCGGAGGATAAGCGTATACCCATAATACTCTGCTAGATCCGATGTAGACGTCGTGTGCGCCGTAGAATATAGAATCACGCCAACATGTCTTCTCGTGCGGCGTAAATCATGAATCTCCTTTGCTGCACAATAAACATCATCCCACTCGCGCTCATTAGCTTGCCAACACAACACACAACACATGACCGCCCATGACCAAATTCAGTTTGTAGAACAAACTCTCATGCATTCGTGGTATCCATATCCATACACTCGCTCCTCTGCAGAATTCAAAGCCCAAATCCAATCGCTGCACGCGCAATCCTCATATCCTTTGCTCATCGTCCCTAGATAGCCATCTCCTTCCCGTCCGCCTCCCCGCTCTTCACCGTCTTGCCCGTCTTCTTGATCTTCTCCAGCACCGTCTCGTAGTCGAGCGAGTCGGCGGCGACGATCTCGGCGGTTTGCGTCTCGAGGGATACGTTGTAGGACTCGACGCCTGATACACATTAACCTACTGCGGATTGCGAGAGGAAAGTGTGAAGAAGGGGAGAGGGGGATATGGTGGGGGGCATGTGGACGCACCATCGAGTTTCTTGAGGACGCGCTCGACGGCGCCGGAGCAGCCGCCGCAGGACATGCCGATGTTAAATTTGTAGGTGTGCGTGGACATTTTGAGGAGTGTGTTGTGTTGTGATTTGGGTGGGTGTAGGTAAGTGTGAGTTACAGAGTGAAGTGGTCGGTAGATGGTAGAAAGTAGATGCGGGGCGGCAGGCGCTTTATACTTGAAATATCGCGCAGCGTTCGGTCAGACAGTCAAAATGTTTGTGAAGAGGCAGGCGCAAGTGACAAGAAACCAGTCAGATTATGTATATAGTGTGACGAGACAAAGGCGTGATTGCGCAAGTTTCAAGGTGGTGGTGTAATTCGGGCTAGATTGCTGCTTTGAGCCCCGCATAGTGCGGAGCCAGTGTTACTGGTTGTGCGGCACATATTGGTGCGCGGCTTGGGCTTTTGCAGATGCGAAACGTGCTCATGGGCGGGCATGGAGGGGAGGCGCGAAAAGGACACGGTTGGGGCTGATACATGTATGGTGCTCCGGAGTGCTGGTTGCGTGGGAGGAGATGTGGAGAGAATACGCGGCGTGGTGTCCGCGGCCGGTGATGAAAATATGGCTGCGAGATTTCTCCGTCTGAAGTCCTACAGTCATGTACCAAGCATGTACACAAGTTGTTCCGAGCATGGCATTCTGGATGTGCAGCGTGCTCGTGCCTGATCGCTGCTGCCCCACGCGCAAGACAGCAGGGGTCTAGCAGCGGGGTCCAAGCTGCTGTGCCGGTGACGTCTTTGCATCTTTTCACAAGCAGCTCTCACGGCGAGTATACGCCAAACAATCTGTAGCGATGGCTTCGTAAGTGTCACAACTTCTGGGTCTTCATCCTCAACTAATCAGATGCACAGCAACATCCTCTTCTTGCCGTTCCGAAAGTCACACTCCGTCAACCTCACCGAAGCGATCAAACAGTACATATCCTCCAAGTATGACCAGCATCCGGACATGTTCACGCAGGACCTGGAGAGGATCGAGAAGCTTCGTTCTCAGGCTACGCACGCCCAAGAACCCCACCCAAGCAATATCCCGAAGCTACAGCAGTACGCGGCGCAGCTAGTATGGCTGAGCGGAAAGTTCCCAGTCGATATCGGAGTGGAATTTCCATGGTATCCGGCGCTGGGATACAACACGAACCGGCCTACGTCCCGAAACAATCTCCGCTTCGAGCTCGCCAATATCATGTTCAACCTCGCGGCCATGTACTCGCAGCTGGCCATGTCGTCGAACCGAAGCACACCAGACGGACTAAAGGTAGCCGCCAACAACTTCTGCATGGCAGCGGGTGTGCTGGCCCATCTGCGGAACACGATTCTCCCGGAGCTGCGGACAGAGCCTCCAGAGGATATGGATGTCATGACGCTTGAATCGCTGGAGAAGCTCTTGCTTGCGCAGGGCCAGGAATGCTTCTGGCAGAAGGCTGTCAAGGACGGCTTGAAGGATGCCACAATCGCCAAGCTGGCTGCACGCGTGTCCGATCTCTACGACGAAGCGCGGGAAGCGGGCATTCAGTCGGATGCCATCAGCAGCGAGTGGATCCACCACATGAACGCAAAGCACCACCACTTTGCTGCGGCCGCGCAGTACCGAGCGGCGTGTGATAGCTTGGAGAAGCGGAAATACGGAGAGGAAGTTGCGCGGTTGCGGGATAGTCTCTCGTGCGTCAACGAGGCGCTCAAGGAACAGCGCTACATCAACAAGCTTGTTCTGGCGGATTTGAACGGTTTGAAGAACCGCGTGTCGGAAGATTTGAAGCGCGCGGAGAAGGACAACGATATGATCTACCTGCTACCAGTAACGCCAAAGGCTGAGCTCAAGATTCTGGATCGCGCAAATATGGTCGTATCGAGAATACCCAAAGAGGTGGCAGAGTCCAACTCAATGTTGGGCGAGCGCGGAGAACTAGGACCCGCGTTGTTCTCGAAACTCGTTCCCTACTCTGTACATCTCGCAGCGAGCATTTACGTGGACCGTCGCGATCGACTGGTCAACAACACAATCGTCGAGGAGCTGGAGGGGCTCACGACCCAAATACATGAAGTGCTGCGAAGTTTGAATCTTCCGGGGTCACTTCAGGCGTTGGAGAAGCCCCTAGGTCTACCACCCGGTCTTAGTGCCCACGCAGAGGAGATTCGACAACAGGACGGCATCAACAGGCTACTGCGATCTATGGAAGACACCAAGAAGCTCATGTACAGCGACCAGGCCATCTATCACGAAGGCGTTGATATTCTCAAGACTGAAGCGAACGACGACGAAGGTGCGCGGAGAAAGTATGGCACAGAACTTTGGACACGCGCAGCTGCCGAGAAAGCAGCGCCGAAGCTTTACGCCCAAATCAACGAAATCGATGGCTACTTCAAAGCAGCGACGAACAGCGATAACATCGTCAAGACTAAGCTGAAGGAGAATGAACACTTCATACAGCTCCTGAGCGGACCGGATCACGATCTCGAGAACTATGTGCCCAGTGGACGAAGGCCTGCGATCACCGGCGATGTAGAACGAGAGGCTGGCAAACTGCGAGGCTGCTTCAACGAGGTCAGCCGGCTAGAGAGCAGACGGAGGCGCAAGGTCGAAGCTCTCAGGACCAAGGCGAAACAAGATGACATCAGTAAGTACCATGCTTCCCCATGCGTATAACATGCTTACATCCCACTAGATCCCGAACTGCTTCGAGAAGCCGCTCGCTTAGAGCGGGAGTACCCTATGCAGACCATCGAGGCGGTGCAGTTCGAAAGCCTCTTCGATAAGCGACTCCAGATGTACGATGCTGATCAAGACATGGTCCAGGAGGAGGAGAAGGAGCAAGCAGACGCCATCAAGCGGCTACAAGACGCCAACGCTGCTTTCCTCGTCGCTCGCCGTGGCGACCAATCAACGAAGAAGCGCGAACAGGCTCTACAGAACCTAGAGAATGCGTACTTCAAGTACAAGGAGATCATTTCGAATCTCGATGTCGGGCGCAAGTTCTACAACGATCTTGCGAAAATCGTCAGTCGGTTTAGAGACGACGCGCGGAGCTTTGCGTATCAGCGGAAGTCCGAGGCTTCGCAGATCGAGGCGTAAGTTCAAACGGCCCTTTTCATGTGTAGTCGTAACTGACCATACCCAGTGATCTCGCAACTAGGATGAGTTCTCTTAGTCTTCAGCAAGCAAATTCGAGCTCTCTACAGCAACAGCGGCAAGCAGATGCGCAGAATCCACAGTACGGCGCAGAAGCGCATGCTGAAGCACCTTTGACTGCACCAACACCTACGAGAGCTGCTCCTCCTCCGTCTGGCATGTGGACGCCAGAAGTAGGCATTCGCTTTGGTGGCGTGCCGACAACATCTGGAAACGCAAGGCCGTCAAACGGCCCGGCACAAGATGGCCGATGGGACCCTACACAGGGACTGAAGTTTGGATAAGATGCCGAGAAGCAAGAATAGCATTATGCATCATAGCGTGGCGTAGGATAGATACCAGTATCTGAACATGATTTGGATGAGCAGTGGGAATAGTGCATACGCATGAGCTATTCTTGTCGCCACGCAATGCACTACACAGTACACTGACAGAAAAAATCCCGATTCCCCAGACATGGGCATTATGGTGGGTTTACGTATACTGGCAGTCTGCCTTGCGTGGACATGTGCAGTGCGCCTCGCGACATTCGACGTTCGTGGCTGTGCAAACCGTCCCACATCACCGCGCCGTTGATCAATTCAACGGCACCGCTTGGTACTGTACGCCCGGAAGCTTCTATGACGAATCCTTCCGACTATTGATAGCCAGCAGACTGGCAGAGGTGTTGGGTTCCACAGGACTGGAAAGAAAAAGTTGTGAGGGATAGTGTTGGGTTGGTGTTCGGTCGGCCATGTAGTGACTTTCACACCACAAGGGCGCGCTCCACTGGTCGGTTAGCAAATGAGGGCCCGGCACCGGCTTTGTGACAGCTCGGCATAACTGGAGGAGGACTGCAGACGTACAATTTGGCCTGTCCGCCAATTGCTCTTGCTAGCCGTCTTGTATCACATTACCCGCCGTCCAGGCGCGCAATTTGACTTCCCTATAAGGCTGGGGCGCAGCAGCCCGCGCCGTTGTTGTTCGCAAAGACGTAACTTAATTATTACCCGTGGACCGTTCCGTACCGCCTCAGGCACCGCCATTCACAAGCTCGCTGCTCAAATTATGGTTCAGCGCTGCACCTAGTTAGCATCACGAGACCGCATTTAGATCAAGGTAGCCCGGAGTAACTTTGCGCACAATCGCTATTGTCCGCCTGCTGTTCCTGCAAGGTCGCGCACTGCTTCGAGCTGCCGTCAACCTTGATTGTTCGAGGCCGAGCTGGGTCGCATCCCACATCACATCAGTGCAGTCGCTCCAAAGCGGCACCCTTACACTAATCGTTTCACAATTATCCAGCACTTGAAGCAGCCTACACGTCGAAGCGAGCGAGTACAGTGCAGGCGGGTCAGCGCTTGTGTTATTTCGGGATATTCAGGTTGTCCTCAGCACCGCCCACCAACTACCATACCCGCACCGAAGAACACACCTACACAGCCTCCTTTGCCCACCAGCCTCAGCAACCGTCTCTGCCAGGAACGCTGTTTGTTGACGTAGGCCATCCTATCCAGTCACCGCGCCGCATCAGGCGGGCAGAGCCACTTTCAAGGCGTCCCGCGGCTGATCTAGCGCCCATCCCTCCAGGGCTCCCTCAGACCTACTCTGCGCTCTGCGATCTGATCTGGTTTCTACAATTAGAACGCCCACCATGGATATACAACGCGGCCGCTCTCCCTCTGCGGGTTCGCACACCAACAACATAAGGAGCTCGCCCTCTCCCCACGCTTTTCCAAACAACCTATCCCCTTACGACCCCTCCATCCACCACCCCACATCGAGCTTCCCAGCAACCTCGTCGGGCTTTGACAGCAACCAGTTCCTGGCCACCACGCAGTCGCAGCAGTTTGCGCAGCAGGGACTCGACCAGAGCTTCCTACAGGCCAACCCCAGCCTGTCGCAGCACAACACGCCGCAATTCAGGCCCCAAGGCAACGACCTCCAGCCCGACCACCTCAACATTGCAAACACGTCCAGCCCCGACTTCAACAGCTTCTTCGCGGGCAGCGACCTGAATCAGAACAGCGCGCTCAACCCCACGTACCTCGGCAACACCCTCGACCCGCAGCTGCTCGAGTCGCAGCAGCAGCAGAACCAGTCCATCAATCCAAACGACTTAATGAACCAGATGGCGGCGACACAATCGCATACCCCCACCCCGCCGCACCTGCTGCCCACGATGAACAATCACCAGAACCCGAGCCCCCACGCCTCGCCGAACATGAACCAGGGCGCGTTCCCCTCACCGGGACACTCGCGTCACGCGTCGCTAGATCCTAGCGCCGCGTACGGCCCGCCGCAGGGCAGTGAATGGGGGAACATGGCCAACTTCCGCGGCCACAGGAGAGCGCCCAGTGAGACTTACTCGGACGTCTCTTCCGCACACGCGTCACCGTACCTCACCCAACAGGATAGCTTCGAGGACAACCAGCCGTCACCCCTGCTCCACGCGCAGAACGACCCCCAGCTGTTCCAAGATCCAGTCATGCAGTTCGGGCAATTCACGCTCAATGACGGCACCTCGCACATCAGCCCGGGCCACAGCCCTCACCTGTCCCCGCGTTTGATCCCGCAGCAACAGCAGCAGCAGGCGCTTCCGCAATTCCAGCCTGGTAGCTTTGGCTTGGACCCGAATATGAACAACCAATTCGGGCAGCAGGGAATGGGCGTGTATCCCAACGCTGGCCCTGAGCCGTTCCCCTCATTGAACCAAGGTATTCCAGAGTTTGGCCAAGCTGATGCCATGTCACCGCCGGAGATCAACATCGACTTTGCTCCTCCCTCGCGACAGGCCAGCTTCGAGCCTCCCAAGCCCGAGCACCAGGCAGATGCTTTGAGCCCGCCCGATCGATGTAAGTACACGCACGCGGCAGTTGAAGGAGTCTGCTAATCATGACACAGCGCGGAGTCGCAATCGTATACGCGCAAAGTCTGATCCGTTCAGCAGCGCCAGCTCGCGTGCTTCTACCCCCAGCTCAGACGTACATCGGTCCTTGTCACCAAGTGCCGCGAAATCTCGCTCCCCCTCGCCTTCCAACAAGTCCTCTCGCCGTTCGTCGACAAGCAGTGTGCCGAACCGCGACTACATCCTCGACCTCGCAGACCCGAGCCGACCTGCTCCAGCAGATGGTTCAAACCCCAAGCGGACACAAAAGCACCCAGCGACGTTCCAGTGCACTCTGTGTCCTAAGCGCTTCACCCGCGCCTACAACCTCAGGTCGCATCTGCGCACGCACACAGACGAGCGCCCCTTCGTCTGCAGCGTATGCGGCAAAGCGTTCGCGCGCCAACACGACCGCAAGCGCCACGAAGGCCTGCACTCGGGCGAGAAGAAGTTCGTCTGCCGCGGCAACCTCAAAGACGGCAACCACTGGGGCTGCGGGCGACGCTTCGCGCGCGCCGACGCTCTGGGCCGCCATTTCCGCTCCGAAGCCGGGCGCGTCTGCATCCGCCCTTTGCTCGAGGAAGAAGCGCAAGAAAAAGGCGGCTGGGACGGCCAGCAGCAGATGGCCAACGGCACGGGTATGTTCCAGCAATTGCCCGGGCAGAACTACGGGCCGGGCATGATGTCGCAGCCGGGCTTCGAGGCGTTCCCCCAGTCCGGTATGTCCCAGGCTCCCGCGCAGTTCTTGCCCGCTGCGCTGCTCGCGCAATACCCCGCGCTTGCGGGCATCCAGTGGGATCAGCTGCCGCCGGGCAATCCCGAGGAGATGGAGGGCGATATCAGCGGGCGCAGCAGCTTCGATGCGTCGAGTGGCGGCGAGTACTTTGAGGACGAGAGCGATTATCAGGGCCAGCAGCCTGTGTATGCTGGGAACGAGGGCGGGTGGGCGAGTGATCAGGGCTATCACTAGTTCGTTGCCTGTCTTCTTCCTCCTACGATTTGTTTCACGCTTTCACGAATACGACTGCCCGACTGGGTCGCTTGATATTTTTGTTCTTTCTTCTTCTGGATACCACTTTCGTTTGTTTATGAGGGATGTGAGCGAGTTTGGCTTTTGTAGGGTTATGATACCCCGGACTGGGAGCTTTGGGTGGTATACTCATTGAGACGGTGTCTGGCAATGGCTGCTGGGAGTTTGGCTTAGATGATAAAGTATGATGGCTTGGCAATGAAACAGCTGTCAGTTTGAAAGGTTCCCAATGCTTGCTCAGCGTGATGAAAGTGAAATTGAAGTTTCGCGAACATCAGCTGCTTCAGCATGACCCTCTGAGAGAGAGGAAGAAGGGATAAAGGGGGCGCAGGACGTTGTGATAGCAAGCAGTCCGGGATGTTCCCAACAAGTCTCGAAACGCCAGGAGCCAATTGCTGATTTTGCATGAATGCTCATAATAAGATCAAGGAAACTTTCTGGGAGTGCATCTAAAGAGCAAGATGAGAGCGAAAGGGTTGTATGTAGTCGGTCTAGGTGTTCGCAGAAAGAAAGTGATTGTTCCCAGCCACTTCTCTCTTTCACACCACACCTCTCCTACCTACCTACCATGAAACCCCACCATATCCACCAGCATTTCATCCCCTCACCTCCAACCAGTCTAAAAAGAAGGCAGCGTATATGCACGCACATGTACACCCACACATTGACACAAAAAGGACAAAAAAAGGAATTTGAGGGCTCAGCCGGGATTCGAACTTCAGGGGACGTTAGATGACATTTCACAACAGATGTGAGGAGTAGAGCTTACCCCGGGGCCTGTCACATAGAAGACTCTAAGAATCCAGGTTATGGGAAACCCGAAGCGACACTGGGGGACGGTTAGACACTTATTAGGAAGTGAGTGGTGGTGGAGAAGACATACATCATACCACTAGACCACTGAGCCGTCGTTGGTCGGTTTTGACATTGATGGCAAAAGTGAAAAATACTGTATTTATGTTGACAGTGGTTCAAAGGAGGGGTATGACAGCGGGCCTTCAACGGGCGTACCTAATGAGCTGTGGGGTCGTCTGGACTTAGACGGATCTACGCGACTATTTTTGTGCGGAATGCAGACTTTACCGCATCGAGCAGACTTTGCGAATTCAAGACTCAACATCACAGGTTTATCGGGCATTTGCAGGTGTTGAGATGCTAGCTGTTGGGCGTATCTTTCAACTCATCGTGATGGTCCAAGTCTACCACGTTTACGATTGAGTTTTGTGAATTTGGCTTCTCAACACTGAGATTGTGATGCTGATGCGATGATTCGCTGCCCCCTTATCGCCTCACTTCAGCATCTCACGGCGGCTTGTTGTGCTGGGCGGAGACCCGAGCGGCCCAGGAACACGCACAACAGTTGCACAAACCACCGACTTCGCAGCTCGCGCCCATGACGGCTAGAATTGACATGAACGAACCCCTGAGCATACGTGCGTCGCCTCACCGACATTTGAGTCAGTCGAGGGTGCTTATTCTTTTCCGTATCAACAATAATAGAGACGAGCAAAAGCAATTGAAAGGAGAGATGCTGCGGTCCCGAGAAACTCCGCTGTAATATCAAGCTTCCCCTCCAAGATAACGAAAGCATGTTTGCAGCACGCACGCTGCCTTTCGGTGCGGGGTCGTCGACAAGTGGATCGCAGCGGCCGTCGTCCCGGACCCCGACGTGTCCCAAGCTCCCGAGGCCCACACCTACGCATGCAGCATCGTCAGGGACGCATCGCGGTGCGGACTGACACACCAATCGCGTGTGCACCGATGTCAACGGCCTAGTGCAAGGTGTAATTGCTGCTGACCGCCAGATGGATGGGTGAGCCAAGGATGGTGTGAGCGTGAAGCTTGAAGAAGGGAGCTTTCCCCTCTCCCCGAGTCCTGGCTGTCATTCCTCAACACTTGCCATCAATCGGAGCTGAGCTGTTGCTTACACTACACTCCGGGTCCGATCGGATAACATATTCTCTTGTACTACTTGAAAGAAAGCCGTTGCTTACTTCCCCCTCTCTATCCATCTCTACCATCCCAGCTCCATCCGCACTTCTCAACAGCCATGTCCACCGCACGCATTTCCACCCGCGCCCTCCGCGCCCTCACCTCCAAAACCACAACCCGCTCCCTTTCCATCACCGGCCAATCCCCCTTCTCCTCCATCCTCACCTCCGACAAACCCTCCGGCACCCGCCCCCCCCCCCGCCGGCCCCCCCCCCCCCCCCGC
>Ga0265780_10006407_pt1 | contig 14622 bp, 10 predicted proteins | sample P1T30metagenome_FD_192432 | JGI IMG/M metagenome (GOLD analysis project Ga0265780, IMG submission 192432) | Plant litter microbial communities from East Loma Ridge, Irvine, California - P1 T30 | ecosystem: Environmental > Terrestrial > Plant litter > Unclassified | place: USA: California... | reverse complement strand
CCCTATTGCCTTCTGCACCCAGGGCTTGAGGCCCGGCACGCGGGCCAGGCGAACGCCCGCATTCACCAGCCACGGCTTGTTGCTGAGAAAGCGCATCAGCCGGTAGCTTTTGGCCAGCTTCCGGCTGATTTTCTGGGCCACCTGCGCATCATACTGTTGCATGAATTCGGCGCTGAAATCCCCCTTTTCAAATGCTGCCAGGGCCTGAGATGCCGCCAACAGGCCGCTCTGCATGGCCGTATCGATGCCGTGGCCCTGAATAGGGTCAATCAGCGAAGCCGCATCACCGCACAGCAGGAAGCGGCGGCCGCTCATGGGCACCGCCCGCCCGCCCCCCAGCGGCAGGCCGAAGCCTTGGATAGCGCCCAGCTGCCGGGCATCATCGAAGCGACCAGCCAGGGCCGGATGTTTGGCGAGCAGTTCGGGCAGCACCTGCTTCAAATCCACCTTGTGCTTGGCCACTGTTTCGGAGAGCATGCCCAAGCCTACATTATACCGGCCCTGGCCCACGGGGAAAATCCAGAGGTAGCCTTGCAAATAATCTTTGGTAAAAAAGTACTCCGTTAGGCCCGCTTCGGCGCCTTTGATGTTTTCGAAGTAGGCCCGCACGCCGGCGCAGTGATGGGCGCGGTCGAGCGGGGCGGGCAGCAGCTGGCGCCGGACCACCGAATTGGCCCCGTCGCAGCCAATGGCCAGCTGGCAGGTGAGCTCGGCTCCCTCGGCCAGCTGCAGCTGCACGTGCTCGGCTTCGATGCACAGGCCTTTGAGCCCCGTATTTTCCAGGATGGTGGTGGGCGAGCGCCGGCTCACCAAGTCCAGCAGCGCGGCATCAAACGTTTCGCGGGGGCTGTTGAAGCTGGGCAGCTTCCAGCGCATCCAGAGGCTGTCGCCGTTGGGTGCTACGAGGCGCGACTGGCGCACGGCATCAAGCGGCTGGAGCTGCCAGAGCCCCTTGGCAAAAGTGGGATCAAGCTGGCGCAGGGCCTTAAGGGCGTGGCCGGGAATGGCATCGCCGCACACTTTGTCGCGCGGAAACTGGGCCTTATCCAGCAGGGCCACGCGCAGGCCGCTGTGGCGCAGGGCCAGGGCGCAGGCCGTCCCGGCTGGTCCCGCACCGATGATGGCAACGTCGTAAGAAGTAGCAAAGCTCGACACGTTCCAAAGGTAGCAGGTGCAGGGCAGCGGCTTTTGCCAAGTTTGGTTCGCGAAAGGACCGAAGCCTGGATTAATCTATCTTAAAATGGGAAAATGCCCTTTTTCCTCCCCAAATCCGGCGCGTGAGGCGCTGTTCCGTGCGCTTTTCTTAAAAACCAATTAGCCCAGCATTGCATATAATTCATTAGACAGGGTTCAGCTTCCGGCCCAAATCCCCCTGACATCATCAAATAGCCATAACGTCTCCTTCTCACTTAGCAGCCACCCTGAAGAACTTGCCTGGCCAATCTAAAAAATCACCTGCACTTCATAAATTATTACGCTGTTGGCGATAAAAAAACCACTACTTTGCATTGTCCCATAATGGGATTTTGCGGTCTTGAATCCTCGGCATTCAGCACTGGTAATTTCTGTTTGTGTCTTAACGCTACCCGCTTTGACCTACTCTCCCAACCTTCTGACTCCGGCCAACGACCCTGCCCGCCTGCGGGCCCTCGAACGCTACCAGCTTTTGGATGCCCGCCGCGAGAAGATTCTCGATGACGTAGTGGCTGCTACGGCCCGCTTGTTTCGGGTTTCCAACGCCATGCTATCCATTGTGGAAGAAAGCATGGTACTGGTAAAGGCGCCTTACAACCTACCCGAAGGGGTTGAAATTGAACGCGTCCCGCGCGGGCAAAGCCTATGCTCGGCCACCATTTTGCAGGACGACACCGTGGTATTCGAAGACATTGAGAAGAACAGCGCCCCCGGCGTCGATATTTCACTCGTCCAACAACTGGGGCTGCATTTCTACGCGGGGCACAGCCTGCGCACCGCCGATGGCCACAACATTGGTGCCCTTTGCCTGCTCGATGGCCCCCCCCGGCAATTCCCCACTGCTGAGCGCAACCTGCTGGGCCAGTTGGCGGGCTTCGTTATGCACCTGCTGGAGCTGCGCCGCACGCTAGGCCCTCACTCCGGCCTCACGGCCATGTTGTGGGGCGCTATTTATAAGGCCATGAGTGAGCAGCTGGCCCACCTCACGGCGCTGGCCGAGAAAGTAGTACCGACTAAGGGCGCCAGCCAACTCTCGCCCGCCGGAGCACGCGAGGCCAGTGCCATTGTGGCCAGCCTCGACCAGTTTGTGGCGGCTACCTTGCGTCGCGCTTAAGCCCGCAGGCAACTCTTCCGGCCTATGGAATGTACATACCCTGTTCGCAGACTAGCCTCAACGGTTGCCACTCTTTCATTTTGACTGAAATTCCTACTTCCCTGATTCCAGCCAACGACGCCGACCGTCTTCGGGCGCTCGAAGGCTACCAACTATTGGATGCGCGCAGCGAAAAAGTACTCGATGAAGTGGTAGCGGCCACCGCCCGCCTGTTTGGCGTCTCCAACGCCATGCTCTCCATCATTGAGAAAGACGAAGTACTGGTGAAAGCGCCGTACAACCTGCCAGTGGCCGTTGAGCGGGTGCCGCGCAACCAAAGCATGTGTTCGGCCACTATTCTGCAGGACGAAACCGCTGTCTTTGAAGACCTCACCAAAGCCAGCGCACCCGGCGTCGACATCTCGCTGCTTCAACAGCTGGGCCTGAACTTTTACGCCGGCCACAACCTGCGAACCACCGACGGCTACAACCTCGGCTCGCTGTGCCTCTACAACGGCGTGGCTCGCTCTTTCAACACGGCTGAGCGGGAATTGCTGGCCAGACTGGCCAGCCTGGTCATGCAACTGCTGGAGTTGCGCCGCCGCCTCGGAGCCCATGCCGAAGCCACTGCCGTGCTCTGGGAGCCGGTGTACCGTGCTGTGGGAGCCCAGTTGGCCCGCCTCACGGCCTTGGTCGAACGCATTTCGCCCGCTGGCCCTCCTTCGGAGCTGACTGCCGCCGTAGCGCAGGAGGCCGGAGCCATTATTGATATAATCGACCAGTTTGTGACGGCCGCGCTCAAACGAGCATAGCGGGCAAGGGCGGTGTACTTTTACACCGTTTTTGTGTTCGTCACTTTATGCTTGAAAAGAAAGAAGTAAAAACGTTGGCTTTGCTTGGGGCCACGGGCTCTATCGGCACGCAGGCCCTGGAAGTGGTGCGGCAGCAGCCCGGCCGCTTCCGGGTGGCGGTGCTGAGCGCCCAGCGGCAATGGGAGCTACTGGTCCGGCAGGCCCAGGAATTTCGGCCCGCGGTGGTGGTGATTGGCGACGAAGCCTTTTATCAGCCCCTGCAAGCGGCGCTGGCCAATCAGCCCGAAACGGAAGTACTGGCCGGCCCGGCTGCCCTGGCCGAAGTCGTGACCCGACCCGAAATCGACATCGTCCTCACGGCCTTGGTGGGCTACGCGGGCCTGCTGCCCACAGTGGCCGCCATCCGGGCTGGCAAAGACATTGCCCTGGCCAACAAGGAAACTCTGGTGGTGGCCGGCGAGCTGATTACCAGCCTGATAAAGCAGCACAACGTGCGCCTTCTGCCCGTCGATTCGGAGCACTCGGCCATTTTCCAGTGCCTGGTGGGCGAAGAGCAAAATCCGGTCGAGAAGATTATTCTCACGGCGTCGGGCGGGCCGTTCCGGGGCCGCTCAGCTGTCGAGATGGAGGCCGTAACCAAGGCCCAAGCGCTGAAACACCCTAACTGGGACATGGGCGCCAAAATCACCATCGATTCGGCCTCGCTCATGAACAAGGGCCTGGAGGTGATTGAAGCCAAGTGGCTGTTTGGGCTGACCAATGAGCAGATTGATGTGGTGGTGCACCCCCAGAGCATCGTACACTCGCTGGTGCAGTTTCAGGATGGCTCACTGAAGGCCCAACTGGGCCTGCCCGATATGAAGCTCCCCATTCAATACGCGCTGGGCTACCCACAGCGGCTGGCCAATACGTTTCCGCGCTTCTCGTTTCTCGATTATCCGACGCTCACCTTCGAGGCGCCCGACCGGGTGGCATTTCCGAACCTGGAGCTGGCTTTTGGGGCCATGAGGCGGGGCGGCAACGCGCCCTGCGTGCTCAACGCGGCCAATGAAATTGCCGTGGCCGCATTTTTGCGGGAGCAAGTGGGCTTCCGCCAAATGTCGGACGTGGTGGCCGAGTGCCTGGCGCGGGTATCGTACCTTGCAGAGCCGTTGCTGGCCGACCTGGTGGCGACCGATGCGGAAACGCGCCGCGTCGCAGCAACGCTTTTCTAAAAACTATTGTCATGTGCTGCTGAGTCCAGTCATGCTCATCTGGCGTACGCGCAGCCGAAGCACCTCTCCCGCTTCGTTTCAATTAGCTTGATTTACTTCGGCATGCGAGATGCTTCGGCTGTGCTCAGCATGACGTTTATTTAAACACTACTTCTCTAGTTCCTCCCCTTGGATATTCTCACCATGATTGGCCAGCTGGTGCTGGCCCTCTCCATACTGGTTGGCTTGCACGAATTTGGCCACTTTGCCTTCGCCAAGCTATTTAAAATTCGGGTCGATAAGTTCTACATCTTCTTCGACTTTCTGTTCCCAATGCCCAGCGTGCTGAATTTCGCGCTGCTGAAAAAGAAGATTGGCGAGACGGAATACGGCATCGGCTGGTTTCCGCTGGGCGGCTACGTCCAGATTCACGGCATGATTGACGAGACGCAGGACGCCTCGGCCCTGGCCGGCCCGCCGCAACCCGACGAATTCCGCGGCAAGCCAGCCTGGCAGCGCCTGCTGGTGATGCTGGGCGGCATCATCATGAACGTCATCCTCGGCATCGTGATTTTCACGGTGATGACCGCGCACTACGGCGAAACCTACCTGCCGGCCTCGGCCGTGCGCTACGGCGTGCTGCCCAATGGGCTGGCCCGCCAGGTAGGCTTCCAGGCTGGTGATAAGGTGGTTAAAATCAACGGCCGGCCGTTCACTGAGTTCGATGAAATCTATAAGCCGGAAGTACTGCTCGGCGACAATACCTACTTCACGGTGGAGCGCGACGGCCAGCTGGCCGATGTGAAGCTGCCCGCCAACTTCCTCGACCTCTCCAGCAAGCAAACCGAAGACAGCGTACTGCTGCGGCCCCGCGAAACTTTTGCCGTGGAGCGCGTGACGCCCGGCGGCAACGCGGCCAAAGCCGGCCTGCAAGTGGGCGACGTTATCAAAACCGTAGCCGGCCGGCCCGTGCAGTTCTTCGACGAGCTACAGGCCGTCTTGCTGGCCAACAAAGGAAAAACGGTGCGCCTCGACGTGGAGCGCGCCGGCCAGCCCCTGCCGCTTAACGTGGCCGTAGATACCGATGGCCACATCGGCTTCGAGCGGAAGTCGACGCTGACCTTTGGCACCCGTCACTACTCGCTGGCCGAAGCCCTGCCCGTGGGCGCCAAAAAAGCTTTTTCCATTGTGTGGGTGCAGGCCCGTGCTTTCGGCAAAATCTTCACTGGCAAGGCCTCGGCCAAGAACCTGGGCGGCCCGGTAGAAATTGCGCAGCAATTTGGTGGCACCTGGGATTGGCAGCACTTCTGGAGCTTGGCCGGTATTCTGAGCATGGTGCTGGCGTTTATGAACCTGCTGCCCGTGCCCGCGCTCGATGGTGGTCACGTCGTGTTCCTGCTCTACGAGATGATTATGCGCCGCAAACCCTCGGATGCCTTTCTGGAAGGCGCCCAGCGCGTGGGCACGGTTCTGATTTTGGCGCTGATGGCCTACGTCATCGTCATCAAGCAGGTGATGAAGCTGTTTTAAGGCTGGCTATGGCTGCATTAGCAGCGCATCAGCAATTGTCGTACTGATAGAAAGAACGTCATGCTGAGCGCAGCGCAGCATCTCGCGAGGGGTAGTAACTCAATCGATTGGTTTACTATGGCACGCGAGATGCTTCGGCTGTGCTCAGCATGACGTTTTTATTTTCTTCCCTCCTACTTCATACCAACGCACTTATGCGTTTGCTCACCGCTTTTGCTGTCATATTGCTGCTGCTGCCATTGGTTGGAGCTGGCCCGGCGCTGCACGCCTACCACTCCACCATCACGGAGCTACGCTACAACGCGGCCAAGAAACAGCTGGAATTATCGGTAAAAGTGTTCACCGATGACTTCGAAAAAGCACTATCGCAAGGCCAGCCCAAGCCGGTAAGCCTGACCGAAGCCGGCCCCCGGCCGCTGGCCACGGCCGACGCTTATTTGCAGCGTACGCTGCAAATAAGCACCACAGCCGGGGCCCGGCTGCCGTTGCAGCTCCTAGGCATGCAGGCTGAGAACGACGGCTATTGGTTCTACTGCAAGGTGGCGCTGCCGGGCCCAGTTTCGGGAGTAAAGCTGCGGCAGGCTGTACTGCTTGATGCCTTCCCCGACCAGATGAACATCGTGAATATTGAGGCTGGTGGCAAAAAGCAAAGCGCCTTATTCCGCGCCGGCCACGAGCAGGAAGTACTGAATTGGTAGTAGCGCGGAACGTCCCGTTATGCTTCGCTGCGCGCCGGCCATGAGCAAGACGTTCTGAATTCTACGCTTCCAGTGCTCCGCGCAGAAACTGACTGAAGGGCACCATGACCCGGAAGACCGCCACCACATGGGCCCGAAAGTCCTCGTGGTTTAGCACTTCGGCATCAGTCATCTGGTGAGAGGCGATAAAGGACTTATGCTTGAGCAGCTCGATTTCGGGGTGGTCGACGGAGTAGGCCGCGGGGGATTTTTTGAGCTTCTCGCCGCTCATGCCGCCGAAGTAGCGCTGGAAATCGGGTGCGGCCAGCAAGGCTTTTAGCTGGTCGGCGTTGTAGTCGATTTCCTGGCGGATGGCGGCCAACTGCGTCTTATCGGGCATGTAGAGGCCGCCGCCAATGAGCGTGTTGCCGTTGGGGCCAATCTGGACGTAGTAGCCGGGCGTCTCGATGTCCTTGCCGCTGGCGGTGAAGTAGGCCGAGAAATGCGTCTTGTACGGGTCCTTGTTGTTGCTGAAGCGCACGTCGCGGTAGATACGGAAGATGCTCTTGCGGCCTGCGGGCCCGGCTATCGTGGGGTCGAGCTTCTTCAACTCCTGAAACCAGAACTCGGCGTCTTCCTCAAACTGCTTGCGGAGCTGGTCGTAGGTGGCTTTGCGTTCCTGAAACCAGGGCCGGTCGTTGTTTTTGGTGAGGGCGGTGAGGAAAGTGAAGAGGGGCTTGAGCTGCATGGGATGGGGCGTATTTAAAGCTAGGCTGAGAATTGAACGTCATGCAGAGCGCAGCGAAGCATCTCGCCTGCAATAGGTACTCAATCGTTACAATAAGGATTAGTGGTGGCACGCGAGATGCTTCGCTGCGCTCTGCATGACGGCTTTTTGTTCTGTGTCGGCTAGTCATCGTCGCCTTCTTCCTCCTCGTGCTCGGTTTTGGCCTCGCGCACGGCGGCGCTGCGGCGCGGCGCAGGCATGTGGCTATGCTCACCCCGGATGGCCTGCCAGATATTTTCGTTGAAGGCCAGGTCGGGCGCGGCATCTTCACGGCTCATGTCGAAATTAAGGGAGCGGCGGGCGGGGCCGTTGAAGGCGGTGTTGCGCACATCCTGCGGGGTGGTGGCGGGGCGTAGCGTATAGGGCTTGAAATTGGGTTTGGCGGTGAAGCAGGCCCAGAGCGGTGGGGCGGCGGCATCGTACTGGCTCATGGGCGGCAGGCCGAGGATGAGCTCCAGCGTGCGCAGCATGCCGGAGGTGGTGTAGGCGGTGTGCACCACGGCATTGCGCCGGATGTAGGGCCCCACGAGGTAGGCCGTGGAACGGTGCGCGTCGATGTGGTCAGGGCCGTTTTGGGCATCATCCTCCACTATCATCACCACCGATTCTTTCCAGATGGGGCTGTGCGAGAGGTGGTCCATCATGCGGCCCAGGGCCAGGTCGTTGTCGGCGGCGTAGCTCAGCGGGCTGAGTTCGCCTTTGCGGGCCCCGTAGGTGTGGTCGTTGGGCAGGCGGATGATGCTGAGGTCGGGCAGCTGGTTGGCGGCCACGAGTTGGTCGAAATCCTGCTCCCATACTTTCTCCCGGTCCACGTCTTTCACCTTCAAATCGAAGCCGGGATAGGTTTTGCAATAGTTGGCCGCAATGCTCGGCGTGGTGGGCTTGCCCCCGAACACAAACTCACCGTAGGAGCGGAAAGTGCGGCCCGCCCGCAGGCAGTAGTCCCACAGAAAACCGTCCCGCGGCTCAGCCACTTCGCCCTTGCTGCCTTCAAAGTCGTAGCTGCCACCCCGGCCGCTGTAGTTGCCGGGCCAGGTTTTCTCCACGAAGTCGGTGGCGTAGGCGGCCGTGCTCCAGTTGTGGCCATCGGCGCTCACCTCGGCATCTACGTAGAAATTATCGAGCAGCACAAATTCCCGGGTGAGGGCGTGGTGGTTGGGCGTCACCTTCTCGGGAAAGAGGCAGAGGCTGGCGTCGCCGTTGCCGGCGGGCAGGTCGCCAAGCACTTGGTCGTAAGTGCGGTTTTCCTTGATGATGTAGAAGACGTGCTTGATGGGCGAGGCCGCGCCCACGCGCTGGGGCACGGGGCTGCCGGTCGGCACATCCGGACTGGCTTCGCGATTTTTGGTGAAGGGCGTGTTGGCGTACACCTGAGCGGAGAAGGCAGCCAGGGCCTTTTTGTCGGGCACGGGCAGGCGCGAGAGCGAGCCCGTCAGCAGCCCACCGATGTAGCCGGCCCCCTTCTCACCTTCATCACGCACCGGGTTGGGACCGTTGGGGTTGGGCTTGGAGGTACTGCCTTTGCCGTTGAGCACCAGCAGCTGGCGGCCGGCCACGCGCACGGCCGTGGGGTACCAGCCGGTGGGCACGAAACCCAGTGGGTGGCTGGCGCGGGGCTCGCGCACATCGAACACAGCCAGGCAGTTGTTGTCGGCGTTGGCGATGAAGAGCTGGGATTCATCGGAGCTCAGGGCCACGCCGTCGGGCGTGCTGCCGGCGGGCGAGGCCGGGAACAGGGCCGTATTCAGCGTTTCCGTTACCTGGCCGAGGCCTGTATCGATGATGGAAACCGAGTTGCTGTTGGCATTGGCCACGAAGAGGCGGCGGCCGTCGCGGGTCAGCACGAGGTCGTTGGGGTGGCTTTCGACGGGAATACTCGGTAGAAGCTGCTGCTTTTCCGCATCGACCACCGCCACCGCGTGGCCGCCCCAGAGGCTGATGTAGAGCCGGCGGCCGTCGGGGCTGAGCACGACGCAGTAGGCTTCGGCGGGCAGCTTGAGGGTGTGCAGCATCCGGCGCGTTTTCAGGTCGAAGGTGTAGAGCGCATTGTCCTCCCGCGTCACGGCGTAGAGCTGCTGGCGCGGGCCATCAACGGCGAGGCCGGCCACACCGATTTTCTGCTTGGGCCACTTGGCTCCTAGTACAAAGGCGCTATCGGGCCGCAGCTTCTGGCCCTCGACGCGGAAGCTGTGGATGCGGTTGTGCTGCCCGCCGGAGGCGTAGATGGTATGGCCATCGGGGGCAAAAGCCAGCCCGGCCCAGGCGGCGGGCACTTTCCGGGTGTCGAGCAGTTGGCCGGTGGCGGCATCGAGCAGCTGCACCGAGTTTTCGCCCCAGCCGGCATTTACCACGGCGGCCAGGCGACCGTCGGGACTGATTTGCAGGTTCAGGGGCAGGTCGCCGAGCGGGGTGGCGGTGCCGGCGGGGCTGAGCTTCCAGCCGTTGGAAAGCTGGGTTTGGCTGGTGCCGGCAATGGGGCCGGGCAGCACGGCGGGGGCCTCGGGCGCGGCCTTGGTGCTCGGGTTGCCGGAGCAGCTTAGTAGCGCCAGCAAGGGCAGCAACGGAACGAGACGACGGAACGAAGCAAGGGTACACATGGGCAGGCAGCCGCACGGAAAAACAGCCCCGCAGCCGCTGCGAAGGTAACTTATAGGCCCTGGCAACGGCTATTATGCGGACATTACCAATGCTCGGCAGTAGTTTTTTGGCGGGCATAAAATAGAAACTCCTGAATGTCGTTGTAGGCTCATTCAACTTCATTTTGGATTTACATTATGCTGCGTCGATTGTCGTGCTGCTTCCTGTTTCTACTGCCCGTTTGCCAGCTGCTGGCCCAGGGCTGCACCACTGCCACCGATTCGAGCGGGGCTGCTTTCTGGCAGCAGCAACGCCGTTTCCCACGGGTGCGGGCGGCCGAGGCAGCCACGGGCCCGGTGGTGGCCAACCGCCTGCGCACCCACTACCTCGACCCGAAGCGGCTGGAAATTTTCATTCGAATGATTAAAACCCGTGCCGAGGTGGAAGTCTGGGCCCGCAACCAGAGCGGCGGGCCATTCGAGCTGCTCCACGCCTACCCGCTGTCGGCCACCTCGGGCAGCCTGGGCCCCAAGCGCCAGGCCGGCGACTATCAGGTGCCGGAGGGCTTCTACGAAATCGACCGCTTCAACCCCAAAAGCAACTTCCACCTTTCCCTGGGCCTCAACTACCCCAACGCCGCCGACCGCGCCCTAGGCGAGCCCAACCCCGGCGGCGACATTTTTATTCACGGCGGCGCGGCCTCCATCGGCTGCCTGCCCATCACCGATGCCGGCATTGAGGAAGTGTACCTGCTGGCCGTGATGGCGCGGGCTGCCGGGCAAGCCGTCATTCCGGTGCACATCTTCCCCTTTCCGCTCACGGAACCAGAACTAGCTAAGCACGTCCGCAGCCCACACCAGGCTTTTTGGCGGGGGCTAATGCCGGGGTATAGCTACTTTGAGAAGCACCACGAGCCGGCTCCGACTCAATTGGCCGCAAAGTAGCGCAAACTAAAAGTTCGCGCTACTTTGCGAGTGTGCCGCGTTTCCTCCTGCTTTTTCTGGCGCTCGTCGCCCTTTTCAACCTCAGCCGCGTCGCACGGGAGTCCCTCCCCGATGCCGACCGGCCCATGGATTTCCGCACCTGCTACGTGGGCCAGGCGGTGTTGCGCCAGGGCCAGAACCCCTACGAGGACACCACGCTGAAAGCCGTTTGGCAGCACATCGTGCAAGCCGAAAACCTTAACAGCCGCACCCAGCCCGGCCTGCCCAACCTGCCGTTTCTGTACCCGCCGTGGGCGGCGGCGCTATTTGGCCTCACGGTGGGCCGGGCGCCGTATGCCGTGGCGTGGCCGCTGTGGTACGGGCTGGCCGTGCTGAGTCTGGCGGCAGTGGCGTGGCTATGGGCGAGAATACTGCCCAACCAAGATGGGCTTTCTATTCCGTGGTGGCAGTACCTGCTGGTAGCCATAGCCATAAAAGGCACTGTGCCCGCCTTGCTCACGGGCCAGCCTACGTTTGCAGCACTGGCGCTGGGTGTGGCCGCGCTGGCCGTAAGTCGCGACTCGGAAAAGCGCCTTTCCAGGCAATTGCTGGCCGGTTTGCTGCTGGGCCTGGCCGCGTTCAAAGTGACGCTGCTGCTTCCGTTTGCAGCGTGGTTTTTGTGGAAAAAGCAGTGGCACCCATTGGTGATGGCGGCCGCCGTGGTAGGGTTGCTCAGCGCGGTGGCGTGGAGTTGGGCCGCGTTTCCGCACGAGTTGCTGCCTACCTACCAACACTTGGTAGCGCAAGTGCGCGCCCAGTCCTTCGACCATTCCGACCCCGATTATCCCCTCACCCAGGGCATGACTCTGCGGCTGGAATTGGGCAACGTGTTGGAGTGGCTGTGGCCCGGCAGCAGCCCCTGGCACCTGCTTCTGCACGGCGCATTGTGGCTGGCGGCCGGGCTCCGCCTGTGGTGGCTGTGGCGGCACGATGGGCCGCTGGCCGACTGGCAATTGTTTCTGGTGGTGAGTACGCTCACGCTGCTCACCACTTACCATCTGTATTACGATGCGGTGCTGCTGTTGCCGCTGCTGGCTTTTGGGCAGCTATTATCCCGGTCATGGCAATGGCTGCTATTAGCTCTTACACTCCCGCTCCTGCTGCCGCTCAACGGCATCGCGCTGGCGCTGGGCAATCCGGCGGCGCTGCATTTCGTGTATTTCCTGATGCCGCTTGCGCTGCTGGGGGTCCTGGGGTTGCTGCTTACAGCACCGGTTCAGCGCGCAAAAGAACGTCATGCCACTGCGCACCACCCGGCACGGTTTTTTCGTTAAGCCGGCGTTACCAATTGCTTTTTCCGCCCATGAAACGCCTTTTTCTCCCGCTGCTCTCGTTGCTGCTCACTCTCGCAGCCCACGCCCAGCGCACCACCGACCTCTGGTACTTCGGCCAGCAGGCCGGCCTCAGCTTCGCCGATGGCACGCCCAAACCCCTGAACGACGGTAAAATGAGCACCTACGAAGGCTCGGCCGTGGCCACTACCTCGCGCGGCGAACTGCTCTTCTACACCAACGGCGAGACCGTGTGGAACCGCGAGCACAAGCCCATGCCCAACGGCACCAAGCTGATGGGCAGCGGTAGCAGTACCCAGTCGGCCCTCATCGTGCCCGACCCCGGCTCGGGCAACATCTTCTACATTTTCACCGTCGCGCCGCAGGGCACGCCCCAGGGCCTGCGCTACTCCACCGTGGACATGACCCGCGCCGATGGCCTCGGCGACCTGCCCCGCGTGAACGCGCTGCTCATTCAGCCGGTGGCCGAAAAGCTGGCCGCCGTTCGCCACGCCAACGGCCACGACGTGTGGGTGCTGGCCCACCGCTGGAACTCCAACGCCTTCGTGAGCTACCTCGTGACGGCCGATGGCGTGGCCGGCAAACCCATCATGAGCAACGTGGGCAGTATGAACGCCGGCCCCGGCCGCAACGCTATCGGCGCCCTCAAGTTTTCGCCCGATGGCAAGCACCTGGCCGCCGCCCTCTGGCGCGAAACCAACAAGTTTGAAATCTATGATTTCGACCGCAACACCGGCAAAGTGAGCAACCCGCGCAGCTTCGGGCCCTACGCCGAGGCCTATGGCGTGGAATTCTCGCCTGATGGCAAGCTACTCTACGGCACCTGCAACGGCGTGGGCGGCGGCGAAACCCAAATCTGGCAGTTCGACCTCTCGAAGAAAGCCAGCGCGCCGGTGCTGGTGGGCAAGTCGGCCAACCGCAAAATCGGCGCCCTCCAGCGCGGTCCCGACGGCCGCATCTACGTGGCCCGCGAAGACAACCCCAACCTCGGCGTCATCGAAAACCCCAACACCCCGGGCAAAGACTGCAAGTACGTAGACGAAGGCTTGAAGCTCGGCGGCCGGCGCAGCAAGCTGGGCCTGCCCACGTTCGTGGTGGCACCAGAGTAGCGGGCACCTGTCATTGCGAGGCCGCAGGCCGTGGCAATCCGTCCTCCCAATGCGACTAACCCTGAGAAGTGACAAAGCCTCCATCAAAAAGCCCCGACACTGTGCGGTGCCGGGGCTTTTCACATTATTAGGCGGGTTGCTGAGAACAGGACGGATTGCTTCGGCCTGCCTCCTCGCAATTACAAACGTCTACTCGCTGCTGCCAATCTTGAAGCGCAGCAGGCCGAATGCTACTGAGCTGTAGGGGGCGCTTTCATTGAACAGGCCCACCACATCGCGGGTGCTGATGCCGGCCTCCCACACGGATGTTACGAAGGTGAGGCCCAGCGGCAGGCTCTTGCCATAACCGGCGCCGCCAGTGAAGCCGCTGCTCAGTTTTAGCCAGCTGATGGGACGGTAATCGACGCCTACGCCCACAAACGTGGTGGTGAGGTTGCCGGCCACTTTGTTGAGGGGCATGGTAACATCGAGGCCGGCTTCGAAGAATTGGCTGATGCGCACGCCGCCACCCAGGCGCAGCTTGGTGGGCAGGTCGGCTTTGCGCTCCTTGGCCGTGGTGTAAGTGAACAGGTTCTGGTTGTCAGTGTCGAACTGCTTGCTGATTTCGGTAATCACGTCATAGGTCGTTACGCCCGTTGACGACGTTTGCTGGAGCTTCTGGTCGGAGGCTTCCAGCACGTTGCCGGTCCAGGTCATCGAGCCCAGGTCGGTGACCGAGGCGCCCAGGCGCACAATTTTTCCCACCTCGGCCGACAAGCCAAAGTCAAAGCCATTGCCGTGGCCCACCGGGCTCAGGTCCGAGCCCGACTCGTAGTTGAACGTGGGGCTGGAAGCCAGCGAGCCGTAGTTCACATCGAAAACGGGCGCGAGCGAGGTGTAGGCCGTCAGGTTGCCGCCCGTGGCCCGGATATCGGCAATGCCAATACCCTGAATGTACCGGTAGCCTACGCCTGCCGAGAGCTTGAAACCAGTCTTGTCGAGCACTTGCACGCCGTAGGCGATGTTGAATTCATTCGTCACCGCGGCCTGAATGCTGGTCCCATCGAGCACCGTCGAAATCATTGGCGCGCTGGGGTTGGTGGGCGTGGGCGTGCCCGTCGTGTTGGGCGTGGGATAATACTGCCGGATAATGTCGGCGTTCTGCCCGTTGATGATGATATCGGCCGCGTTGCGATTCAATCCTAAGTGGCCGGCAATGCGCTGCCGGTTGCTGAAGGCAATGCCTCCCAGCCCATTAGGCAGCGTCACGGCTAGGCCGAGCAGATTGGTATCGATGTTCAGGTTCAGCACGTTCTCGCCCGAAAACTGGTTGACCAGCGTGGCTTTCTCAGCCGCGCCAATGCTTTGGTTGCCGTCGTACAGAATGTGCTTGAAC
>Ga0265780_10006406_pt1 | contig 14622 bp, 20 predicted proteins | sample P1T30metagenome_FD_192432 | JGI IMG/M metagenome (GOLD analysis project Ga0265780, IMG submission 192432) | Plant litter microbial communities from East Loma Ridge, Irvine, California - P1 T30 | ecosystem: Environmental > Terrestrial > Plant litter > Unclassified | place: USA: California... | reverse complement strand
AGGGGGGAGGAATGGGGTGGGGTTAAAAGATTGGTGGGGAGGTTGGAAGGGGGGAGGGAGAGTCGTGGACGGTGAGGTGAAGGTGGAGTAAGGGGGTGAAGAGAGGATGAGGGAGCATTGTTTATGGAGTTAATGGTACATACCCCAAACTAGCGACTGTAAATCATCTACTTCAATACATATTGCTGAATCTGCTCTGCGGACTTGGCCCATATTCTATGTCTTCCAATGTCTTGTGGGTGGTGGTGAATAACGTCGAGTCGAACTATCAAACCCCAGCTTTTTCACGCCATGCCTGCACAACCATCCAAGCACACCTCCAATACAGTTTCTTTCCCGTGCATATCACTTCCGCACGCATATGCAACTTTCCACGCGGTTATTTGGCGTCGGACATCCCCCAACTTTTCCCGGCGTCGCATGCGGAGAGCCGGCGCGTTTCGGAAACATCTTCTCACCTGCACCATTCGACTGACCAATTACGTCGCAGCAAGTGCGACACATTGAGACGTCAGAAGGACATCTATCTTTGGACGTCACAAAAGATGCGTGGAACAGTCTTGACGTTTATAGTGTGCGTGGTCTCTACATTTTGTTCTGTACTTTTGTATAATCTTAAGCCCTCGACTTCCAAGGGACATATAATTTTTAATACCCTCCGGAGCCATCTATCTATCGAACACGAAATATACGCGAGAAGAATCGGCTAGGAAAGAAAATTACACTTCGGTCTCACTGGATACGGTTATTAAGATGCGGAGACGTGGAATGCGTGCGATGAGGCTTGTGTCTTTACTCGGCTTGTCCACTCAACAATCCCCATCTCAAACTACTTCCTCACGCTCATGGGACACGCCATTCATCGTCGATAACGCCATGACGTCGAGTCGAGAAGATCTTATTCCATCCGCAACACCATTACCATCATCCAGTACATCCAGCGTCCGTCCCGCGAGTCCGACCGATTTAGGCAGGAGTGGAACGCAGAGTGATGCAAAGCAGCCGGGATTGGAGGCGAAGAAGATGGGGGTTGTGGGTGTGTTGGCGGGGGCGGCGGGGGTTATGTTCGTTTGAAGTGTGAAGGGATGGGAGTGGAGGTGCGGTTATGCGGCGTATGGAAACTTGTATGGAAGGAAGGAGTAGAGTGCAGACCGGAGAAGAGTGGAGTTGGAATTGTCAAGTCACATGTATGACCTTCTCATTCGACGAAGGCGTGTTGGTCGGCCTGTAGGACAAGCTCAAGTCTCAGGGTCATCTCTCATGATTGCTCTCAAGGCTCCTCTTGTGTGTATTCACCTACACATGCGTGTACTCAGGCACTTCCCACGACTCCGCATATTCCCATCGCACATTTTCCTGTCCCAGCAGTTCTCACGCGTTGGCTGGCTTTGGGTGAACAACTTGAGATATCCTAGTAAGAAGGGAAAGAGCATGGCGATAACGTGTGGTGCCGGGCACGCCGAGAAGGACGAGGTCTTCCGGTTCAAAAATGTGCTTTCAGCGCAGCTCGTGAAGAGGGGAGTACGCGCGGCTCGTCTGTAGCAATGGCGATGAAAATGAATCGATGAAAACTTAGGAGGATGTTGTGGGATCAATGTACGAGGCACTCGTCAACAAGGTGGAAGTTTGTATGTATGACTGAAAGCAAGAATGTGAGTTGAAGAGGATGTCGACATATTGGAAAAGTTGCCGAACTTGAACTCATCGATACACGAATGTTGTAACAGACCACGGTGGCAGCAGTAATGAGATCACGGCGTCTGTGGATCGAGACATCACCTGCAGGGTCAATTGGTGGTTTGTTGTTTGAAGTCCATGGTGACAGGCACAACGGCCGGAATGGAACAGCTGCGAGGTTCTTCTGACCTACATATCGTTGTCCGTTCATGGCCATCGCTTGCTCACGATGGGCTGGGAACGCCGAGAAGGTGTGTCTCGAGGCTCTACGGACGCAGGCGTACACATCCGGAGCCGCGCTTCGAGAGCGACATGCAGCAAAGGAGCAAGCTACAGCTCTATAGAAGTCAGCAACCATCGACAGAAATGCTCACCGGTTTCAATAACGATGGCTGGCTGGCTGGCTGTACTGCGGTCCCAGAAGCATCGAGACATCTAGGCGTTCGACTCCAGCTAGTGCGCCACCGCAATCAATAGGCTGCGAACAATCCCCAGAATATCGAAAATGCAACCAATACACAGAATTTTCGACGCTGCGCCTCCTCATGTCTCGTCGCAGGCTGCTGTTGGCGTCCAGACCTGACAAAAGCAGTTCAAGGCTGTCACAAAGCTGACACACCAACCTGCAGCCTCGTCGATCTCGAACGAGAACCCACCTCCTAGTCGCTTAGCGGCATGCACACCTAAGTAGACGCAGGGCGCCGTTGCCCGCGTGATTAACGGAGTATTGACGCGTAAACACCGCAGCAGGCTGTGTTACGTGTTGCAATGCTTTTGGCGGGGCCTGCGTCGCAATACGAGTGTTGCAGAACTGTGAAGGTGTTATTTGATGAGGTGCGTGAGGTGGCGATGTGGAAGGTGGCGAGGAGCGGGTGTTTGCAGGTGATGTGGGCTGGTGGTGGGGAGCGCAAGGTACCCGTTGTGGAGACGGCGAGCTATTGTGAACCATGATTTGAGCAGCGCGAATACGTAGGAATTCCAGTGTTTGATGAACTGCGATCATTGAGATTGATTGTTCGTCAAACGACATGTATGCGCCAGTGAAGAACTCATGGATAGACTGGAAGAAGGCCATGGCGTACACGCGGCAGTCTCGGCAGTAATGGCATTATGACGGCCTTGTGACACGACATCACAATCAATGCGGTACAACTCTCAACCAGACACAGCGATCGTGCGAAGAGATGGTACAAGATCGTCACACGCATGTAAGGAAGGTCATGTGGCGTCACGTTGCACTTGGGAAGCTTTAGATACAGTTTGTAGTGTCATTTTCTGCTACCACTGTACAAGGCCCTTCTGCACTAGACAAGCGATACACAGTGTCCCAACCAATCTCAAACCATAACCGACCGATGCTGTAAGAGATATTTTCCCATTACCCAATGCAAATTAACCAGTGAATGACGCCTCGGAACCTCGAGTGACTTCGCTTATGCGAGGTAGAAGAAAGCAGCGACACCACCGAAGATGAGCGCCAGAGGGCTGGAGCTGAGCGACGAAGCGGCACCGGTGCTCTGGGGGAGACCTCCAGTGCTGGTAGCGGTGGGCTTCACGGATGTGGTGGCGCCAGTGGCAGAGCGGGAGAGAGTGGCAGAGGTGACGGTGGAGTTCATGCCAGCGGAGGCAGAGGCGGTAGCAGATGCGGCAGCGGAGCTGAGGCTGGACTTCAGGCTGGCGATGACGGATGAGGCGGAAGCAGCCGCGCTGGAGGCAGCGGACGAGGCTGAGGCAATGGCCGAAGACAGGGAGCCGGATCCACCGGTCAGACCGAACTGGCCGGAGTAGTTGGGCTGGGCATTGGGTGCCTGTATCTCGAGAGCGTAGTTGGGCGCATTGGCAAGAGTGCTGTCAACGGTCCAGCTGAAAGTTCCACCAGTGCCGGTACCTGATGCTCTGTTAGTTTGCTGTACAAATGACCGTGAGCGTTGTGAACATACCAATGGTGCCGACAGTGTCGAGATTGGTGGAAAGACCGCGGCGGAGGATGAAGGTCGCCGACACGTCCTTGGGAGAGTAGGTGATGGTGTAGGTCTGTCCAGCCTGAACACCACCGGTGGGGTAGGTGTCGATGGTGGCCGCGAAGGCACCAGAGAGGAGGGCAGCGCCCGAAACAACAACCTCGAAGAAACGCATGTTGATGCTAGTAGTGTTGAGATTAGGCGATTATGTTGATATTAGAGGTGTACTGGTATGTATGTGTGTTAAGAACGAGTGACGGTTTGTACAGCAGCGACGTGGGAGTGAAGGAGGACAGAAGAAGCTGGGGACCGTCCAAGTAAATACAAACGGACTGTGAAACCCTGGGCACTGCTGACATTCACGGAGACCGGCTGAAGGACGCCAGAGCAACGGCAACAGTGCAAAATTGGGCGCCAGATGCGGGCTAGCAACAAAGCAATGCGCCGGAGCGCGTGCGCTGATTCGGTGCAGTCGTCCAATGGCCATCGGCCTAGAAGGCCCCTTTTTCTGTTGCCTCCGAGACGACTCGTTCAGGAAAAGAACGCTCAAACTCAGATCCTCGTCAACAAGCGCGGCTCCCTTGGCGCCTTCACGCATCCTGGTTGCATGGGCGCACGCCAACGGCCGCCGTGTCTTTGTGCTAACTGTTCCCAGCTTAGCAAGTAGCCATCCAATATCTGGGGAAATTCTCAGGGGCACCGCGTGCAGGTGTTCGACTTCTCGAACGTGCGTGCGCAGCAGGCGCGCGCTGCGAATATTACCTATAAAGAGCTGTCGCGTAATTCTTGACCTGGGGCGATGACGATGCACTCCTCGCACAGCTTGCGCGTTCGAAGTCGCTATTAGACCTGAGCCCTGACCGGTGTGTTGGTGCAGGTGTTTGGGAGGCGACATTCCCTGCCGCCCCGACGACCACGCTCGCCAAACTGTCGCGTTCACGTTCCTCTCTGGTTTCATCTGCAGCCGCCGACGACGTCATCATCGAAATGCGAAAAGCCAGTCACCTACTGGGAATCCCCCTGGCGGCTGTATCGATATGGCGATCGGCGTCTAGGAAGACGAAGCCAACGGCGCGCAGTCGGTCATCCTTCGCTTGGATATTTACTGGCCGACATTGCGATCCACTTCCTGAAATTAAGAAAGAACACCACTGTCATATGGACGGGCAGGACCTGGTAGAGAAAAGAAAGGTGACCATCCATCGAGGGCACAAGTTTTGTCGTATCCTGAAGAATTTGTGAAGGCGCCTCCGTCGCGCATTGCCCAAAAGCATATCAATCACGAGCCGCCATGTCCAGTGAACGCCATTTTCCCAAAATTAATCCAGATCATCCTGTCATCCTTCCGCAGAAAGCTACGTGAACTCCTTGTTGTCACACCGCCTCAGATTTCCTCAAACCTGCGTCAGAGGTCGGCACATGGCACCGATCAGATCTCATTGTCCTCGCAATCCTCGTTCTTGACTGAGCAAAAGTTAGTGTGTGGCGCTTGGCAGGCAAACAGAACATTGCCTACTGAAGTGCTGCGTGTCATTTGGGAGAAGGCCGTCTCCGAAATCGAAGTCGGCTAAGGGCATCTCTTCTTGCACGGCGGGCGCCTTCTTGTTGCGGGCCTTGGGCGTCGCCTTCTTCTTGGTGGGTGTTTCGATGTCGTCGCCGTCCTCACTGCCGCCCTTCTCGGCGGCGTTGCGTTTCTTGGGCGAGGAGGTCTTAGGCGTGGCTGGGGTGGAAGTGCCGCCTGGAATATTTAGCTAAAAACGCTGCGAGGACATCTGGGTGGTAAGATACACACCACGCTTGTTACCAGGCGGAACAGGAGTGAAGGTCTCTCCGTCATCAGAGCGCTGCTTGAGTTCCTTGGCCCTAGCAGTAATGCTGCGGAACTGGTGCTCGAAGCTGGAGGCGGTGCGAGTGCCGTCCAAGACCGACATAATGTTGAACTGAGCTTAGCTGATGGACGTGAGGCCGAGGGACATGAGGAGCACCGAAACGCAGTCAGCGGGGATCATCTTTTGGGCGCCATTGGTCTCGGCGGCGGCTTTGGCCATGGTGGCGGATGATGGTGTATGTTGGCTGGGTAGATCTGTGGGTGTTGAGGAAAAGAAGGTGTGTGAGCAGATGAGCAGGGCGAAGGCGGGGTTTTATGTTGCAATCAAGTGAGGCTGCTCGTGGTGAAGGGGAACGCGGATCAGGCAGCAGATTTGTGCGACTCTCTATCCTCACCCTCACCTTCATGGTGAGAGCTGGACATCTTCAAGGCCAGCTAGTACGGTGAGAGGCGATTACTTGATTTTGCGAACATCTCCAGTCTGACTATGCCTGGAGAGGGGTATAAGTAGGTATGCTAGATTGTGGTTGCTTTTGAGCTATCCAGAGCCGTGAGAGACAAATGACGAGCCGAGCGATAAATAGTTGAAAGGGGTATTGACGCACTACCTCACACGCTGACCTTGTCGCCCATCTGCATCAACATCTCCCTCTGAACCTCAAGCTCCCGGTTCATGATTTCTGTGTCTGCATTCCCACCCAGACTCCTCTTTAGCTCCTCCATCATTTCCTCTGCCTTCCTCCTCACGCTCTTCGTAAACGAGCTTTCCACACCGTGACTCAGACTCGACGCATCCAACACCTGCTTAACCAGCATCATCGCAATCAGACCCATATTGACGCCAGGAGCGCCGATGCCGTCCGGATCGCCAGCCAGATACACAGCGAGCACAGCCATCTGCCACGTCTGCACCACGCGGACGGGATGGAACGGCACGGGATGTAGCTTCGGGGTAATGTGTTTGTAGCGCTTTGCACACTGTGCCCAGGCCTCTTTGTATTTTTCCACACCCAAGAGATTGACTATCAGGTCGTCGCGGAGTGCAGCATAAGGCTGTCGATATACGGGCCACAGGCCGGACTCGTGACAGAACCGCATCGCATCTTGGATCTTGCTGATTACTTCTTGTGCATCCTGCATAGCCTGTGCTTCCTCGTACTCGGCAAACCCCTGGCTTTGGAGTGCCGCAACGAGTTGCTCGTCTTGAGAGTCGCCCACATAGTTTGCCGGGTCCTGGATATAGCTGTCGTGTTTGGTTATGGCATTGGCAATGCCCTTGAAGTTCGGCGAAAGCTTGCTAGGCAGGCTTGCCCACTTGTCTTCGTCGAGAGTTGTACCTTTCTGGCATTTGGTGCATGTGCACTTGAAGAACCAGCGTGCCTCGAGCTCGGTTTGTCGTCTGAAGTAAGGATTTGTGGTGTCAATGTATGAGATGAAGATTTCTTTGTCCTTCTTGACAGGCTTGAGAGTTCGGAGGGATACAGTAGATCCATCCATGATGACGATGGCATTAGGATCGCAGGAGTGGTTGATGTTTCCGAGTGTGGGATCCAAGATTAGACCTAGCGGATCAAGCGTAGGTGTGATCAGCGTCATTGAGTTTGTGAGCACCTGCAACGAATTAGAGGGATCTCACTCAAGACGATAAGTGTGAGCGTACCCTCGCATACATTGCCGCCACAAAGTCCTTGTTGAACATGTTCTGCGTTAGAGAGAACTGACTAGCTCCCATGGCCATCAGCTCAATGTTCTCCCAAGCCGGAGTCTTTCTGAAGTCGTCGACATGCGATTGTAGCTGGCAAAGCATTGCCCAATCATTATCGGATATGAGACCATGCTTTCGCTTTGTCAAGAGTTCCATGCACGCCAGCACTGCTTTAGGTAGCTCTTTCCCAGTCAATGCTCTTAGGCTCTTACATTCATGCTTGTGACCACGATTCCAGGCTTCTTTTTGGCATGTCTATTGATACATAAGCAGCTTTAGACTTCTGGGATGCATTATTCGTACTTTACTGCAGTATCTGAATCTTTGACATCCAGCGCACTTTTGCACCTTGGTTCCCACGGGTACATAGAGCCTCGTGCCGGTTGAAGAGCCTTCAGTCCAAACATAGCAGTTCGCGCATGTGTCTAGGACATATTGGGAGTCCAGAGACCCAACAAGAGGACGGCTGATAGAAGTAATCTCAACTCCAGCTGCATAATCGCGACCTGCAAAAATGCCGTTGCCAATGCTCTTGCCATGTACGTTGACTGCTTTGGAAATGCGAACGGGCGGTGATGTTGCGTGCACGGATGCGGATAGTGCCTGTGTGCTCATGACTATCGTCCATACGACGGGGATACGATTGGAGATGACTGAGAATATCGAGAAACACGAAGTCGATTGAGACTTGGAGTTGTGCGTCGTGAAAACGTGAGTTGAGAGAAGTACTAGCACGAATTGGGCTTAGGTTGCGGAGAAAAAAGTGGTAGTTGCTATTCCAGCTACCTACTGCACCACACGACACGCTTTGCTGCTAATTCCCACGCCATCGCCTCGCACCTTAAACTTTGGACTTTGAGCAACACTAAAGGCGCGAGGTCTGCCACTTAAACAGTTTCAGCCGATGGCGCCTTGCCTTTGACGCCAATCCATGGAAGACCGACCGCGAAACAAAACGAGACTGCCGATGCGGCTGCTGCAAGATAGAAAGGATCCAACAGCGCGACATTGTACGATTGAAGCACATTTTGCAGCTGATCTGGTGCCACCACCTTGTGGAAGGCGATGGTCCCGGCACGGATTTCCGCTCCAAGGTCGATATTAGGCATACGCCTCATGAGCGGCTTCGCTAGCTGTTCGTTGAAAATGGCTTAAGAGATCGCGGCAAACAGCGCACCACCGAACATTTGGAAGGAGCTGACCGTGGCGATGCCGACCGGCGTATCCTTCGCGCTGAGTACCGTCTGCACAGCCATAATGGGCCCCATGATGAACATGCCAGCGCCGAGACCAAACACGACTTGTAGCCTATCCAATTTGAGGAAGCCGTGTCTATCGCGCAACCGATCGAGCAGAACAGCGAACCAAGCAACAGGAACGGATTATAGTATCCAAGGTAGGATGTCAGCCCACCAGCGATGATGGTGGAAACGGTCTGTGCCAACAGTGCGGGCAGGAGATCGACCCCTGATTGCACAGGAGAATCACCTTTGATAACCTTGAAAAAGGGTCAGCGACATGGCTCGCAACAAGAGTATTAGGGACTTCCTACCTAGAACCACTCGGGCATCCACAATCCCAGGAGGTTTTGCGCTGCCATCCCCGCCTCTTCAAGTAACGCTAAAACCATTGCTTTTCGTCCATGTCATGATTCGAACATATTCGGGCATACTTTTCACCCTTTTTACGCTGATGCGTGCTCGTATGAATTGCCCATAGATTGGCCAGTGAGTTGAGATCTCCCAGTCAACTATGGCCTCGCTTGGTGTTGATTGGCTGCATGCACCGTGTTGTGACCGGAGAACCGGCGACACTGAATGCGCCGGCCCGACGGAGGCCAGTGCGCTTCTCTGCATCCTGCAGCTTATCTACCTTCATCTCGCCGTCTGCGGATGGGACAGGCTTCTCTCGAATTTCCGTCGGCAACTACTGCAGTAAGACGCTCCTATTCCTCATGTCTTCCACAGCGTCTGCAAGAGTTCGTAAGGCGTGCTTGCAGTGCATTCGTGCCAAGGCCAAATGCGCTACGTCGGAACAACATCCAAACGAATGCCATCGTTGCACCAGGCTCAATAAACAATGCGCCTTCGAAGTTGCTGCAAAGAAACCGGGCCCCGGTCCCAAATCAAGATCGTAAGTTTACACGTGGCCGGATGCCCTCGCCTATCCTTTGCACAGTCACTCCGTTGGCCAGGACGGACTGAGATGCTTCAGGGTCGTTTGAGCCGATGGTGATCTGATGACTCCAACATTTCGAATGTAGCCGGAGATGATTAAGCTGACTTGGCTCTTAGGCGCGTTCGTCAACTGGAGCAGCGGGTGGAGAGCCTCATTGACCTCATTTCGACGAAGAACAACACGACTACTGTCACTGATCATGTCTCGCCTACGATACTTACGCCTGAGTCAAGTACGAATACTGATGCTGCCCCTGAACTCCCCAAACCCTCACTTCCTCGAACTTGGGCCGAGGTGACTCTCAACTTCAAGTACTATGGGTATGTTCACATAGCTTTTTACAGATGCTTTCACTGACCTTGACTTCGAATCCAGTCAGTATTTCCTGTACAGCTTCTAAGCTTCCGACTCACACGTCAGCTAGCTGGGACATCGTGCTAACCATGGCTTTGCTTGTGCAGATCCCATAGAAGCGGGCGTAGTCGATGAACAACACGCAAGCAGCCTCGTCGAGGAGTTCAAGACCTCTTTTGTGGCATGCTTTCCATTTGTTGTTGTGGATGCTAACGTCCCAGCACTGCGACTGCGGCGAGAACAACCGTTCTTATTCCTCTCGATCTTGACAGTAACATCGCACAAATCTCCACGCGTCCAAAACTTACTGTCTGACGAGTTGAGACGCCAGTTGGCACGAGTCATTGAATACTCCCAAAAAAGCCTCGACATACTCCAGGGGCTCTTGGTATACGGCGCTTGGTACCATGCATTCTATCACCCAGCTAGCCAACAGCTTGCTATATTAGTGCAGCTTTGTGTTGCGCTGGTCCAAGACCTTGGGATATCCCGGAGCGAGAAAACAAAGCCGGGCAGGTCGGTCAACGAATACGCAATGCAGAGCAAGCCCAAAGGAACTCTTCCAGAGAAGCGGGCTTTTCTTGGAACCTTCATCCTCACCGCGCTGTACGTGCACTTGATAATTTAAGAAGATTGAAATACTAATTTGAAGCAGATTTACACAAGCGTGGCGAAAGCGCACGACCCTACCCTACACTCGATACATGAGCCAATGCTGCAACTTCTTCAACGATTCCTCGGTCCCCTCAGATGCACTTATCCGCCCGTTTGTGCAGGCAAGCGAACTTCTCTCCCGCGTCAGCACGTACTTCTCTTATGACGACATTGAGAATGCGGAGGTGCAAGGAGAGGTGATGTTGAATATGTCAGTCAATAATTTCTTGGCAGATTTATTGCACATCAAAGGTTCAGCTTTGCTTTCCTCGGTTCCCAAGCAAAACAGTAAGCACAAGAGATCCTGGAAGCACATGAAGCGAGCTGACTGAACTCATCAGCCGCTCTGTCGCTCATTTTCTTGTTGGTCGAAATCAACATCCACGAGATTTCGCTTCACAGCTCGCTCTGGAACACCTCTCCACAACATACCACATCCTCACTCTCGCTTATCAGACTCAAGCTCTTACATCGTACTATGGAAGGTGCGACTTCGTATCTGACCACTCTGCTGCAAGCTTCGCCATCAGATCTCTATCGGCTGGGTCTAGGATCATGGGCGGGCTGGTTCTACGCTTTGGTGGTAGTATGCAAGCTCGTATTTCTCCAAGACAATGAGCGCCTAGGTCGAGCAGCACTGGAAGGCATCACTGGGGAAATTGACAACTTATTACCCCGTGGCGTTGCCGGGGATTTACAGCCCAACGATGCCATACCATCACTCGAAAGCTCTGCAGACGAGTCAGGATGGAGCGCTGTAGCTGTCGCCCGCGAATACAATATCCGTAAATTGTTCGAGCAGTTCATGGAAAAGCTGACTTGCACACTTCCACTCGATGGCGCGCCATGGGGAAAGGCTCCGGAGGAACGCGACTCGCTCTACTCCATCGCATGCATACAAAAGTTGATGACCAACGGACTCTTCAAGCGCTTCGAAAGGACCTCCAATGCACCGAACCAGCCATCGACGACGCAATCAGGCGCGCAAGAAGACCCAAACCAGACTCAATGGCAATCGTCACAACAGCTCCAGCCGGATCCGCAGGGCCAGTCAGAAATACTATCCTTGCCCTTCAACAACTTCATGCACTTTGATGCGATCAACTTTGATGGCATAACATTACCTGCTTCGACATTCCCACCTCAAGCTGGAGAAGAAATACTGGGCGATTGGATGTGGAACATGGTAATGGACGACTTTACAATGCCGACAATGTAGATGCTGTTCTCCTAAAAGCTTCAAACGTATACAGCCCATGTGTTTAGATGGATACAATATCACGCATATGTTCGAAGTGCGTACTCCCCATAACGACGGATTCTTCACCGCGCGCAATGCTACCTTCTCTTATCGGCGGCGTCGTTCTGGACTCTCGTTAACACAGAAAGCCTTGGCAATGAAGAGACATTGGTGGATGATCAAGCTGCCAAGCACCACAAAGCTCGCACAGCCCTAGCACAGCCCTACGATACGAATGGTCACACGGACACTGCAGGAGACATGGTTCATTAATGAGGTAAAACCGGCACGACGCTAGTATTCCACTCGCGCAATTGTCGTATCTCGTCTTCTTCACCGCACATAACCTTCTAGTGCATACTCACAGCGGACTCAGGGCCGACCATCACCGGGTTTATCACACCCATCTCGTCAAACTTTACACTCTGCTTCCCACCGCCATGCCTTATATCTCAAAGCTGAACCCCTTCGCAAAGAAGGAGACCGAGGAACAACGGGCCACGCGCATCGCCGCCGAACAGAAGAACGAAGCTTTGGAACGTGAGAAGAAGAAGGCAGAGATCATGAAGTACAGAGGGTACACCGAAGAGCAGGCAGAAGCGCATCTGGCGCAGAGGGAGGACGGCATGAATACTGAGCGGGGTCTGAGGGCACTGGGAACGGCACTCGCGCCGCAGAGACTATCGACCTGATGAACTGGTCATGAGTGCCATGATGGCAAAGAGTGTGTAATTTCGTATGTACAGAAGAGGCGCAAGCGACAGCGAGACCAAGGTGAATCAAGTCGTCGTTGCGTACAGAAGAGAATTTGGATCAAATGACCAATACAGCAAGGATGACAAGCAGAACGAACGTTACTGCTCTTGCAGTTCTAGCGACTTATTGCGCATGAAAGTGGTGATATACGTTCTGTTCATGGTTAGATACTACCGCGAGTGAAGCAGTGAGTGTATACATACTACTTGGTCTGCACGTAGATCTCAGAGCTACCGCTGGACTGATAACCCTCTGTGGCGACTATCTGGTAGTAATGCTGGCCGAGATTCATGCCTATGAGTTTCAAAGTCAGCGTAGTTCTCGGCGCCAGATAACAGGAACATACCGTAACGGGACCAGGCGTTGAAGTGGTTCTGCATGTTCACGCTGCCTCCAACACGCTTGGAAGTGCGGACAGACCAGTACTGCTGAAAGGTCCTTGTGCCATCAATGGAAGGCTGGTTGGTACGGGTAGACACAGAGACATCGTAAGTGCCACCGTCGGTCTGGACGCTACCCTTGCGCTGCGATCCGCTGCTGGGGTTGTATGTGCCGTAGCTCTCGATGACATAGTACTCCACAAGAGGATTGCGGGTCCAGCCGTAGACGGCAAGGTAGCCGTTACCCTGTGGGTTGAAAGAGCCACCGTAGTTGATGGTGCTAAACCACACTGGTTAGTTACCGCGTGGCGTTCTGGATGGGATCGACGACTTACCGGCCTGTTCCTGGGTTCCAGCCCTTTCCTCCGACGAAGTTACCAGTGTTCCTCCATTGCACGGAGTACTTGCTGCCCTCTCCCATGGTGTAGACGGCAGAGCCGCCGCCATCGGACCACCAGGAGTAGAAGTAGCCGTTGTGGTTACCCTCTGAGTTGGCAGTGTTCTGGCGCCTCTCGAGAGCAGCGGTGGCGTTGCCATCGTCACGCTCGGTGAGGAAGTCGAAAGGCATGGCCAGCGCGCTGGTAGCGGCCACCGCGGCGACAAGGAGGGACTTGAATGAGACCATGTTGAAGTAGAAACTGTTGTTCTGTGCTGGACTTGAGGTGCTGATGCTCGATATCAGAGGGACCTCGTGTGTCTTTATAGCTCATGTCATATTTCGATGAGCCTGAATTACAGGATGAAGTTGTGGAGACGTGATCATGTGGGCCATACCTAACGCAAGAATTAATATCGACCTGTCGCCTCTCGACCGTCTACGCGAGGATGCGCGAAAGCACTCAGCAAGGTTTCCCATACCTTGAGGTCAAAAAGTGTAAGACCCGCCTCGGAAAGAACGGCGTGGAATAAGCCACCGGGTGTCAGGACATCCCTATCTTGCGCAGTGAAGGAAACATAACTATATTTGGATAAGTGTTTCACCACGTGTGGAACTACAAGCTGCTTCTGGATGTTGCCAAGAGATATGAGCACGTGAAGATGCCAACTTCCACCGGATGATGTAAATACGCCCAGCCTTACTACAGCCGGCTACTTATGCACCCCAGTTTCTCCGCCTCATCCTTATATCTCCACAAAGCTTGGTAGGCTGAAAAGCCGAAGTGGCTGCATGACTGCTTCGAAGGAGTCTTTGGAAGCATTTTGGAAGCGAACAACAACGGGGAAATTGACGGACCAGAGGACATGAAGGAATCGCTTCATGAATTTTTTTGTAGTAGCGGACTTATGAACGCCAAGGGAACCCGCTGTTAGAAAATGTTTTGATTGCCAATGACCGTCCCCGGCTCTCGCGCAAACCAGGGTGAAACCCAGGCACAAATCATCCAAACCGGGTAACAACGACGGGCGCAATAGATTAGTGGCAAGATCTGAATGGACTGGCCCCACGCGATTGGATGCATGCTCCTCAAGTGAATGGCAAGGATCCAGTGTCGGGCTCCCGCCCGAAAAGCAAGCACGAGGACAGGAGCCAGCATCAGACCCGCTCTGCTATCCATATCGCCGTGCGTTGTCAGTCGACTGTCATTGTCGCCCGAATGAGTTATGGATCTTGCGTGTACGGTCTCTGTCTGCGAAAGCTCGGCGTACACACTGGCAAGGAGAAATCTGCCTAATTATCAATTTCAGCAGGCCGAGATAACTGCATCTTCTTCTCGAAGAAGTAGCAGCTCGTGTGGTCCATAAGTGGTCCAATTACCTGTGGTTGCAACGTGGAAAGTTCGGCGAGATTGTCCTAGGCCCTCAGATTGCAGTGCGCTGATTTATTACTTTCATTTGGTAGTAAATGCGCTCTCCACTCAAAATGCCCTGATCGTGTTCCCTCTTACGCA
>Ga0265780_10006405_pt1 | contig 14623 bp, 19 predicted proteins | sample P1T30metagenome_FD_192432 | JGI IMG/M metagenome (GOLD analysis project Ga0265780, IMG submission 192432) | Plant litter microbial communities from East Loma Ridge, Irvine, California - P1 T30 | ecosystem: Environmental > Terrestrial > Plant litter > Unclassified | place: USA: California... | reverse complement strand
AAAGTTAGTAGTATGATATTTCTATTGACTTTATAAAGATATGAATAAAATATTGGAGAAAAATCGTTCTTTTTCTCCATATTGTTCTAATTTAGTTTTATATCTTAATTTTGTTTGTTTTTATTTTCTGATCCGTTTCTCTTACATCTAATAAAGTATCTAATTGTAAATAATAAATTTTCTTTTCTACTATTTGTGCATAGTGTTTCAAATTGGAATCACTTAATATTTCAGAACAATATTTCCAAAGTTTACCAAGATGACTGATATTGGTTTCTTCATCTATTATCTTATCAAGAAATATACTTACTTCTCCCCAATTGGTTAGATAATGTATGGTATTTGTAGAATATTGTTTATTATTTTTTTTAAAATCATCTACAAAATTTTCAATTAAGTCATAATCTTCAGTTGTAAATTTATAATCCTGTAAAATTAAAAGTTCTTCAAAACAATTTCTATTTAAAAATGCTTTTCCTGCCATTCCTAGTTTAGAGTATTCTTTATATACTTCTTTTGCTATTTCTATTTTTTCAGTATTATATTTATCTTCTTCTAAAAGTGCTTTAACTGTAGGTTCTATTCCATAGATATCTTTAATTACATTTTTATGTTCTCCAAATAAATACTGTAAAGGAAATTCTTTTGTAATTTCTTTATTATTAAAAAGTTCTTCAGATAAACCTTTAAAAACTCCTGGATTCATTACTTTTTCAACTGCTATTTCTTCATGTCTCATCCAAAGACTTAACATACCTACTTTATATTTCTTTTCGGTTAAATTATCTGAATCAGCAATATAATCTTTAATCCATTTCGTTACTCTCTTTTTAAAAGGTCTATCTAAAAATGAAATACTATGATGGACTGTTTGAGGTTTTTCTATAAGTAATTTAAGACTAACTATATCTATTAAAAATGGTGTCATTGCACCACATAGCATTACGGTATTTATAACTGGCATGTTCATGAAAGTTACTGTTGCGGCACCTAAGCTTAAAAAAGCACCAAATCCTGATATAAGATTACCTTGTTTTTTTATTTCTTTTTGAATATTTGGTTTTGTCATAATTTATTGGCTTTTCTTTTAATAACAGACTTGTCCTCTTTTACTAAAGACTCGGATAAATCTCCCATAAGTCTTATACTATCTATATATTTTTTAGTTTCATCATCTATTTCATTTTTAGAAAATTCAACTTTATGTTCTGGAAATTTAGCTTGAACTCTTTTTAAATGATTATTAAAAGAATACTCTATCTGCTCAAAGCTTCTATTGTATGTATTATAAGTAATGGTTTTATTTTTAATATCTTGGAGAAAATCATTTGAAATAGCAAAATTTTCGCTAATCTTATGAACATCAATTAATTCCAAATGATTATTTGTATCTAAGTTAACAATCTTTAGTCCAACATTACAAATTCCAAAATCTATCGTTGAGTAAAATCTTTCTACACCGCGATCAGTTAGTAATAATTCAATAGGATATTTAAGTTCTTTACTTTCTATTTTGATTATTCCACTTAACTCTTTAAGAATATCTTCTCCATAAAGAAGTTCACTTGTTTTTTCTCTTTCATTTTTAGTAAAAACTTTAGTTGAAACTAATTCATGTTTTCGGTTTAGACATAATTGAACTAATTTATTATGTTTCTCATATAATTCGTCGTTATCTGAAAAATTTACAGCATTAAGCTCATCTTCTGTACACCAACTTTTTTCTGTAATTTTTTTAATATTTAATTCTTTATGACCAATCATATGACTTAAATAATAATCCATATTTTTGAATGATGGATTTAAATTTATTAAAATATCTAAATCTTTTATTTGTTTATGATTATCTAATAAGAAGTCTCTTATTGACCCTCCTATTACATCTATACTATATGCAATATTTAAATCTACTAAAGGTATGAGAGCACCATGTAAAGTTAAACAGTCTTTGCATATATCTAATAACACTAATTTTTTTTCTAATCTATCTATATTATGAGATGAAAGTAATTTCTTTAACATTTCATCTATTTGTTCCTCTGAAATATTATACATCCCTGCACTATTATATGTATGTATATTATGTAGTTTTACTTCTGTAGTTCCATTATCAGTTTCTAATTTCTCTTCAAAACTATTTTTAAATCCTTCTGGAGTAGTTATTTTAGTAGTTAAAAAATTATCAAAAAAAGAAGATATATTTTGTTTTATTTTATTTAAAATTTTCATTTTACAATTATGTTTAATTACTATTATTATATCTATTGAGAATTTTAAGTCAAAAAGAAATAAAAAAGCCTTGGTTATCCAAGGCCTCTATTTATAAACTAAGTATTTTGATAGAATTCATTTAATTTTCTAGATAACGAATTCCCTTACCTAGCTTTGTAGCATAAGCAATTTCATTTTTAGTTGAGCTACCAATATACCCATCAACATTTAAAACAAGAATTTCATCGGCCAAATCAATTTTGGAGAAATGAAGCTTGTCAAAGGTTTCTTTCTGCTCTGGTGTTAGTTGAATGTTCTCTGCATGAGTAAAGCATGCCACTGAAAGAACAATATTTCCTTTGCATGATTCTTCAAAGACAGCTTTTTGAAAAGCATCTTTAAATTTAGTGCTACCACAAAGACAAACAATAGTTGGTTTCATTAAAAGCTCCTTTAATATATTTTCTTAAATTATACCTTATTTTTTTAATTTTACCTGAAATTTAAAAGTAAAAAATTTATTTTATTTCTTACAGATTTTAACGAGACATGCTATAATAATCCAATCTTATCGTATCAATAACCATCTACAGGTGAATATATGTTTAATATGCAAGCTTGGTCTAACGAATTCTTCCAACAACCTACTCAGCCAATGAGCAAAGAAATGTCGGAAATTTTCCTGCGCATGATGTTTATGGAGCAAGAACAACAAAAAGTTAAAATTCCTCAAATTCAATCGCAATTCCTTTATCAGATTATTGATAAGCGTGCTAATTATATTGGTTTGGAACTTTCTGAACCAGCAAAAATTTTCTTGATGTTTGAAACTAAGTCACCTGGCACTGCTGTGATGTATCTTTATGCTCTGCGTAGTAAATTTACATCAGTAACTATGGGCAATATTGCTGATATGTTTCCAATGGGTTTCCCGACAGAACCAACTTTGCATAAAATTTGGGAAAAACAAAAAGATCCTAAAGGTGATAATTATCTTGACAGCCACCAATTTGCGGATATTAAAAAACAAAATAAGCCTTAAGTAAATTCATAGAAAGCCTTGTTGGTTCAAGGCTTTTTACTTTTAAAATTTTAAAGCTATAATTAAAGAAATACTTGGAGAAAAATATGATTGAAGTTTATCATTTAAATGATGAAGCTTTTTTTGATAAAACAAATGTTGTGTTAGATTCAAATAATATTGATAGAAGATTTTATGACGTTAATATTGGATTTATGGCTGAAAGACAATTAGAAGCTGCTATTGGACTATTTAATGATGGATATTATTATTTGGTTGCAAAAGTTGACACGAACTCTTTAGATCATGCTTGGCAACAAACAAATCATATTGATGATTCCTGGTTAAAAAATCCTGATGTTGAAGAATTTATTCTAGAAGCACGAAGCTCTAAAGTTGGAGACATTATGAAAGATGAAAATGGTAAATATCATATTGTTGCATCAATTGGTTTTACACCAATTGAAGATAGTTTAATTAAACAACAAGAAATAAGCAAAAAAGTTAAGCCATAATTAAAAAAGCCCCTAGTTGGGGCTTAATTTTTTAAATCTTATGTGTTTTTTCTTTTACATTTTCATTACTCTGCAATGTTTCTTTAAGCTCATCATGTAATTGATATTTTTCAAAGACTTCTTTAGTTTTGGGACTTATTTCAAAAGCTACTTCCATTTCTTCTTTGGTAAACTTACCTTTGTAAAGTAACTGCATGGCTTCGTTTGTATCTCCGTTATCACAAGCATCAATAATATGGTCTTTCCCATAAAATCGTTTTTTAATGAATTTGTTAATTTCTAATTCTAAAGCAGTTAAATTATAAACATCTTCTGCATAATGGAATCTACTATTACCAACAAATAATCGAACATCTTCCCAATATTTATGAGTATGTGAGACATGTCTAATTTGATTATTTTCTATTAAATCTTCTATTTTTTCCAAATTAGCTACAGCCTTATGAATATCTTTTCTATTTTTTTCAATAAGCTCTAGAGTATTGGATTTAATATCGTCTTCAGATTCAAAACAAATAAAAGTTCTATCGAAGTTATCACCTCTTTCATCAATATCTTCTATACAATACATAATTGCTATTGATTTCTCATCTTCAAAATTCCAATAATCTATTTCTACTTTAGTTATTGCCATAATCATTCCCATTTATTTTTAGGTTTTTTATTTATCTGTGTTATTTGTTCTTTTATTTCTAATGCTAGCTTTTCAGGAAATACCATTAATGGATAACCATCTTTGACAAGAACTGTATCAAATCCATTGTTTTTATAAAAGTCTTCCAATACAAAGCCTTCTCTTTGGTTTTCACCTATATCGCAAAGCAAAATGGCTGAACCAGCATAAGAATCATTGATTACACTACATAGTATTTCTGCTCCAAAACCTTTTCCCTGGAACTCTTCATTAACATTAATATTTTTAATGATAAGAATATTATCAGTTAGGTTCTTGATGATTTCATATAAGGTTCCATTATCATGAATTTCTTTTTTAAGCCAATTCTTTAGGTTTTCTTTACTTGTGGCTATACTATATGCTTCTACATTTCCGTTAAAGCCATTTTCATCTTCAGTATATTCTTTAGATAATTCATTCATATTATTTTTTTCATCAGTATAAATATTTTACTAAAAATTTATTTTATTTCAAATGAAAAATCCCTGAATTAACAGTGCTTTAATTTTTACTTTATTTAAATTCCATTCATTAATTAAAAATAGATTTAAAGCTAAGGATAGGCATGTTTTAATGATTTTAATTATTAAAATTTTTGGTTTTTTATATTAATAAAAAGAAAAACATATTAAAATTAGACAAGATATTATCTGATAGGTTATTATTAGCATCTGAAGGTAGTCCTTTAAGTAATTCTATAAAATCACAAAAAATAAGCGTGAATAATTATCTAGAAACAATTAATAAATTGGAGGAAAAATAATGTCTAGTTCCATAATAATAGCACATAACAGAACATATTTACTTTATTTGATTAAAAAAGAAATTGAGATAAATGGAAGCCAATGTGATTTAAACCATATTGATGTTTCTAATATTATTGATATGTCAAATCTATTCAATAAGAGTAAATTTAATGGAGATATCAGTAAATGGGATGTCTCAAATGTCAAAAATATGTATAATATGTTTAGTAACTCTGAATTTAATGGTGATATATCACAATGGAATATGTCAAATGTAGAGAGTATGCATTATATGTTTTCACTATCTAAATTTAAGAGAGATATCTCTAATTGGGATGTTTCCAAAGTTGAAAATATGCATGGTATGTTTTTAACTGCGGAATTTAATAGTGATATATCAAGATGGAATGTAAGTAATGTTAAAAATATGAAATATATGTTTGGTTATTCTAAATTTAATAGAGATGTTTCCAATTGGGATGTTTCCAAAGTTGAAAATATGCTTGGAATGTTTAAGGACACTAATTTTAATCATGATTTATCTGGGTGGAAGCCATATTCATTAAATATAGAATTTGCGAATATTTTATCTTCAGATAGTGATTTTCCCATTCCAATTCCTTATTGGGCTAATTACCAAGATAAACAAGCTAGAAAAAGTGCAATTGATGCTTATTGGCTAGACAAAGAATTATCTCAAAAAATAATAAATAGTAAGGAAGAAACTAAAAAAACTAAAATTTAAGTTGAAATAAAATTAAAAAAAGCCCTGTTGATTCAGGGCTTTTATTATTTCTTTTATAATTATTTTTGCACAATAGGACGAGGACGACGATTTTCATCAATCGCCACATAAACTAAAGTAGCTTCAGTTACTTTAATTAATTCATCAGCGAAACGATGGCGACGAGCATAAACTTCAACATCAACTGTCACACTTGTATTTCCGACTTTAGTAACCTTTGTATAGAAAGTAACTAAATCTCCAATATATACTGGCTCTTTAAATACGAAGCTATTCACAGCAACAGTTGAAACACGCCCTTTTGCTAACTGACATGCGGGAATGGCTCCTGCAATATCAACATTACTCATCAACCAGCTAAAGATTAATAATAACCTATTGACATATAAGGATAAGCTGTTAAGGTATGGACATATTAATTATTAATGACATGGCAAATTTAGAATATATTACATATACACCTCATTCAATTTCAGTTGAAAATCAATCCGTTGTTTATTCAAAGAGCAATAATCACAAAATAGAAAAAGTTCTCCAAATATTTTGGTCAGATGGAAAACCTTGGAGAGAAGCTAATCTATGGGCAATAGAAAGACTTTCAAGTAAAGATTATACACTTAAAACCATAAATAGTAATATGAATGGTTTATTAAATTATGCGAAATTTCTTGAAGAAGAAAATGTATTTTGGTTTTCGTTCCCTACAAAAAAAGCAGATCGATGCTTATTTCAATATAGAGGATGGCTAATAGGAAAAAGAGATTCTAAAGAACTATCTCCAGCAACTGCTTCTGAATATATGCGTAATGTGGTTTCGTTTTATCGTTGGCTAGTAGGAAAAGGAATATTAGTTTCACAAACTCCTTTATGGACAGATAAAACATTGTATTTAAAGTTTTTTAATCCTGTAGGCTTTGAAAGAACATTCTCTGTTTTAAGTAGTGAATTATCAATAAAAAACAGAAAAGTTCATGGCGATGTTTTAGAAGATGGATTACTTCCTGTATCAGCGGAAGATAGAGATTCTATTTTAGCGTATGCCAAAGATAATTCTACTCCTGAATTATATCGTATGTTAGCTATTGGCTTCTTTACAGGAATGCGTATTGGAAGTATATGTGATTTAAAAGTAGAAACATTAAAAAATGCTGTTAAAGATCCATCAGCTACTGGTTTATATCGCTTAAATATAGGACCAGGGGCAAGTCCACCTGTAAATACTAAATTTTCAATCACTGGACAAGTATGGATACCTGAAGCTTTATTAGAAAATCTATTAGAGTATGCAACAAGTGTTAGACGATCTAAGCGCCAGTCTATAGCAAAATTAGAAGATAAAGGTTTATTATTTTTAACAGTTAGGGGTAATCCATACTGTCAAAGAGAAACTGAGCAATCTACTGCTATAAATACTGAAATGTCCAACTTTAGAAAGATAGGTTTTAAAAACGGTTTATCTATTGTTAAGAACTTTAAATTCCATCAAACTCGTGCAACATTTGCAACTGAACTCGCAAAAATAACTCTTAAATCTGGCGATCCATTAAATGCAATTGCTATAGTTAAGGATGCATTACTTCACAAGAATGAAGAAACATCATTTAAATATATTAAATTTGTGCAATCTTCTCCAATGAAACAACAAGCAGCAGATGAATTTATGAAAGCATTTTTAGGGGTAGAAAATGTTATTTAACTCTATTCCTGACTTAACTTTTCCAACAGTAAATTTTGGTTCCAAAGAACATCCTTGGAATTTCGCAATATTTTTATATAAAGGTGCTTCTTCATTAACCATAGGTAAGTTTAATAAAGCTTTAAATGAAAATAAACTAGGTGAACCCTTGTTAGAAAGATTGGTTTTAATAACTAAACTGCATGACGAAGTTAATGCTGATTTAGTGTCAGGGAAAAGTAAAGAAACTATTAAAACATTATATTACAAATTAAAAGATCTTTTTTCTTGGTTAGACAATAATAAGGAAAATGTAACATTGGAAAATATAGAAAAATTATATTTTGAATGGTGTGATCATTTGAGTTATAGGCAAAGAATTTTAAAAGAGATATCACATCTGTATTTTTATAATTCCGCTTTAACTATTGGATCAATTTTAGATAGAGTTTTGAATAATAATTATTCCATATTTAGAAAAACAGGAATTTCTCAACCCTCAGATAATAAGAAATTTGATAAAAGTGCTAGTTCAAAATTATTATTAAAAGACACTATTAGTTTTGGTCAAATACTAATACAAATATCTCATCAATTAACTACTGAAAAAATCAATGGAGATTTACCTGTTTCACTTAGTATTAATAATAAAGAATTAATTATTTGGTTAGACTTTCGTGAGCCTAGTCATAGACCAAGAAACAGAGCGAGAACTCCTAAAGAATTAATGCAAATGGAAGAAGCACGAAAGAATATGGGAGATGAAAAATCATATCTCAAAAGAGTTCCTCTTGCAAATATGAGAATAGAGACAGAACTTCTTCTCTTTATAGCTCAAACAGGAATGAATCTTGAGCAAGCTCGCAATTTAGAATTAGATGATTTTATTTATACTAGCCATTTAGATGGGTATCAAGTTAAAGCTTACAAAGCTCGCCGTTCAGGTAATGTTCTTTTTGAGATCTTTAAAGAATATCGTGAACATTTTGAACAATACTTAAAATGGAGAAAAGAATGGTTTGCTAATAAAGATAATAATTTATTATTTCCATTTATATCTGAAGATAAGGTTTTAGCTGCACCCACTTTTCATAGAATTAAGAAATTTGCAAAGAAATACGATTTACCATTTGTGAATCCAAGCTTACTGAGAAAAGCTAGAGTTAATTGGATGCTGAGAACTAATTTGTCACCACAACAAGTGGCTGACTCTGCACAACACGATATTAAAACATTATTTAGAGCATATGATATGCCTAATCCTCAATTAGCTATGATTGAGATTGCTCAATTTCATAAATCAAAAGATAATTTTATCCCATCTGTTGCTCCTGGAACTTGTATTTCTCAAAATCCGATATCTAGTAAGGTTATAAGTGACTTAACTCCAGAACCTGATTGTATAAATAGTGCAGGATGTTTATTTTGTAAAAACCATAGGGATATTGATAGTGAAGATCATATTTGGTCATTGGTTTCATATCGTTATTTAAAATCAATTGAGTTAGCTTCATTTAAAACACATCATACTAAAAACATAGAAAATCCAATTAAAATAATTATTGAGCGGATTACAGAAAAATTGAACTATTTTGAAAATAGTAGTGAAGAACGAAAAGAATGGGTTAAAGAAGCATTAAATAAAATTGGCGAAGGTGATTATCATATTATGTGGGATGGACTAATACAATTACAAGAATTAACAGGAGCGAATGAAGATGAATAATGGTGTATTATATTCTTTAAATATTGATGCAGATGTTGTAAATCCTTCCGCTAAAAATATTAAATTACAATCATGGCCTCCTGAAAAAGATTTTCCAATAATTGTTGGTAGAAATAATGAAACTATTTCTAAATGGGGCGATTCAACTTGGGTTTTAGATATATGGCTTGGGAAAAGGTGTATTCTTAATTTCGGAGATAGCGGGCTACGAACTCAAGCTCTTGAAATAAGCAAAGAAAATGCAGATATATTAAGATTAATTACAGGATGGTGGATTTATGGACCTCGGCGTGTTAATAATGCAAGAACTTTAGTAGGAAGATTTAGATTATTAAGACCTTTTTTTAGTGTATGTTCGAAAGAAGGAATTAATGTAACTGAACTTAATAAATATCCTTTAGTTCTTGATGAAATTCATAAAAAATTAATGCCTTCAGGAATGCCTCATATAGTTTTTCTATTGCATGAATTATTAGCAAACAAAGAAGAACTTGGCTTTGAAATTTTAAGTGCTAACAATATTACAAAAATTCTTGCGAAATCTGAAAAACATGTAAGGAAACAAACTCCATATGTTCCACCTAGAATATGGAATTATCAAGTTAGTAGATTTCATGAGTGTATTACTGATTTTATTAATAAAAAAGAACAAATTGAAGAGTTATTTAGCCTTTATTCAAATAGCTATATATCCAGGTATAAAAATATAGGAAAAACATCGAATTCTAGTTTTGATGAGTTTGCAAGTAAATATGAAATTAAAGACTTATTGAAAAAATGGGTAGGTGTAAACCAAGCAACTGAAAAACTTAGCGTTAATAGCTTATCTGCTTACTTTACATTATTAAATTGGGTTAGCATTGGCTATATACTTAATTTCACTTTAATGCGAAGTGATGAGGCAGTAAATTTAAAATTTGGCTGTTTTAAAGAAGAATATGATCCTAATTTTGGAAAAATCCATTTAATAGAAGGTGCAACCACAAAAACATTAAAAGATTCTAATACATATTGGATAACCTCTGAAACTACAAAAATAGCAGTAGATGTTTTACAAACAATTTCAAAATTGCGTCAGCAATGTGTAAAAGATTATTCTTCAGATTTTATATTGATTCATTCTCTGGAACCGTGGGCTAAAAAAGCACTTAATATTGAAAACCGTCCTGAAACTTTAAGATATTCAGAACTTATTCAAAGGTTCCCATTGTTGTTAGATAATGAAGAATTGAAAATCACTGAAAAAGATTTGGAAATTGCTCGTTTAGCTACTCCTACACTAGATGAGTCCTTTCGTGTTGGTGAGATATGGCCTTTAGCTTGGCACCAATTAAGAAGAACGGGAGCCGTAAATATGCAAGCAAGTGGAGTTGTATCAGAATCTTCACTACAATTCCAATTAAAACATATTTCTCGTGCAATGTCTTTATATTATGGACAAAATCATGCAGGAGTTCATCTAGAAGAATCTGCTCAAACACTTTATGTTCAAGAAATGTATGAATCAATAGGAAAACAACTACAAAATGTAGTTAAAGATAATTTCATAAGTCCTCATGGGGAAAAGCATAAAAATGAGATTGTAAGATTAATCTCAGTAGAAGATTTTAAAAAGTCTTTGCAATTGGCTAAAAAAGGTGGAGTAGCATGTCGTGAAGTGGTTTTAGGCATGTGTATGAATAAAGAACCATGTCCATATGGAGGTATTGAATCTGTTGCTCATTGTGGTGGTGGAGATAGTGGAAAGCCATGCTCAGAAATTCTTTATGACATTAATAAAAAGAAAAACATATTAAAATTAGACAAGATATTATCTGATAGGTTATTATTAGCACCTGATAATAGTCCGTTAAATAATTCTATAAAAGCGCAAAAAATAAGTATAAATAATTATCTAGAGATAATTAATAAATTGGAGAAACAATAAAATGACAGCAGAAGAAAATTTTAGAGAAGCTTTTGAAAGACTTAAATCCAACAAACCTAAAGTTTGTCCTATCGGTACAATGGTTAGTCAAAATAATGTTGCTAAAGAAGCAGGAACAGATCCTAGTGCATTAAAAAAGAGTAGATTCCCTACACTTATTGCAGAAATTCAGCAATATGTATCAACTATTGAGGTTCTTCCTTCCAATAGACAAAAAGACCTCTTAAAGAAGAAAAAGAATAGAGGTTTACAGGAAAGACTTGATGATGTAACTAAACAAAGAGACTCATTAGCAAGTATGTTAACGGAAGCAGATTTAACTATCCTAGAGCTTAAAGACAAATTAAAGCACTATGAAGATTCTAAAATTGAATCAAATGTTGTTCCTATGGGGAGAAAATAAAAAAGAATTAAAAAAGCCTTGAGAACCAAGGCTTTAATATTTTTATAATTTGGGTTTTACTTTTTTTATAGGTTCATCAATGGATATATCTTTTATTTTTTTATGTAGTTTAACTGCATGAATTTCATTAACATCTAAGTTGTTAACTTTTAACGGTTCTCCTTTTAGAATAAGCACTAACTTATCATCAGTATATCCGAGAAAATCAATAACATCGCCATTTTCTACATTAATTTTTTTATTTCCCTTTAAACTAAAAATTAATGCAAAATCAGGTGTTCCATTAGTATCTAACGAAGTGTTCAAACTAAATCCACCAACGGTAGAAAGTGTCATACGAATCAAATCTTCTTTCTGTATTATTTGTTTAATCTTTCCACCGTTTGGAAAATAAAAAATTCCATTTTTTTCAAAATCTTTCCCTGATTTAGTAAACAATTTATCAGAAGTTGCAGATGTATTAAATATTTCTCTCTTATCACCACTATTAAGTGCATCCACATAATCTTTTACAAAATCATTAACATTACTGTAATTTTTGATGCCCAAATAATTCTGCATTCTAGCTGTATCTCCAGATTTTAATATTTCTGAAATATCATTTTTGTTTTCTTTTTTCATATTTTCCTTATTTAATATCTATTATATAATTTTAGATTAATTAAATAAAAAATCAAATGCTTTAAAGCAAAAAGCCCTGAATTAACAGGGCTCTTTTTTAATGTTGATTAACAGGTCGTGGTTTACGGTTTTCATCAATAGCTACATAAACGAGAGTAGCTTCAGTAACCTTCACAGTTTCATTGAAGCGTTGACGCTGAGCATAAACTTCGACATCTACAGTTACACTTGTATTACCAATTTTAGTAACTCTTGTATAAAAAGTGACTAAATCACCAATGTATACAGGTTCTTTAAATACGAAATTATTCACAGCAACAGTTGAAACACGACCTTTTGCTAATTGACATGCTGGAATTGCTCCTGCAATGTCTGCCATCGACATTATCCACCCCCCAAATACATCCCCATGAATATTAGCATCGGCTGGCATTGGCATAATTTGCAGAGCTAGAGTTTTTTCTTCCATTTTTATTTTCCTTAAAATTTAATAATAGAGTGATTATAACACTATTTTAAGAATATAAACTATACTGAATGTTCTCTTTTTCTTAATTTTTTATTGACACCAATATTACATTTGCTATTATTGGGTTTAAATATTAGGAGAATAAAATGAAAAAATTACTATTAGCATTAATGATGCTTGGTTTTATGAATGTAAGTTATGCATCAAATAAAGAAATAACATTAAAACAGGAATCTCAATGTTGCTGTAAATCCTGTGATACAGTTGATTGTTGTGAAAATTGTAACGATTGCCAAGATTGTGACTGCTGTGAATCTTGCTAAATAAAATATTAAAACAAACTACTTTTTTGGAATAAAATTATGAATAAATTAATACTGTCACTATTGTTGTTAACTCCCTTATATAGTCATGCCTATACAACAAGTGGTGACTCAAATCCTCCTGTTTCATCTGTCGCTCAGGATAACAAATACACTTCTGCTGTTATTAAGAAAATTGATAAAGAAAATGCTAAAATTACCCTTAAACACGAAGAAATTAAAAACTTAGGAATGTCTGGAATGACTATGGTTTTTAAATTAAAACTAGCTGACATGAGTATTGTAGATACCTTAAAGCCTGAGGATAATGTTAAAGCATTTTTAGATAAAACTAATGATGGATTTGTTGTTAAAGAAATTATCAAAAATCCATAAAATAAATTAAACAAAAGGTGCAATATTATTGCACCTTTTTATTTTATTTCACAATAAGATTACCCTTCATCCCTGCTTCTAAATGTCCTGGTTCTAAACAGCCAAAATTTACTACCCCTTTATTGTTAAACTTCCATATTAGTTCACCTTTTTTACCAGGTTCTAAAGAGATTTGATTCTCATCTGCATGTTCCATATCAGGCATTTTCTGCATCATTTCCGCATGTTCTTTTAATTCTTGCAGACTTCCTAAAACCATTTCATGTTTTATTTTTCCAGAATTTTTAACAACAAACTTAATTGTTTCACCTTTCTTAACAGAAATCTTATTTGGAGTAAATCGCATTGTATCATTCATATCTATGTTAATTATACGATTTACTTTATTTATGTTTCCTGGTTCTCCTATGATAGATGTTTCTTTTTTATGCCCAACATCTGCATATACCATTGTGCTTGCAGCTAATGCAAATGTACCTAATATTATTTTTAATTTCATTTTTTTCCTTTTATTACTAGTGTAGAAAATAAGTTATGTTAATTAAAATGTCAATAAAACATTAGTCATGTGCCTTGTTTTAACTACCTCCCTCTGAATAGCAAAGATTCCTGCTTCTTAAGAAACAGTCCTCGTATTTTTAAAGATTTATATCTTACATTTCCTCCATAATTAATTTTCTTTATTCACATGTGTGACGATTAAAATCATGATGTATAAGTACCAAATAGGTTTTTTGCAAAATTATTTTAGAAATCAACTACAACAATTTTTTCCATGTTAAACTCTAAATTAATAAATATATTATATGGAGTGAGAAATGAATTTGTTCAAATTTAAAAGATTCTTATGTGGTGCAGATGGTATGCTTTCCTCTGACACAAAAGGTCTTGGAGTAGTTGTAGCAATAGTGATTATCGCGGCAATGGTAGCAACAGTGTTAGTGATGGTTGGCATGGTGCTTACTTTTGGACCTGTGGATATTAGAAATTTAGCAATACCAAAATGACTATAAATTTAAGTTAAATTTAGCTGATATTTCTTTTTGGTGTCTTTAATTTGTCATAGGTGGTTGCCTTGAATATAAGCATGTTTAACATTAATTTTATTTCCCTATATTTAACTTTAAGAAAATTAAATTTTTATATTATATAAAATTTTACTATCTATTGTTTCGGGCATATAATCAAAA
>Ga0265780_10006404_pt1 | contig 14624 bp, 7 predicted proteins | sample P1T30metagenome_FD_192432 | JGI IMG/M metagenome (GOLD analysis project Ga0265780, IMG submission 192432) | Plant litter microbial communities from East Loma Ridge, Irvine, California - P1 T30 | ecosystem: Environmental > Terrestrial > Plant litter > Unclassified | place: USA: California... | reverse complement strand
TGTACGGCTGGCTTGTCGAGCAGGGGCCGGCCGGCATCCTGGGAAGCGATGGTCCCGGCGGCGGTCCGGGCGCAGCGCCGCTGGCAGCACTCATGCCGCGCCTGAAACGCGGTGCGCAGGAAATCGTGGCACGCCGCACGGTCTTTCTGCTGCCCGAAAACGAGTCCGACCTTGGCCGGCTCGCCAGACGCGTGGGGATGGGGATACCGGACCTCGTGAAAAAGCTTTCCGAGCAGCTCTACCAGCTGCTGGAACACGGGCAGGCCGACCATTTCACGTTTGTCAGGGTCGGTCATGCCAGCCCGGGAGAGGGTGTGCTGGACCGGATGATCGAATATCTGCACAGCAGGCTGACCGCCGGCATACTCGACCAGGCCAGGATCGGCCGTGAGGGACCGGTACTCTTCGTTGGCCCCACCGGGACCGGGAAGTCCTATGGCGCCCGCCTGCTGGCCAGCATGATGGGCAGGCCATATTTTCCGGTCAACCTGTCGGCGGTCGTCGAAACCACGCTCGAGTCACGTATCCACGGTTACGCTCCGGGCGCGTTTACCGGAGCCAGCCGTGATGGAAGCCCGGGCTGGTTCGAACTGGCCAGCGAAGGGATTCTCTTCCTCGACGAGTTCCAGTCGGTGCCCATGGCTTACCAGACCCAGCTGCTTGACCTGCTGCACGCGGTCAGCGACAGGGTGGCCGTCGCGCGCATCGGCGACGACGGCCGGCGCAGGCCATGGAATGTCAAGGTCATCCTGGCCGTGAACGAGGATGTCGGCTCGCTGCTCCAGACAGGCAGACTGCGTACCGACCTGTTCTACCGCATGAGGCATCTCGTACACTTTCCGTCGCTGCACGAACGTCTCGCCGATCCCGGGAACGGCCGGCTTACGCTGGCGATCCTGCTCAGGACCTACCGGTGGCGTCTTGCCCCGGTCATTGCCCAGGCTGCGGCCGTGCAGGATGGCGGTACGGCGCCGGCCACCGACGAGCTGACAAAGGCGAGGCTGCGTTCGATGTATGCCGGGCCCGAGGAAGCTGCCACGGCGCGGCTGCTGGAACACCGGTGGCCTGGCAACCTGCGGGAGCTGGAGCGGGTCGCGAGCGACCTGTTCTGTGACTGTGACAGTACCGAAGACCCGGTCATCCGCAGGGCCGCGGTAGACCAGGCCATCGGTCTGTTCGCGGTACCCGGGATGCCGGCGGCGACGCCCGCAGGGAACGTGACGGGTGGTTCCCGCACTCTGCTGGCAGATGTCGAGGACGCGCTGCGAACGAGCGGATTCGTGATCGAGCACACGATCGGCCGCCTGAAACGGTCGCATCCGATGCACAGTCTTCGTTCGAGGCGGTCGCTGCGCCTGTTCCTCAGGCAGCACCGGGAAAAGCTGAGCGAGGATGTCCGCAGCAACCGTAGACTGGTCCGTTTCATGCAGGCCGGAGAGATGCCGGCAGACGCACGGAGTGGCGCCGGAGCCTCCGCCGGCATGGCCTGAGGCGGTGTCCGTTGCGACATGCCCTGTCGCGGTCCTGCCGCATACTCGCACGTTACAGGTTCGCCACAGCCGGCCAGACTGGTCGCCCTGCAGGCTGTGAAGAATTATATAATTCATTTCTTGTAGTCAATATCCTCAGGCGAGTTCCGGTGTCGGTCGAACCGTATCTCCGGATTCCCGTGACTTTTCCGAAAGGCTTTTCGTGTCCGAATTTCTGATCAATCCCCAGTACGATCCTTACCGGAATCTCATCGACCGGATGCGCCGTGACCGCTGCGACTGGGACACGGTGGCCGCGGGTGATGTGGCCCCGGGTGAGCTCGACGGCATGCTGACGATGTCGGTCCAGTTCCTGAAATGGCCCAGTCTGGGTGATTCTGCGGCCACCCGCCGCGCCGTCTGGCTGGACATCGTGGCCGCCAAGCGGGCAGCAGAGGAGGCGGCCGAATCGGTCAGCCGCCCGGTCGTCGTGGTTGGCGTCGAGGAAACCGAGCCGGAAATCCAGGTTCCCACCGAACAGTACTCGTCGTGGCAGCTTTACAGGAGCCATCTGCTGGCCCAGCACTGGGACGCTGCGGCAGTAGGCAGCATCGAAACCTCGTCCCTGAAAATCCTCCGCCATCTGCGCAAAAACACCCAAGGGCAGCCGGCCGTGCGCGGGCTGGTCGTCGGACACGTACAGTCGGGCAAAACGGCCAGCATGGCGGGTCTGATGGCGATGGCGGCCGACCAGGGCTGGAACATGTTCATCGTCCTGAGCGGCACGCTGGAGAACCTGCGCAGGCAGACCAAGAAACGCCTGCTTGGCGACCTCAACCATAACGGCAACCTGCACTGGCATGCCATCGAGCACCCGTGCGGCGACAGCGCGGAAGGGGAGCGTGCCCAGGACTATCATTTCAGCGCGGGCCACAGGGGACGGTATTTCACCGTGTGTCTGAAAAACCCGTCCCGTCTCGACGGACTCGTGAACTGGATCACTGCAGACCGGCGCAGTCTCGACCAGATGCGGATCCTCATCATCGATGACGAGGCCGACCAGGGCGGCATCAATACGGCGCGCATGTCGGACCAGGAGCGCACACGCATCAACCAGCTGATCATCAGCCTGACGAAGGTCCGGGCCTGCAGCGTCAACTACGTCGCCTACACGGCCACGCCGGCCGCCAACTTCCTCAACGAGGGGCCGGGCGAGGGACTCTATCCGGAAGACTTCATCGTGGCGCTGCCCCAGTCCAGCGAACATTTCGGGCCGGTCCAGATCTTCGGCCTGCCGGAGGCCGAAAAGGACGCCCTTGGCATCGTCAGGACCGTCAGTGAAGACGATCAGGAAGCCGTGGCGGCCCTGCACGACGACGCCAGTGCCCCGGTTCCCGACTCGCTCGAGGAAGCCGTGCTCTGGTTCCTGTGCTGTACGGCCGCCATGAGGCATGCCGGTTTCGCCAGGCCGGTCACGATGCTCATCCATACCAGCCAGCGCCAGGGGCACCACGAAAACATGGACGCGGCAGTGAAATCGCTGCTGGCGCGGGCAGGCAGGGATTTCAGGAAGCTCAGGAAAAAATGCGAGCAGGTGTGGAACCGTGGCAGGCAGGACCTGGACCTGGAATCCTTCCACCAGCGCTTCCCCTCATATGGCCGCCTCGACTCGGTCAGCGATTACCCGGACTTCGGCGACTTTGCTGAGGGGCTGCGCGAGCTGGTTTCCGATGTCTCGTCGATCCGCCTCGACCAGGAAGGTGCACTGACCTACGGGCGGGGCATTCACCTGTGCGTCGACAACTGTGCCAACAACGGCGTCAACGACGAGAACGAGGTGCGCCGGCTGTTCTATCCCGTCGCCGGCGAAGCGGACAGCCCTGACTTTGCGACCGCTTTCATCGTCATCGGCGGCAGCACGCTGGCGCGTGGACTGACACTGGAGAACCTCGTCAGCACGTACTTTTTCCGTGCATCGGCACAGGCCGACTCCCTCATGCAGATGGGACGCTGGTTTGGTTATCGCAAGGGTTATGAGCTGCTGCCGCGCATCTGGATGCCGGAAGCAACCCTCGAGAAGTTCCGGTTCATGACACTGGCGGAGGAGGACCTGCGCGACGACCTGAAGCGCTTCATGGATCTCGGCTGCCGGCCCTCGGACTACGGACCGCGTGTCCGCGTCCATCCGCGTGCCTCGTGGCTCCGTCCCACCGCGGCCAATCGCATGCAGGCAAAGACCGGCGCGAAATACGATTTTTCCGGCGTGAACCGGCAGACGACCGTCTTCCACGATGGTGCGGATGCGGGTGCCATCCACACGGACAATCTGGTCCATACCGAAAGCTTCCTGGAGAAGCTTGGCACCCGGAAGGCCGAAAAGGGGCGTCGCCATTCCGTCGTCTGGCGTGGCGTGCGGTTCGCCAACATCAGGGGATTCCTTGCCGGTTTCACGTTCCACGAAAATGCCCAGTTCTTCTCGGACCTGAAACCGTTCCTCGACTGGTACGGCGCGAACGAGAACAGGACGGGCTGTGGCGCATGGAACGTGGTGGTCGCCGGTAACGGTCCGGACGGCAAAGGCCGCTGGAACGTGCCCGGCGGTGCCGTCGGACGCGTCGAGCGTACGCGCCTGCTGGCAAGGAGCAGGCCGGGTGTTTCGGTGTCCGTCGGTGTACTGCGTGATCCGGGCGACCTGCTGGCTGACAGCCTCGCGGACGGACCGTTCGCGGAAAAGCCGACCAGGGACACCATTTCGGCACTGCGCAGCGAAGGCGGGGTAGGCAACGTGCCGCAGCTGCTCCTTTACCTGATCGACAGCAAGAGCAAACCGTCGCCGGGCCGGAACGATCGTGCCCCCCTCGATGCGCCGGCACACATCGTGGGCATGAGCATCTGGCTGCCCGAAAGCGGACGCGAGTCGGGACAGTTTGCCACGCATCTGACGGTGAAAATGCCCGCTGCCCTGGCCGACACCAGTGACGCAGCCGGTGATACGCCGGAGTAAAGGATCATCATGAAATACTTCACACCCCCGATGGGACCGATGCAGGAATCGGGCGCGGCCCTGCTGCGCTCGATGCAGAACGTGGCGATGGTGCCGCTCGACCTGCTGGTCCGGGAGGCGGTCCAGAACAGCCTCGACGCGGCCCTCGGTAAGGCCGGGGACGATGTCCACGTCGACTTTACGATCCGCCGGCATGCCACCGAACCGGTCGCGGCGCTGCTTGGAGAACACATAAGCGGCGGGGTACTGCGCCAGCGATTCCCCAAAGGGGCGCGCATGCTCGAGATCCGCGACTCGCACACCGAAGGACTGTCCGGCCCCACATCGATGGACGTGCTCCGTCGCGGCGAGAACCACGGCAACCTGATCAAGCTGGTGTACGAGGTGGGCCGTACCCGCAGTGACGAGGGGGCCGGCGGGTCCTGGGGACTCGGCAAGACATGCTACTTCCGCATGGGTATCGGCCTCGTCGTCTATTACAGCCGGACCCTGGCGAAGGACGGACCGGAAGAGCGGCTGGTCGCCTGCATGGTCGAGGACGAACATGGCACCGGGCGGCTGCAGCAGGATGCTCCGACCGGTATCGGATGGTGGGGCGAACAGGGCCCCAGAGGGGGGCCTGCCGCGATCACGGACGGTGCCGCGATCCGGCGCATTCTCACGGCGCTGGAAGTGAGACCGTTCGGCCGTGGCGAGACCGGTACCGCGGTCATCGTCCCCTTCCTGCGCAGCGACCTGGTAACGCTGCCGGCCGCGGATGACGATGCGGACTCAGGATCCGGCGGGCTGCCCGCATGGTGGTTCGAAAACGATGAACGCTACATCGAGGTCGCCCTGCAGCGCTGGTTCTGCGTACGGCTCGACAATCCGATGTTCCGTACCGGTCCCTCGCTGCAGGCCAGTGTCAACGGCAGGAAGATAGCCCGCGACCGCATGCTCCCCGTGTTCCAGGTCACCCAGTCGCTGTACAACCGGATCGGCAGGAGGGAACGCATGCCGGGGGACTACCTGGGAAAGAAGCGGGTACCGCACGAAAACGTGCTGTGCGAACCTGTCGCGCTGAACAATGTCTACGAAGCGCCCGGATGCGCCGGTCATCTCGCCGCGGTGCAGCTGACCGCCCGTCAGCTCGGCATCGGCGCTCCCGACAACAATCCGGATCCCTATCTCTGTCTGTACGGACGGCCGGAGAAGTCACCGCCGTTCCGGCCGCTCGTCACGTTCATGCGCAGTCCCGGGATGTCGATCAGGTGGGATGACAGTACTTCCGGCCGGGGATGGGCCCGCGGCCTGAAAGGCGCGGCGGACGGAAAATACCTCGTGGCGCTGTTCGTGCCGGCCCCCGGACAGCGTCTGACGGCCGCCCTGCGTGAAAAGCTGGGCCAGCCGGAAGCAACGGTGGAGTCCTACCTGCGCAGCTGCGAACGCTCCGACCACCACCAGTGGGCAGACCTGTCAGGCTACAGCATTGCAGAAAGGATCCGCGGAGGCGTCGCGAGGCGTCTGCATGTCCACGTCGTCCCGCCGGTACAGGGAGCGGGAGAGGGGATTTCGATCGGCCTTGCCCGACGCCTCGCCGGCCTGCTGCTGCCGCAGCGCGGACTGGGTCTGGACGGTCGTCATGGCCGCGCATCGCCACGGGCGAAGGGTAGCACCGGGAAGCACCCCGCACCCGGGAGGAAGCCGGGCGCAGGAGGGGGGACCGGGCGCGGCGCGGGCAGGGGAAGCCGCTTCGCGTTCGAGGTGACCGGCCAGCAGTACGGGCGCGACCGCATTACGGTGAACTGGGTGCTCGACTGGGGAACGGGTGACGGGGCACGCGAGATCAGCCTGTCGGTCGACTCGGAACGGGGCCCGGTGTCGCAGCAGCTGTGGCATGACAGCGGACTGGGGACCTTCCCCTTCCTGCTGGACGGCGTCGAGCTCGAACAGCTGGCGCCTGCCGCCGGTGCGCGCGTGCCACTCAAGATCGAACCGACGCCCGGCTCCCTGCGGCTCGTTCCGGACAGACGCTCGAAACAGCCGCCCGATTCCCTTGTACTGCAGGGCAGCTTCAGTATCGTGTTTCCGGAAGCGGGTGCCGGCGACCTGTGCCCGCTCGTCGAGGCTGCCGTTGTCACGAAAGGATCACCGTGAGCAGGACTGCCATTTTTCCGTTCCGTATCATTACCCCGGACTTTCCCGAAGGTCTGGACGTTCCCGGCATGCCGGTGTTCGGCTCGACCGGACCGGATCCCGGCGCACACGACTCAGCCGGCGAATTCGCGCTCGGACGCGACAGCGACTGGGACGCCAGCCTGCATGACCTGACCATCCGGTGGACGCTGAAGCCGGCCACCCTCAGGCCGCTGTTCGGTGCCGCCGGCATCGCCGGCGAACGCGCCGCGCTGCTGGTCGCGGCCGAATGGACATCGCCCGAATCCGGTTACCGCCAGCTGGGCGAGGGCGTGGTGGTGCGTCTGGCGGACTGTTCCGCCAGGGCAGCACCTCTGGCCCTGACGCTGACCCTCGACAGGGGCACGCTGCGCGGTTCGGGCAGCGTGTCACTGCAGGTGTATCTCGAGAGCCGGGGGCCCGGCGCCGTACGGGCCGGTATGGCGACCGCACGGGGCTCCCGTCTCGGGACACTGTGGGGGCCGGTGACGGTGATCGTCGATGCCGACAGCTCCCTGTTCCCGATCGTGGAAGAAGATCTTGGTGCCGGGCGGCCGCTGTGGGAATCCCGTGAAAACTGGACCGACGTGCTCACCGAGCCGTTCTCGGTGGATTACGTGGCGTTGGTCCTGAACACCGGGCACCCGGACGCCGCGGCGCTGCGTGACGCGCAGGGCGCCCCGGCGGGACTGACCCCGCTCATGAAACAGGTGCTCGCGTGCTGGCTTGCCCACCTGGTCTCGGTGGTCCTTGAGGAAACCGGTGACGGCTTCGACCGCATCACTGGCGGTGCCCACTGCATTTCCGAACCCGGCAGTATCGCGCGCACGGTGGCGGGAATCGTCAGTGACGGCGGGATCGACACGGATTCGCCGATGACGCGGCTGCAGTCCGCCCAGCTGTGGCTCGACCGTCTGACACGCACGCAGGAGACACGCACGCAGGAGGAAGCAGCATGAAATGGATGGAAACCGACCGTGCGACCGCACAGCGGCTTTTCGCGGAGTTCGGGGGGAAGGAGCAGCTCCAGCCGGGTAGCCTTACACCCGACTATGCGCGGCTCAGGCAGGCGGTGGTGGCCGCCCTGCCCGCACTGCCGGACAGCAGGACCGGGCGCGGCCGTTACGATGTCGAGGTGGGCCTGGCGCTCTATTGGGTGCTTGCTGAACGCGGTTTCAGCCTGCGCCAGGCATCGTCCGACGGCTTCTGGCGTCACCTGTCGCTGGAAGTGCTGCCGGATGTGGTCGCGGGGCGCTGGGAAGACCGCCAGCACACGCGGTTCTGGTCCGAGCGCAGCCGCATATGGCTGCGCGTGGTATGGTGGTTCGTTCATCTCTCCTGGCAGGGAAACGTCCAGGATACCCGTGACATCCTGGCCGGTGTCACCACCGACGACATGGTTCAGCTGGTGGAACGTCCTGGCCGCCAGGGTGTCCGCATCGGACTGTACCGTGCCATCATGCGCGCCCGCGGCGAGCGCAGGGCCCGGAAGGCCGGTACCGAGCGCTTCCGCGAGCTGATGACACTCAACACGATGAAGGTCGTCACGACGGAACCCGAACTGCACGAAAACGGGGTCGACGGCTACGTCGCCTCCCTGTACGACGTACTGGCCAGCGGCGACAGGACCGCACGGCGCAGGACTGCCGCTTCCCGCTGACAGACACCGACATGATGGAACTGCTGAACGAAATCAGGACGGGCATGGCCAACCTGGACGGACGTGGCTCGATGCTCAGGTTGCGGTCACCCGGCGACGCCTTTACGGCGTGGGTGTTCCGCGAGGACGACGGCTTCGGTGTCGCCGTCCCGGTGCCGGAACAGGTATGCGTGTCGGAACGGTTTGCCGGGGCCCGGCTGGTCACGGTCGACCGTACGGTCGCGGGCGTTCCACGCCGCCTGCTGCGCCTCGAATCGTCGTGTTACGCACTGCGCAACGAGTTCGCGGTCGTGTGCGCGCAGATGGTCGATCCGGGGCCTGACGGTGCCGCGCGGCATGCCCTCGTCACCGATCCGCGCAGCTGGTGGCAGAGCTGGCGCCAGCTGCTCGGCAATGCGGTAGTCAATGTCACCGCCTACAGTGTTCTGGGAGAGATGCTCGCTCTCGGGCACCTGCTCGGGCAGGGAATACAGGCGGCCTGGCAGGGCCCGGCCAGCGGTTCCGTCGACATCGAGACCCCTGGAGCGCGGTACGAGGTGAAGTCCACCCTGACGCGCTACGACATGCGGGTGCACATCGCGGGGCAGTTTCAGCTGGCTGCGCCGGCGGACACGGAGCTGTTTCTGGTGCACCAGCGTCTCGAGCCCTCGCCGGAAGGCGTTTCGGTGGACACCGCTGCCAGCCGTCTGGTCGCGCTGGGCGCGGACAGGGACCGGCTCGAACGGCTGCTGGAGATGTGTGGCCTCGAGCCGGGCAGTTCCGCACGTGCCGACACCTACAGACTGCTGGACTCGCGGCTTTTTGCCGTGGACGAGGCGTTTCCCCGTATCACTCCCGACAGTTTTACTGGAGGAGCACTGCCTGCAGGCATTGTGAAGCTCGAATACATGGTTGACCTGTCGGGACTCGGTCATATGGGTTTCTGCGGGACCTGACGTCAGGCGGCCGGGCGCGCAGGCAGGCCGCCGTGACGGCCCGTTCCGGCTGCGGCATGCCGGCCCGCGTCGCGCCGGCTCTGCCATGGTACGGGGGCCCTGCCCGCGGGCCAGGCATGCGCGGCCTTACTGCGCCTGGTGGCGGAAGCCTTCGTCCTCCGCCGACGCTTTCAGGAGTGCCAGTTTTTTCTGGTCCTTTGCCTGCGTGATCCTGATGAATCCCTGCGGCGTGCTGGCCTTCAGCACCAGCGCCAGGTCGGGCGGCGACAGATGGGTGGTCTTGCGGGACCACGCGTGCAGGGCGCTCCAGTAACCGGACATGGTCAGATCGAGCAGCCTGCGCTGCAGTTCGATGCCGTCGTCGACCTGGCCCTGCTTCCTGTCGTCGGTCTTCTTCTCCGCAAACCGGGTTTTCGACACCGCGATGCCGTGCACGCTGCCGTCCCACGGCAGGTGAAGTGCCGCGATGCTCTTCCAGCACTCGTCTTTCTTGCTCCACTCGCCGACGTTTCTGACACCCGGCGGCGGCAGCAGCAGCGATGCCTGCACGCTGGGCGCGAGCTGTTCGAGACGGCTGGCGATCTCCGCACCCGCGTCCTGCCGCGTCCAGATGCGGTCGAGGTCGATCTCCTCCCCAGCGTTCCTGACGTCGTGGAACAGCTTGGCGACGGTATAGGTGACGATGTTGGCGCGGTAGCCGCCTTCGTACCAGGAGCCGCGCCCGGCATCGACGATCGCTTCCATCCTCTTCCAGATCAGGGCCACGGCCACGATGGTTCTGAAATAGCCGTCGCCAAATTCCGGGCTGATCCTTTCCCAGTGTTCGGCTTCGGTCACGTCGGCACTCCGGCTCGAGAAGCGGCCCGCAAACCTGGAAAAATTCTTCTGCGCGCCCAGGCTGACCCAGTGCGGCTTCTCGTCCCACGTATGGGCGTATTTGGCCAGATCGGTCTTGCCGAGCAGCTGGCTGGCCGGGTATTCGCTCTCGAATGCCGTCTGTTCGGACCTGCTGAGATAGAGGCGTTCGTTCTGGTACTGGCCGCGCGAGCGTTCATAGAACCACTTGCTCTGGATGCGCTGGCCTGCCCTGGCGGGCGTGAGCAGACGCCGCGAAATCTCTTCCATCTTGCGGTGGAACGGGTGATTGGCGAAGAAGTCCGCCGCGGCCACCTTGTTCTGGGTATTGGCGAATTCGGCGATGCGCGGAATCAGCCCCTGCGCCTGGTCGGGCAGCACGCGCGTCAGCTTCATCTGGACCGACACGCCTTTCAGGCTCAGCCTGTCCTTCTTGCGCGCGTTGAGGATGCTGGCAGTGGTCTGGCCCCCGTTGACGATCTGAAGGTCGGTGAGGCCGGTGATCACCATCTGGCCACCGCGGGACTCGACCGTGACATCCGACGCGGTCGCCGCAATGCCGTTGTTGTAGGCAAAGAACAGGCCCGGCACATCCTGGATCGTGCTCCTGATTCCCTTGTTGACGCCGCCTTTCATGCCGAGGAAGGAACGCACGTTGCCCTCCAGGAGACGGCTGCCGTAGCGGTCGAACAGGTCGGCCAGCTGGTCGCCCTGGACGACACAGAGATATGACCGCAGGTCGTCCGACCGCGCGGCCTCGAGACAGGGGATCGCCATGCCCCCGAGTTCCCCGAGGTCGATGTGTACGGCTTCCCGCTCGCGGTTCGACTCATACAGTGCGGCGAGCCGCTGCAGGTCCCAGATGTGCCGTTCGACCGGGATCCCGGCGATGTCGTCCAGCAGCTCTTCGCGGAACCGGCTGCTGAGGGTCAGGTTCGTAAAGATGTGCAGCCGTATGCGGCTGATCTTTCCCGCCTCCTCGTTCAGCTTCAGCGCCAGTTCGTAGGCGGGATTGGCCTCGGCGACGCACTCGTGGAGACTGTTTTCGATCGCCTCGCGGACGAAGTTGCCCATCCATCCGGTCAGCTGCTCGACCGTCGCGGTGTTCAGCGTCGCCGGTGCATCCAGTTCCTCCCAGCGGCCGAGCACGATGCCAATGCTGCCGTCGGCCTCGTCCAGCTTCGTAAAACCGTGCAGCTTGAGTATCCTGTTCCTGGCGCCGGTGCCCTGGTACTCGACCGGTTCGAACTCGCCAAATACCGGGTCTTCCTCCAGCCGGTCGGCCACCTCCCTGACGAAGGCAAGGGTATCGACCAGGTGGTCCGCCTGGCCGCGGCGCGCCACCAGCTGGCGCAGTTCATTGAGGAAGTCGTCAGGCTGCATGGGAATGCTCCGGAATCTGGAATGCTTCGATCGAGGAAAAAAGAATGGTGTAGCTGGCGTCGGCTATGCCGTCCGGCAGGGTTGCGCGGACGAGTCTGGGAAAGCCGTCGCCCACCGCATAGTGCCGCGTGCCGATCGGTACGAACGCAACGGTCCGGTAATGGTCGTGTTCGACGTAACCTGCCGCCAGCAGTCTGTCGTACAGCACCGCCGGGGCTCCGGGCTGGCCCCCGAGCATCTGCGCGGTACGCGTCACCAGCAGCGGCAGGGTGAGCGCCCCCGGGTCGGTGACGGCGCTTTCGCGCAGTTCGCAGACGCGCAGCGTGAGGGGCACCGGTGCATCGAGCTGGAGCACCGACGCGATGCCGACGGCGCCAGCGCCTGGCGCCGTTGACGCGACCTCGAGCGCCCGGTCAGGGAAGACGAAATCCTGGCCCACGCCAGGATTTTTCCAGCAGATAATGGCCTGCAGCGGGTCTTCCGGACCTGCATCGATGAAATCGCAGAGCGCAAGCAGTTCCGCAACCAGTTCCCGGATTTCGTGTTTCTTCAGCAGACCCAGGCCACCATCCCTGAACAGCCGCTTCCACAGCTGCAGGCGCGCGCGGAACAGTGCAACGAGGGCCGCCTCGGTAGCGACACCCGCCGCGGAGTCGGCCAGGTCCTGGCAGAGGCGCCCGAACACGCCCTCGAGCGCGCTTCCCGCCAGCCGCAGCCCCATGAACCAGCGGCCGGGACCGCGCTGCAGGCTGAAATACGCCAGTGCCTCGGTGCCGGCGGCGATGGCCGGCGGCCGCACGCTGGTACCGATGGCGAACATGGCGGCACCATTGCCGTCCACCCCGGCATAGATGTCGAACGGGTGCTGCGGGTCGATCCGGACCAGCCGGGCCCCGTCGCCGGCGGGCGCGGTGCCGGCCGCGCCAGAGCGCAGCGAAGCCCAGAGTTCTTCAATCCGTGTCATCGCCGTCATCCTCCCCGTCCCCGAACAGGTCGCGCAGCGCGACGCGGTTCAGCCGGTACACGACCTTCTCGCCGCTGGCCAGCGGGTCGAAACCCGGAAAGCTGAGGCTGACCGCGACCATGGGCTGCGAACCGGTCTCCGCGACGCTCATCATTTTTCCGGCATTTTTTTCGCTGCCCTCTTTCGCCTCGATGAAATGCACCGTCAGCAGCGGCCGGGAACGGAACCTGCGGTACTGGTGGCCCGGCACGGCGCTGCTCTTCTGTTCCTTCTCGTTCTGCAGCAGCCAGTCGGCCTCGGCTGCCCTGATCTCGGCGTCTGTCATCCTGACCCGTTCGTCGCCGGCCTCGCCGACGCGCTGCCTGTTCAGCTTAAGGTAGGGCACGTGTTTTGCGGTCTTCTCGAACTGGCGCTGGCGGCAGCGGATCTCGCCCGGCGTGCCGCCGGCCACCGCCACCTGCAGCCCCGGCACGGGGGCGCCCAGACCCTGGGGAATGCAGACGTCCCACTGCCCGAGGCCCGGAACGGCATTGGCGGCGACAAAGCGCATGAGTGGCCGGCTGCCGTCGTCGGCGTCGGGCACGAACTGCATGTTCATGTTGCTGATGTTGAGCCCGGAAAGCAGGGCGAAGATCCTGGCCTTCGGAATGCCGGTCCACAGGTAGCGGCTGCCGTCCAGTGATGCCGGGCCTTCTTCCCGGATGAAGGTGGCGACACGCTGGACGTTCTGGGCATGCAGGGCCGCGGGCCGCGGCAGGAACGGGGTTTCCGCGGCGAAGGCGCTGAAGGACACCGAATGGGCGATGTCCTTGCCGCTTCTCATCTTGCTCTGGGCCGTCACGATCAGCGTGTCGGGATGTGCCCGGACCCGGATGCCGAACCGCGACGGCGGCAGGCGGTTGGCGCTCATGCGCCGGAAATCGCTGCGCAGTTCGGCCACAGCGCCCGCGATGTGCGCATACCAGCTCTGGGCGTCAGCGTCCATCCAGATGCGGAACAGGTCGTCGTAGCCGGGACGGTAGCCGAACCACCTCCCCATCTGCAGCAGCGTGTCATAGGCCTTCGAGTTGCGGTAGAAGTAGCTGACGGCCAGTCCCTCCAGCGTCAGGCCGCGCGACAGCGTCAGGCCGCCGACCGCGATGACGCGGCGCCCCATCCGGGTGTTCTGGTAGCGCGAGTAATCGAGCTTTTCGTCCTGCCCGGATTTCTGGTTGACCGTCACCACCGTCACCGAGGCGACCGACTCGTGCAGCCTGGCGCGGATCTCCTCCCATGTGACGCCCGTACCGGCAAACTCGTCGTCCCAGACCTGCTGCAGACGCACGAGCTCCGGGTGCCGGCGCCATGAGCTGCCGGCCAGATACTGGTGGATCTCCTGCTGCAGCCCGTACAGGAAACCGCGGATCTTTTCCGATACGCGCCCCTGGACGTCGGTGAACCGGCTGACGTTGACCAGCATCGAACGGTGCCGCAGTTCCTCGCCGCGGATGTCGCGCACCGCGCAGCCCAGCAGGAAGACGCGGATCGCCTCCCTGAGGCTCTCCGGCAGCGCCGTGACCGGATGGTCCTTCTTGTGCACGTAGGGGAAGCTGGCTTCGGCATCGTCGATGTCGCGCAGCTGGTGGTGGTGTTTGCCGTCCTCCACGAAAATGCTGGCAGCGCCGATATAGTGCGAGGGCGTGTTCAGGCTGTAGATGAAATTCGACGGAAACAGGTCGGTTTCGTTGTCCGGGTTGATGAACACGTTCGCGAACGGGGTGGCGGTGTATGCCACGTAGGACGAGCGCGCGAATTTCGCGATGATCCCGCGGATGAGACGGTTGATCGTGGCCGGTTCCTGCCCCTCTTTCCGCACGTTGACGGACGCGTTGTCCGCCTCGTCGTCGACGATCAGCAGGGGCAGCTGGTGGGTGTCGTGGCCGGTCTGCTTGAGCTGGGTGTCCAGCCAGGCCGCCAGGTTCTCCAGCGGCGCCTTGTTCTTCTTCATGACGAACAGCAGTGGCTCGCTGATGTTGGCCAGGGGAATTCCGCCAAGGATCTTCGCGTTGTTGGTCAGGAAGTCGAAGTCGACGGAAGTGAGCACGTTGGCCGAGCGCTTCCTGTACTTGCCCGCGCCGATCACGTCGCTGCTGCGGCTGTTGCCGAACACGTCGCGGCTGTCGCGGCCCACGAAGCCGATATCGAGACGCTCCTGGGTCTG
>Ga0265780_10006401_pt1 | contig 14627 bp, 17 predicted proteins | sample P1T30metagenome_FD_192432 | JGI IMG/M metagenome (GOLD analysis project Ga0265780, IMG submission 192432) | Plant litter microbial communities from East Loma Ridge, Irvine, California - P1 T30 | ecosystem: Environmental > Terrestrial > Plant litter > Unclassified | place: USA: California... | reverse complement strand
AAATTCATTATTACATGACACAATTCACAAATCCACCCTCCTCCACCTCCACAAGTTATCAACAACCCTCTCTGAGCGAGTCGTAGATTCGTTCTTGGCATTATGGAGGATCTGGTGTTCTCGCCGGGGAATCCGAAGGGAGAGAGGTGGAAGTGGTTGGTTTGCTGGAATGGTTTTGGGCTGGGTTATCAGCGGTGGTGAAGTCGGAGCTAAGGGAATCAAGAGGCGCGGATTGGGTAAAGGTCTAGGATACTGGGGGGCTTTAAGAGCCGGATGGGAGTTTTTGGGTATGTTCGCCAAGTCTCATTATAGGAAAAAATGGCTGATTGTATAGCCCAGACTGATTTCGCTCAAGAGCCAGTATTTATGGCTTGTGAGGATCCTACCGTGAGCCGTCTCGTCACTTCCCAGAATGAAGACTGATTCCAGATCTCACGAGAGGAGATGATCAAGTCGTACGATCATACCTTTGTGGATCCCACCGGTTCTGTGAACCTCTTCGCAGGGTGGGACAAAGGTGATATCGAATTGGTAAGCTAGCTTTCTCTCCACATGTACTCAGGCTGACTTGCAGTTACGATACCATGCTCGTCAGACATTGTCGATGCTCGAGGACTCTAGTGTTGACAGTTTCTCTGAGGTTTTCTTGAGGGATCAGACATTACCTGTTGGTGTATTTGATGATTTCTTCCAGTAAGTGGATTACTCACAGTCGTCGAGAACCATAGCTGATTATTAGGATCGATACGACCGACGCCAAGATGCCCGAAGAATTACTATCCCGCTCTGAACACCTCAACGAGACCGACAGGCTTATAGCCCATATCTCACCCGTTTTGCGTAAAGCATTCACCGACCGTATACAATTTATCCACCTCGCGCCCTCCACATCTGGTTTGACGATTGGAGTAATTTACAATCCCTCGCAAGCTACTCGTATCCTTGACGTGGGACCGGCGACAAACAAAACGGCGGAGGTCGAGGCATTTAGGAAACTGTGGGGAGATAAAGCTGAATTGAGGCGATTCAAAGATGGTTCTATCGCTGAATCTATCGTTTGGGATATCGCTCGTCCGGAAGAAGCTAGTCGGATTCCTGGACGGATCGTTCATCACATCCTAAAGAGACATGCTGGATTATCAGAAGTTGATATCAAATCTTTGTCCTCCGATCAGGCTTGGTCAAACATCATTCAAATCCCCCAATCCGCCCGTGAAGGAGTCGCAGTCAATGGATCCGAGAAACTTGGTTTCCGACCCATTATGGAATCATACGACGAACTATACAAACTCCTCAAAGATGTCGATGACGAACTACCTCTTGCTATCCTCAATGTCTCGCCCGTGACTGAAATGTTACGGTACTCGGCACCTTTCATCCCTCATCCTATCGATCTGGATCGAATCGCATCATCTCCTGCTTGTTTACAACATATTCCCACTGCGGCAATAACTGTCCAATTCGAATCTTCTCCTAGATGGCCTGATGATCTATCAGCTATCCAGAAAGTCAAATTGGCACTATTCGAAAAGCTTGGATCATTAATCGAATCGAAGTTGAGGGGATCAAAAGCCAGGATGGTCTTCGATTCTTCATATTCCGAGACTGAAGATCATGTATCTCTCGAGATCCTACTTCCCAAGGGAGTTGCTATTACTTTAAGGATATTCCATGAAAAGGAAAAGACATTATTGGAACGTGCATTGGAAGATACGAAACCTGTTTTCGGAACCGCTTTACCCACACCACCGAGAAAGTTGGTACTACCAGCAATGGAGAAACACATGTACCGATTCATTCATGCTCCCAAACATCATCATGGGCTCGCACCCCTCCATCATCGATATCCATCATTATCAACCGCTACCCGACTGGTCAAACGATGGTTCGCGGCCCATATGCTTTCTCTCTGCATCACAACCGAGGCTATCGAGTTGTTGGTCGCTGCCACATATCTCGACCCTGGACCTCTATCAGCTCCAGCAAGCGGTACTACAGGTTTCATTCGGACAATCCAGAAATTGGCAAATTGGGAATGGAGGTCAGACCCCATCTTGGTCCCCCTATTCGGTGATCAGGAGGGTGGAACTTTAAAACCTAAATTCGATGTTGAATTACGAAAGATCGTAGTGGAGGCATTTGAGAAGAGGCCAGAGGCGTCCGAGAGAGCTTGGTGTATTGCTACCGAGGATGATTTGGAGGGATATAGGTGGACTAAAGGGATTAGTCGGGTCATCGCCGGGCGTATTGGGGTATTGGCGAGGGCGACGGTCAAGGCTTTGGAAGATAGTGTGACCTTGGCTCAAGGAGTCAATGTTACTGTGAGCTTCCTTAAGCTCTCTGGTGAGGACACAGCTGATACCCAGTCACTCTTCACAACCCCACTAAGCGACTACGATGTACTCCTCCATCTCAACCCCTCGATAATCTCAACGTACGCCCAATCAATATCCCCAGACCACACACAATGGGACGGCAAGACTTTCCGAAATCTAGTGACGAAAGAACAAGTGAATGTAGATTACAATCCCGTTTACGCCTTTGTCCAAGATCTACAAGAACGATATCACGAGACGGTACTTGTATTTTATGATAAACATGGTGGGGCCGTTGTTGGATTAGTCTGGAACCCGGAGAAAGCACAGCCTAGGGCATTGAAGGCTTTCTTGGGATACTCGACTGAACCTGCTGGTGGAGAGGTAAGCTTCTTGTACATTGTGTGGACACAAGCTGATGATAGGCCGCGCTGGTGTCGGTTAACAAGGATGCTGTTTTGGGCGAGATTGCTCGATTGGGCAGTGGTATCGTCGAGAGGATTGAATTGAAAAGTAGATAGCTAGATATCTCAGAAGTTTCTGCTGTTCAGACATGCATGTACAATTGAATGTCGACCCATCTACGCTCATCAAAGATGAGGAATACTGGACCCCTTCCAACCGCAGATCATTCCCTGAGATCATTCCCAGGAACAACCGCAATCAAGTGTCAACTAATCTCGCAATTCACTCCTCATTTACCATCTCTTAAAGGCCCACTTTCGACTTACATACGGATTATGTCAAGCACAGCAAATCTACATAGCCGCTGAGGAAAGAATTGTCAGATCTTACAACTCCTTTGTCCGCTGCTACAGGAATAATACACGATGACAGCTCGTCATGCTGTTCCGGCTCCTACGCCTGAAATCGAATTATCACCTTACCCATACCCATCCGGCCCTTCCTCTTCGTCTCAACCACTATTACGTCCGGACGGATACGGTCTAGGTCTAGAAGAACGGAATACAGAAGAAATAATGGCGATACGCAGACCTAGTAAACGGAAATATTGGCGGCCATTACTATTCATTTCAATACCTTTCGCCCTCGTCTTTCTTTATTCACTTATACATCCTCATGTACCGGGTCTACCGGCTTTACCGAAGGTGAAAGTTCATCTGGATCATGGAGAGATGGACAGTGTTGGGCAAGATGGGTGTTTATGTGGACAAACGGATGAAGGGAGGAGATTGTGTGAGGTGTATAGACCTGAAGGCATTGCTAAGAGTCAATTAGTGAAGGGTTCAGGGGCTAGGGTGAAGAGGATGATGCAGAAAGCGAGAGATGGAGAGAGGATAAAAGTGGGAATACTAGGTGGTAGTGGTACGTCCCAGACATCAAAGTCAAATTAGACGATACTAAACCAGTAGTATCCGCTTGTCATGGATTACACCCAAGTCCAGATTTCCCACAAGGTGATCCTGCTGGTCCAGGCTGCTACACCACTTTGATAAATTCATGGTTCGAGTCGACATTCCCAGGGGTAGGTTTAGCTGAGGGGGAGGTTAGGCTGATGCTGATGATAGGCAAATCACGAGTTTATGAATGGTGCTATCGGTGGGATGGATTCTAGGTATGTCCCTATCACTATCCTTTCAAGTCAAGTGCTGATAAAGTAGCTACTATGCTTTCTGTGGAGTAAGCCCAAAGCTCCCGGAGAAGCAATGCTGACTCCAGACACATCACATCGCTCTCGACACCGATCTGATCATCCTCGAATTCGACGTAAATGACCAAGCGTACGTTCCTGGACCATAGATATGCAGCTGATAAATAGGGACAACATTTATCAAGCCTTCTTCGACCAGCTCCTTCGAGTCCTGTCCCGCTTCAAGAATCAACCGGCAATAATCATCCTGGGGGCTTGGTCACCCCAAGTAGCCCAGGATGTGGGATATGCAGATCCTCAGATGGTCCACCTGCCCATCGCTCATTATTACGATATCCCATATATCTCGTATGTCCAGTCGAAAAGAACCAGGCTGACGGAAGAATGAAACGGATGGTATTTGATCATTATCTGAGATATCCTCAATCTATGGCTAAGGCTTTCTTTCAGCCTGACATGCTTCATCCGAATGCTAGAGGTCATGTAAGCTTATTCTACTTGGGTTTTAGTGGAGAAGCTGACTCACAGCGCATACTAGCAGACCTGCTTATTGCCTACCTCGAAGCAGAGTTATGCCATGTTACTAAATTTGGTTTACCGAGCAGCCCAGCCGTTTCCGACACCCTCGCATCTATCGAGTCGCCAGACAGTTTTGTCGATATTCCCTTTCCGCTCGATACGCTACATTTGGTCGACCCACTTACAGCACCAGATAATTGGGAATCTACGTTCGAACTCGGTCCCCTAGCGGCTATCCGGGATGAAAACCGTCATTTCGTTCTCCCCCAAACCCCATACTCCATATCTCCCGTATCAATCTTTACTCCCCTTCGCGACGTTGTCAATCCAAAAGAACCAGACCCAACAACAGGCTCATCAATCCTCGGCCTGCTTCAACCTGAATTGTTCTGCGCAGATGCCAATGATCATGAACACCCCATGGCACCTTCATCAAGGGAAGGATGGGAACCTTTCGTTTGGAATGGTGAAAAACATTTCTGGGTCTCCGATACCGTTGGAGCTAGAATCAAGGTCGATATCAAAGTCAAAGCTGGTCGAGTTGCTGTTTACTATTATCGTAGTCAACATTATAATTTGGGAAACGCAAAATGTTGGGTTGATGATAATGAGAGTGGAGGGACGGAACTGGCTGGGTATTGGGATAAGGGGTATAATGTCGCTGTGTATGTCTTTTGCTATATACAGGACTCTTGCTGATCTATAGCGTGGCTTATATCGACGAGAAAGTGACTTCGGGGGATCATTAGTAAGTACTGTCGCGCTCGTTAGTAGTATTACTCAACTGACCAGCAGCGTGACATGTGAAGTATCGTCAAATACATCACATCCCCATAATCCCGATGCACACCACTTTAGAATAGTAGCCGTCATGGCTACATAGATAGATAGGCTCTGGTATACATGCATAGGGCTGGGCAGATATACAAGTGAAATATCATGCAAGTCACGTGACTAGTGCCAATCCCTACGTCATACAACCTATCCACCCATTCCAACCCTATTTTCGGCTGCTTATCTACATCTACCATTCATACATCTATCATTTCACGTAGATACATAGCAAAAATGGAAGGAGTGAGCATATTCCAGAGTGATCAGGTGTATGCTGACTTGGTAGCTCATCACAAACGCAAAGAACTTCCTCAACTCGGACGAGGGAAAGAAGCTTGGTAAGTGTTCAACTGCGGAAATGTAATACATTCACTGACTCATCAGCGCAGTCTGTATGCTTCATGTTCTCAGCTGTATGGCGCCACTAACACCTAGGCTGGCTTCGGAGGAGATAACAGCAACTCTGATAACCAAAACAACCAAGACAACACCAACAACCAAGGTGGATCAACCGACGCGTTCGGAAACCAGGGTCAAGAAGGTCAATACGGCCAACAAGGTCAATATGGAGCAGTAACAGGCCAAGGATTCGGTGGTGGTCTAGCTAAAGGACGTGATGGCCAACAACTCCCTGGCCAAGGTCAGGGACAGTCTGGTAATTCTGGTATTCCAGGACAGCAAGGTTCCGAGGGACAATGGGGTGCCACGCCCGGAAACGAAGGTGGAGGAGTCAACCCTGCTCAACGAAGTAACTACGAAGGATGGTCTGGTGAAGATTGTACGTTCACGTGCCGCTTAAGTGGAGTATAACCAGCTAATACTTAGCGACCACATCTGGTGATTACGGAGGAAACCCATTTTCCCGAGCAGCACAGATGGGAGCCGATGACCAGCGCAAGGAACCTGTTGCCGATGACTACGATCAGGGAGAAGGATACAAGACTGGAACTAGCACTCCTGGCTACAGGCATGACGATGGTACGTAAACCATTCGACCCAGTGACTGATTGAAGATGTCGATGCTCTAGCAGCAGAGAACCGAGCAAAGAACGCGTACGTGTAAATATATCTTTGATGGAGCATACAGCTGACAGGATAGGGATTCTAGGAACTTCAATGTGAGGCCCACGCAAAAATGAGATGTAGAGAAGCTGATAGACAGTCCTACGGACAGCAGGCTGACGATTCTGGATCAAGGGGAAATGACTACAATGAGCAGATCTAGGATAACGGAGATTGAATATGAATTTGAAAGAGTAGCTTTGTAGAACTCTGATGGCCTGTTTCGAAATGAATGCATGAGTGCTTGAACACATGAATGAATGAGCGGGATTACTCCGCGGATGAGTTACGCGCATCAACAATCCTTGCATCTCGACGTTCATTCTCGCAATCATACCACGCATGTCTCGCTGAGGTTCAACCACTGTGCAGCCCACGATGTCGCTTCCAACACCAGGGTCAGGAGATTACATGCCCACGTTGATCCGTGTATTACTCGAGAACCCAGCATTGGAGGAATGGCAATTTGATCCAAACCTATTCTCGCTCGTCTTTTTGAGTCTTATAGTTAGGAAGGGAGGGGTAATACTGGACGTGCCTACTTCCTCTAGGTCATCAGGAATGGATGTAGTAGATGGGTTACATGGGGTAATATCATTCTCCCCAAATCCACACGCATAGGCTAACGTGTAGATATGCGAGTCGATATTCGGACTGGATACTCGTCATCTCCACCTCGATCCAACTATGTCACCCTCGAAAATACAGGGATACATACAGAATACGGATGGGACCAGGAGAAAGCGATCAAGAAGGTCTTATCACCAGACCAATCTGTTTACGACGCCTCAATCGGATATATCAGCACCTCGACCTGGGATGACCATCTTCTCAACCCCCGAATCAGGCGTTTCAACACGTTATCATTCCGCTGAATCGCTCTTGACCGGTGTTACCCCTGGGACTCATATGACTCCGGCCAGCACGGATACCATGCAAAAGTCTGAGACACCCAATGTGAACTTACAAGAGGCGAAGGCGGAGCCTTGGCCGGATGTTCTGGTAGTCACTGGACTGGAGGAATGTGAATCGCCATTACAGATGAAACTGATTGATTTGGTCAAGGTGTCGAAGCAGGAGAAGGGCGAAGAAATGCTGGTTATATGGGTGCGGAATGAGGGCAAGTCGGACAAGGTTCCTGCATGGTTGGTATGTTTACTACCTTGTATAATAGTGTGAGCTGACTGGTAGGCCGACAACTTTATATTGTCCGATACTATCTTGCTTGAAGATCTTGAGCCGGTACCAGACCTTCCATGTCAGGATTTGATACCCCTTGAGGTGAGGTGGCACGTTCTTCAGGTAACGCAAAGCTAATCTAGGAGTATATCAAAGGCCTAACTGCCCTTCTCCCTTATACACACATACACGCACCGATAACTCAACATCTCAACAATCTCATATCAGCAGCAGCTACCCATCCAAATCTACATTCAAGCATGACAGCTCGCTTCTTCACAACCTTGCCATTACTAGTCAAAGCCCATCGACTCCTCTCATCACCATATAGTCTACCTCCCGACTGGCGCGAGAACTTGGCTCGATCAGTCCTACCAGGTGGCGGAAAGGCTCAGAGATTTGGTCTAGGTGGTGGACAGGGAGGAGTAAATGATTGGCCAAGGAAAGCGGGCGAGGAACCGAATGTGCAGGATCTCGGCGATGGGGCGGTGGAATGGTATGTCGGGCCAGCTAATGTGAGGGGTGTTTGGCCTGGTGCGGTCGGTCATCGACTCAGGTGGAGGGACAGTGGGCAGAGTGTCATGTGGGTCATGAAAACCAGTGCTGCAGGCCTACTCAAGGGGATGAGGGAGGAGGAAAAGGATGGAGATGAGACCAAGCGGAACAAGAGAGGGGCTAAGAGGCGGTCAGATGTAAAGAGGATTGTGGAGGAGATGCTGGAGATGGTCTAGCCAAGCGTACAGATGATCTTGTTGTAATGTCATTATTTCGTCGTAGTTGTACCTCCGAGCTATTAATTATCTCTACCTATGTAAAACCCAGAACGCGAAGTATAAGTGGGGTCTTAAACAAGCCACCCGCGATGCACGGCCCTATGATCCCTCTCTCCCGCTGGCGCACCGGTCTCTTGTGAAGCAGCAGTCGACGAAGGTCCAGCAGCGTTCGGCCACTGCACTACGAAAACATCTACAAAGCTCTTCAGCATTTTGCCCGATAATGAAAGTGAACTCGTCCTGGCGAAAGATTCGACGTAGATGACCTGTGTACACGGTAGACCGATGAACTATCATCAGCTATCTTTCAGACAAGGTGAGAGAGCTTACTCTTCGTAGCCATGCTACGGCTACTAAGATCACTGCTGTTCCTGGACCATTTAAGACGAGGACATCTACCCATGGTTTCATTGGTCTGTGGTACAGAGGTACCAGTAACGTATGCCATGTCGTGATTATGAGGGTCTTTGTCGCTGAAAATAGTGTTGATATGCGGCCCTCTCCTACTCTGCGTGCTCGTGTCAGCGCTAGTAGCTTGTGGTTCTGACGTCAGTTACGAGGATAGATCTTACGAGAACGTGACATACCGAGGGAACAGACGAGGACTCGAGTTCTGATATTATCCTTAGTGACATCTCATCTCCATGACAGTAGACGTATGTCCGTGGGGTATATCGTTCAAAATTAAGCGAAGAAATAAGAGCTTTCATCTCTGCCGTATGTCCTCCTATCCCATTAGCTTCGCCTTGAAGGCCCTCAAGTGGGACTAACCAGAACCCATGAATACACCTAAAGAGCATTTATCATCCTGGTTCCTAATCGTGGTGTTACGCCCGCGAACTCCAAGGACGATGTATAGCCGAATGAAGGCGAAGACAAACAAGATGAACAACCCATAGCGCAATACCGAGTTGCCTAGATCCTGTATTGTCGTTATAGTTTTTGCGTAGAGCAAGCCTCCGATAAGAATACAGATATTTTGCTTCCAGGAGAATTTGAATCGTCGAACTAAGATGACGAAAGCTGAGAGATATAGAAGGTCCCCAGAGTGGGCGGAGAGAATATCCATGGCGTTGAGTTGCCAGATCAATGTCTGTCAATTGTCTCGCAAGAACCAGAACAGCAACAGTAGATTACCCCACATTTTACCCCAGATTCATCTTCCGTGATGACGATTAGATGTATCAACTTGCGTCTCTACCTCATATCTCGTCACGCAGCTATATAGGGTCCGCTAAAATAGTCAGTCGCTTTCAGAGGTCGTGTAGTCGAGTATATCCGGCTGTTTGCGAAGAATCAGATCGACTTTTGGGATGGCGGTCGTACTTCGATCCAAGACCGACTTGGTGTATTTGCCGGATCATGGTTTCGTGGGCGAGGAGGGAGGTAAGCGACTTCCGAGTCTTTTGTGACCTGGACTGAACTGCCTAGCTCTTCGTATACTGAATCATCTACAATTCAACACAGCCAGATTGGATGTATCACACAACCTCCTAGGTACAGGAGGGGTGATGACACTCGTCAAGGGCTTAGCGCATGTCCGACAACGATATTCGTCTGATACTTCGCGTATATGGACATTGAGCGAGATCAACCTGGCATTCAATGCACTTGGGGATGAAGGTCTGGAAAGTGTACTAGGGTGGGCGAAAAAGGATTTAGGATGTAGGAAATTGCTATTACAAGGAAATGACATCAAGGTAAGTATGACTACCGTTCATGTATTCCTACCGGCTGATCAATGTAGCTCGAGGTCAAATCTCATCTGGACGGGATTCTGAATAATCTATCATCCTCTAGATTATCTACGTTGTCATTGACCAACAATCCCATCGAGGTCGACGGATTAGCAAATTTCCTGGGCAGACTGGATTCCAACGAATTGACTGAATTACATCTGTCGACCTGCAAACTTCCGCCAAAAGCGGCAGATTGCATCGCAAAGTTTATTGCCGGATCTCATAGTCGGAATCTGGTATACCTCGAACTAAACGGTAATCACCTAGGAGCCGAGAGTGTTCGAACGATAGTCGACGCGATAGAATCGTCAAACTATGGGCTCATCCATGTCGGCTTACTCGCAAACGAGGAGTACCCCAGGACGACAGGCGAGGATGACGAGACTCGAGTACAGCCACGCGAAGACTACGATCCAGTACACGAAGCCAAACAACTTCATCACCTCGTACACGAACGATTACCAGAATTGATGTTTCGTAATCAATTCCTGACGCGTCGTATACGTCGTGCGTCACTTCGAACACTTGTTCCGGCGCGTATACTCCTAAACGCCCAACCTCTATCAGACGAAGACACTGCAAAGCATGTAATGGCAGAGGTAGCCGCCGTCTCTGCACACTCCACCACGCCCACGCCCAGTACCTTTCGAATACTGGACTTCCCACCTGAAATCCTTCATCTCGTTATACGGCATTGCTCGCAAGACCCGTATGCGCTATCGGAACGTCAGTTTGTTCAGTTGAGGACACATGCAGAAGGGAAGGAAAACCTGGGCAAGATTGTGAAACGCAGAAAAGAGAGAATGGTCGGTATATTCTCTGATGAAGAAGAGAAGGAGAAGGAGCGAGAGATGAGAGATGACTGGCTCCGGAGTGGAAGATGGGATAAGTGGGAGCAAAACAGGACGAATTGAGCGCATGATCGTCGATTTTAGCTCATCTGTATCTTTAGCTGTCAAACTTTGTAGCCCTATTGTTACTCGTTGCGGGATGCCTCTACCTGCATAAACCCAGATTCACCAAGCGAGCATGAGCGTGTCAGCATTTGAGTATACATTTTCGGCTAAACCTGATAAACCATAAATAGATCGTCATGGTCAGTCATCAACAATTCAAGTAACCGTATACTATAACCTAGACATATAATCAGATCGATACCTCCCGGTAGTGCGAGATACCTACTAGCAACGTACTCAGTGGTCATGGAGGCCATTCGAGTGGGGCTGGGAAGCTCGGCATGGCGTAATAGCTTCGCCCATTGTTCGAATGGGGGCAGCATTCAGGCCATCGGTCGTCGGCATTTGACAACTCGGATTTCGGCTGTATCGACTACACATTCTTCTGGACATCATGGATCCTCCACGCTGGTCACGCTATCACCTTTTAAGCCGGGCGCTCGGAGCTCGCCACGCATTTGTTCATCATTCTTGACACGCCGGCACAATTCATCGACCATCCCGTCCAAATCGACTGAGAAATCTGCAGCAACTACGACTACTTCCACAACCGAGGAGCTGCAAACGACATCACCAGCACCTTCGAAATCTACTTTATCACGTCTGTCGGGTCTCATATCGCTCAAAGGAGCTCAAACGACTGGCGAAACAGGTTATTCGAGTGTTGCGAAATTGGTAGAACTCGCTAAACCGGAGAAGAAACAGCTAGCTATGGCTGTCGGACTTGTACGTCTACTCGAATCGTATGAGCTGATGATTAGCTGGTAGTCTCGAGTGGAGTGTCTATGCTCGTACCTTTGACTATCGGGAAACTTATCGATTTCTTCTCTACCGGGGCTGTATGTCCTTTCTCACGATTTGCGTCGGGTGCTGACCGTTCAGGAAGTCTTCTTTGGCTTGTCATTTCCCGTTGCTGCGACTGCTCTAGCTCTCACATTCTGTCTAGGGGCTGTTTGTAATGCTGGTATGGTTTCTCACACAGGTCCCCTGCTAAACCTGACGACTAGGACGGGCGATTATCATGAAATTGAGTGGACTACGAATCATTGCTAGAATACGGTCAGTTCATCTCTGATGAGTGATGTGATGCTGACTTTCAGAAATCAAGCATACTTATCATCGCTACGTCAGGAGCCGGAATTCGCAGATCGTTCAGCTGGAGATATCGTCTCAAGACTCAGTGTCGATACTGGTATTCTCGGAGAATCTGTGACTAGCAACTTATCGGATGGTTTACGGTAAGCCCCATTTGTTGGGTTTGTCGAATCAAGCTGATCGTTAGTGCATTAATATCTGCATCAGTTGGAAGTAAGTCATACAACATGATCTAGCTGATTGGCAGTAACGGCCATGTTTCTTATTTCGTCGAAGTTGACATTGGTCATGCTTTGTGTTGTACCTCCTGTATCGATCGGAGCTGTGAGTTCCATCTATTCGACAGAGTTCGAGCTGACAACCAGGTCTTCTACGGTAGATATCTACGGAAATTGTCAAATCTCACTCAAGAAGCCGTAGGAGAAATGTCAAAGGTAAGACCACCATCCGCGGATAATCTTCGATCAAAGCTGACTACCAGACGGCTGAGGAAAAGTTGAATGCGTTCAAGACTGTAACCGCCTACAACTCCCAACCTATGGAAGGCAATATCTTCAGCAAACGAGTGGATGGGGTCTTCCAATTAGCAAAGAAGGAAGCATACATGACTGGAATATTTTGGGGAGCCAGTGGTTTGACTGGAAATCTCGCTATGCTCTGCTTGCTCGGATATGGTATGTCAACCCCACCTTTCTGAGCGATGATTAATATCCAGGTGGAACTCTAGTTTCTCGTCATGAGATTTCGGTGGGAGATTTGACGAGTTTGTTGATGTACTCTGCGTAAGTCTGATCGACCAAGGATCTTTCTGGTACTAACGCTCTAGATATGTTGGCGGGTCTGTCTCGGGCTTGACTGGATTCTTCACAGGACTCATGAAGGGTAAGCCGGTGAAAATGAGCCAAGTGTGCCCGCTGACGTACAGGTGTCGGAGCGGGAGGACGTGTTTTCTGGCTCTTGGATCGATCATCAGCCATTCCCCTCGGCGTAGGCGAGGTGTTACCAGCCTCCAGAAACGGTGTTATCAAATTCAACAATGTTCGATTTACTTATCCAAGCCGTCCAGAAGTCGAGGTCTTGAAGGGGATCGACCTGAATATCCAGCCAGGGACGAGTATCGCACTAGTGTAAGCTCGTATACCTGTGTTTTCGGCCTGGCTGATCAGCAGGGGATCTAGTGGGAGTGGTAAAAGTTCTATTCAGGCTTTACTTACTCGATTCTATGATCCTAGTTCGGGAACTGTCACATTCGACGGAACAGGTCAGTAAACCTAATAGTCAACGGAATCTGAGCTGACATGGTAGATATTCGAGAATTTACACCTGAATCATGGAGGAATCGTATAGGAGTTGTATTCCAAGATCCAATCCTATTCGCAGGAACCGTACACGATAATATTGCATACGGCTCGCCTGACGCTACACGCAGTCAAGTTGAAGAAGCTGCTCGTCAGGCAAATTGTGACTTCATCTGGGATCTACCTCAAGGATTCGACACTATGAGTAAGTAATTTTCGTTTTGGTGTACATGGCTGATAAGTAGTTGGAAGAGCAAGTCTGAGTGGAGGTCAGAGACAGCGTATATCCATCGCTAGGGCGCTTGTCAAAAGACCCAGTATCTTACTACTCGATGAAGCTACTTCAGCACTAGACTCTACATCAGAGAATGCTGTAAGCTGATCTCTTCATGTGGGCGCTCAAGCTGACGACGATCAGGTCAATCGCGCGATCGATTCAATCATCCATGAACAGCATATCACAGTCATCCTCGCCGCTCATAGATTATCATCAATAGCAAGAGCTGAACGGGTTGTCGTAATCGAGGAAGGAAAAGTATCGGAAGAAGGGCAATATGACGTCTTGGTAAGCCCCCCAACTTATCACTTGTCAAGTTCAAGCTGACTATCAGTCACGCAGAGAAGGAAGTAGATTCCGGACATTAATGGCTGCTCAATTACTGGTCGAGAAATCGTCCGGACCAGACCGCGGGGAGGAGAAGAAGGTCGAGTCGCAGCATCAATCAGAAACCATACCCGCATAGAATGTATACAACTCAGCATAGATGAGGCTGCCGTCTTTGACGTGGAAAGACCATACCTGTGTGCCCCTCGGAATTGAGTGGCAGACGTGTTCATCTGGCATTCAGCGACTCTAACGCGAATAGCGATATCACAGGCAACTGATTGCATGATTGAGCCCGACAAGGCCGTTTTAGTTTATATTCTACTCTATCTACTGAATCCAAGTCTACTTGACAGCAAGGAGCTTGACCTCGAAGTTCAAGGTAGAGCTAATCCGTCAGCTGGATTCATTCGCAAATAGGAGACATGACTCACTTGGCGGGGATTCCGGGAAGCTTCTGCTTTCCGTAAGCCAATTGAGCGGGGATGGAAAGTTTCCTCTCTCCACCGACGGCCATGCCGTTCAATCCCTGGTCCCAACCTTTGATGACTTCTCCTCGACCTAGGACGAAAGAGAACGGGGAACCGGCAGTGTTGGAGTCGAATTGCTTTCCGTTGGTCAATTTACCAATGTATCTGGAA
>Ga0265780_10006399_pt1 | contig 14630 bp, 19 predicted proteins | sample P1T30metagenome_FD_192432 | JGI IMG/M metagenome (GOLD analysis project Ga0265780, IMG submission 192432) | Plant litter microbial communities from East Loma Ridge, Irvine, California - P1 T30 | ecosystem: Environmental > Terrestrial > Plant litter > Unclassified | place: USA: California... | reverse complement strand
CCTTCGGATAAGATTTTGCGCGAGGCTTCGTCGAGGCTGCCCATGTGGTAGTCTGGCATCATTGCTTTGGCGGTTTCGCTGTCTTTATTATTGTTAGTAGTGCTTGCCACCTGAGATCAGGATATGGACTAGACTCACGAATTGCCATGAACTCGTCTGAAGCATCAAGCCCTGCCGCGCTGACAATACTTTGCGCTCCACCGGGGTGACCTTCCAAAAATGCAGTCCCGTCGTACACCTCACCATTTACGACAAACCAAGGATTCTCCGCATTGTCATGTTTCCTGAGCTCGTCGATCGATATCGCCTTATCAACACCATCTTTCGTCATCTTGATCGCCTTAGCGTCCTCGATAGCAGCGTGCTCTGGCTCTTGTCCATTGATGTGTTCACCCCAGTAACCATTCGTCAAGTTGCCACCCGCCTTCTTGATCCTCTCCATCCAACCTCCTGGCATCAAGGCTGGCTGTGTCGGATGCTCAAAGCGCAGCGTGTCGCCCGCTTTGTGTATGACTATTCTGAACCAGGGGTTATTCATCATACCCAGTACACTCCAGTACATGTCACGTGGCTGTATGCACATAGCCTCGTCCATAGCTCGGACGACAATGTCATCGGTTTGTTGCAGCTCAGCGACCGCAATGTCAAGGTTCCAGAAACACCAGCAGAAACTCGTTTCTCGCCAGTCCATGTCGAGACGACCGCCAAAAAGCTCACGATCTTCGTACGCACGATATTTATCTTCTGCATAGTCGATGTTGGCCAGGCGCCACGTTTTGCCCTTGTCTAGCGAGACTTCGCATCGAGTTATGCGACGTCCACCGCCGCTGTAGGCGTAGCCCTCGACCTTGTAAGACTTTGGGGCTGACTTAATTTCGAGTTTCTCATCATGCGCGGGGCGAGCAATAGCTGAATTAGGACTCAGGTCGTAGATGGCGTAGCGGTCATCCATCCACCATTTCGGATTCTTGGCGGCCTCGTCGGGGTCGACAGTTGTTCTTTAGGGCTTAAGTACATGATGTTGAGTTGTGATGTAGTACTTACGGTAATACTCGGTTGTCGTAGATATGGTACCAGTTATCACTAGGCTCAGCCGTGACGATCAACTTCTTCAGCCACTTCACACTTCTTCCTCCAATTTGCCCAGGGATGACTGCTCGAAGCGGCTTGCCATGGTCAGGTCGTAGCATCTCCCCATTCATACCATGAGCAAGCATGATCCCTCGGTTGGGGTCCATCACCCAATTGAGCTTTACTGAAGTGCCGTAATAACCGTTGGGCTGCAGGACAATTTAGTCACTTCTGTGTTCTAACGTCCTATCGACTTACTAGCTTATCTGCACCCTCCATGCACACATACTTTGCGCGCTTCAGCGGCTTTGCGCGTTCAATAATATCCTTCATCACTACACCAGTGAACAAAGCTGTTGACAAACCAGCTGGTCCCCATGAGAATCCTTTGCTCTTTCTTACAACATTTTGCTCTTTCCGTCTGTTACCAGCACAGACTAGCGTTATGGGATATGTCACATTTTCGTACTCTTCCAGTAATTGCCGTAGAGTTATCTTGAGAGGATTTGCAACAAGACTGTGACTGTGTAAGTCTGGGGAAGGTCTATGATCCTCAAGTGTTCGACTTACCCTTCGACAGAGAACTCCCAGTCTAAACATTCCGAGTCTTGTACTTCTGGCACGGCTCCGTGATTGCGAACGTAGAATAGTTCCGGACTAGTGAGGAAGCCTTCGTTGAACAAATCGGTCAAGGGTGCTTCGACATTGAACGGATGCACTCCCGTTAATCTTATTAACCGTGGATCGCGAGGTACGTGTGCGTCTGGCGTTTTCTTGTCGACTTCTAGTGTTTGTGTCGGAATGGTTGTGGGTGGTGGAAGAGCGAAGTCCGGTTCCGAGTTTGAAGCATTCGATTTGCTATCATCACCGTTTACCGTTTCAGGTGGCGAAGGTGGCAGCTGGATACTTTTCGATGCTGCGTAAGGTTGTGGTTGGTGTTCAGTCGGTGGAGGAATAGGCACACTGGCCTTGTTCTCAATAGCGACGCTCATCATGGACAGAAATAATTCCGTCGCTCGACAAAAGACAAGAAGGAATAAAGTAGTTGAGAAGTATCACGGAATTTGTGAAGTGTAGTAAGAACAATCACACTTTCTAACTCTTCAGGAAAATATGCAAAAGTGGCGCTGATAGAGCAACGTGCAAGAAACGTGCCCAAACAGAGAGGAGTGAATTTCTGCCTCTACGACTCGGATGTCGGTCACAGAAACCTCCAGATCCACAGTTAACTAGCCAAATCTCTCTCGTGCACTGTAGTTTTAGGGCGACTAGGGCTTCGTCATTCTCCTTACCATCACAATCGCGGATCGCGGAGAAACGCACCGCACATCGGTCTGACGGTCTCATCCGCGGAGACCTATCAGTGCAGAGTCCTTGATGTGGAGAAAACTCCCAGTGCCGCATGCCGTCATCATCGTAGCTAGAATCAAGAGCCAGTCTGGTGTAAAACCTATCCTCATACGCTGGTTTTTGAGCTGATATGCGACCTTATCTTTAGCGCTGGTTTAAGTTTAGCGTATAGATACATGTGGCGAAGGCGTGCAATGTGCCGTAGTCTAGCCATGCAAATAAGGGAAGTGTTCCTGGCCGGACCGTGTTCAGAACGTGCGTGTGGGGGTACCAAGATCTCCATCACTTTTGACACTGCTTGGCGGAGTACTTGAGTAACCTCTGTCCCTGAGATTTTTTTTAAGGCAACACAACACTCCAACTTCGAACAAAGCTCCGTCGCGCGATTTACTAGTGCATCTGAGGCGAAGTGTTCGCGCTCCCACTGTCTCATCGCTGTTGTGGGGCTGCTGGAAAATCGCGCTGACAATTTGCATCGTTGGGCACCCCGAGATCTGCCCGGGACAACACCGCATTGCAACTGGAGTGCGATCGCATAATTTGAGAAAGGCCTGGGTCGTGAAAGGTTCGTGTCATGGTGCAAAATAAGTCCCGGGTTTAAGAGGCATTGCGGTCGTTCTTCACGTAAAGTCGTGCTGTTCTACAGTGTTTCTCCGCGGCGTCTGCCAGCCTTGCCGAGACCATCCGCTACACCGTCACCAGCTGGCGCGAAATGCGCAACGAGATGTAAACCTCGCGACCAGCTGTGGCGGTTCACATCGATTCCATTCATCGCATATCAGCCCAGCATTTTATACTTGGATTGCTGGTCCGCTCGTTCGAGAGGTCCAACTTCGACTCGACCTTGAAGCCGTTGACGCATCGTATCTGCCCGCTGCTTCATGCGCTTCTCGCTCCTCTCCCTGGTAGTCGCCTTGTCAAAGCGCCCTTTGACACCATGCTTCAAGCGTGTGATCATGTCCCCGGCTTTGCCTTTGCTCAAATCATCGGGCTTGAGACGATCGTCCTCGGGCCTGAACTTGTTTAGAAAATCCACTTGGGCCTGTGAGGCGCGGCTTCTGCGCCAGGGTTGGTTCTTTGCAATCCATATGTATTCGAAAGCTTCCGATGCGTACGTGTCTGCGGCGTGAACAACGTGCTCAAAGGACTCACCTGCAGCGATAACGCGGGGTGTGGCGTAAGGGCTTTTGACCTTTTTATCTGCAGGCAGTCTCCAGTAGTATCGAGCTCTAAAAGCGGCTTCCTCGTTGTCAGAAGGCTCGATGATGAGATAGTTGCCGCTGTTGGTCGTCAGGACAAACTTGCCCTCACCAACACCAACCCAAGCGAAAGGACTCAGGTTTCGAATTAACTGATCACCGGAGCTATCTGCTATCAGATCGTGGACAGAATCATAGTCCGTGAAGGTGATGCTGCCGGACACTTTCTTTGTGACAGGCTTCTTCTTGAGCTCCTCTGCCTCTGCTTCACGCTGCTGCTCAATCTCTTTCCTCTCTTTGAGTTCGGTCAGATTCTTGGTGTTTGCGTGCTCGACAATCTCACCAGGATCTAGACCGAAGAGTGTAGGTGTGGACACCACTCCGCTACTTAATGCAGCGACCATGTCAATTATGTGACAGTTTTCTTTTCCTTTGTGAAGTCGCATTCCTCGACCTATCATTTGGACCAGCAAATTGCGCGACTTGGTCGGGCGAGCAAGGAGCACGCAATCGATATTTGGAATGTCCGTACCCTCGGTGAAGACTCCGCAGTTGAGCAGTACTGGGAACTCGCCATTCCGAAATGCGTCAATTCTAGCACTGCGGATCTTGGCAGGTGTGTCTCCGGTGACGAATTGGGCATCTACACCATACGCGCGAAACCTTGCAGTCAAACTAGTGACGTGACTAAGATCGACACAAAATATCAAGGTCGAGGTGCGATCTTTTGCTTTGGTCGACCAGGCTTGCACAACAAGCTCGTTGGTTTCGTCTGTGTTGATGGCTTTGGAAAGCGCTGCAGTTTGAAAGTCTCCGTTGGCCCCGGAGCTTATTTTGGTCAGATCCGCCTTGATCTGAACAGTGGTAAAGACAACGTCTGATAGCCAATTTTCTTCGATCATGTCCACATAGTCACTACAGAGTCAGCACGTGCTCTTCTATCCAGCAAGGTGATGCATACCGATGATACACAATGTGGTCGATGACAGCACCGAGCGCCCTGCCGTCGAAGCGAGAGAAGGTGGCGGAGACACCGACAAGTGCAGGGGCACTACTCCCACTCCAGTCTGATGAAGCGTTTCGTAGACCAAAGTGCTCAAGGACGTCGAGATACGTCTGGCTCACGATGTGATGTGCTTCATCAACAAGGATGAGCTTGTATCTCGATGGATCGAATTTCTGCAGTCTTTCGCCAGAAGTGATGCTCTGTACCGAGGCAACAGTGATGTCAGCGGCACCCGAGGCCTGATTGGCGCCCATCTCAATGTCTACATGCTTGTTCGGATATGCTTGGGTGCAGTGTCGGGCGGCTTGTTCGACAAGCTCGCGACGATGGGCGAGGATGAGCGTCTGCGAGGCATCGCCAGTGGCGGGTATGCGGTCGATGAGATGAGTGAAGATGACTGTCTTGCCAGAGCCTGTCGCCAGAGACACGCCCAGACGCTTATGGCCTGCATTTAGATAGGAGAGCACTGCTTGTATGCATTCTTCTTGATACTCGCGCAACTTGAGCTTCGGGAGTGGTGGTGGCGGTGGTATTGGTGGCTGCACATCCACGACGTTGGGCTTACGAATGCGTGACGCGTGTCTGGCAGTCACACGCGCGGGAACAGTACCCGCTCGCGTGAAGGTCCTCAGCGCATGGCGAGAGAGGGCAAACATGAGACATGAGACGTGGTCCGATGCAGGATGAGGAGCGAAAGTGTCGCGAAGTCACCTGCCTGCACGATGCATGACGCAGCCAAGGGCACGCTTAAGCTCAGCTTAACGCCGGGCCGGCGCGTCTTAACCCCGTTAAATGTTTTCTCGACTTTCACCACGTGTAGCTCTTCACCCTTCACCACCATGGATTGCTTGAATATACGTGCACTAGTCCGCGCCGCAACTTTGCGTGTCGAGCACGGTGCGCATATACAAACTCAACTACTGCGCCCACGATGAGTTCTAACGAGGATGACGAGAAACGCTCACCCCCACGCCGCCGTTCTAGCACTCCCGATACGCCTCGAAAGCGACGACGGCTAGGCTCACTTAGGCTTGATGCAGCTGGTCTCCGTAAACACGATCTTCTCCGGAGACACGCAGTAGAAGCCAACTACAACGACGAATACCGTGAGCTTTTCAATGAGCACGTGACACATGCCGCCTCGCGCTTCCATACCGATGAGTCTGTGCGATATTACACCAAGCAAGTCGGATCTTCAACCTGGTCGTCTAAGGAGCAGGCCATCTTCTTCTCCACTCTCGAGCGGTTAGGCAAGGACGACCTGCCAGCCATAGCAAGAGCGATAGGCACCAAAGCCGAGACCGAAGCACGCGACTTTCTCCTTGTATTGCAGGATGTAGCCGCCAAGCAGGGCGACGCAAAGGTGACACTGCGCGACATTCCTGCTGCGATTGAGCTCGGCGACACATGTAATGAGAAGCTGGAAGAAGCAGCGGATGCACTGGCATGGTATCAGGAGCGGTTCGAAGCTGAACAGGAACAAGAGCGTTACGGTGAGTACTGGCTCATCACGCCCTCCATTGCCGAAGAAATTGAGGATGCCTTGAATGGAATTGCTTCATCAAGGGCTGCTTCTGTGCTGGGGGAACGGGAACCGAGTAGGTTTCGGAAAGGAGTCGCTGGGTAAGTCGACGTATTACAACTCCTCAGAACTGAACTGACATGTCAGGGCCTGCGCGACTTGCAAGAAAGGCAAGAGAAAGTGCGACCGCCAGGTTCCATGCGCTCAATGTGTGAAAGCTGGGACCGACTGCGTATACCCAAAGAACCCACCTAGCCTTGTCAAGCCAGACTCTGCTCTGGAGAACATGCATGCATCTTCCATAAGGGCGGACATCCTTCCGACTGATACTCCCGAAGCCCCCATTCTGAGGGCGATACCAGAGGCGCGTCTTCTTCAGCCTGAAGTGATGCTCACCTTGTCACGAGAAGTATTCATGAATCGATCAGACGGCATCCCTTCTCCTTGGCCACACTGGTCTCACTACATCTCTGAGGTTGCCACAGAGCCGTCTATCTATCGTACAGCATTCAACGACTTTCATCGGCTGGTCATATCCGTGACTAGACGTCTCGTACAGACCGCAATTGTACAGGCTACTTCCAGGATGAGATCGCAGTGGTCCCGCAAGGAAAAGGGATCATATCCATTGGTTAAATCCAAGGACGTTTATACCGCTATCGATGTACTCGGCATGAAGCGGAATGGAACCGAAAGATGGCGGGGCGTGCCCAGACGTTGTGGACTAAAGGTGACTGCGTCCAAGTCCACGCATCAGGGTCAACGCACTAGGGAAATACCCTGGAGCGAAGTTGAAAGCATTATGGACTCCGCGAGTATGTCGAATGAGCAACCCGACACATCAGGTAAACCGAACCATTTCAAGTCAAGGGCTGCGCGCAGCGGAACTCCACTGCCGATGCACAATCTCACTTTGTCGGATTTCGAGGATGAGGTTGTTGACGTGGACACGATCGACGATGCTGACAGCGACTCCTCGGAGCATTTCACGGATGTTGATACACGACCTCCCCCGCAACGTGTAGTCCAGCCGAGAGACACAACTGGTAGATATGCGACTCTGCCGCCTGAGACACAGACCGACGAAATTTTGCACCAACTGAACACTGTGGAGGAGTTTGATCAAGAAGCTACTCGGCACGAAGAGAGTGTGATCTGGGATATGCTTGGTATCAATTCAGCATCCAATGATGAGAAAGCGAAAGATGATGCCGAGATACAAGATCCCAGATTTGGGGTCGACGAGAAGGTTACGACTACGTCCGACGACTGGCGACAGCTTATGGAATACCGTGCTCCATGGGAAAAGTATCAAACTTCAATGTTGGAAGCGCAGTTGATCGCGAACCGGAAGCAATCAAGCCCCAAGCCAGGCAGATCTGGTTCACTTGCGCAAAGCACTGGATCTCTATCTGGTGATCTCAGCGATGGTTCTTCGACAACACGTGCAAGGAGGGCAGGGCTCAAGTCCACAGCGGAAATCGATCTACACGTCAGAGGCACAAATGCTTATGCTGCTTTGCAAGGGGCGGAGCACACGAGTTCTGACAAGGACGACAGCGATTCTGACTCTAAGAGCGCAACTCCAGATGAGGACATACCCACACAGTCTATTGAAGCCAGACAAGGCGAAGCCGATGGCTATGATTCTGAGAGTGACATGGACTGGTCATAGAAATTCGGCTCACAGACGCATCTGATAGCACGCGAGTCGATAACGCTTGTATGACAGCCCTCATCATGTTCTCCTTGCATCAACTATATGGTCCAACAATACCTTGAACGGTCTCCCAAACCACGTCTCCAGCCTTTGCTCGCAACTTGATCATCTCTCCTTCATTCGCCACCGTATTGCACTTCTTACTCACAAGAAACAATCCTCCACTCTCTTTTCCTCTCGTCGTCTTGCCCTCCACACCATCTCCTCTCAGTCCCTTTCCACCAAACGCTCCACTCGTCACCTGATACAAATACCTCTCCGCACTCTCTTCAAGACTAATTGCAAACAATCTCAGAATTGGATCGAAGAAAGTCGCACTCAACCACGGTCCCCAACTATCCTCTCCCCAGCCACGAAACAAATTCCCAGTCCGCACAATACCAGGGTGGCTATGTATGAACACAATTCCTGCATTCTCGGGCTCTTCCGCGAGCTTCTCGAGAACCAACGTGTTCATCATACCCATATGGAACTGCGTCCCCGCAACAAACCACGCGCCCGGCTTCTCCAATTTCAAATCGTTGACGTCCAGCAACCGTGCATTCTCCATGCCAGCCGCCATAACACTAATAACCCGCGCCGCCGGCGACGCCCGCAGCTCCGGCAGCAAATTCTGCGCGAATGTAACGCGCGTGTAGAGTTCAAGCGCGTGGCTGACATCCAACCCTTCTGTCGTATCTCCACACAATCAGCAGCGCTCAACAGTTTTCTTCGCACTGGAAGGGCAACTCACTCCTCCTGCCCCCCAACGGCGCGAACCCCGTCGACATGAACAACAAATCTACCTTCATATCCCTCTCCTTGATCATGCCACACACCCTCTTCGCCTCCGCGAGCAGCGAGACTTCCGCCTCCACCCATACCAACGTAGCTTTCGCATTCACGCTTTTCATTTCCTCCGCGAAGGTCTGGAACGCGGGGAAACTCGCTTTGCGCCCGATGACGTAGGCTTTGCATTCGAAGCCGAGCTTGATCAGGGCGATTAGCGTGAGTTTTCCGATTCCTGCTGTGCCGCCGAGGAAGATGGCGGTGCGGGGGGTGGTGGAGGGCGTGAGGGAGGTGTTTGAAGAAAGGATGGTGGGGAGGTTTGGCATGTTGGTATGGCGCGATGGGCGAGTTCTGGAATAGTACATGGTTTGTATTTATTTTGATGTGTGCTTTGTGGTGGTTATATGTGTAGTGTGTGTATGGTGTGGCGTGGTATGGTACGACAGGGCGTTTCGCTTACCGGGCGAGAAGCGGAGGACGAGAAGTGATCCTTCATTCTAGATACTGCGGCTTCCATGCTTTCATGCGGTGTTTGTACGGCGTTTCTGGACGTGAGACAACGGCGGGGAATCGTTGGCGGGAGGGGTGGCTGAAGCGTAGGTGTTGGGTGTGAAGCTCACGCGATTCTACTTGGGAACCTACATATAAGCTTTTCAAATGCAGGGTCTTTGACATTATGCCAACGCTGGACTTGGTTGAAAGTGTAAGAATGCTGTATTTCTATGTGGTTGCAGCGCTAAGGGAATGCAGTGCCTATGTTTAGACTTTGACCGCAGATAGACTGTACTGTTCAAGCCGCTATCTGATGCAAACTGTTGGTTTCTAAAGAGATAAACTAATTTATCATTCTGTTATATGACCTTTCGCTTGCTCCGTCGAAAGAGAGACATATTGCAAGGCGCGTATAAGCGAGTCACCAGCATGAATCGACTCTACACAGCCTTTTCAAGCATTAGAAAGCGCATTTATGCATGGAGCCAGGTATAGGCCAAGGGTGAATCGACTACACTACACAGTACGCACTTTTCATGAGACTGTTCTCAATCTAGAACAACGTATAACTCTCTCTCTCGGTCGTGCTCGAGCAGAATTTGCAGCCTAGCTTGGATGTATGCATGCACTGGAGCAGTTCGAAAATTTGCAATGTCACTTGGGAACTGTGAAGATAGAATCTCAGCTAGCCACATGAAATATCTTGTGCTAAGTCTGTCTACGCGAAGCAACTCGCGCTCTAACAAGAATTATCGGGTGGACCGCTCGACACTCAGCTGCCAACTTTCAGCCCATTCTCTATGGAGAGTTTCTGTTGAGAGGTGCGGAGCCGTACGAAAACAATGCCGCTGCTCGCTCCAAATGCGACGTCTTGTTAAGTCTCGACCAAATTTATCAGTTCACCATAGACAAAGTCTACGGTAATGCAATCTACTCAGGTTACAGTAGCTCATCTCTTGGTTGGATAGACCAGAACATCATTGCATCGATTCAGGCTTCGTACGCGTCGCAGATTGCTGCTGCTCCTCAGATCTCCTCGTCCATAACCGAATTCTCGTATAGCTCTACACCAATGCCTGCAACCATCTCCACGATTACATCTGAGAGCACCTCAAGCTCTGCAAACGCAACGAAAACTATTTCCGGGAGCAGCAGCGCAATGTCGGCCGCGACAACCTGCTCGACCGCGCCATCCGCGACTATAGTGGTGTCCAAGACCCCTGGGCCTTGCGAATTTGGTAACATCACATCAGCTTTCAGTGCGATACCAAACGATGGGAAAGACTACACCGTTAGCACTGGTGCTGGAACTTACGTCGAGCAATTTTCTATAACTCGTCATGGCAAAGTTACACTCAGGGGCGCGACTTACTTCACAAACGACTATACCCAAAACCGAGTGCGCGTAGAATTTTTCAGTGGCCGACTGACTAATCTGGGCCAAAATGAGCAGACGCCGGTCATCTATGCGAAGAAGAATGAGGGCTCAGGACTTGCAGTTCACAACATTGACTTTGTTAATACTTACCCGCAAACTACGAATACCGCCGCCCTGGCTGCTGATTTCTATGGACCGAGCATGGCTGCATACGGTTGCTCTTTCATTGGCTTTCAAGACACACTACTTGCGAATAAAGGAACGCAAGTGTTCAGCAACTGCTATATCGAAGGTTCAGGTATGTAATGGGTTTTCTCCTGAAGAACGCATACTCACTTTGAGATAGTCGATTTCCTGTGGGGTTTTTCGACGGCGTACTTCCACCAATGCATGATCGTGAGCAACACGCCTGGAGCTTGTATCGCCGCACAGTCTCGAGCCGATGCAAACACGGTCGGAGGATATGTCTTCGACTCCTGCATGGTCACCTACAGTTCCACATATGGTAACTCCTTTGGTTTGAGCTACCTTGGAAGGCCATTTACTTTGATGATGCTCACAATGTATCGCTATACCGCACCGACGATGGTCTATTTCATGCACAACATGTTTCGTCCCCTTATTTTATACAGTGAGAAACCATCAAATATGCTCCACGCCTCTAAAGTTGCCACCCAATACATCTCTACGCATTCGTCATCATCGGGCCTTAACCATCGACCACATCCAACCGGCTGCAACCATTCGAGAGGCTATCGTCACATGGTGGTATATGGTAAGAGAACTCTGAAACGACGCGCATCAACAAAACGCGGCCAACGGCCAAGTTCTTCTTGTCTCCACAGGAGCTTACCAGGATGCTCGACCTCATGATAAAACGGGTCGGCATGTCAAAAAATGAAGCTAAGGTGCTTGCAGATGATTAATCACTGTGCATAAGCCTGAAAGACTCTTGACCAAAGGTTCTGACTTGAAACGAAAAGTATCGAGAGGCGCTTAAGTCAGCCTTTATGGGGCTCTTTGAGGCTGCCTACACCCTTTCTACAATCAATTATTAAGAAATATCGAAATATCGCCCACTCATCTCAACAGCGGGAAGCCTTTGGACTTCAAGCGTCAATACTGGTACTGACGTAAGACCCACGAGCAGATCATGATTTAACTCGTGCACCAAATTTAGCTACGACTGCGAGCCCGGGTACGTTGCATGATCACATGGGTTGCGCAGCGTCGATCAGTCAGCCCACTCTTTGTATGTAAGCTTACATCCTATCTCTCCTCGGGCCATCGGAGAAATTCACGCAAGCTGCTCAATTCGTCTTCTCAGCGGTGATACGTAATACGACAACAGAGACTAGATCTACCCAAGGTTGGGAGTTATTCGAGACGGTGGCGGGACGTGGTCGTGGAGCCCCATCCGTATAACCGCACCAGATCATATGCAGACTCAGAACCTAGAGGCTTCTATGCTGAGTAGGCAGAAAAGTTATTCCTAGCTTTTCAAGTCGCTTGGCGGATTGGCGTTTGGTTACCGGCACTTCTCCAGAAATACGAGCTAACCTCAGCTTCCCCAGGTCAGAAATTAAATGCTGACTCTATGACGTCCTCGGAGACATCACAAGTGGACATATGTAGCATAGGTATGAGTGATTGGTGTGGTCTGGCGTACGACCTATTAGAGAGATCCGTCATTTCGGTATACCTGCAAGGTCCGTTACCAACGGACATCGTTGGAAGTCAATGTCACCTCTCTGTAGCTCCTCCAAAGACTTCTCCTCGGGTTCTGGAAATGAGAATACTACTAAGCTGCCAATTGTTCACAACTCATGGCGCGCGTGCATGATCGACTCGGTGAGGAAACACGGTGCTCTCGGACCGACTAGCCATAGACATACTAATTACAACGAGGAAAGCGACACGTAAGCAGACTTCATATAGTTTTCTGTAGAAGAGCAGAGGAGCGATCGAGATACCTATGAAGAGTCATCAAAGGTTGAACCAGAAGGAGCTGTATTGCCACCAGCCACAAGTTTCAAATGTAACTGAGACTCTGCGTCCCGGTCAGTGCGAACGCTGTGCTCTTATTTCTAAAAGCATCCCGAAGCCCTCAACGAAGGTTCCTGTCCCAAAATGTAATCATATCTAAAGCACTTAGTCATCTCGGCTTCTTCCGCCAAAGCCACAACCGCGCCCAGAAGCACAAGGCGCACTTTATCCGCAATCACCACAGATCGAAGCTGCCAATCAGGAATGAAGCGAGCATCGAGAAAGTTCGACCAACAGCTAAAGTCTGACAGGTACAACTTGGTAGCTTTGCACGTTGGGTTTTGCGCATGGGCATCCTGGATAGAGTTTGACGAGTCGGAAGTCGCGGCCGCTGCGCGTTGCATTCTGTCATTGGCCAAAGCTTAACAAGATTGTGAAGTACCATAACGTTGTGACACCCTGTATAAGGTTATTGTTATGAGAAAGAAGCAATGCCAAGCCTACAAAATAGCAATCGTCGATAGCATTCGTGCTGGGCGGCTTACTTGCGGACCGACTCCTTTCCAGGGCATCCGATGTCAGTGAGTGCGCGTTGACTGCTCCAACTCTGATCTTGAAAGCCCGTTTTTGACAGCTGCTACCTTCTATGGAAGCTCTTTCACCAGATAAATCGCTTGGCTCGGATACCGCCCAGTAGTAATATGATAGTTTACGTTGTCGTTAAACTCTTGCCAACATGCTCACCCCAATCATTACCCTACGCGTCGTTTACATAAGCTTATACGGCGCTAGTGTCAACTAAAATATTTTGGGTTCTAACACTACTAGCATAGAGCTGGAGAAACGTAGTGGTAACTTTGGTAGTACACCTGGGCGTTGCGCGTGAACAGAGTGAGGCACCGAGCATAGGTCCTAAGGCGGTGCTTATTTTGACATGTAACCCAATGCAGTATTAGATTGACTTTGCAATGTGAGCAATGCCTTCCACCTCATGTATAAATATTGCTGTTCTGTCCATCGTGGCAAGTCAAACCAAGAAGACTTCACTGTCAAACACACCACCAACCATCAATCAAACAACATTACCACACCATCAACCATGCTATCCAAAATCTCCATCATCGCTACTCTGGCCACATTCGGCAGCCTCGTCGCCGCCGACAACATCTACACCTACATCAACCCCGGCTGCCAAGGCTGCGCCTTCTTCTTCAAAGACATCGACCACAACGTGTGCGCCGTGTCCATCACCGGCAACGCCTCCTCCATCGCCGACGCCATCGCCAAGGGCTACACCACCGTGCAGTCTGGCAAGTTCGTGACGCAAGAATGCGGCCAGAAGCACTTCCTCGGCTGGGACGACGGCCCCAGCAAGAACGAGGACGGCCTGCTCCAGTGCGGCACTGTCGTCGGCAACGAGAAAGTCTGGGAGACCGAGACGTGCATTGGAATGCCGCCGGATGGTGTCGACGGCTTCCATGGTTTCAGCTGGACTGAGCCCAGCAGCAACAAGACTGAGAAGAGGGATCAGTGGACTTGCTCGGGCTCTGTGGAGCCGGATGGTGTGGTGCTTAATGGAAAGAACTACAACTTGCATGGTATCAGTCAGAGCGATGCTGATCGGCTCAAGGAGTTGGCCATGGCGGGTGGCGGTGACGTTCCTGCTGACCTGCTGCAGCACGAGGTTGCGCAGTTCTAGGCTGAATTGTAGCACCTTTGGGAGGAGTGGAGCCGGCACATCCATCGCGATTCTATAGGTTGTAGTGGCTTTTGTTGGGTCTATTAAATCGGGCCAACGCTGTATTTAGTTCAATCGATGGTCTTTATTACACACGCGATTCTTTCTCTAGACAGCGCTGGAATGCCCAAGTATGCGGAGCAATCTCCTTGCTAGTTCTATTGCGTAACGCAAAGTGACAGTTTCAAGGTGCATGAATGCACCCTCTCATCAGTCACCGACGTATGTTTTCGTTCAAAGACAAAAATGCTGAACTGGCTTAGACTTCCTAACATCTCTAGCACGACAGCAAACCAAAAGCCATCCTCTAATCGTGGGGGGGGGGGGGGGGGGGGGGGGGGGGGGGGGGGGGGGGGGGGGGGGGGGGGGGGGGGGGGGGGGGGGGGGGGGGGGGGGGGGG
>Ga0265780_10006397_pt1 | contig 14633 bp, 18 predicted proteins | sample P1T30metagenome_FD_192432 | JGI IMG/M metagenome (GOLD analysis project Ga0265780, IMG submission 192432) | Plant litter microbial communities from East Loma Ridge, Irvine, California - P1 T30 | ecosystem: Environmental > Terrestrial > Plant litter > Unclassified | place: USA: California... | reverse complement strand
AGAGACTACGGATGTCGAGAATACCATTCCAATCACATCCGCAGTCTCTTTATCTCCAGTCTCCTTATCTCCAGTCTCCTGAGCTCCAGTCTTGCTATCTCCAGATTCATTCAAGGACCTGATGGCTGGGCAGGGGTCTAACCGCTCGAGCCCATTGTCCCATTGCCTACATTGCCTAGCGATCATAGCTCGTTGACCCCCTTGACTAGCGACAGACGGAGATCCGGCATAGGACAAGTGACTGGTGGAATTGACTTGGGATGGGTTTTTGAAAAGTGGTCTAGTGTGATGTAGTGTTTTCATGATATTTCAACATGGACGATGCATACGTGACTGCAAATGGATCTAAAGACAGTGGGGTCATGGGTCTGGGGAGTAAGCTCACGACTGGGCATAGATCAGACTTGGAAATGACTTACAATTACCTCCTCCAAGTCCAGTTGAGGCGGCACCTCATTTTCCGACCAGTATAATTCCTTTCTCCAATTATTCCAGTATTGAGAGTATGCCTTGCTAAGATAAGAGCGTGTATAGGTGGCGATAAGAGGAAGATGGTATTCGGTACCTAGAGGGTCAATGAATTTTCAGAGTGAAAAGATGAGGCGGCACCTCATTTTCCACCTAGTATTATTCCTTTCTCCAACTAATCTGGTGTCGTCTGTGGGCATCGCTACGAGTACGGTGCGTGTAGGCGATAGAGATAGGCGACGATAGAGGTAGAGATTATACAGTATCGAGTGGGTGATTTTAATGGTCGGAAAGTGAGGCGGCACCTCATTTTCCACCCAGTATCAGATCGGACTGGACTGAGGCGGTAACTCAATTTCCACCCGGTATCGAAACCAATCAGACTTGTATCGAGTATACCCGTCGCTACAGGCCGGTGATGAAGGAGGTAGATCTGTGAGTACCGCCAGAATGAAATCGTTATCGTAGGTCGAAATTGAGGTGCCGCCTCAGCTTTCGATACTAGGTGGAAAATGAGGTGCCGCCTCAACTTTCGATACTAGGCGGGAAGTGAGGTGCCGCCTCAACTTTCGATACTAGGTGCGAAATGAGGTGCCGCCTCAACTCTGACGGTTAATGGGTTCATTGTGGACAAGACAATGTATAGGATAGAAGATATACAAGATAGTGTATAGGATAGTGTTAAGATACGAGTAGATCATAAATAGAATGGAGTACGTATGCTATTAGGGTACTTGGCGCATGCCGTAAATGGAGAGTTCCACCCGGAAACAGCTTGGTGTTTTCTGGATATCAATCTGTTCCTACGCATTTCTAGCTCTCGACCATGGCATTCTCGGGCGAGTAGGTGCAGCTGCATGGCCTACAGCCAGCGGCGGAGTTACAACAGGATACTGACGGAGTTACACACGTATGCTGCGTGGCAGCGAGAAGCATTCCGAACGCGTCAGCCTCAATCAAAACAACCTTCTTTACCTATTGTTCACTTTTACTACTACCGCTCTACCAATCATGCGATCCCCAAACACAGACCCTCCAAACGCAGACAATCTATATGTCGCAGAGTTTCAGTGTAGGACGGGCAGGCAGGTACTGGCATCAATGGGATTCACGGGAAGATTGGACATGGGGCGCCCTTACAGGGGCAACGATATGCAATCGGCAGTTGCGTATAGACCATTGGAGAAGCCAGAGATCGTTCGTGCTCCCTGGGATTGGGATAAAGTAAAGTAAGTCCTGCAGCAAGGATAATGAGGTTGACTATCTAGTAAGGGTATTGGAGAGAAAAAAACTACGATTCCAAGGCAAGTGGAACTCTGTTTTCAAAACATCAGGCTGATCCCGATAGCTTACTCGAGTTAGAAGAGTTCAAGCAGTGGGTTCCTAGGCTTGATGGCAAGGCTGATCTGATTCAGTATGGCTACCAATCAATGGTTCTCTGCCTTACCGGACGGTCCCGAGAGGAGGGGCAAGCCACGTCCATCGTAAGTTTTTACAAAGAAATGTGATGGCTGACGACAGGGCTCTGTACCGTGGGGAAGAATACGGCTATGGGGATGTCCTTGCAGAGAACCCACCAGACTGTCTCTGGTACAATGGCGATGCCGAAACTCTGCCACCCTCTCCCGCCGAATCCCCTACGACCATCATCCCATCGTCCGAGCCACCCGAGGCTCCTTCCTCTCCACCTACATCTGATGTGGAGAAGTACAAGGATCAGATTGAGCAAGGGACGTTCAAGGGACCGGTATTGCGAATGCCTGGCCGTCCCAAGGCGGACGGAGACTCGGCGGAGGAGGAGACTGCGTCTGTTCCGGATGGAGCGGATGATGAAGGGGTGCAGGCTGGACCTTCTACAGCTCGGACTACGGCTCAGGTGTCAGGCAGTGGAAAGAGGGCTCGGGTCGCAGACAAGGACGCTGGGCAGGCCACCAATGTCTTCAAAAGGAGGAAGAGCAAGAGGTCGCAGAGTTTCTGATTACAGACCCCAATGGACGCTTCTATTGTACAATCGCCGACGGCCCCTCTCTCATGAATGCATTCAACGATATCGCTGCAAGGTTTCCTTCTCATCGTTGACGGGTGTGGCTGTTTTATCACAACAAATGATGGCACAGGTGACCTAGCATAGTCTAGATCGAGGTTGATGTATAGTCAGTAGATCAAGTAGTAACCGTAGTAGTGTTCGGCATTATTACGCAATATTCCGGTAATCCCGGTGCATCAACCCGGCACTTTTTTGGCATACCATTAATCAGTCTCACAACACGGTCAAGTCATCTACACCTTCTCAAGCTCGATTTTGGACGAGCAACCGTGAACATGCAGCTTGCGGTGCTTTACATCTCTCAGGCTCTCACGCTTCAGAGCCTAGATTGAACCCTGTCGACTCTCGGAAGCCCTGCCTGTCGGGTTTCCTTTCAGGTGGCCTGCTTGCGTGACTTACCTTTGACGTCCGCTCCACAGCTGCGGAGCTGCTTTAGAGTGTATAAAGTGTCTGACCTGAAGCTATGCTCTACTTATCCCATCATATACGCCTTGAACAAGTCGCGCCATGAGCCAATCAGCCAACTCTTGTAATGCCCAGCCCAGCAAACCGCCGACGGACAATTTACAGTCTAACCCCACCTCCGAGCCGTCTGGATGGATCGAAGAGATAGCGAAGACTCCATCCAGTACATGTGCAACGAAACAAGGCTTTTGGATGACTCCGGCAAACCGAGAAACGCTGATCAGCTACGGGTTCCTGTCCATGACGTGAGTTGTCCTTGAACGTGACGTCCTCGGACTGATCTTTCCCTAGAGGTGCCGGAGGAGAGCCAACTGATTCACCCGCCGTCAGTAGGCAGGAGTCTTTTCCTGCAGGGACCGAGGTTTCCGGTCACGGAGTATGATCAGCTTCTTATAGTCAATTCGGTGTGAATAAGGTCGAGAGACATATAGCAACGGAGACATGCATGTTGTGAATGATCGTGTCGCACCCTTTACATAACCCATTTCGCCGATGAAACTAGCAGTCTAGTATCGAGAGACGCGTCTCTTCATTCAGGGATCGTACATAATCATCGTAGAGTTAGGTAGAAGTGGTAGGAAGCGAAAGGAGTAGGCAGCTGTCCGCAAGGATTACGGTAGTTGAGACAGTCCTTCTTCACGGTAGCCAAGACCGGCTTTCGTGTTGTCCTGTACCGCGAGCACGATGGACTGGGCTATCAAACAGACTTACCGCCACTCTGCAGAAGTTCTCGCAGGTTCTATCTGCTGAGCGGAGAGTACAAAAGGAGTTACAAAGGATCGCTGACAGGGCTGGGACCAGAGGTAGGTGACTACCTTTGATCAGAGTGCGTAGCATAAACTTATATCCATTTACAAGCTCCCCTGACCGATTTCAACAGCTCCGCCCCGTATTCAGGGTATATCTGGAGGTCATACGATCAATTCTTCTCATGTCCTAGAAACTCTTTGATCGATCATGAGCGACACTTCAACCTTTCCACCCGTTCCCCCACCGAAGCGTCTCAGCTGGCGATCTTTTTGGTAAGCTTCTCCATAGTAGTCAGACTAACTCCAGCTGCTCCGTAGATGATGAGCTGGGAAGCCTGGAGGGCGACATGGAGATGCCCTCGCGACGTCCTTCGCCCGTTGCCACAAGACGTACTTCACATCAGAACGACCCTCGCAACCCACTCTTCCCGCCGGTGACAACCGGCTTGAGTATCACTGCTCCTTATCCTGTGCATAAGAAGCGGACTGATGCCCAATGGGGGGTGCCAGAAGCTCCGGCCCACTTCCCGAAACCGCTAACCTCCACCCGAATCGATGCTTTGACGGATCCCAGTCTGGCTGAGAAACAACGCCGTCGAACTGACCGTCAGGTCTACAAACTTCCCTCCGGTTTCAACAAGAGCATTGCAGGCGACAACGACCCATCAGTAAGCTCCGACCGCCAGAATGACGCCGCCCTACATCGTTTCGGTCCTGCAGAGCCGCCTACTGTCAACACAGACTTGAGACGAGAAAGTAGCACGCTCCCTCCTGACAATATCGCATTGTATTCCAACGCAGGCTCCAGGGCAACAAGCCCAACTGGGTCGGAATATTCACGAGACAGTGGTGGACGCGGCAGCTCAGCAACTGTATGCACGACTATCTATGCTCCCCTTCCGGCCTCCACCCGACCACCAAGAAACTTCTCCCGACCAGGCAGATGAGCGACAAGGCCAACGACGACTGAAGCAAAGTTGTGGCCTCTGCTTTTGCCGAAAGTTCCATTGTACAGTAACAGCCTCTGTCCATGTAGTTCAGATTCCATTCAGTAATCATACCCGTCCCCTCTCTTACCATTCTATATTATGTGTATGTATGACCTGATCGCCGAAGATGACTCGGAAAGGCTCCGTAAAGACTAAGCATCACCGAAGAGTCTACACCAGCACAGACGCGTGTGCCTTCTACTTTTCACCTCTTCTCTGTATATTCTAACAATCAGCACTCTGCTAGCGGTACCCGACAATAAAAGGCAGTCCATCAGAACGTCACTGTCAAGCTATTGAGATATCACGGCAACGCTGGTGGGCTCATCGCTCACATAGGTGGCGGAACTGACAATGTAGCTCAAAGTCAATCTACCTCTCGACCAGGGTAGGAATGTCATTTCAAGAATGTTTCGCCAACGGACAGGGTGGAGATAAGGGGGTGGATGAAAATAACAATGATACTTTAGACGAAAAATCCACCATCGCGAGAGCTTGAAAGATCGTCGTCGATAAGACTAGTGGGGTGGGGCTAGGAATGGTTTAAAGAAATTGGCTTGTGGGAAACGAGCTGGACTACGACTTTGTCAGTAGAGAAGCAGAGCCAGAGCGCATCGCTCACGCCTCGTCCGACCCAATGTTCACTCAGCCATCCCATCATTACGCCAAACACTTCTTCCCACAATACCATAAATCATCGGCGACGACAGACAAAACACTGAATTGGAGCTAGAGTGAGACAGATCAATACACACTGGATGGGACCCCTATCAAGCCGATCAGCCAACGATAAAGACGTCCTCCCATTTAATGCCTATGCGTATCGACCTATCGCATAGATCCACCCAGATTTTACCATCCGCTATCTTCGCTAACGACATCGAGAATTTCACCCAAGACTTGGTCGATCCTTCCCGATGAACGAATCGATTGGATGCTGTAAGCGCGAAAGTACTGCTGGATCGTCTTGGAGGTCGGAGAAGTGAACGGGAGGCTTCTGATGTATTGGACGAGAGCGGATCAACGGATGAAGTCCGCGGAAGAATCAGTATTCGAGGCATTCAGGAGATAAACCACATGGGGACATGTGGAACGAGCTCTAGGAAATACGGAAGGCGATGTTAGCGGGATTGCGTGAAGCATAGATGGGAATCTTAACAATACATGCTATATACAACCTCATGAATTCGTAAATCATCATATCCGTCATAAAATCGTGAAACCTGGTCCCCTATCCCCTGAACCCCCCATCGAATCCCTCCTCCCTAGCCCTCAACGCCCATTCTGCGATCTCTGCTCGCCTTTCCAGCTCCTGTGCCGGCTGTTCATTCCCTTGAGCTCTTAAGTCCCGTATCCGGTTCCTCAGGGCCAAACCCATCTGCTGTTCACGGGCAAATTCCTCCATGGCCTGGTGCTCACGGGCGGGGTCCTCCAGGTTATGTCCCGGCAGCGCACGTCGCTGCGCAAGGCCATCGATCCGTTGACGTATCAATTCCAATTGCACAAGGTGATCGAGGGGTACAAAGGGATCGGGTGGAGGCATTCGGGCAAGGCCTGCCGGGTTTCGGCCTGGATCACCGGGTCCAACTCGTGGGGGTATCACTGGCCCGTCGACAGCAAGATCTACCGCATCGATAACGATACCTTCGACCGCAGCGCGTTGTTGTTGAGCGACGACGGCGGCGTCTCTCGCTCGAACCACATTGGCGGCATCGTTATGGGCTTCATCGCGGTCCCAGAGATTACATTGAGTAGCTGGTTCGTTGGGTTTTGGGACCATAGTGAAGTGGTCGTATCCCTTGATTGTCTTCTGGCAAATGTAGCACGAGTAAGATCCACACTTGACGCACTGGTTGTTAGCTACGAACCAGCGTGTACGTACGAGAATCTTGTTGCATCCTGATTCCTTGATGTAGGGCTTCTGGCAATTTGGGCATTTTCGGATCAGGGCTTCCGACATTGCATCCTCGACAGCGTGTCTCTTGTTTGCCTTGGTCGACTCGGCGTGTTCTATCATCAGCAAGAAGACATAGAGAGTAAGGGGTGACCAACCTTGACAGCTCTTTGGCAAGTGTTCCACTTTCCTACATTGCCGACAAAAGACCTTTCCGCAATCCTCATTCATACACCTAAAAAGCTTTTCGTCGGGATTGTCGATAACAACAGCCCATGGGCAACTGGGACAGGTCTCTAGCCCTTCGATTGCAGCGTCCTCGAGTTCTTGTGCGAATCGGAGGCGTTGGAGTAGTTCGAGGGATTTGGAAGGGAGGAATCGAGCAAGTTCTTTTTCGTCGAATCGTGCGGTGCATCCCGAAGTGTCCATGCACAATATGACCTAGACTTAGCGAGTACAAGCCAAGTACGTACATGGATCTCGTCGCCGAGCTTGTTTCCAGTGTGCCCTACACAGCAGTCTTTGCAGAATAGATGGCCGTCGAGGCATTGAAACATGTCGCCCTGGTGATTAGCAGACGGTCAATAGAGTCCGAATCCCATGTCCCGATGTCCCGAGCAACGAGCTCCCACACATGTCGCCTCAGAGGTGCATGGACTATCCGCGGTGCGCCTAGATCTTCCCATCGCTGCTCCCGATGATATGGCCCGTGAACCAGCAGGCACCGGCTGTCCATCACAAGAAGCAACACCAATACTCGGAACGGAGACTCACAGGTAGATAGTCGCCGAAACAACATCCGCACTCGATACCACCTCCCGCTGCCCACTCCGCCTCATCCGCCAACTTCTTGGCAATCGCTGCATCCCTGTCAACCCTCATCCCCGCTGCATGAGCCAAAATCCAATTCTTTTCCAATTCAAATTCGACTCCACCTTCATCCATTTCCGGCATTCCAAGTTTTCCTTTCCCAGCAGGTCTTGGTCGTTTGAGGATGGTGAATGGTTTGACTACCTCGAGGTCATCTTGAATGAGTTGGAGGTAGGTAGGGCCAAAGAGGAATGAATGGCGGTTCTGGACAGCTCGGATACTGGCGTCAGTGTCATCACAATAGTCCCGGAATACCGAGTCACCAGACATGCCCTCACTCCCGAAGTGGTACGTGGATGAGGTGATGTAGTTGGACACTGGAATTGGAGACTGAAACATCCTTCCCTTCCCTTCCACTCTTTCTAGCCTCACACCTGATTCCCTCACTGTCTCCCCTATAGACCTCCGACCCTTCTCAGATCTCTTGTTGAAGCAGGGAAAAGAGAAAGGAAACTCACTAGGGAACCGGGACGAACGGAAATGCCTCCTCCAGCGCAGCGTTACTCAACGATTGATAAGAAAACCCCCTTCTCTCCTCTGCCCGATACACCTTTCCAGCATAACACTCTTCCATCCCGACAACAGGTGCGCGTTTGGTAGGTCTGGGGTATCCCTCCTCGAGTGCTTTGGTCACCACTGTCTCGATAGCGATTGCGGATTGCCCAAAAGCGAGGAGGGCTTCGATTGATTTGGACGCGTGGGCGGGGCACATGTCGGGTATGATTGCTAGGAGGTGGCTCACTAGATTGTCGAGTGATGGTGATTCGGAGGTAGACGCCGTGGGACCTTCAGTCTGGTTGGTTGTAGTGATTGGTGGTGTTTCTTCCGGTTTTGACCCTGTAACAAGCCTGCCCCTTTTGGCTCTCTTGACCGGACCAACTTCTCTACCTGATCCGGCAGCTTCCAGCCTGTCGTGGAAGGAACTGGCCATCAGGTTTGATGGACCAGCTTCTCCTTCAGCTCCCTCACGTTGCCCTGACTCGGACGCAACGCCGGCGAGCCTCCCCTCCGCGTGACGTCTCGCCTTGAGCCCATCCTGAGCCTTCCTCTTTGGCCTCTTCTCCTCCAAAACATCATGCTCCATCATCAACATCCTCCTCCATTCATTTTCTTCCGATGTAAACCTCTGCAAAGCGCCAGGCTCCGGTTCTCCATCAACGTCAATAGGTCGTGAAGCGTTATTCCACTTTTTCATATTTCGCGGAGGGGTATCGAGGAACACAACATCGTCGTCAAATAGACCGTCATCGGATACTGTGAGGTCGATGATTTCACGCTGATTGTCAGTGAGACATTTTGAAGGGTGGAATGAGATCAACCCACTGGACGGTCATGGCACGCCATCGCGGCCGGCCGCTTTTCGCTACCAGCTCGCTTCTTGGCTGTGAAAGTTCGCTGGCCACTTGATAACTTTCTTTGCAGCTGTTTGTGTGTCTCCCACCGGTTGAAGGTATCCCTATGGGCGTAAGAAGTAGTACTACTATACTCAAGTTGAACATTAAGGCTGATTCCAAGTTGAAGGTAGATCCCCCAGGCACCGGGCTTGGCCGACCACGTGATAATACTCCCGTCGAGGTCATGAACGCTTGCGCGCTGACTTCTACCAAGCACCAATACACCTCATAGATCACTGCCTACGCTTCATCGATCTCCTGCCTCAGCACCTCATCCGAACGTCCGAGACGACAGTGAAGATATTAGTCATATCAGTACCGAAAGAACAGCTTAATAAACCATGTTTCTGACCAGGTGAGTCCAGTTTAACCTCGTTCAACCCATCTCCCCTGGAGTCTATGACTCAGGCATGTTTTCGAGATATCGCGAGGGAATTAGGTATAAGGTCATTGGACGGAAGAGCGGAGATGTCCATCGTGATCGGGACTAGGCGGGAAGAGGAGACTTGGGTGCTGTCCAATGGTCATGGACACTGGGGTTCGAGATGGAGTACAAGGTTACATCCCGGAGATCAACCCAATGCTTGGCCAGTCCGAAACGTATGGAAGAGGGGATCGTAGTAGCTTCAGGCGCTCGGCTCTAGTCTCCAGGCAGTGGCGTTCAAGCTCTGGTCCTCACATATCTTCGCCCAAGATACTATCGATCACGCGAATCCCTTTCGCGCCTACTCCACTAAATATATATACCTGAGCTGATTCCAGATCCGAGTACGACCGAGGTGTCAACACCTTCTCTCCCGAGGTAAGCCCCCACACTTCTACTTCGTCCGAGCTAACAGCCAGGGCCGTCTTTTCCAAGGTTAGCCAACTGTGCCCGAATCAAACTGACAGATAGTCGAGTACGCAATGGAAGCCATCAAAGTAAGCCTCATCCAACTCGCTCGCTAACGCTAGCTCGGATCCACAACAGTCGGAATCACTACTCCCGAAGGAGCCATCCTTGCCGTCGAGAAACGAGTCCCATCCCCTCTGATCGAAACGTCATCTATCGAGAAAATCATGGAGATCGACTCTCATATCGGCTGTGCCATGTCTGGATTGACGGCCGATGCGAGGACAATGGTGGATCATGCGCGAGTGACTGGACAGATGCACAATTTCACCTATGACGAAAAGATTGGAGTCGAGAGCTGTACGCAAGCAGTCTGTGATTTGGCCCTGAGGTTCGGAGAGTCTGTAGAGGATGACGATGCTTTGATGGTGAGTCAAGCTCAAGGGTGCGCTAACCTGTAGTCGAGACCATTCGGAGTAGCATTGTTGATTGCTGGAATCGATGAAAAGGGTCCTCAATTGTGGGTACAGTCGCTCCTAAATCCGCTGACATCAGATACCACACCGATCCATCTGGTACATACACCCGATACGATGCCAAGGCCATTGGATCCGGATCCGATGCGGCTCAGCAAGAACTCCAAGATTCATTCCACAAGGTGAGTCCTAGCTAGACTGGGGACGCGACTGACGACAGCAAATGACTCTTCTCGAGGCACACAAGCTCGCGCTCAAGGTTCTCAAGCAGGTCATGGAGGAGAAGCTCGACGAGAACAATGTCCAGCTTGCCCAGGTGAGAGAAACCATGTTGAAAGAGCTAACGACAGGTCACATCCGCCGGTGGATTCGAGATTTTATCAGAAGCAAAGTTGAAGGAAGTCATCGAGGCTATCGCCGCGTAGAATACGAAATAGATATGTATACATTCATGACCTCTGGTGTCTTGGTTGGTGTCATACGAATACACAACTTGTTGATCTACTTTACGGAGCACCGCTATGACTGAACACTTTCGCTAGACTTTAAACACCTTTAAACATGCCCACTCCCAGTTCTTTGCCCTGTCCCATAACTCTATCCCCTCTCCCGGCCCCTCTCGCAACTCTACCATCACCCCCAGTTTAATCTCCTTACCATCGGGATCCAGCACATCCACCTCCCATTCGATATACGTATCTATCCATGCAGTCGTTCCCCCCTTTTTCACAGGCTCCCCGAAACACTCCACCAGATCTTTTGCCGTTGTTTCTTTGCGTATTGTTAGCGTAGCGGGTCGAGTCATGGAGGTAGGTATCTCGATTTGAGTTGTGGGAGGTGGTAAATTCGGATCACGCGCTGGCGGAGGCGGAAGAGGCAGAGAAGTGGATGGAAAGTTGAGGATCAGCTCTGGAGGTTGACTCCATGGTGATGGTTTCCTCCTCCTGCCGGATGGAGAAGGGTTGTAGAAATCTATACGGTCCAGGTTGTCGGTATAGAATAGTGAAATGCCTTGGCGGTAGTAATTATGGAATGTTCCATCGGGGTATGTAGCTATCGATGGCTCATCCGCTCCAAGCGTATCAAGGAGGGAAGAGCATTCTGCCGAGTCCTGTGGTGTACCCAGTGCAGGTATGAAGGTAGATATATCAAGCATGAAGTATAGACTATAGACGGCCGTAAGGAAATGCCAAGAATAGTCGCAGATGACCCGATGTTCCTTTATTCAAGGTATATTCATTTCATACATTCATCATCAGTATACCATGACGGGAGAGGGTAAGCGGCCTCTTCATCTACAGCCTCCTACTGGAATCAATATCCTTCCTCCATCACCTATCGACCCGACTTCCTCGCCATTCCGTGGACCGAAAGACGGATCTCCCTTGGCAGCCGACGCCTTGTCTGCCTCTCCCAACAATGACCCGGCTCTCTTGCTCCCTACAGAAACAAACGAGGGAGCACCCCTTCGCCGTGTACCCAGTCCTAGTAGCCCCGACTATCGGCCCAAGAGGTCACATCATAGACGTACCAGCTCGTCGCACCAGGTAAGAGAGACCATAGACGGGAGTCAGACTACGACCGAGGATGGGCGGTTGGTCAATCAGTACAAGATCGGACGGAGTCTAGGTCAGGGGGCATATGCAAAAGTGGAGCTAGGCGTGGACGTGACGACCGGCAAGGAATACGTGAGTCTCTCTAATCCTTGATAAGATCAAGCTGAAAGGCTAGGCAATCAAGGAATTCTCGAAATCTAGATTATCATATCATGCCCTGCAGGAAAGGCAGAGGCATAGTGCTAGGAGTAGATTACGGAAAGCGGCTCGTAGAAAAGCAATGGAGGGTACGATGGAGGATCCGGAAAAGACTGCTACGCCTATATCGGGTGGTCCATGGGCAGTCAAGGATGTAGAGGATGACCCGCTTGGTCTGATTAGGAGGGAGATTGCCGTCATGAAGAAGCTTGAGTAAGTTCCTCTGTAGTTGACAGCGCTGATGATAGTCATCCAAACGTGAGCGCTAATGTCGACATGGCTAACCGCAGTTGATTCACCTGTACGAAGCTATATCTGTACCCGATGCCGACGCTTTATTCCTGGTACTAGAGTACCTACCTGGTGGGACACTGATGGAGGTGCACGTCGGGAAAAGTACATCGCAAGCAACGTCTCCATTCTCACATGAACAATCAAGAGAGTATTTCCGGCAATTATGTTTAGGACTGGAATATCTACATCATAACGAGGTCGTTCATCGTGATGTGAGTCTAAATAACAACGTCAAGCTGATTATAGATCAAACCAGATAATATCCTCCTATCGGCAGACCGAGAGATTGTCAAGTTGTGTGATTTCGGAGTATCGGAGATGTTTGAAGGAGACGATAGGATACGGCATACAGGCGGCAGTCCTGCTTTCCTCTCTCCAGAGTCGTTTCAAAGTAAGTCTACGCATTGGCAGGGACTGATGAACAGCGAACACAGAAGAAGTACATGGGAAAGCGGTCGATATCTGGGCTCTAGGTATGTGCAAACGGTAGCCATGCTTACGAAAGGGGTGACGCTGTATTGTATGCTTACTGGGCAACTACCTTTCAACGTCGAGAATCCGATAGATCTCTTTGAAGCAGTGAAGACGCAAGAGTAAGCGGATAGTCCGAGTCGAGAGCTAATGTCAGACCGTTGATACCCACCGACTGGAGCCGTGATCAGGCGGATCTAGTCAAGCGGATGCTGATCAAGAACCCAACAAACAGAATCAGGATGAAGGACATCAGGGTAGGTCCAAATGTCAAGACTGTTGCTGACTGTAGTCTCACGAATGGGTCACTGAATCAGGTGCCGAGGCAATGATTAGCAAAGACGATAATCTGTACTATGTCGGACAGCAGGTCGAGGAGCCAACGCCGGAAGAGTTGGGCTTGGCTATCCGTCCAAGAAAGGGCATCTTGTACGTCTACTCGATAGGGCGGAGCTGACCTCAGTACCCTTATACGAGCTGTCCAAAAGTGAGCCGCCTGCCCCGGGTAGAAGTAGCTGACAGGTAGAATGCGACGCCTTGGCCATTTGCGCCGTTCCCTCTCTGGCCAGACGTCTGGCTCATCCCTTCCCGGCTCTATGGACTCCTACATTTCCAACACTTCCGACGACACGTCCGCTACCGACATCGACGAAATTAAGCTCAAGGGCATCAGTACATCGTCTCCTGATGTTAGCGATAACGATATTCCCGTCGATCTACAAGATACCCCCGGCGTTCGAGCTACATTACGCGAATCCCTACGTCGCTTGAGAGTCGAGACGGACCTGCACCATCATTCACGACATACACACCACCAAGACTCTACACATCGTCATGTCCATCATATCCACCATTTGAAACACCATATCCGGAGAAGTGGGGATTTGATTCGAGGAATGGATAGTCGTGGAATTGAACGGACGCTGAAAGCAAAAGGGATGATTACGGATTCGCCCGTTTCAGAGGATCCTGTCGTGATGAGCGGGGATCTAACGGATACAGGAAGCTCGGAAGCTACAATAAAAATGGCGGATCTCGCTGTCAAGGAGGATGCCAATGTGGATTCGATTGAACCGACGGATTCGCCAACGCCAATGGACTCGCCTGAACCTGTGGATTCGCCGGAATTGATGGATTCCCCAGGAATAGTCGACTCGCCATTGGACGAGGAGCCAACCTTAGTCGACTCGCCCTCTGCCTCGCCAACCATCATGGATTCGCCTACGGGGCTGTAAAATCAATGTATCATCTCGTCTTGTACCCCGCCAATGTAGATAGGTCGTTATGCATGATGTACAATGTTTATGCCTGCGAAGGGGTTTGTAGTGCTTGGAACTCTTGTTGTAGCGTCACCACCTGTTGTCAGCGAGTACTCATGCTAGAAAAGGGAAGGGAATTCACCTCATTACGCTTTTTGCCGACCTTGTCTTCGCTCTCTTTCAATTGCCCCTCGACTCGTTTTCTACCATCAGCCCTATCGAACAAGGTGAGGAATAGACGTACATTTCAGACCTGATGAACTCCAGTCTCTTTTCCACATTTGATTTCGCTTCTGTTGAATCTTGGGGAACTAGGGCTGGACCTATTAATTTGTAGATTGTATTATGGTCCTTGAGCAGTGTGAATTCCTGATTGTCAGCGGGCGCAGCTATAGTTCGTTTCTAAGTCCCTCGATAGTAAAAGGAGCTCAAACTAACCTTCAAGACTAGCTCATTCTCCTGTAATTGCGAATCCAGACGTTGTCTAGCTTCGATTACTCCCGACATTTCTAGCCGTAAGCTACTACTCCGGCCCGCTCTCCCACCGCTGCCTGAATCAACGTACCAGCCTCTAATTTCTGGAAATCCTGAGTCGTAGCCTGTAGCTTGGCCTGTACAGCAGTCATCTTGGTCGCCATTGTAGATGTATATGTATAGTGCACAAGCACAGA
>Ga0265780_10006396_pt1 | contig 14634 bp, 9 predicted proteins | sample P1T30metagenome_FD_192432 | JGI IMG/M metagenome (GOLD analysis project Ga0265780, IMG submission 192432) | Plant litter microbial communities from East Loma Ridge, Irvine, California - P1 T30 | ecosystem: Environmental > Terrestrial > Plant litter > Unclassified | place: USA: California... | reverse complement strand
TGCTGCACTAACGAATTGCTGGGCTGGTGCTCCGGCCGGAATCGAAAAGTAGGCTGCAACCCGCATGACTGCTAGAGTTTGCTTTTTTCTCTTGCAGAGATACCGTTAAAAATACCGTCAAATCTTCCCGTAGATACTGCTCTCACCCAATCTCACCGAGCATCAGTCGGCGCAACGGCTAAAGTTTACCATGTTGGTTCACTCCACTGACGTCCCTTCTCACGATCAGCCGGTCAGTCGGCGGCGCACTTGACATCGTTTGGAGCAGGGAAGTCCGCGAGTTTCAAATCGATACATGATGGCTCTTCAGGACGCTGGAAATGCAGCAATCGTCCTCGACAGCGTCCCCAGCGCGGTTAGCTAGGTTCTGATTACTGCTGCTGACTTGGAAGCTCGCTTGACGGCACTGGAGCGTTTAATCGTGCTCTCGAAATCCGCAGAGCGTAGCAGGGCGGCATGGTTAGTTGAATTTGCAGTTGCCCAAGTCGGGGGGGGGGGGACACGCGTGGTCAGGTTGACACTAGTGCGGCGGCGCACCTGTAGTCGCACGCCCCAATCTTTGCAAAATGGGTATGGCGTAAGAGCGGGCTGCTGCGTCCTGTTCGGGTCAACAGCCCCTCGTGTGGACAGTTGCTGAAATTCTTCGTTCGCTTACTGAACAACGGCGATTCATGAGAGTGCGCTGTCTGCCGCTACCGCTGTCAGCATCACAACAAAGACTGTGCGTTAATTCGTGGCCAGTTCATTCGCTTTTGTGTGAAGCGCATGGCGCTGAACCTCAGGCATGTCTGCGTACGCCAAGATGATCTCCGCCAATCGGTCATCGCTGCAATAGAAATACGCGGCTGGCACGCCAAGCACTTTCGCAAGCGACTCTGCAAAACTCAGTGGAGGCTCATGTACGCCGCTCTCGTAGCGACTGATTCGGGCACTGCTAGACGATTCTTCAAGTCCGGCTAAAACGCCAAGTCGATCTTGAGGTAAGCCTGCCCGCTCCCGTGCTTGACGAAGACGTCGTCCAACGGTCGAACTGGTAGGGGCGGCACGGCGAGGATGCATCCTCCGATAATCGTAGATTGCCTTGGAATATTCTCTACGAAAAACGTAGAATGACAGCCATCTTCAAGACGAAAGGGCTGGACATGCGCACTTATTTTGAAACTCTTCTCCACCGCAAACGCGGAGAATATGGCCCGCTATGGCTTTTCGAATTAGATCCTGAGACTTGGGTAATCGTTTGGGAGGAGTGCCTTGATGACGAAGATGCCTGTCGGATGATTCTTTCAGAGGATTCAGACTGGTTCAATCAGGAGTGGGGTAACGACGGGCGACGACCGAATCCGACATATAAGACCGCCCATCTCGCGCTGGAAGAAATCACTCGTTTGCTGGAGTCCATGAAGGAGTCGGGGGAAGACAGCGATGTGAAGCGCAGCCGTTTTGCAGCGTACGCAGCTTTGGCCCAGTATCATCTCCATACGATGACGGCCGAGGCTCATTCCTCTCGCCTCCATGACAGTGAAGCTGTCGCGCAGCCATTGGAACGTGTAAGCCTAGAGGAGAAAGTTCAACCTGTGACCGAACAAGAGCGAACGTCTTCCGCGCGTGCCGCGCATGATGGAGAGCCAAAGAAGCCGTGGGAAATCGCGTCAACTGAGCCAACTGGCTCGAACTTCAAACCTGAGCTGCCCTTGCACGCTAAGATGGAATGGGTCTGCGACAATGTGCCCAAAATGTCGAAGCTTCGCATCCTGCGAACGGGGGCGGAACTGCTGTGCAACCAGCTCATCGAGAAGCACTACAAGGCCTAGACTGTCCAGAGTAAGCTAACCAAACTGTAATCACTTCTAGCTGTTCAATTCCCATAGGAGCTGATCAAATTCGGTTGGTCCAATAGAGGACGATATGACGCCAGCGCAATGGTGGAAGCATCTTCGCCGTGTTCGCTATGGGTTTCGATGGCGACTTCTAAAAGTTAGGAAGAGTGACTACCACTGCTTGACTATCCAAATTCCGGTCGACGACAGCGTACTGACTGAAGTCCAAAGCCTGACTCTTCAACAGGTTTTACGGGGGCCAAAGACGGGCAAGCAGTAGGGCGAGTTAGACTTCGGTGTTTCGCACGGCTTTCCAATACGAATGTTTTCCATACGTGTGGTGATAATGTAGCATGCACTTAGGGCGACGACTTGGAGAAGACATGAATCTTGAAGAGCTTGAGGATGCTGTGCGAGGACTTCATAAGCTTGCACTTGCGCAGCAAGGAGCTATCGCAGCTCAACGGGTGGTAGTTGACTCGATTGTCAGTGCACTCGCTGGCTTTCCACATTTCCTTGAAATCGTGAATGAAACTCTGACTTCACTTGAGCCACATGCTAGAGACGGATTAGAAGTCGAATCATTGGATGCATTCGACGCCACAATTTCCCGCTTCAACCATGGGTTAGATGTCATGTTGCAGAGGAAGTAAATCCTCACAACTCTGCAAAAAAATTTTGACGAGTTGACCGATCAAAGCTTGAATACAGGGTGGGGCGACTTTCGCCCCCCCGGTGGGGAGGGGCAACCTTCAGCCGGCTTGCGGTCTGACTGAAAATCTTTCTCCATTCCAAAAATGCTGTGGAGCGAGGTGTGCGCGCATTGCTCGTATTTATGTAGTGCAAGTGTCAACGGCTAGACGGATAGATGTGGCGGCAGGCTCATAGGCCAATGTAACCTCCAGCAACGGGTGGCTTCGCTCGAACTACACCGAGTGCATAGTAGGCGAACTTTCACACTGTTCGGGATGTAAGTACGCGGGCTGAGCTTTGTCAACTTTGCCTTCGCCGCAGCGGCACTTGGAAAACGGTCGATTGTTGACAAGGAAAAATGCTGCTACGATTAGTCTCCTACTTTTTGGCGTAAATTCCCGTGAATAGAGATCCTGCTTTTGATGAACTGCGGAAAATCGTAACCGAAAAATCGCGTCCAATCGTTTTTTGGACTGGCGCCGGTGTTAGTCGTCCTGCCCTTCCAACTTGGGCTGGCTTGCTAAATGAGGTAATAAAGGTAGCCAAAGCAAAAGCAGCTACTCTTCGCGACAATAAAAATCTACTGTCTTCAATCGATTATGCTAAAGGGCAAAATGACTTGTGGAGGTCATTCGAGCGCCTTGCGTCATCCGAAGTCGGGATCGGGTCTGAGTCTTTTAGATCTGTCATCGTGGATACTCTAGGAGTAAGCAATAGTAGTGAAATCCCTCTCGTACAGCAGCTTCTGTGGAAATTTAAACCGAAAGGTATTGTCACACTAAATCTCGATTTGTTCACGCAGCGATCTTCGATCGAGCTTGGCCAACACGTGCCAGTGGCAATCCATCCTTCGCAATTTGGCGCAAATGTTTCGATTTTTAAAGAACAGCGTCATTTTATTGCATATCCGCATGGCGCACTCGATGATCCGGGATCTTGGACCTTCACAAGTTCTGCGTTGAAGCGAAGACTTGAAGATCCAGAATATCTGGCTTGGGTTACTACACTGTTAGCATCCTATACAGTTGTGTTCGTTGGAATCACTGCGGACGACATTGCTGTTGGCGGTTTAATGGATCAGTTGGTTGCCAATAATAGGACGAAGTTCCGTGGAAATTATTGGATTACTGAGCGCAACGACGTGGCGACAGACACATGGGCTGAGGAGCGCGGAATTCGTGTTATTCGGTATAGCGTTGATGGAAACGATCACTCTGATCTTCTTAAGATGTTGCAAGAAATGTTGGATTATCGCCCTATAGAGAATCCTGATCTAGAGATACCAATCTTGGCTTCCGCAGATCACATCACAGACGTTGATATTCCACCAGCGGAACAGATAGACTTGCGCGATAAGGAACTTGTTCGTGGATTACTCAATACTGAAGCCAATCGTATTTTTAAAGAGTACCAAAGTTCACCAAGTGAAGTGCGCGATAAACGTTTCAAACAGTTCTTGGAAGAATACGATGATGCAATCCACAACGCTTACCATACCTCAACGGCACCAGGAAAAAACAAGTTTCTTGGCTATCATCTTATAGCTCGCGCAGATGGGGGCGCGTTTGGGAATGTTTTTCAGGCTACAAATGATGAAGGAAAGATTGTTGCAATTAAGGTTTTGCATGCGGATAAGCTTGGTAACGCTGATTTCTATAAGAACTTCCGGCGTGGAGTAAACAGCCTGCGCATTTTGGCCGATCGGCGTGTGGACGGAATTGTAAATTTCATTGAGGCAGTCGAGATTCCTCCTTCTCTCATAATGGAATGGATTGACGGGGCGACACTCGCTCAAGCAGCACATCAGCCTGCTTTGGATGATTGGAGTGTGCGGGTCGCAATTTTACATAAACTTGCGACGATTCTGGCTCACTCACATGCATTGCCTGAGAGAGTTTTGCACCGTGATTTACGGCCAGCCAATATTATGTTGCGAGATTTTTACACTGAACCTGAAAAGCTCGATGTTGTAGTTCTTGATTTCGATCTATCGTGGCACAAGGGCGCTGAGGATCACTCAGTTATGTACAGTCCGGCTATGGGCTATTTAGCACCAGAGCAGCGTAGGCACATTGGGCGAACTACTGCTAGATCGGCTCTGGTTGACTCATACGGATTTGGGATGGTCGCTTATTTCCTAGTAGCGCGTCACGATCCTATTCCTGACCAGCATTTGATAGCAAATTGGGGCGAAAGTCTCGTCAAGATTGCCAGAGCCAACGCATGTCAGCGTCTTCGATGTGCCCCTGCACGAGTGATGCGTTTGATATATCGCTGTACGTTAGAACAGCAGAGCATGCGGACCCAAATCTCACAAGTTGCGGGAGAACTTCAGAATATTTTGGATTATTTCGATAATCCAGAAACGGCGACATCCGTATCGCTACTAACTGAGGAACTAGCGGCACGTGCTGAGCATATGGCTGGGTATGCATGGCAGGAAGAAACAAGTTCAGCTACAGTTTCTCATAGTGCAGAAAGAGCCACTTCTCTAACGGCTGATATAGCCAACCACATTATTCATTTGAAAGTGGATTGGCAAAACGCTGGTACTCAAGATTGGGGGCAAGTCAATAGATTGCTAGATCGTGGCGTGCCAAAATTGGTAGACCAGCTTAAAGCAAATGGGTGGAACGTATCAGTTAACAAACAATCAAGGTCGTTTTACGTTCATGGAACAATTGATGCTTGGAGTATTTCAGGTGATATAGCGAAATATGCAAAGGATCTGGATCGAGCACTAAATCATGTCTCGGCTATGGCTGGAATGTGAAAATTAAAATCGCCATTATAAAAAAGGGGCACGTCGGCTCATTCGGGATTCAACTGATGAAAACTCGACGCATTGCTGTCAAGGTATTTGATCAGTCTATCTTCGATCCGAGATTCACATATGCTTTACACGGTTATAACGTCCTGGATAAAGCCAGTCTGGTCCATTTTCGTCCAAGGAAGCCACTATGTGTGCCGGAGTAGATAAGACACGGCTCCTATATCTGATTTTACTACTGCCTATTTTCAAATGGTGGAGCACAGGGCTATATTCTCCTTGCATCTAGCCGAGCGCAGATTCCTAATCTAGGAAACCGAGAACCCAGCATTTATGCAGGTTCCAGGGCAATGTGTGTAGAAAATTGTGTGAAACCGCTCGAAAGTGACTGCTTTCCGTACAAAGAAAAGGGCATGATGCGGCCCTATCCGGTGGGGTAAAAAGTACAGATGTGGTGGCGATGTTGTAGGGCTGGCCCTGTTCACTGCGGGCCGTGGCTCTAAAATGTGTGAGTGACATGGCCGCGTCATACGCGCGCGACACATGAATTGAGGGGTCGCAACCTGTCACCGTGGCCGAAATCCGCGTACGGCCTTAGAAACACTGTTCACGTGCCTCGCCTGCGTTCTCTCCAGATTCTTAAGAACGTACGAATAACGTGTGCCATAGGGAGGGAAGGTCAAACGGGAGAAAAAATACATATGAATTCTCTCATTCTCCCAACCCCACTGTTCGACTAAATATCGCACTATCTTTCGGTACGGCCGTATTTGCCGACGGTCTCTGGACCGGACTTTTATAACGACAGCGTCCTGAGGCGCTGGCTACAGCTATTCTTGCTATTTTGCGAAAGAGATTTGAGCTTTGAAGCTACTCGATTCTGTAGCCCAATAGCAGAAATCGCCGTAGCAGCCTCTCACTTCGGGTTTTTAGTGCAGATCGTCGCTCATCAAATTCGGGTTGATGTGCACCATGCGCGGCGTTCCCTCCGATACCTTGACCCGCTTCAAGCCGCTCAACGTCAAGAGCAGCGGGTCCAGGCGGTCCTTGGTGCGCAAATCCTTGCGAACCCCGCGCTGCATGTCGCCGAACGGGATTGCCGTCACGGCTTTTTCCTTGCACTTCTTGATCAGCCAGCGGTCAATGACTTGGGCGTCGCTTTCGGCTTGCGTAGCAGGGGCATTCAGCAAGCGGCGCGACTCATTCAGGTGCCAGCGCGCGATGCGGCAAGCGTCGGTAACACTTGCGCTGCTGATCGCACCTTCACCGTCTTGCATCACATGGAAGAGCGCAGCCAATCGCGCGGCATTATCCGCGATCTTGCTCGCCACATCGCGCACATCGTGCAGCTCGCCGTCCTCTCCCAGTTGATCCTCAATTTCATCGTGGAAGGCGATCCAGACCTGTTTGCCAGCATCCGACATGCACAACACGCTCGGGTTCACGCGGCCATGTTCAACCTGCTGAGGCAAATTGAGAATGTGCGTAATCCGGGCACGATACTGCTCCAGCATCGGCCAGTGTTCTGGGGCTTCATTGAAGCGACGAGTACCTTGGGTCGACTCTGGCCAGGCGATCAGGAACCGAGCCAGGAAGCCAGTGCCGCGTGCCAGTTGGCCGCTGGCGTCAAAGAATGCTTTCAGCGTCGGGGCTTGCACTTGGATGGCAACAGTCATTCGGCCATCAGCATTGTACGAGGCATCCGCCGCGCGGCGGTCGGTACGGACTGGCTTACCGTCCCACAGCTCATTGATAGTCGCGAGATTGCGCATCTGACTCTCTTTGCTCATGCCGTGGCCGCCGAACACAATGCCACCCTCGGACGACATCAAGGCCACGGAAGGCCACTCTTTGGCAATCCCGTAGAGCAGGGCTTCTGGGGTTGCGTCACGATAGATCAAGCGGGGAATGACGGGAGCCGTTGGCTTTTGGATTTCATGATCCCGGAGGCGTTGGCACACGTCCTTTGCATCGCCCGGTTTTTTATCGAAACCTTCTGCCTTTTTCGTCGCTGCCTGCTCTAATCCCTTTTTCGTCGCCGTCCAGAAGGCGAGGTCGGCGGCATACTTTTTCAATTCCTTTTCTGCCGCCAATGCACACTGCTTTTCGTAATCCTGAAGCGGCTTGGAGAAATGGCCGTCGAGCGTGCTCTTGCGCTCACCTGAGTCGGCCACGGTCAGCGTGTACAGGCTGATTGGCCCGACCAGCCCGCGTGCGCGTTCAACATCGTTGCGTGCTTGGCAGGCGGCTGCCACGGTAGCCATCGCCGAGCAGGCCACCATTGCCATCGGGGCTTGGACAAATCGCTGCACTTCGATCACTGCATTCGCGATAATCGGCGGCAGCGCTTCGATTGGGTACGGGGTGGCTTTAGTTTCTTGGGTGACTGGCTCTGGTTCCGGCCATTCCACAGAATCTTTCGCGAGCGCCATGACACCGGAGATGTCGACCTTCTTCAGTACCTCCTTTTCCGCCTTACGGCCCATGTCAATGAGCGTGCCCAAGGTAGTCTTGCCGTCCTGTTTGAGCTGCTGCCATTTTTTGCGCATGCCTTCAGCCGTATACTTCGAGCTGCGACGGCTCCATGCATCAGCGATCGAATAGGCTTGCTCGCCAGCGCCCGTGCTCTTCAGCGCCATCAGCACCTTCACCCAGTCGTGATAATCGTCTGCACCGATGTACATCAGGGCACACTGGATGTCGAGCAGCGTGGCGGCCGACAAGGGCACATCGATGGCGGGCACTGACACGTGCTCATGGCGATTCGCCTTGGAGAAATTCACAGCGACCCATTCAGGCAGGTCTGCGATTTCGTGGCCGTCGAAGAAGTCGCTAGATGCTTCCCATTCATAGCGTTTGCCGGATGCGTGGAGCGAGCCGGGGCCGACGACGTAACCATTCACCTTAAGATCGATATTTTTCCCCATGGTGGTGGCGAAGTTGAGCGAGCACTCGGCCCAGTAATAGCGATGGCTACCGCCAGCGCCGGTCAGCACTTCCGCAGTTTCAGGCAGTCGGCCATGGATCGCCTCCAGTGCCTCCAAGGCTTCTGCACCGCACGGTTTGTAGCTGTCTACATCGACAACGATGGGCATCTTGTGAGTGTCAGCCATCGCGCGGCCCAGACGAACGCCGTAGTTCAAGTCCGGATACTTCATAAACCACATGTTGATGGTGGCAGGGTCGATGGTTGCCGTATTCATCGATCCGAGGAAATGCGGGTGCTTGCCGGGCTTGCACAACGGGTGCACATCCACGCCGCCGCAAGTGCACTTGCCAGCAACGATGCCGTGCAGTGGGAAGACAGGGAAACCTTTCGAGGCCATCTGCAACGCGCCGTGATGTGCTGGCGAGAGCACCACTGCGGTGGACTGGTTAACGACGCCGATCATGCTGCTTCCTCTGCGCGTTGCGCGATGAAGGCTTCGATGTCGTCGGCATACCAGCCGGTGACGCTGGCGCCGAGTTTGAAGGGTTTCGGGAATTTATCGTCGCGAACCCAGCGCCAGATGGTTGCCGGGCTAACCGGCAGGATGCCGGTCTTCGTTGGGGTGGTCGCGATGTCTGCGATGCGGATGATGCGTGATGACATGAAATACTCCGTGGTGATAGAACACCTGGAGTATTTCCGTTCTAACGTTCAAAAACACTGGCGAACCGTGTCACGATTTGCCAGGGCTGATGAATCTGCTCACCGTTCGATCGTCGACACCAAAATCGTCCGCCACCGCAGCTACAGCCTCCTCGAAGCTAGAGCCGCCCTTTCGTAGGCCATTCACCTCGCTGCGAATGACCATTCGGTTGATGTCCCAATCTGCGCGAAAGTGGTCGCCGTGCTTGCCGAATTTTTCTAACGCACGTAGTGCATGCTCCAGTACATCATCAGCATGCATATAGCTACGCATCTCGGCTGGCGCATTAGGGTTCACACACACACGCCTTTCTGGACTGCTCAGCGCCGCACGGCAAGTCTTAGCAAAATCCGCGACCTCTTGGCGAATTTCCGGCGCTGGCAAACGACCGATTTTCCTCTTCGGTAGCATTTTGGTTTTTGTCATTAATTTACTTATCACCAAGTTGTACGGCGTTAGCGCCGATACGAAGTTCGTCCAAATAGTCTGCCCAGCGCTGCATCATCATGCGGCGAGCGGGCAAGTGCGCAGTTCGGTTGTAAGCACGACCATTGGCATCTTTTACGGTATGAGCCAATTGATGCTCAATGTACTCCACGCGCTCCTCCAGCACCTCGTCCAAGATGGTCCGCGCCATGGCGCGGAAGCCATGCCCGGTCATGACGTCTTTGCCGAAACCTAATCCACGCAACGCCGCATTAATCGTGTTCTCGCTCATGCAACGATCTGTTGTGCGGATACTTGGGAACACGTACTTGCCGTGGCCCGTCATCAGGTGCATCGATCGCAGGATGTCGACGGCCTGTTTGGCCAACGGCACAATGTGATCGTTTTTCATCTTCATCTTGTTTCCTGGGATACGCCACTCCGCGCCGTCTAGATCGATCTCGCACCACTCTGCGCTACGCAGCTCGCCTGGACGGACGAACACCAGAGGTGCGAGCTTCAGCGCGGCAGCAGCGTAGGGATGGCCGCTATAACCGTGGATCGCCACGAGCAGCTTCGCAACCTGATTAGGTTCTGTAATTGCGGCAAAGTGATTCGTCTGCACGGAGACGAGCGCGCCTTTGAGGTCTGCGGTCACATCGCGCTCCGCCAAACCACTGGCTACTGCGAAGCGAAAGACTTGCCCGCAAAGGGATTTGACGCGGTGAGCGGATTCGTTGGCGCCCCGCGCCTCGATCCGCTGGAGAGCAACCAACACATTACGTGGCTTAATGGTCGAAATGGGCATTGACCCAATGACCGGGTAAAGGTCTTTGGCCAACCAATTCTTTACCTTCTCCTGCGTTGTCGCTGCCCGCTGGGACTTGGTTTTCTCAAGCCAGCGACACGCCACAGCCTCGAACGTATTTGCACCAGCAATCAATTTGGCATGTTCAGAGTCGCGCTTGGCCGCACCTGGATCGACGCCGTCCGCAAGCAGCTCTCGCGCTTCCCGGTGACGTGCACGGGCTTTTACGAGGCTCACATCAGGGTAGACCCCTAAAGCCAGAGTCTTGCGCTTTCCGAGAAAGCTATAGTCGTAACGCCAGTATTTCCCAGCCAGTTTGACGTGCAGGTACATGCCATGCCCATCGGCGTACTTGTCTCCAGCCGGTTTTCCACTGCTCTTAACCTGTCGTACAAGAGTATCTGTCAATGCCATCTTCTATCCCATCGTAACGGTATCTGTTTATCGGTATCCAGAGATACCGTGAAAAATCACGGTATCTTGTCGAGATGCGCCTAGACGAGATGAGATGAGATGAGACAGCAAAAAACCCGTTCTCCATAGGGAGGTTACGGGTTTTGAGCTGGGATAAGACAGTATGATTCATGGGTTTGGTGCCTCCGGCCGGAATCGAACCGGCACGCCTTACGGCGCTTGATTTTGAGTCAAGTGCGTCTACCAATTCCGCCACAGAGGCCCAATAGCAGGCGCGCATCTTAGCACATGGCGCGCACAACTGACCAGTGTGCGCAAGAAATTGGCACAACGCGGCAGGCGATCACCCCTGCGCACGCCGCCAATCCAGGCCCGACGATCGCTCAGCGAGCGATCCGGTGCTGCAGCAATCGCAAGCTGCCCACCGGTCCGACGATCTCCAGCACATGCTCGCGCACTGCGACATTGATCGCGCCTTCTTGCCCGCGCAGCCAGGGCCGCGGACGGAAGTAGCGGATGCTGGTGCTGTCGGTCGCCGTGCGCCGGTAGCCCAGCGCGCCGAGCGCCTCGTCGAGCGTGTTGATCATGTAGTGGGCGTCGAAGCGGGTGCGCATCTCGAAGCGGCCGGGACCGAGCATCCAGACCGGCAGCAGGCCGCCCACGATGGCCGGCAGCACCATGTAGGGCAGCGGCGTGTCGGGGTCGAGCAGGTGCAGCGCCAGCACCAGCAGCGGCAGGCCGCCCAGCATGGTCAGCGCCCAGGGCAGGGACTGGCGCCAGGTGTCGATGCGGCGCAGGAATCCGGGCCGCTCCCGGACGCGTACGATCTCTGAAAACGTCACACTCTTCATGGTGATCTCTCCCTCACTCGTCTCGTGCAACGGTCTTTGTTTTGCTACTAATTTAGCTAGCGCAACAACCATTCAGCCCGGGCATTAATTCTTATCGACTCGATTGTGACGAGCGGTCCGGGCTAGTGTTTGACTCCACGCAAACACGCATCCTTTGCAAATAGGTTCTCATATTGGCAACACATGCCGCGCACAGGTGAATATCGTTGCTCGCAGGCCTCATAAGCGAACAAGCCGCACAGTGTGCGGCTTGCTGGAAGTAAAACTTACTGAGCGCGGCGGAACAGCCTGAAGCGCTCGTCGCGGTCGGAGGCGCGCCGGCCTTCCCACAGCGGGACCGTGTTGCGCACGCCCCATTTACGCAGCAGCGCGCGGTCGTTGCGGTTGCGCAGGCTGTCCTGCAGCAGCACGTAGTCGCACTTGCCGCCGGCCAGGGTGACGAAGGGCAGGCGGCCGTAATAGGCCAGCGAGGCGCGCTGGGCCGGGCCGACATTGGTCTCGATGCAGTCCGTATCGGCCGGCAGGCGCGCTGCGATCTGCTGGGCCACGCCGGCGTAGCTCTTGCCGTAGTTCAGGTCCGGCAGGAACAGCGTCATCAGGAGCACCCACAGCAGGATCAGGCCGCCCGACGACAGCACCACCGCGCGCCACAGCACCGATGGCTGGCGCGAAAGGCGCCAGTGCACCAGCACCACCCAGCCCACGCTGGCGGCGGCCGCCACGGTGAAGGTGACGATGCCGATTTCGGGCGTGAAGCCGGGCACCAGCTTGAGCGCATTCTTGGCCAGCTGGGCCGGCCAGCCGGTCAGCTTGGCAATCCAGAACAGCCAGATGGTGGCGCCCAGCATGGTTAGCACCATTACCGAGAACCAGTCGATGGCGTTGATCGCGCCGCGCTTCATGGTCGGCAGGCCGAAGGCGGCCATCAGGGCCAGCGGCGGCAGCATTTTCAGGAAGTCGCTGTTCTCGGGCACCGGGTCGCACAGCAGTTGCAGCACCAGGGCCAGGAAGAAGAACACCGGCAGCACGATGTGCAGCATCTGCTGCTGGCGGCGCCAGGCCCAGACTGCCCAGATCGCGAACGGCCAGGCCGGCCAGAAGAACCAGATGCCGATGCGGAAGAAGGTCTTGACCGCGATCCAGCCGGGAAGGCCGAACTGCTCGCCGTTCCAGGCCAGCCAGTCGGCCACCGGCGGCAGGCCGAATGGCTGCACGACGAGCGCGGGCAGGATCCACACCAGGGTCAGGCCGAAGCCGACGCCGGTGGCCACCAGCAGCTGGCGTAGCGCCTGGCCGGCCGGCATGTCGAGGTAGCGGGTGCAGGCGAACAGGGCCACGACCAGCACCAGCGGCGGCAGGAAGCCCTGGGTCAGGGTGAGGCCGCCCAGGGCGACGCCGACCAGCACCGCGTTGCGGGTGCTCGTGTGTTCGACGTAGCGCACCGCGCGGTACAGGAAATAGGCCAGCAGCGCGCCCTGCAGGGTGGCGGCCAGGGTCAGGTGGCTTTGCAGCAGCAGGCCCAGGCTGCCGAGGTAGATCAGGACGGCGGTGTCGCCCAGCGTGCGGCCGTAGTCGTCGGGCTCGGGCTGGCCGCCGAAGGCCAGGCGCAGCGGCTGCGCTTCGGCACGTCGCCCAAGGTGGAAGGCGGTGTACCACAGCGACATCGTGCCCAGCACGAAGATGGCGATGGTCGAAACGCGTGAGGCCAGCACGTCGCCCAGGATCCAGCCGAACAGCTTGATGCAGATGGCGCCCAGCCAGAAGGCCAGCGGACCTTCCTCGACGCTGGCCAGGCCCGCGATGTTGGGGTACAGCCAGTCATCCAGGCCACCGTGCGCCATGGTCCACATGATGCCGAAGCTGCCCGCGTCTTCTTTCCACAAATCGCGGCCGATGATGCCGGGCAGGATGTACAGCATGCCCAGCGCAAGCAGGGCCCAGCGGGGCAGCGCCAGGGTGGCGGCGGCGGAAAGACGAACTGGTTTCATCGGCGAATCTGATGGATAGAATAACTGCGTAGTATAGCTGCGAAAAAAAAAGAAGCCGCTGAGGCGGCTTCTTTCGCGAAGCCCTTGGGGGCTTCGAAGATTCTACTGCGGCAATTAGCCGTTGGCGACCGAGGTCTTCGAGCCAACTGCGCCGAATTTCTGGCGGAATTTCTCGACGCGACCAGCGGTGTCGACGATCTTGTGCTTGCCGGTGAAGAACGGGTGCGACTCAGCCGACACCTCGATCTTGATCAGTGGGTAGTCTTTACCTTCGTGATTGATCGTTTCGCGGGTGTTGATGGTCGAACGGGTGATGAATTTGAAGTCGCACGACAGGTCGTGGAAAACAACTTCGCGGTAATCTGGATGGATATCGGTCTTCATGGTTCTGCTTTCTATTGAGTTGGTAGCCAAACTGCACTTCGTCGGTCGAACAGCTTCTTGACCCGATTGCCGATCACTTGCCAGGGGTTGGACTGAACCGGAGATTATAAAGCGGTTTGGGATCGGGGGCAATCGCAACGTCCACTACATTCCATTGTTGGCCTATAAACATCGTTCCATTGTTGGCTTATAAACGTCGTTCCCGCGGAGGCGGGAACCTAAGTTTGCATGTGCCGTGACTACTTTTGAATTGGCCTGCTGCGCAAAGGACTTGGATTCCCGCCTTCGCGGGAATGACGGTTTTGAAGACAACAATGTAGCGACGTGCGCCATGCGCAAACAAAAAAGGCAGCCCGAAGGCTGCCTTTGCGTGCGTCAAGCGGTGCGGGGCGATCAGCCGCCGCGGCGCATCATGTCGAAGAACTCGACATTGTTCTTGGTCGCGCGCATCTTGTCGAGGATGAACTCCATCGCCTCGATCTCGTCCATCGAGTACAGCAGCTTGCGCAGGATCCAGATCTTCTGCAGCTGGTCCGGCTTGATCAGCAGTTCTTCGCGGCGGGTACCCGATTTGTTCAGGTTGATCGCCGGATAGACGCGCTTCTCGGCCAGGCGGCGCTCCAGGTGCACCTCCATATTACCGGTGCCCTTGAATTCTTCGTAGATCACGTCGTCCATGCGCGAGCCGGTCTCGATCAGCGCGGTCGCGACGATGGTCAGCGAGCCGCCTTCTTCGACGTTACGGGCGGCGCCGAAGAAGCGCTTCGGACGCTGCAGCGCGTTGGCGTCGACACCACCGGTCAGCACCTTGCCCGAGGCCGGGATCACGGTGTTGTAGGCGCGCGCCAGGC
>Ga0265780_10006393_pt1 | contig 14638 bp, 19 predicted proteins | sample P1T30metagenome_FD_192432 | JGI IMG/M metagenome (GOLD analysis project Ga0265780, IMG submission 192432) | Plant litter microbial communities from East Loma Ridge, Irvine, California - P1 T30 | ecosystem: Environmental > Terrestrial > Plant litter > Unclassified | place: USA: California... | reverse complement strand
TGAAGAAGACTACGCACTTGGCACTACTGACCTTCCAAGGCTACCGCAAAATTACAACGAGATGGACGCATCTGATCAAGAATATGAAGACTACAAGTTGAAGGACGCTAAGTTGGCAAAAGTCTACGAACTAAGCAGCGGATCTGAAAACAATCAGGCATACAAAGCCTTACGCATACCATCGTTCTTACGTGAACTTTTTATTCGATGCGGAGAGGTCTCAGACGAAGGTGCAATCCCGCTACAGGCCTGTCTTATTGAGCTCTCTGAGGCGTGGAACGATCTGGGCTTTGTAGGACAGTGCCCAGTTACTTTCAGCGAGGATGATCTACAAAGGCACAAGCAGCAGTTCCAAGAGTATCGCGATTATCACAAGATCCACGAGCTTGCTAGGAAGATACTCGGTACTGATTTTGAGGGCTGGATTACACCTCAGGTTGATTTCGCGGCAAAACAACGGCAGAACAAGGAGTTACTCCAAGAGGTCATGCACAGAAGTACTGAGTACAACAAATCCCCAGAGGAGATTCGGAGAATTTGGCCGTACCTAGAACGTTCACAGACTGAGCAACCGTCGAATTAGATTACGTCTCGCATGATTGTCCACGAGTTGACTGGTCCCAATTAGTTTGCCATCTGTGAAAGAGCCTTCGATTTGCGCAAGGCGGTACTTTGCCAAAGGTGCCATCACTCAATAAAGCAGCGGGTCTGGTGGCACCATGTAGGTCAGGATACTTTCCCTGAATTATGTCACAATGTACGTCGCGGCACAACATATAATACCCAAGTAATTCCTCGCTTCGAAAAGACGATGAGGACTCTTACTAAGGCTGGTAACTCCGCTTTCAAGACGTGCGTACCTATCCGAAAAGTAACAGGTCTGTTCGGCTTCGCTATTCACGATATCATCAAAAGGAGGACATCTGCAACGGATAGTCACATGGCGATTCAGGTGAACATAGCTTGATTCGGAACTAGAGCTGCGTAGATATAATGTATTGTACTAATACTCTCAAACTGATCAGTCAAGACACCCAGATTACTGACTCTATATCCGTCGGGTAAATATGTTCCACATAACTACTAAAATTAAGATCAGCACAGTTTAAAGATGTAGAGACATTTCTACGCACCTTTACCCGATCTTCGAATTATACCCTGCTTGAAGCTCATTCAAGGCCCTTGCAGTCTCCTCCTTTTGCTTGTCCTTTGGGGTGTTCATGTCAATCTGGGCGCTGGCGATGTTTGCGTGGGTTCCGTTCTTGCTTATAAATTTCTTGATTGCGGTGTTCTTGGCTTGAGAATTCGCTTGCAAGTAAATGTTCTTTTTACCGTCTTTAACTTCGCCAGCCTCGATGGGAAGATGGTGCTGCGTATTTTCCGTTACCGTGTTGGCTGGAAGAATGCGTTGCCCTGCACTGTGGTTCTTGAATAATTTCGCAAAGTGGTCTGATTTAAGAACAAAGCCCTTAATGATTTCTAGACTTTAGACATTGGGAATGAGGCGATATGTTTCGTCGAGCAGGATGGAGCAGAAGAAAACAAGAAGAGACGATCTGAACGATAAGATTTGAACGGACAATCTATCGCGCATGAACACCTTTGAATTGTTATATGATATAACTAGTATTGCTGCGAGATACATTACGCATCGCTTTGCACATGTTTAATTAGCGCCGCACGATAGCCCTAAGTGCACTTTGGGCTGTTATAGGCTATGCCTATTATTGGGCGTCTAACATGGTTCCTGTGCGACAAATAGTCTTAGGCTGTAAGGTTTCAATATGATGCAAGGATACCTATGGCACGCCCCGCGCCTATGTAGCCGCCGGGCGATCTACCAGTGTACTTCAAAAAAAGCCGACTTTCGGCTTATGACATACATGTCGCTCGTTCACAGCACGCTGCTGAGAGTAGATAGCAGAAGCGTCTCGTACAGATCATTTGCAAAGCATTCATGGAATAGAATTCAACATTAATAGATAGATAGCCTGCTAAAGGTGATCAGAAAAGTGCACAGCTAAGCAAAACAGCGCAAACATTCAGAAGAACGCCTAGCGCTGAATGCTCTTAGGACAAATAGCTACTCTAGACGCCCTTTTATGGCACAGCTCATGTATCTTACAAGTCTACCTTACGTTTACGGCCAATTTCTCTGACTGGGTTGCATGGAACCCGACTGCCGTTCTCGCATTTGACAGTGTCGCAAATATCCACGTGCAGCACACCGTATCTGGCGGATATGAAGGGAAGCCTTGCTGTCTCCTGTTAGCTCGCCACAAATTTTGCTTACTTTACTGTTTCAGGTAACACGAACTCGTGCTATGGGCGACCAAAATACCTAACTCAGGTCACCAGTACAAGGTAGCTACGTCAGCGCAAGAACGTCACCAACACTACGGACTCGGTGACTATGTAGCACGTACGTCTCAGATGCTATTGGCTGCGACAGGGCCGCGTCGCATCGCATTGCCCCGAGATTAACATCCATCACAAGAACACCACAGCACCTGTTATCTTCAGTCATATTCGCCTGGCGGCATCAGGCCTGAGCTCTAATTAGCATAGCAGGCTACCGGGACAAACTTGGAACAATCGACAGCTTTTAAGGTTTACCGGTCACCGGTGAGCTTCTCTTGGTAAATGAGCTTGCTTGACCCCACCATTACACCCTAATGTTGGTTGCATTGAAAGATGCATCAATGCGATCTGTCTTGTGAATGTTTTGGATGAACGACAATTTTTCTAAACACGATATGACAACTTTTCCGAACAGCAACCTTCATTCGACTTGGAAGCCAAGCGACAACAACAACGATGGTTCTGCTCCAGATGGCCAAAAAGAGAGTCGTAGTCCAGAAGCATCAGTGGAGGTTCCGTCCACACTGAAAGGAGCTCTGAGCCTTACCAACACTGGAAGTGCACAATTCGTCCACGAGGCACTCAGTTTGGAAGACCAGCCCATCAGATTGGTGCGAGTCCACCCACTACGTTCGGATGGTATTATACATTGCTCGATGAAACATACCGACCCCGCGAAATGGATGGCATATCATCCCACCGGCTACCGCTGGCCAACTCCGGAAGAACCATATACATGCCTCTCATACGTATGGGGCACGGATAATCCATCGCACGAGATCCTCATCAACGAAAGGCCACTGGCGATACGCAGGAATCTGTTCGATTTCCTGAGTAATGTCGCTCGCAAGGCAAACCCTGCGGCGTCCTACAACGATGGCTCGAATTGCAAAGACCCTGTCATGTACACTGAGGACGAGGAATTTCTCAGATGGTGGTGGATAGATGCACTGTGCATCGACCAGAACAGCATCTCCGAAAAGAACTACCAAGTCCAGCGCATGGGGAATATTTATCGGTGAGTCTTAAGTGCATTAATTCAGCTCTCTTAGGTACGCTACGCACGCTACTAGAGGTAGAAAGCTTCTTATTAGTAGATATCTTGCAGTACTATCTAATAAATAATATATATAGCAATGCACGTTAACTAGATACTATTATCTAATTAGAACTTCTAATACCTTACTTTAAGAAAAGAAATTTAGTTTAGGTATAGATTGCTACTAGCTAGGGTTAGATCGATGCACTTGAGACTCACAATACTACGACTCTGAGTACGTTGCCTGGCTTGGCAATGACGCGGATATCGCGTCTCTGTTGCAGCGAGCCAAGAACGAGCACCACCCGATCACGCAGGAAATCATGCAATCGGGCATCGAGGTGCTTGAAGCCAGCCCTTACTGGACGCGAGCTTGGATCGTGCAAGAGACTCGCCATCCGAAAACATATCTCTCCTTGCTCAAGATGTGCTGGTCGAAGTCAGATATCTGCACAACCTAGCTTATGAAGCATCCACGATATCTAGCACGAGCCTACTGGAAGGATGGCTTGAAGGAATAGCTGTCTCAGAACCTCAAGCAACACTCAGAGCAGGCTTCGCGGCGCGTAATCACGTCCTAAGCTCGCAAACGCTGTCTTGAAAGCGAATGACGGCGTTGGAGTCTGCTTGTGCCAGGCATACATGGTCACGCATAGTCTGCAACTCGACCACGATCGGACCAATACTGAGCTCAGGATCTTGATGATCGAAATGCAGGGACGTCGTGGGATTAACGCACCACACAATGCTTATGTCGCCATGATCTTGCTAACTGGGACACGAAATTGGCTTTCTTCTTCTGCTTGTCTTGCACCCACGAAACCGACGATGGAACGCACCATACCCCGCTAGGTCATTTCATTTTCACCTCTGGAAGTAAGACACCTAATCGCTTGTACTGGCTACCACCGCAAGGTTCGCAAAACAAGGCGAACAGCGTCGAGCTCCAGGGGTACCAGGTACGACACATGGAGGGAGATGATTCACTCTGTTTACAGCTCTCTGTGAAAGCAGTGTGCGAACTGCTCGAACTCGTTGGTGCTCAAAGTTTTGAGTTCAGCGCGGAGAAGCTGGAGAGTATTGCTAGACGGGATTCTGAGAGGAAACTGGTAGCTAAGTGGATGATAGTGGATTGAGAGTATGAAAATTGAGCGTGTATCAATTGAGGTAAGCTGGATTGGATGTGAAGCATCGTACTTGATTCGAAGCTTTGTAGACCGGAGCATACGTTTCTCAGGCGTATAACGTACACCGTATCGGCACGAGCCTGGCGCTCCGCCTTTAACATCGACTGCTTCTCTCGAGTTAGTAGCATAGCTGTAAAACGTGTGTAAGAAGATGCCTATTGAAATTGCTACCGTAAAGCTGAGGTCGTGTTGCAAGAGCGTAGCAATAGAGAAGGACACCACATTATGTATTCGAAGGAGGACGCCGCATTGTACTGCGCACTGTCCTATAGAGCCGAGTGCTGATTCCGGTTCATGTTTTGCAATGGCCGCTATCGGGTGTGGGGGCTGAGTCTCGAAAGATGCAGGAAACAAGTCAACCAAATGTACCGAATACAGCCTATCGATGTGAAATATGCTGCTGTTAGCTGTGAATATGATACCAAAACGTTGTAGAGTGCTTGAGGAGTGAAGTCGGTTGTCAGAAATGTCTCAGGTCGCGAGACACGTCAATTACCACCAACATCTCCAAGATGGAACTCCGTGATGTCCGACTCCTCAATGAAGAAACAATGCCCACCATGTTATGCCGAGCCAGTGCGCATATTTCTTCCTTGCCGCCAACTACACAGCTTCCGAATCTCCACCATCTCACGTCGTACGCGACAAAGGGCTTTAGGCACAATGCTGGGAAGGTGCCGTGCTTAAACCCAGAATGGCGCCTGCATATGCTGTGCGACGTCGCGTGGATAGAAGCGCCCGCCATGCTCAGGTGGTGGCGAAGCAAGCCACAGCGCAAGAATGGCAAGCAGGAAGTACCTACCATGCTCGAAAGTCGCGAGTCGACTGCACAGTTGGCATTCCGCAACTTCAGTTACGTAGAGGTACCTGGAGCTCTACCATAAGTATGCCTTGTCGCGTTCTCCAGCAAAAGGCTTCGTCAAATCTTCTTACGCTCGACTCTACATTCGACTTCGACTACGGACATGGTCTCCATGGGGAACCGACCCTTCATCTCATCCCCCATGCCAGCCTCGTTCCCTATTCCAAAAGCCCAGCCTAGACACACCTTCCCATGCGGGCCTCCCCATCCGCAAACCATCGTGGCCGCTAATGCACTCGATCGATCCGATCTTTGCAGCGCCCCGCCCGTGTAAGATCCGCGAGACCCAAGTGGCTGGCTTGACCTCAGCGGCAGCACGTGATTGGATAGGAGGAACCATCCGATCCTACATTGATGTACGATCCGAACGATTTCGGTAGCCCGTGCACGTTACCCCTTGTTGATTTTGCTGGGTGGGCAAGTAATTCGAGCCCTGCTTTTCAGGCTCTGTGCTGCGTGGGTAAAAAGGAAAGAAGGGTTTCGAAGTCGGAATGAGAGGGACCTGCCGAGGCACCTTCCCGATTGGGAAATTCGGGCGATGGGGATAAGCAAGGCTGAGGTTTGACACGGGGTGTCTTTGGGCAGGTACGATATTGTGTCTACTCGTCGGATGTTTTGGCGCTGGTGTACTACTTCAGAAAACGAGTGTGCTGCAATCTAAGGCATCTGAGCACCTATCGCAGATGCCGACATATGCGGACAGGCTTTCGCGACAACACATGGGCTCGTCAAGATGACTGCTGCAGCAACCTGGTCACTCGCAAACGCACATAGCCCCACGAGGTCGCTTCCGGGCAAAATTGGCCGCGGAAGAGCAGGACTGATGGACTTCAGCACCTGCGGCTCAACATCCGAGCGATGGTCAGGACTATCGAAACCTTGGGCGAATATCACGGTTCAAAGTTCCTCTCAAATGAATAGCGCCGCGTGTGCGGAAGTGAATTAGATGTACGTGATGCCGCGGAAGGCTGGCGACAACGTGTGGGCTGATGCAGCTAACGGAAATTCAGGCCGTTGCGATAGTTTCCGGTGGCAGATGTGTTCGCGCCGCGTCATTCCTCCACAACTGTGATGCAAAGCGCGGTTTTGGGTGAAGGTCCAAGCGGAAAGGATATGTGCAAGGCTGAGCTGCATTCCAAATCCATCCTGACGAAACAGTGACGAGATGTGGAAATTGGCCTCAAATTTCAGGCGCTGTATAATGATGTACAAACAAGCGGACGCGGAATTGCTAAGGTTACCACCAGGTGGATGATTCCGGCTCATGCTCCAGACCATTCTGTGAGTGTGTAAGTGGTGTTGGGTAAGATGTTGTACCGATAGATCGGCATGTTCAGGCCTGTTGAAGGTCGTCGCCAGGTATCACAAGCCAGTGCTGTGAATCATCTCGGTACGTCAATCTGGTGTCAGAGATTGATAGTTTGTGGGCCCAGCGATCTGGCATCGAACGCGGGACACAGACAATGCGCTGCCGAGAAACCGTGCCGAAAAGCTAAGTGTTTCTCGTCAAGCGCAACAACAAACTCCCAGCGACAAAGAAGGTTTCCGGCATCTCGAGTTCCGTTTTTCTGAGTGCAGCAGTACAGGAACATCGTGCTGCTAGCAACGACAGACCGGTTTGACAGCTGTTCGGCCACGCCGTTGTCCATAATGCCGCGGTGACACAGGAACAACGCATGCAGCGTGGGTGTTCGGATGTGACTTCGGCGACATGGTCGTCGTTAAGGGTTCCGTGCCGATCTGCATGGCGATACCTATCGTATCCCTCCTCAGCGGCAGGCGGCTTGTTGCAGAGCTTGGAGCTTGGGATAGAGAATTACGATCAGATCGCGCTAGCCCGATATAGTTTAGAACCCAGATACGCGAAGTCGGGATGTCCCTGTCAGTGAAAGCATGCAGATTCTGCACAATGGCATGCCCTTGGGCGCGTGGCGATAACAACGAACTCGCCGCTGTGTCGCGAGATGTTGTGCTCGGATAACCGTTAGCAGGTTCGCATTCTGCCAGAAACCAGTGTTGTTCATTCTCCAGGTGCGAAAAGGGCCGCGCCATGACAGATTATTAATCGCTTCGCTCGAGTCTCGCAGCGTCTCCAAGTGATGGAGCTTGCAATTTCATGTGGAGGTGCTAATATTATTGACGATGAACTGCAAGTTCGTAAGGATTACTCCCAGCGGCCTGTACTCCGCATCGGTACGTACCTTCAGCGCCGAGTAGCGGATCAGCCTGTCTAGAGCTGCCTCATCAGTAAGCCGGCCCCGGGTGGCGGGTTATTTCCCTTGCTCCAGGTTCTTGACCCTGATGTGAACTCAACGCAGGTGCACTTCCTACGCGGACGTCCGATGTCGTTCACCACGCGGTTCGTTTATCGTCGATTCCTAGCGTGGCTCACTGTCCACACGCATGTCTTGGCCAAGATTTCATGGTACTCTCGGTCAGAAACGCCCAGGCGTCATACCGTCTTTAGCCTGGTGGAAAGCCAGCACTTTCGATCAGCGACCTCTCCACATTTACAGGAAGTATCGGCGACCCGCAACGAGTCCAAGCGCCCAAGCTCCCATGCAGCGGAGACGGCGCCGTAGCCTTTGAAGACTGAGCGCCAGTGGGCCGTTCACTGTTGCGATGCCGCGGACGGCGAGCAGGTGTCCTTTGTTATGGGCGTCGCTCGCAGTGGTGGGAGCAATTCATCTTGCCTGCAATTGTGTGGCATCTGTCCCAAAGCTGTCTGCTGCACAACTCTCGTTCCCACCCTTGTCATTAGAGCAGTTCAGCCCGATCTTCAGCTCTTTCGCAATATCCAGCCATCGCACACTTGGCTTTGCTGACCAGGGCGCCACGGATACCATTCGGGCCTACAGCCGCCGCCAATCGACCTTTGTGTGCATCGAAAGGGCTTCCAAGAGCCGTTCGATCGCTCTATCCCAGTCACAGCGCCCACGTCTGCAACGAGGCGCTGTCTCCCTTAGGCCTGCGACATCGACCTGTTTCGACGTCACTCGGTCGCTTATCTGGATCTGGCGAAGGCTTCTCGTGGTGAGCCCCTGCCACCCTGGCCGTCCTGCGCGTTTGCACTCGGAGTAGCTCCGCGTCGCTCTCGGCCCATCTGAAAGCCCTGCTCCGCCCTGCACCTCTTCCCGCCCATGTGGGCTCGCCACTCTTCCCCTCTTCTACTTGGAGCGCCCACTTTCCCTGGACCTGAACTCTCCATCCTTCATCGACTTTTCATTGTAATTGTCGTAGTCTACTGTCGTTGCTAGACGACTAGACCTGCTCAACAGCAACAAACACGTGTCGCACCCTTCCGTCCCACTGATTCGCCGCTGTCTTATCTTATCGCCACCCGAACCGAACCTGCCACATTGAATTCCGCCGACTCCCGGTACTACTTTCACCATGCCTGCCGAACGACGCACCTTCACTGCGACCCGCCCGGTCAAGACTGAACGCACCCACGAGGAGAACCAAGAGCGGTATGTCGTTGTTCCAATTGAGCATTGATGCCTGTTGCTGATTTCATTCAGTGCTTACATTGCCGCATCCCGTCGCAGTGACCGTAGCTTGGAGGCTCGCATTGAGTCTGCGCGCAGGGCTTCTGAGATTCACAAGAAGCGCACTGGCCGTGCTCTTCGTGTGACGGAGCAAGATGTCATTAATGAGGAGATGTACGAGGAAGAGGATGATGATTTGCCCACGCAGTACCAGCGACTAAACGCACACTTGCACACCACGTCGGTCATGTTTAACAAGAAGCTTCATGACTACATTGCGACTCAGCATGGTGTCAGGAACATGTTCATGTCGCAGTACCAGAACCCTTCTTTCCAGCAGTACGGCGGCCAGTTCCAGCCAAATGCCGGTCCTCCAGGAGCGAACAACTGGTTGAACCCGTCCATGATGCCGCCGCAGCAGTTTAACCCGGCTTCTCCTCAGCAGGGCGTAACTCAGCAGTCGCAGCCTGTCAGCAACTCTATTGCTACCCAACAGGGCTTCCGACAGTCTCCGTACCAGATCCCGCAGCGCCTCAACGCCCATGGGCGCGCTCTGTCAATCCAGCTGCCTAAATCGGTCAATGCTTCGGACCCTTCTTCGCAGTCGGCGCCAGGCGGCATCACCACCCCTCAGGACTCGTTCAGGAGGATGTCGCTGCCACAGCATGCTCTCGAGCAACAGGCTGTGGCGTCTGATGCACAGTCACGTCCTGCGCTGTCGCGCGGTACTACTGCCCAGTCTCCTCACGGCTCTGTTTCTCCCCAGACAGCTTCCCCGCGCACTGCTTCAGGTCAGGTGACACCCGAGTTGCACCAAGACACCGACACGCCCGCGTCTTACCCGTTCAACATGACAGGCTATCCATTCAGTTCGCAGGTTTTGGGTACAAACCCCCTTGCAATGTCGATGCCTCCTGAGTCGCAGCAGTTCATCGGGTCGGCGCTTGATCCCAATGATCCTCGCACCGCGCTTTTCATGGCTGGCAGCGACAATCTCCCGCAGTACGCTCCCACTTATACTTATAACGCGAATTTCTCGGGCAAGTCAGGCAGGCCCTCTCTTGACGACACTTTGGCGCCTGGTGCTGGCATCAAGACTGAAAATGTCGACGCGTCATCGTCTACCATTCCTTCTGAGGGTTTTTTCAACACTGAGTCACTGTTCACACCGGGAAATGAACAGTACAACGCTTTCTTCGACTTTCAAGGCTCAGACCTCGTTCATACGAGCGAGGAGCAGGGAGATAACTTCGTTAACTGGGATTAAGTTCTTCAGTCCTATTTTGTTTTCCTACTGTATTTTTTACCATGTTCTGGTTTCCTTATCTATTACCCTCGTCCAGTGTGCTTCATGCACCCAAGCCTGAGTGGCCTTTGACCAGCGTTGGCTACCTCGGGTTTGGGCGCACATGATGATGCACATTGGGTCGGCGTTCTGTCACGACTTCATGACTGGGCGCGTATTGCGGTTTTGTTTGGCGGAATTGTCTGGCGTTCAATGAAAACTTGGATGCGACGCGGACGTGGATACGCACTCGTATCACTCACAATGGCGCTTTGGGTCGCCTCAATGGCGACATCTCCACTCCCGGCGCTGAGCTGGATGTTAGCTATATAATCGATAATTGTAGCGGCCACTTCGGTGGACTTCCTGCTCTCAGCTATTTTGTCCCTTGCAACCTCAGTGATGCGTCGATGCCATCTTGGCCACACCTCTTACAAAGTCTAGATGACGTTCAAGCAGCGATGAAGGAACAGGGCATGTTGCACTAGATAAATTGTGACTACCGGGCGGGCCGTGGGGAAGTGTTACATGGTCCTGTACGAGTACCCGGCCGCGTACAATGGCTGACTGCCAATCGCGCATTTGGCATCTCTGCACAACGCATCACAGCGCTATGTCTTGTTTATCGATCGCGAGTACGGTGCAATGGTGATGAGAGCTCGTGCATTTTCAAAGCGCGGGACCGTGTTGCAAATGTGACAAAGCTTAACAGGCTGGAGGAAGGTGCGTCCCTCTGCATCACGACTGCTATCCTCCTGCGCGATATCCTCAACTCAACAACATCCAACATTCGTCTAGACCTTGGACCGGCAGTTCGCTTCGGATCGGCCCTTTGTACTTGTGTCTGCTGCACGATCTTGTCCTTCAAGACTTCATATCGGGTGTGCGACACACGTTTCCGTCCTATTACAATGGTGCATTGCAACACGCACAAGACGATTTCAGCCTCGAAGAAAAAACGCCTCATTCGTTCCTGCATCGTGCACCCTGTCATATAGCCATCGCGGTTACCTATTGAGGCCGCGAGAACGGACAAAGGCTTGACAGGGTTCGCATACGGTAATCATTCACAGCTCAACTCGACCAGTCATGATTATGCTTCGCGCGATCATAATACCACTTACGTAAGGCATCGCGCAGCATTGAGTAGGTCATCTCAGATGGAAGATACTCCCTGAGCGATTTCGTTGAAGCGACAATGCCACGAACCTTCCGACATGCTGAAAAGATGTTCTGAGTGTCCTGACAGCTTCAAGACTGACGTCTGCACGATGTCCGATCAGTGATATGCCAGGCTGTCAAACTTGTCAGTCATACATCTGTGGCAGGTTTTCCCGCATAAATCAAGCCCTGTCATGGGACAGAGACGCAATGAGGCGTCTGTCAGCCGTTTGCTGACTGTTTCAAGAAGACTGTACAACCATGACCGCGTGCCTGGATTCTTTCACCATTTCATCTGTAACAGCACCGCCTCTGACATGAACAACCACAACTCATTGGTTCGCAACCTTACTTTTCCTAGAACAATACAGTCGCGGATTACAACCACTCTCTCGAACTCAAGCAGTGGTGCATCTTCGCTTTATCCGCTCCAATTTGACAGTGCGTTTTCGCATCCGGTCCTGTACCACAGGTGGCGCCGCTGGCGCGGTGGTGCAACCCTCAGGACCGAACATTCCTTCGGACACAAGTAATCCAATCTGCAGCACTTGTAATACTATCAGAGTCTGGAAAACACTACCAAAGACGTCTTGCAATGTTTTGGGCCCGACTCTACCACTTTAGACCGATCCTTCAGAGTCCAAATTACCCATCCCGTCATAAATAGAGAAATATACTACACCAAGCCGCATCCGCGGATAGTGGTCGAATGCTGCGGAATCGTGTTTCCTCAGCTAGGAAAATGCAGGCATCTTCGGGCGGATAAGTGGATACATTCGATATGGAAAGCACGCTGCCGTGCCGCGTCTTGTGTATGCTCCCGACGGACCACGGATAGCTTGCATCACTACTATCAGGGGCGTTGGGACCTCCGTCTGCAGCAGCAGCTTGATACTCACATATAAGACCTTGGCTCAAGTCGAAGGAAGGGTAAGCTGCCCAGCTGTACTTGTATCCGTTCGACATCGTCTCTCATTTCTTCCACGTTCTTTCCGGTCCTATCGCCATAATTCGAGACAAACTGCGCTCACCCTTCAACATGAAGTTTCTTCACTGTGCATCAGTAGCTGCTACCCTGGCGCTTGCCGCTGGGGAGCCTCTAGCTTGCAAGTTATTTTCTTGCAATCTTCCGCAACTTCATGTTTCCACAAATCCAGCCTGTCTTCTTAAACAAACGAATTTTTGCGACTGACTGAACCCCACCAGTACGCTTTCCACATCGTGTTGTAGCGCGTTCATATGCACCGCCCCCGCCCGTAAGCTCCTCGGACAGTGCACCGTCCTCTGCAAGCACTAGCGTATTGCTCTCGACAGGCGTCTCGTTGTCCACCGGTGTAACGAGCTCTGCTCCCGTTGCCGACACCACCTCGAGCGAGGTCGTTGTTTCGACCACTGTTGTCTTCATCACGACTATTGTTGGACCAAGTACTACACCAGCTGGGCCGGACTCTTCAAGCGATGTTGAAATCTCTACCAGTGTTGTTGTGATCACCGCTACGTCAACCGTTCTTGGCAACTCGAGCACAAGGTATGTCATGTAATTATGTCGAGATTGTGCGCACTCACTGATTATGATTCAGCTCGGATCCTTCAACTGACACGTACACGGATGGTACTGCGACCAGCTGGCCAGTCTCCACATATACGCCTTCCAGTCTGCCGTTGTCGACAGGCACTGCATCTTCTGGAACTGATGTTTGGCCTTCCTACCCGGTTCAGCCGACTGCACCGTACGCCAATAAGACGACTACACTTACCTCGCCATGGGGAACAGACACTTCTGCAACGAGCACTTCCACTAACGTTTTCCTCTCCACATATACACCTTCGACCCTGCCACTGTCGACAGGTACGGCGTCATCCGGGAGTGGTGTCTGGCCCTCCTACCCAAGTTCCCAGACTGCGCCATACGCCAACAAGACGAGCACGCTTACCTGGCCATCGGGCACAGGCACGAACCCTGTACCAATCGAATCCACTTTGACCTCCACCGCTACTGGACCCACTGATGTGAACTCAACCTCTTCAACTTTCGTTCCTGTGATTCCGACTTCGTACAGCAACACTTCTACGTCCATACAATTGACGGTGAGCCTACCGTCCAACTACACATCTCCTGCTACGACTTCTGGATATTCTGGTCCGCCTCCGGCTAATTCGACCTCGGACATTTCGATTGTGCCTAGTACCATCGTGGAAACACTGACGCTTACTCCTACACCTTCAAGCTCGACCGAGGATGTGTCGTACACACCCACGCCTTCTAGTTCAACTGAAGATGTTTCGTACACCCCCACACCTTCTAGTTCGACTGATGATATATCGTACACCCCCACCCCAACGCCCGTCCTCAGTACGGTGGTGGTGACCGTGACCATACCCGTCGTACCGTCGGTCACGTCCAGTGCTTCTCTGTCTGAGTCTTCTGCATCAAGTACTACTGATGACACATCCTACTCCTCGGCTTTCAACACGACGTCGTCCGTACCCGACCTTCCCTCTACGACCACTTCTGAGCAGGTGTCGTCCTCAACGGACTACACAACTACTTGGTCTCTGCCTGAGCCACCATCTACAAGCACCGATGACTCTTCCTACTCTGTCAGCAGCACTTCTTCCCTCCCAGAGCCGTCATCGAGCGAATCCTCTTCGTCGGCGTACTCTCCTTCCCCAAGTGCGTCGTCTTCGCCGACGTCCTCAAGCACTCCTGCTCCAAGCTCTGCAGATACTATAACATATTCTTTGTTCTCAAGTACCACGGCGACACTCGAGTCTAGTAGTTCGGTCGAATCTTCCAGCTCGTTAGAAACTTCGGTCTTCATCTCCACGGTGACCCTTTCCACTTCCTCAGATGAGCCAACGCCTTCAAGCTCAACTGACGCCACGGACTATTCTTCAAGCAGCACAAGAGTCAACCCCTCCAAAACTCCTTGGTTGAGCACTAGGTCTTCCTACACCCCCACTCCCAGCGGCAGCCTGTCCAGTATCGTTTCCTTACCTTCATTCCTCCCACCATCCCCAACATCTGGAACAAACACCGATGCAACCTCGGCGTCCTTCCCCGTCTCTTCAGTCACCCCCTCTCCTCTCCCCAGCTACCCGCCGTCATCCTCCCCCGTAACATCCCTCCCCACCACCTACACCGACGCCACATCCTACAGCCAGGACCCCGACCCATCCAGCTCTTCCAGTTCCGGCTATGCGCCGAGCCCCCCACCCTCGGAATCCCAATCCACATACACGGACGCCACGTCT
>Ga0265780_10006392_pt1 | contig 14638 bp, 12 predicted proteins | sample P1T30metagenome_FD_192432 | JGI IMG/M metagenome (GOLD analysis project Ga0265780, IMG submission 192432) | Plant litter microbial communities from East Loma Ridge, Irvine, California - P1 T30 | ecosystem: Environmental > Terrestrial > Plant litter > Unclassified | place: USA: California... | reverse complement strand
CGTAGAGCAGCTGGCGGCATCGACCGCACGGCATCAGCACGCCGCCGTTGCCGTCGACGCAGGCGAACGCGACGAGCGTGCCGCCGCCGCCCATGATCAGGTCGGTGACGAGCGAGCACTCCGCGCAGAGGGTGATGCCGTACGACGCGTTCTCGATGTTGCAGCCCGTCACCAGGCGGCCGTCGGTCGTCAGCGCCGCGGCCCCCACCGGGAACCTCGAGTACGGCACGTAGGCCTTGGTCATCGCCTCCCGGGCGGCCTCGCGGAGGGCCTCCCAGTCGGTGGTCTCGGCGACGCTCACGACTTCACGTAGGGCTTGCCCGACGCGGCGGGGCCCCGGGACTGGCCGACGAGGCCCGCGACGGCGAAGATCGTGACGACGTACGGCAGCATGAGCATGAACTCGCTGGGCACGGGCGACCCGATGGCCCCCAGCACGTTCTGCAGGTTCGACGCGAAGCCGAACAGCAGCGCGGCGAGGGTGGCGCGGATGGGGTCCCACCGGCCGAAGATGACCGCGGCGAGGGCGATGAAGCCGGCGCCCGCCGTCATCTCCTTCTGGAAGTTGCCGAGCGAGCCGAGCGTGAAGTACGCGCCGCCCAGGCCCGCGATGGCGCCCGCGAGCGAGACGTTCCAGAACCGGGTCGCGTTGACCTTGATGCCCACGGTGTCGGCCGCCTGCGGGTGCTCCCCCACGGCGCGGAGGCGCAGGCCCCAGCGGGTGCGGAACAGCCCGTAGAACACGACGGCGATCGCGATGTACATGAGGTAGACGATGATCGTCTGGCGGAAGAAGACCGGGCCCACGATGGGGATCTGGCTGAGCCCGGGGATCGGCAGCTGCGGGAAGCGGACGCCGGCGTTGAGCGCGTCGGACTTCGTGAGCACCTGCGAGTACAGGAAGCTCGTGAGGCCCGTGACGAGCACGTTGAGCACGACGCCGACGATGACCTGGTCGACGATGTACCGGATGCTGAAGACGGCGAGCACCATCGACACGAGCACCCCGGCCACCATGGCGGAGGCGAGGCCCACGTACGCGGACCCGGTCGCCGACGCGACGACCGCCGACACGAAGGCGCCGGCGAGCAGCTGCCCCTCGATGGCGACGTTGACGACGCCGACGCGCTCGCTGATCACGCCGCCCAGGGCGCCGAAGATGAGCGGGGTGCTGAGCGCCAGGGCGCCGAGCAGCAGGCCGGGCACGGGGATCGTCGCGTCGGCGCTGGTCCAGGTGAGGAAGGCCACGAGGAAGAGCACGCCGAACGCGGCGACGAACCAGATCGGCACGCGCCTCGCGCCTCGGGCCGTCACGAAGGCGACGACGGTGAGGGCGGCGAGCACGACGGTGAGCACGATGCCGGTCGGCGCCGACGGCAGCACCGCGTCGGGCAGCGCGAAGAAGTCGGTCGACGTCGCGAGGCGGAACGTGCTCGAGCCCTCCCGGGCGAAGGCGACGAAGAGCACCGCGGCGATGACGGTGAACACGGCGAACGCGACGGGCGCCTTGTAGCTGCGGGTCGTCGTGCGGGCGAGCCCGGGCGTGGGCGCGGCCGGGACCGCGGTGTCGGGGGTGAGGGTGCTCACTTGGTGACCACCGCCTCCTTCTTCGAGCCGCGCGGTGCCCGGCGGGCGCCCGGCGCGGGCAGACGGAAGATGCTGCGGACCAGCGGCGGGGCCGCCACGAACAGCACGATCAGGGACTGGACGACGAGCACGATGTCGATGGGGACGCCGTTGGCCGCCTGCATGGAGTAGCCGCCGGCCTTGAGGGCGCCGAAGAGCACGCCGGCGCCGAACACGCCCCAGGGGCGCGAGCGGCCGAGGAGGGCGACCGTGATGGCGTCGAAGCCGATGCCGGCGTCGATGCCCGAGGTGAAGCCGGTCGTGAGCGTGCCGAGCACCTGGGTGGAGCCCGCGACGCCGGCCAGCGCACCGGAGATGAGCATCGCGTAGAGGTAGATGTTCTTGACGTTCATGCCCGCCGTCCGGGCCGCGTGGGGGTTCTCGCCGACCGCGCGGAACCGGAAGCCCAGCGTGGACCGGTTGATCAGCCACCAGACGACCGCCGTGATGGCGATGACGAGCAGGAAGCCCCAGTTGAGGTTGTAGCGCGGGCCGAACAGGTCGGGCAGCACGGCGCTCGGCAGCGTCGCGGGCGCCTTCGGGTTCGGGCTGCCCGGGGCCTGGAGGAGGCCGGGGGTCCGCAGCGCGAACGACAGCAGGTAGTACGCGATGTAGTTGAGCATGATCGTGAGGATCACCTCGTGGGCGCCGGTGCGGGCCTTCAGCAGGCCGACGATGCCGCCCCAGAGCGCGCCGCCCGCGATGCCCGCGAGGAGGGCGAGCGGCAGGTGCACGGCGAGCGGCAGGTCGAACGAGAAGCCGACCCAGCCGGCGGCGCCCGCCGCGACGAGCATCTGGCCGCGGGCGCCGATGTTGAACAGGCCCACGCGGAAGGCGAGCGCGACGCCGAGGCCCGCGGCGATCAGCGGGACGGCGTAGTTCAGCGTCTCGGTCAGCGGTCGGATGCCGGCGGCGAAGCCGTCGACGCGGAAGTTGTAGACGGCGCCCTGGAACAGCGACGAGTACGACCCGCCGACCGAGGCCCAGAACGCCTGGAAGAAGTCGGTGGGACGCGAGAAGAAGTACCCCGTGGTCGCCTGCACGTCGGGGTCGGTGAAGCCGATCAGCAGGCCGGAGACGACGAGCGCGAGGACGACGGCGAGGACCGAGATCGCCGCGTTGCCCGTCGTGATCTCGCGGAGCAGCCGTGAGCCGCGCGAGTCCTCCGCCTCGGGAACGCCGCCCGTCGGGGCGCCCTGCGGCGCCGGGGTGGTCGTGGTGGTCGCGTCGCTCACGCCGCGTGCTCCGTTCCCTGGGGGGCCTCGCCGGCCATCATGAGCCCGAGCACGTCGCGCGGGGTGTCGGCGGGCACGATGCCGATGATCGAGCCGCGGTACATGACCGCGATGCGGTCGGCCAGCGCGACGACCTCGTCGAGCTCGGTCGAGACGACGATGACGGGCACGCCCGCGTCGCGGGTCGCCACGATGCGCTTGTGGACGAACTCGATCGAGCCGACGTCGATGCCGCGCGTCGGCTGGGCCGCGACGAAGAGCCGCAGGTCGCGGCTGAGCTCGCGGGCGAGCACGACCTTCTGCTGGTTGCCGCCCGAGAGGCGGCCGGCCGGGGTCGCGATGCCCTGCGTGCGGATGTCGAACTCGCGCACCTTCTCGACGGCGAAGGCCGCCAGCTCGGCCAGGCGGAGCGAGCCGCGCCGGACGAAGGGGCCGGACTGCGACCGGTCGAGCATGAGGTTCTCGGCGACGGTGAACTCGCCGACGAGGCCGTCCTCGTTGCGGTCCTCGGGCACGAAGCCGACGCCGGCGTCGAGCACGCGACGGACGCTGTGGCCCGTGATGTCGCGGCCGTCGAGGGAGACGCGGCCCTGGACGCGAGGCTGGAGGCCGAGGATCGCCTCCGTCAGCTCGGTCTGGCCGTTGCCCTGCACGCCGGCGATGGCGAGCACCTCGCCGCGGCGGACCTCGAACGACACGTCGTCGACGACGACCTGCCCGATCGGGTCGACGACCCGCAGCGACTCGACGACGAGCGCGGCCTCGCCGGGGGCGGCGGGGCCCTTCTGCACGGTCAGCTCGACCGCGCGGCCGACCATGAGCGACGCGAGCTCGGCGTTGCTCGCGGTGGGGTCGGCCTCGCCGACGACCTTGCCGAGGCGGATCACGGTGATGCGGGAGGCCACCTCGCGCACCTCGCGCAGCTTGTGGGTGATGAAGACGATGCCGGTCCCCGCGTCGCGGAGCTGGCGCATGATGCCCATGAGCTCGTCGGTCTCTTGAGGGGTGAGCACGGCCGTGGGCTCGTCGAACACGAGCACCTTGGCGTCGCGGGAGAGCGCCTTGACGATCTCGACGCGCTGCTGCACGCCGACGGGCAGCTCCTCGACGACGGCGTCGGGGTCGATGTCGAAGCCGAACCGCTGCGAGATCTCGCGCACCTTCGCGCGGGCCGCGGCCAGGTCGAGCCGGCCGCCGCTCTTCGTCTCCTCGTGGCCGAGCATGACGTTCTCGGCGACCGTGAACACGGGCACGAGCATGAAGTGCTGGTGGACCATGCCGATGCCGGCGGCCATGGCCTCGCCGGGGCCCGAGAAGCGCTGGACGACGTCGTCCAGCAGGATCTCGCCCTCGTCGGCCTGGTAGAGGCCGTAGAGAACGTTCATCAGGGTCGACTTGCCGGCGCCGTTCTCGCCGAGGAGGGCGTGGATCTCTCCCGGCTCGACGGTCAGGCTGATGTGGTCGTTGGCGGTCAGTGCGCCGAATCGCTTGGTGATGCCCTTGAGCTCGAGCTTCATCTCGTCAATCTACCTCGGGTGTAGGCGTGGGAAGGGCCCGGGACGGACGGTGGAGACCGTCCGCCCGGGCCCTAGGTCAGGCCATGCTAAGGCATGCCTGAGGTGGTGCCGGGTGGTGTCAGTTGGTCAGGGCCGAGGGCGACTCGACCTCGATCGAGCCGTCGATGATGCCCGCCTTGATGGTGTCCAGCTCGTCCGAGAGGCCGGCGTCGACCTTGTCCTCGAAGTCGTGGAACGGCGCGATGCCGACGCCGTCGTTCTCGAGCGTGCCGACGTAGGGCTCGTTCGAGAAGTCGCCCGAGGCGGCCTGCGTCGTGACGTCGTCCGTCGCCTGCTTGATGCCCTTCAGCACCGAGGTGAGGAACAGGTCGCTGTTGGCGCTGTCGGTCTCGTAGGTGTCGGAGTCGGCGCCCACCAGGACGATCTCCGAGCCGGAGTCGCGGATCGCCTCGGCGGCGCTCTGGTAGATCGGGCCGCCGACCGGGAGGATGACGTCGGCGCCCTGGTCGATCAGGGTCTGGGCGCTCTGCTTGGCCGTGGTGCCGGCCTCGAAGCCGCCGGTGAAGGTGCCGGTCTGCGACGCGACGTCCCAGCCGACGACCTTGACGTCGCCGTCCTTCTGCTCGTTGTAGTACTCGACGCCGTCGGCGAAGCCGTCCATGAAGATGGTGACCGTCGGGAACTGCTGGCCGCCGAAGGTGCCGACGGTGCCGGTCTTCGAGTAGCTGGCCGCCGCGTAGCCGGCGAGGAACGCCGCCTCGGAGGTGTTGAAGGTGATGGGCTTCACGTTGTCGGCCGTGATCGACGAGTCGTCGATGGTCGCGTAGTCGATGCCCGAGTTCGCCTCGGCGGCGGTCTTCGTCGCGTCGGCGAGCGCGAAGCCGACCGTCACGATGAGGTTGCAGCCCTGGTCGGCGAGGTTCGACAGGTTCGCGTCGTAGACCGTCTCGTCGGCCGACTCGACCGTCTTCGCCTCGGTGCCCACGGCCTCGGCGGCCTCGGTGAGGCCCTCGTAGCCGAGCTGGTTGAACGACTTGTCGTCGAAGCCGCCCGCGTCGGAGACCATGCAGGGCACGAAGTCGCTGTTGCCGGCGGCGCCGCCGGACGCGCTGCCGCCGCTCTCGGGGGCCGAGGCACAGCCGGCCAGGATGGCGACGCTGCTCGCCAGGGCGAGGCCGCCGAAGACGGCCTTCCGCGCAGTTGTAGTCAAGTTGTCCTCCAAGGTGCTGCCCGACACGAGACGTCGGGCACGTCTGGCTGTGATGTTACCTACTGTGTCGAGCGGCCACGGACGAGCCCGTGGAGTGATGCGGAGGCGTTACACGAACGCGACCGCACCGTAACGAGGTCGTAACGAGACCCGGTCAGAGGACGTCGCTGCGGCCGCTCAGCTTCAGGGCGTCGACGACGCTCTTCACCCGCTGCGCGTTGGCGGTCGTGGTGACGAGCAGGGCGTCGGGGGTGTCGACGACGATGATGTCGTTGACCCCGATGAGCGAGATCAGGCGGCCGGAGTTCCCGACGACGATCCCGCTCGAGGCGTCCGAGAGCACGCGGGCGTTCTCGCCGAGGATGGCGAGGTCGCTCTTGCGACCGCCCGAGTGCAGCTTGGCGATCGAGGCGAAGTCGCCGACGTCGTCCCAGTCGAACGCCCCGGGGATGACCGCGAGGCGACCCGCGGCCGCCGCGGGCTCGGCCACGGTGTAGTCGATCGCGATCTTCTCGAGGCCGGGCCAGACGCGGTCGACGACGGCGCCGCGGCGCGGGGTGTCCCAGGCCTCAGCGAGCTCCTCGATGCCGGCGAGCAGCTCCGGCCGGGTCTCTCCGAGCTGCTCGAGCAGGCGGTCGGCGCGGGCGATGAACATCCCGCCGTTCCAGAGGTAGTCGGCGCCCGCCACGTAGCGCTCGGCGGTCTCGAGGTCGGGCTTCTCGACGAACGACCCCACCAGGTGCGCGCTCGGCGCCCCCTCGACGTCGAGCGCCTCGCCGACGTGGATGTAGCCGAAGCCGATGGCCGGCTCGGTCGGCGTGATGCCGATGGTCGCGATGTACCCGGCGTCGGCCGCGGCGATCGCCTCGTGGACGGCCCGGGCGAAGCCCCGCTGGTCGGCGATGACGTGGTCGGCGGCGAACGAGCCGATGATGACGTCGGGCTCGCGGCGGCGGAGGATCGCGGCGGCGAGGCCGATGGCGGCGGTGCTGTCCTTCGGCTCGCTCTCCAGCACGACGTTCGGGTCGGCGAGGCCGGGCAGCTGCGACTCGACGGCCGCGCGGTGGGCCCGGCCGGTGACGACCATGATGCGCTGGTCGCCGGCCAGGGGCGCGAGGCGGTCCCAGGTCGCCCGGAGCAGGGTCGAGCCGCTGCCCGTGAGGTCGTGGAGGAACTTGGGCGCGTCGGCGCGGCTGAGCGGCCAGAGGCGCGAGCCGATGCCGCCGGCGGGGATGATGCTGTAGAACCGCTCGATGGCGTCGGGGTCAGTCATGTCGGCCACCCTAGCGAGGCGACCGGCGGCGCCCGGCCGGGCCGCGCCTCCGGGTCGCCCGCCGACCATCCGTCGAGGCGGCGTCGTCACCCGTTCACGCACCCGCCACCGCGCCGTCACGGCGGCGCCGTCGTCGGGTCACGGCGACGGCGGACGCTGGGGGCACGCCGAGCCGAGGAGTGCCCATGAGGGTCGCCATCGTGACCGAGAGCTTCCTCCCCACCGTGAACGGGGTGACGACGAGCGTGCTCCGCGTGCTCGACCACCTCGAGCGGCGGGGCCACGAGGCCGTCGTCGTCGCCCCGGCAGGTCGCGGCCACGACTCGTACGCCGGCGCCCGGGTGGTCCGCGTGCCGTCGGTCGCCTACCGGCAGTTCCCGGTCGGGCTGCCGTCGCCGCAGGTGGCCGGCGCCCTGGCGGCCTTCCGGCCCGACGTCGTGCACGTCGCCTCCCCCTTCCTGCTCGGCGGCCACGCGATCGCCGCCGCGGCCCGGCTCGGCGTGCCGAGCGTCGCCGTCTTCCAGACCGACGTGGCGCGCTACGCCGCGACCAGCGGGCTGGGACCGGTCACCTCGGCGGTGGCGTGGCGGCTCGTCCGCCGCCTCCACGAGCAGGCGACGGTCACCCTCGTGCCGTCGACGAGCTCGCGGCGCGACCTCGAGCGGGCCGGCGTCGAGCGGCTCGCCACCTGGGGCCGCGGCGTCGACTCCGTCCGGTACCACCCGAACCGTCGCGCCGGCGAGGGCGCCCGTCTGTTCCGCGAGGCGGCCGGGACGCGACCCGGGGAGGCGCTGGTCGGCTACGTGGGACGCCTCGCCCCCGAGAAGCAGGTCGAGCGGCTCGCGGCGCTCCGGCCCGTCGAGGGCATGCGCCTCGTCGTGGTCGGCGGCGGCCCGGCGCTCCCGGCGCTGCGACGTCGGCTCCGCCACCTCGACCCCGTCTTCACCGGTCCCCTCCACGGCGAGGAGCTCGCCGACGCGTACGCGGCCCTCGACGTCTTCGTGCACACGGGCGCGACCGAGACCTTCGGCCAGACGGTGCAGGAGGCGCACGCCAGCGGGGTGCCCGTCGTCGCGCCCGCGGCGGGCGGTCCGCTCGACCTCGTGCGGCACGGCGAGGACGGCTTCCTCGTCGACCCGCTGCACGACCACTCCCTGCGGCGGGCGGTCCGGGCCCTCGTCGACGACCCGGGCCTCCGGGCGCGCCTCGGCGAGGCCGGGCGGCGGGCCGTGGTCGGCCGCACCTGGGAACGCCTCGGCGACGAGCTGCTCGGCCACTACGCCGACGCGGTCGCCGCGGCGCGCCCCGTGGGCCGCGGCCGGTCGCGCCCCGGCCTTCTCTCGACATCGAACTAGACCCGGCCGTCGCACGACGACCGTCGCGCGCTCACCGTATGCTGGGGACGTTCTGAGAACGCACACGGTGGACACGGCTGTCCTCCCTGACCACAGCCGACCACCCCAGCCGAGGAGGGCAGCTCATGGCCGAGCAGTCGACGGGCACACTGACGGATCCGTCCGGACGAGGCGGCGCGCCGTCGATCGAGCAGCCCCGCAAGGCGAAGCGGTTCCAGGGCACCCTCTACCGCGGCCGTGAGGGCATGTGGTCGTGGGTCCTCCACCGCATCACCGGCGTGAGCATCTACTTCTTCCTCCTGGTGCACATCCTCGACACGGCCCTCGTGCGGATCAGCCCCGAGGCGTACAACGCCGTCATCGGCACGTACAAGAACCCGATCATGGGCCTCGGCGAGACCGGCCTGGTCGCCGCCATCGTCTTCCACGCGCTCAACGGCCTCCGCATCATCCTCATCGACTTCTGGGGCGCCGGCACGAAGCACCAGCGCGTCATGTTCTGGGTCGTGATCGGCCTCTGGGCCGTGCTGATGCTCGGCTTCGCCCCCCGCCACCTCATGAACGTCTTCTCGGAGTAGAGCGATGACCACAGAGATCGTCGAGGCCCCCCGATCGGCCCGCACCGCCCGCCGCAGCACCAACTGGGAGAAGTGGGGCTGGATCTACATGCGGGCGAGCGGGCTCGTGCTCGTCGTGCTCGTCTTCGGGCACCTGTTCATCAACCTCCTCGCGGGCGAGGGCGGCGTCAAGGCCATCGACTTCGCGTTCGTCGCCGGCAAGTGGGCCGACCCGTTCTGGCAGGTCTACGACACGCTGCTGCTCTGGCTCGCCCTCATCCACGGCTCGAACGGCATGCGCACGATCGTCAACGACTACGTCGGTCGCCCCGCCACCCGCAAGGTCTTCCTCGGCGCGCTCGTCGCCTCGAGCGTCGTGCTGCTCGTGCTCGGCTCGTTGGTCATCTGGACCTTCTCGCCCTGCCCCGCGGGCGCCCCGGCCGACCTGCTCCCGTCCATCTGCTCGCGGTGACCGCGGGGCGCGGGCCGACCCGCGCCTCCTCGTCCCCCCGTCCTCCCCAGACCCACCGGAAAGAACCGTGACCACCACTCCCCCCGCCTCGTCCTCGTCCGCCGACCAGAGCACCCTGGTCGACGGCATCCACTACCACCAGCACGACATCGTCATCGTCGGGGCCGGAGGCGCGGGGATGCGCGCGGCGATCGAGGCCGGCCCGAACGCCAGCACCGCCGTCATCTCGAAGCTCTACCCGACCCGCTCCCACACCGGTGCGGCCCAGGGCGGCATGGCCGCGGCCCTCGCCAACGTCGAGGACGACAACTGGGAATGGCACACCTTCGACACGGTCAAGGGCGGCGACTACCTCGTCGACCAGGACGCCGCCGAGATCCTGGCGAAGGAGGCCATCGACGCCGTCCTCGACCTCGAGAACATGGGGCTCCCCTTCAACCGGACGCCCGAGGGCAAGATCGACCAGCGGCGCTTCGGCGGCCACACGGCCGAGCACGGCAAGAGCCCCGTCCGACGGGCCTGCTACGCGGCCGACCGCACGGGGCACATGATCCTCCAGACGCTCTACCAGAACTGCGTCAAGCACGGCATCGAGTTCTTCAACGAGTTCTACGTGCTCGACCTGGTCATGGGCGAGGTCGACGGCGTCGAGCGCCCGGCTGGCGTCATCGCCTACGAGCTGTCGACGGGCGAGCTGCACGTCTTCCAGGGCAAGGCCGTGATCTTCGCCACGGGCGGCTTCGGCAAGATCTACAAGACGACGTCGAACGCGCACACCCTGACGGGCGACGGCGTGGGCATCATCTGGCGCAAGGGCCTGCCGCTCGAGGACATGGAGTTCTTCCAGTTCCACCCGACCGGCCTCGCCGGGCTCGGCATCCTCCTGTCGGAGGCGGCGCGCGGCGAGGGCGCCATCCTCCGCAACAGCGAGGGCGAGCGCTTCATGGAGCGCTACGCGCCCACCATCAAGGACCTGGCGCCGCGCGACATCGTCGCCCGGTGCATGGCCACCGAGATCCGCGAGGGGCGCGGCGCGGGCCCGCACAAGGACTACGTCTACCTCGACATCACGCACCTCGACCCCGCGGTCATCGACGCCAAGCTGCCCGACATCACGGAGTTCGCGCGCACCTACCTCGGCGTCGAGCCGTACACCGAGCCGGTGCCCGTCCTCCCCACGGCGCACTACGCCATGGGCGGCATCCCGACGAACGTCCACGCCGAGGTGCTGCGCGACAACACGACCGTCGTGCCGGGCCTCTACGCGGCCGGCGAGTGCGCCTGCGTCAGCGTGCACGGGTCCAACCGGCTCGGCACGAACTCGCTGCTCGACATCAACGTGTTCGGCAAGCGCGCCGGCAACAACGCCGTCGAGTTCGTCAAGACGGCCGAGTTCGTGCCGCTGCCCGACGACCCGGCCGGCTTCGTCCGCGGCCTCGTCGCCGACGTGCGGAACGCCACCGGAACCGAGCGCATCGCGACCCTCCGCAAGGAGCTGCAGGACAGCATGGACCGCAACGCGCAGGTCTTCCGCACGGAGGAGACGCTCGACGAGGTCACCCACGTCATCGCCGACCTCCGCGACCGGTTCAAGAACATCTCCGTGCAGGACAAGGGCAAGCGGTTCAACACCGACCTGCTCGAGGCCATCGAGCTGGGCTTCCTGCTCGACCTCGCCGAGGTCGTCGTGTACTCGGCGCGTTCGCGCCAGGAGAGCCGCGGCGGCCATTTCCGCGAGGACTACCCCACGCGGGACGACGAGAACTGGCTCGTCCACACGATGGCGTACCTCACGGGCGACGCCCACTCGTCGCTGGCCGGCGACCACATCCGCCTCGACACCAAGCCCGTCGTGATCACGAACTACACGCCGATGGAACGGAAGTACTGAGCATGAGCTCCGCAGTCCTCGAGAACGCCCCCACCGCCTCCGACGCGGTCCCCACCTTCACGGCGACGCTGATCATCCGGCGCTTCGACCCCGACGTCGACGACGAGCCGCGCTGGCAGGACTTCGACGTGCAGGTGCTGCCGACCGACCGCGTGCTGGACGCCCTGCACCAGATCAAGTGGGAGCAGGACGGCTCGCTGACGTTCCGCCGCTCGTGCGCCCACGGCGTCTGCGGCTCGGACGCGATGCGCATCAACGGCCGCAACCGCCTGGCGTGCAAGACGCTCATCAAGGACCTCGACATCACGCAGCCGATCTACGTCGAGGCGATCAAGGGCCTGCCGCTCGAGAAGGACCTCATCGTCGACATGGAGCCGTTCTTCCAGTCGTACCGCGAGATCCAGCCCTTCCTCATGGCCTCGTCGAAGCCCGAGAAAGAGCGCATCCAGAGCGCCACGCAGCGCGAGCGCTTCGACGACACGACGAAGTGCATCCTCTGCGCGGCCTGCACGTCGAGCTGCCCGGTCTTCTGGACCGACGGCCAGTACTTCGGCCCCGCCGCCATCGTCAACGCGCACCGCTTCATCTTCGACTCGCGGGACGAGGGCGCCCAGGTGCGCCTCGACATCCTCAACGACAAGGAGGGCGTCTGGCGCTGCCGCACGACCTTCAACTGCACCGAGGCGTGCCCGCGCGGCATCCAGGTGACGCAGGCGATCGCCGAGGTCAAGCAGGCCGTCCTGCGAGGCAAGGCGTAGGCAGCACCTCGAGGGCTCGTCCCTCCGCACCTCCGGCCCGGGTCGTCACGACCCGGGCCGTCGTGCGTCCACGGTCGGACCGTGACCGGGCTCAGGACTCGGACTCAGGACTCGGGCTGCTCGGGCTCAGTCGTCCTCGACGATGCAGGTGGCCTCGACGCCGAGGGCCAGGCGCAGGGCGACGGAGACGCCGCGCTCGCCCTCGGGCCCGAGGGGCGCGGCCGCGTCGATCCAGAAGACCGGCAGGGTCACGGCCGGCGGGTCGGGCAGCAGGCGCTCGACCTCGCCCTCGACCGTGAGCTCGCTCGCCGTCCAGACCGTGAGGACGGCCTCTCCCCCGGCGGCGAAGACCTGCAGGGCGTCCCCGCCGTCGATCTCGCGCACGCCGAACGACTCGTCCACCGCCCGGGCGGCCGTGGCGAGGTCGAGGGCGTCCACGACGTGGGGGCTCAGGATGGTGATGTCACGGGGCACCGGGGGGCGCCTCCTCGTCCGTGTCGTCGGCGTCGGCGTCAGCCTCGTCGGCGTCGTCGCCGGGGCCCGTCGGGGCGTGGCCCGCGCCGAGCACGCCCTGGACGCCCTCGACCGAGCTCTCGTGCAGGAGGTCCATCTCGCCGAGGTCCTCCTCCCACGCCTGCAGGAGGGGCGTGGCGACGAGCGTGGCGAGACGCTCCGGCCCGACGGCGTCGAGCGTCTCGTGCAGGGCCTGCCAGCCCGAGGTCGAGGCGTCGCCGAGCGGCACGACGTAGGCCGGCAGCCGCGGGCGGCCGACGACGACGACGGGGCGCGGCGACGGGATGGCCGAGAGCTCGAGGCCGAGGCGCTTGACCGAGGGGGCCCCGATGAGCAGCGCCACCGGGTTGGCGGGCGGGTAGGTCACCGCGCGGACGCAGCGGTCCGTCTCGCCCTCGCGCGCGACGACCAGCGCGAAGGTCGGCAGCGACGACCCGGCGATCTCGCCGAGCGCGGACGTGAGGCGACCGATGGCGGCGTCGAGGCCGTCGCCCACGCCGTCGGCCCGGACGTCGACGGTGAGCGCCGTCGTCTCCTCGATGCCGTGCTCGGTCACGCGGGCCGTGACGGTGCCCGACAGGTGCGGCCCCTCGACGACGACGCGCACGGTCTCGGGCGCGGCGTGACGGGCGTGCTGGGTCAGCACCCAGCGGTCCCAGGGGTGAGCCAGGGGCTCGGTCGCTCCCCACGACGCCGGGCCCTCGCCCGAGACGGCGCGCCCGAGGACCTCGACGGCCCCGCCGAGGCTCGTGTCGTGGGAGGCGCGGTGCAGCACCGTGAGGTCGACCGAGAGCTGCGAGGTGGTGTCGACCGCCGCCTCCAGCTCCGGGAGCTCGACGGGCAGGGGCTCGGGAGCCTCCTCGACGGGGTGCCCGGCGGCGTCGAGGTCGGCGTAGGGCAGGCCGGTGAGGCCGTCGCGGAGGGCTCCCGCCCGGCCCTCGACGACCCAGGCGCCGCCCGCGTCGACGAGCGCGGCGCGGAGCCCGACGGTCAGGCGGGACCGCTCGCTGGTGACGACGACGGGCCGCCGGCGGCTGCGGCGACGCGAGAGCAGGTCGGCCATCGGCGGGCTGAGGCGCACCACGCGGGCCCTGCTGTCGACCCGGACGACGCGCGACGTGATCGCGTCGACCAACGGGTGTCGTATAGGGGTGCCCACGCCTCCCAGTCTGCTCCCGGAGGGGTGGCGGTGACCGGATGCACGGCCCCCGCCCCGGAACAGGGCGCAGGCCGCCCGCGGCGGATAAGCTTCCCGTGCCGTCTCGGCCGGTCCGCCCTCCGGCGCCGTCGCGCCGGGGCACCCGCCCCCGATCACCGACCACGACCGAGAGGCCGAGACGCATGGACGTCACCCGCCAGCAACAGCTCCAGAACGACATCGCCGCGCGGTTCGCGGCCTCCCTCGAGGGCCTCGACTGGGCCGAGGCCACGCTCTTCCTGCTGGAGGTCGGCAGCGTGGCACGCCTCTGGGTCGACGCCACCGACGCGACCGGGTCGGCCCGGCAGGTCGGCGCCGTCCCCGACGTCTCCGCGCTCGGGTCGCAGCTGCGCGAGGCCATGGCCGACCCCGAGAAGGGCGCCTGGTTCTCCCTCTCCCTCACCGTCTCGAGCGACGGCTCGTTCACCGCCCGCTTCAACTACGACCGTCGCGTGTGGGTCGACCCGGCGTCCCCCTTCGAGCCGGGCGACGCCGTCGACCTGCCGGGCGACGACGACTACGCGGCCGACCTCGCCCGCTTCCCCCGCGCCGACCGGTACCGGCCCGAGTGGCTGCCCGAGGCGACGGGGGCGGGCGGTCCCGACGACCCGGCCCGCGCCTCCTCGTCGTCCGTCGTGCCGTCGGCCCTCGAGCCGCTGCTCGGCCGCTGGGGCTGGCCCGGCGTCGTCGCGAGCGTCGAGCAGCAGGTCGCCTCGTCGCCCGCGGCGAGCACGGTCGAGACCGGGCTCGGCGGCGACGCGTCGGTGCCGTCCCTGACCCTGGCCCAGCTCTCCCGCCGGGTGCGCGAGGCGGTCGTGAGCGACGTCATCGAGCCCCACCGCGTGGCCACGCTGCTGCGCCTGCACACCGAGGCGGTCGACGCCGGCGTGCTGCCCGTCGTCGCCGACGTCGACCAGGTCGACCCCGACCGGTCCGTCGAGGAGGCGCGGGTCGCGTCGCCCGCGGTCGTCCCCGTCGTCGAGGCGGCCGTCTCGGGCCTCGTGGACGCGATCGTCGCCGAGCACCTGCAGGC
>Ga0265780_10006391_pt1 | contig 14640 bp, 1 predicted proteins | sample P1T30metagenome_FD_192432 | JGI IMG/M metagenome (GOLD analysis project Ga0265780, IMG submission 192432) | Plant litter microbial communities from East Loma Ridge, Irvine, California - P1 T30 | ecosystem: Environmental > Terrestrial > Plant litter > Unclassified | place: USA: California... | reverse complement strand
CGAAGACGTATGGGGCTATGAGGAGTTTGCTGACAGACCTAGTTTGCCTCGCGAGGCCACGGTCGATCAGACTCCTGATCCTTTGGCTGTACCTGCAGAAGGAGCCACCCCAGCGCGCACCGGCGGACCTATGACCAACGTCCAAGAGGACTTTGACGACTGGTTTGGTTCGACCGATCCTACTCCCAAGGCTCCTTTATTGATCAAGGGCAAGAAGGGTAAGAAAGCGAAGAAGGGCAAGGCTGCGCAGGCTAAGTCCAGTGCACCTTCTAGTCCTGCACCTTCCAGTCCTGTAGCCGAGACTGCCAACAATGAGTTTGTGGCGTCTCCATCCGACGTGCCAGTTGTGTCTGGCATCTCGGAGGCCGAGAAGACGGGGGATCTCTCTTTGAAGGAGGAAGCAAGCAAGGAGCCATCCGCAGCGGAAGCAGTGAGCACCGAGCCCGCGAAAGACGACACAGAGACTGCTCAAGTCCCTGAACCGGACGCTCTGAACGACAACCCCGTCGAAAGTGCGTCGACCGCCCCTCTATCTGAGGCTCATGCTATTGAGCATCCGGAAGAACTCTTCCATGAAGAATTCGCGCGACGACCCAGCTTGACACCGCGACCACTTTCTTCCACCGCTGTGCCACTGAGGTTTAGGCCCATTCCATCTTCACCTTCCCACCCGAAAGAGAGGTCGCTCAGCTTCGGCTCCTCTGTCGAATCTGCTCCTCTCTCACCAGCGTCGGCGTCTGGGTCCAAAAAGCCTCGCCCACGTTCTTCCGAGTTCCGTGAGGTAAGACCGCTCTACCTCGTTTCTCGCAACGCCAAACTCGAGGATGTGGAAGAGCAATTGCCCGATCTTCCTGACAGCAAGCCCTCCAGCCGCGCTAGTAGTGTGCAGGGCAGCGAAGACTGGCACTCAGCTACCGAAGACTTGTCGCCTCAACCTGACTTGTTCAAGTCTCCAGGTTCAGCTAGGAAGAACTTGACCATAGATCTGAACCAGGCCAATCAATACAGGACAGAAGAGGAGATCATGGACACGGCCGATCAGACTACCCCGAAGGCGAGCGACTTCCCTCAGACCGCTCTTCTCGCTCCCAAATCGCACTCCAAGCAGGTCCCACAATTTTACACCTGGGAGGATCTTGCGAAGGACGAGGAAATGCACGAGGCGGCTGCCCGCCAGGCGGAGGGCACTGCTGACCCGGAGGCTACATCATCCGCAGATGCGGTCCCCGTGGAAGGCCTAGGCATTGAGCAAGCGGAAGACGAGTCACCAAGTGCACCTGCGCGCAAGAACAAAAAAGACAAGCGCAAGAACAAGGGTCTTGCTGCCGCGGCTCTGCTTGCCGGTGGTGCGGCTGCGGCGATGGCAAGCGATAAATCTGATGACACTCCTACACCCGCGGATGCTCAGGAGGAAGAAAAGTTGATCGATCAGGCCGCGCCAGCTCCTGCTGAGGCAGGTAGCTCGGCAGAGAGCAAGATTGAACAGACAACTTCAGACCATCCTCAAAGCGAAGTCACTCCAGCGATTGAGGCTCTTATTGACGATACGCCGAAAGAAGTGCCCGACGACGCTGCAACGGTTGTACCTGATGAAGCTGCAGAGGACCTCTTTGCCCCGATTTCGAGCAAGAAGCAGTCCAAGAAAGCCAAGAAGAACAAGAAGGCGCTTTCTACCCCTGACGCAACAGAAGTCCTTACTCCTGTCAAACAAGAACCAACAACTGAAGTACCCACCGAAGGCGCCGCAGCTGATTATTTCGCCGTGACTGAAGAAGCATTGGCGAAAGAGGCAGAAGTACCAGCAGCAGAGCCCGTGCTGGACAGCACCGTTGCGCCTGTCGAGGGTGAATCTACACCTGCGGAAGACGAGTGGGCATCTTTGTCTACCTCAAAGAAAGGCAAAAAGGCTAAAAAGGGCAAGAAACAGAAAGCTGATGCTTGGGCCGAGTCAGAACCTGTTCAAACTCCGAGCGCGGAGACTGAGATCGCTGTTGCCCCAGATGCTGCCGTTCCTCAACCGTCTGGAGCTGCTGTTGAAGATTCCAGCGACGTTACTGTCGCGCCGGACAACAACGATGTCGCCAAGAGCGCTGTAGCTCCCGAATCCACCGAGGCGACCGATGATAAGAATGCGGCACCTGCGGCAGAAAAAGAAGCTGTCAGTGTTGACAAGCCATCAGCCTCCGTAGAGCCCGCAGTCGAAGCGACGACCGAGAAGGATGCACCCGCACCCTCGTCTAGTGGATGGTTCTCTTGGCCTTGGGGCGCGAAGAAGGGCGCAGAGGAAGGCCCGGAAGTCGATCCAGTCGTGATGCAGACACGAGAGATGCCGGCCGAAGCAGTGGAACCTGGCGTTGAAAACATTGACGCTAAAGCGCCTGTCGAGGGCTTTGCCCAGGACAAGACGCCTGACACAGATGTCACCAATGAACGCGCCGTTGAAGATAAAGCTGTCGTGCTTGAGGATCTTCCAACGGATGCAATCGCTGTCACTGACCTCCCAAAGGACGACAAACCTTCGATCGGGACTTCTGAGGACCATCCTTCCGCGGTCGCTGATGCCACTCTACCTGAGCATGTTTCGGGCGATGCTAAGGAAGTCTCTGCCGTCAAAGAAACCGTTCTTCCTCTGGATACAACGGACAAGATAGAGGCGCCTGGCGAGGAGCAAAACATGGCTACCGCTGCCGATGAGCAAGTCTCGCAGCCCGCTCCGGAGGCCACAGCAGTGGCGGATGATTTCTGGGGAGCCCCGAGCTCGAAGAAGAAGAAGGGTAAGAAGGGCAAAAAGTCAGGACAGAGTACGCCACTTGTAAAAGAGGAAGTACAAGAACTAGTCAAGGCCGAGGGTGTTGATGCTGAGTCCAAAGACGTTGCCGTACCTCACGAGCCAGAGGTGCCAGAGAACCAGACCCGCGACGCACCCGAGACGAGTGAAGTTCAACCGGCTGAAGACGACAGTTTCTGGGCCCCGCAGCCAAGCAAGAAGAAGGGCAAGAAAGGCAAGAAGTCGGATCCCGTGATCGACCAGATTGCCGACGACCCGATTGCTGAGACACCGTCCATGGCGCCTGAACTTTCCATTGACCAAACCTCTGCGCAAAGAGCTTCAGCGGACTTCAGTGTACCTGATGCGGTAGAAACAGCAAACGTGGATGAGCAAAAGGACTCCGAGGATCTACCAGCTTCACAATCAACGAAGAAGAAGGGCAAGAAGAACAAGAAGGGTTCTGCGGCAGCCTCCGCACCATGGGATGAGCTTGTTGCTGAAGACATCCCGATCGAAGGTACTCCTGGCCAAGCTGATGAGATGCCGCTCATGGACCCACAGCTTGAATCTCAAGAGACCGCTGTTGGTGTTTCTGGCTCTGTACCTGACACTCCCGCCCCTGTGTCATATGCTGCAGAAAAAGAGGTTGTCGAGCCCACACTGGAGGCTGAAGCAGAGGATCCTTGGGCAGCATTGCCTTCAAAGAAGAAGGGCAAGAAAGGGAAAAAGGCTGCCAAAGAGATTCTCGATCCCGTGCAAGATGAACCTCTTCAAACTTCTGAAATACCGACTGGAGACGCTACACGATCACTCGACGCCGAAACCGAGCCCCTACCTTCTGAACCAGTCGAAGCCATCCTGGAGCACCCAGCTGAAGTACCCTCCGGCGAGCAAGAGACACCCGCAGCCGAACCCGAAGACTTCTGGGCTCCTCAGCCCAAGGTCAAAAAGAGCAAGAAGGGTAAGAAAGCACGCCAGGATGCTGACGATGAGCCGGTTGTCTCTGCTGAGGCTAGTGAAGTTCCGCCTACAGAAGACAGCAATGACAAACTACCTGCGGCGGAGGACACCGAGACAATTGCTGTTCCGACTGGACCTGTCGACGACTTGACAGCCGAAGCACCTAAGGAGAAAAACGACGAGGATCTTTGGGGACCTCCCACCAAGAGCAAGAAAGCAAAGAAGGGCAAAAAGAACAAGGGGACACCTGAGGTCTCGGAGACGTCTCAGCTTGAGGCTGTCGATGCTGCATCGGAGGCCCCGCCCAATGCTATCAACCATGTACCTACGGAGACTTCGCAGGACGTTGCAGCAGTGGCCGAAGACCAAGCTGTACCCGAGGCATCCACAGAGCCGGATGCTGTACCCGAGGATGACTGGTCCAGCCTCACGACTACTAAGAAGGGCAAGAAAGCAAAGAAGTCGAAAAAGGGTGCCATTGCTGATGATGCAGCTGCGTCCGAGCCTTTGCCCAGCGACCCGCCAGCTGAAGAAGCGAAGATTGAAGCGGATGTGCCTGAAGTGACAACCACAGCCGCCGAACCAAGTGTGGATCAAGATGCAGTCGCTGCGGAACCGCTTGTTTTGCCTTCGGCGAGTGAAGGTGAAGCATTACCTGAGCCTGCCACTGAAACGTCCCGGGACATCGCCATTCAAGATGAGGCACCTCCGATCACCGAAAGTGCCAGCCTCGACAACCCTCTCGAACAATCAGCACCTACTGAGCATGCTGTCGTTCCGGACGCTGACGTAGCGCCAGTGGCCGAAGTTGCCTCCTTCGATGACTCGAAAGACACTTCTCTTCCAGAACCTGCGTCTGACACAAATACCGCAGCTGTTGAAGTCAAATCAGATGAGACTCCAGCTGCGGAAGATGTGGTCGATTTCGAACCTCTCTCCACCAAGAAGAGCAAGAAGGACAAGAAGAAAAACAAGAAGTCTCAAACTCTGGATACTCAGAAACCGTCGAACGATATGCCTGAATTTACCGATGACCAAAAGGCAGTCGAAGACACTACTAAGGTTGAAGAACCCAGTGTCAACGCCGAAAGCTTGGATGAAGACGCAATCAAACCAGAGGCCGATGTCACCATTGCTCGCGAAGAGCCCTCAACACAAATAGAGAACCCAGCGCCTGCTGAACCAGAAGAAGACTTTGGATCTTTCTCGACAAAGAAGGGCAAGAAGGACAAGAAAAAGGGCAAGAAAGGAAAAGCTACCGACGCCGAAGATTTGCCAACACCCTCTTCGCCACACCCAAGCGCTGCAGCAGATTACTTTGCAGGAGAGTCAGTTGATCCTGCACCAGCGATCGATGAAACGCTCATGCCGGCCGCTGAGACCGAAGGCGCGGCAGCAGACTACTTCGATGGCCACCCCGACAGCGATAAGCTACCGACAACGGAGACCGACAAACCAGATGGAAAAGATAGCATGGGCGAGCAGCCTACCGAACGAGAGCCTGCAGAAGAATTCGGCAGCTCCTCCACATCTACAAAGAGCAAGAAAGACAAGAAGAAAGCAAAGAAGGCTGCTTCGGCCAGTTCTTGGGAAGTCCAAGATCAAGAGAGGCCAATCATGGTAGACGAACAGCCATCTACCGCTGTTGTGGAGGACATTGCTCCGGTCGAGGTAGAAGCTACAGATGCTGATCCCACGGAAGAGTCTGGTCCCTCTTCTGCCAAGAGCAAGAAAGACAAGAAGAAGGCAAAGAAAGCCTTGGCCAGCTCATGGGACACGCCCGAGGAGAGCACGAGTCCTGTTGTAGACGAAGCGCCTTTGCCCGTTGCTGCAGAAGATACTCAGCCTGTGGAGGCTGAGCCTGTCAACGAATTCGTTGGCTTCTCCTCCAAAAAGTCGAAGAAGGACAAGAAGAAGTCAAAGAAGACGGCTGGCGACTCGTGGGATGCGACCGAGACAGATAGCGCCGCTCCTGCCGATGCTGCGATCGAGCCTGAATCTGGAAGCAAGGCAGCTGATGAGCCATCAACCGATGCGTCGCTTGATATCTTGAACAGCGTCATTTCTCCCCCAGCGGATGCTCTTATCTCCAACGATAGTGAGCCTGCCCAAGATCCTGTTCTTGCTGATCTCAAGACCGGAGATGAGGTTGCAGCAGATGATGGCGAGCATCTCTCCGTTTCGACCAAGAAGAGCAAAAAGGATAAGAAGAAAGCAAAGAAGTCGAAGGAAGCCGCATTTGAAGACCTCCCAGAGCAGACAAACATGCCAACCGATGTCGCAGCTGAGGTCGAGCCTGCTGTGACTGCCGAGAGCGCCACGGCCAGCAAGCTCCAACCTGATCTGATCGAAGCCATTCTCGAACCTGCCGAATCGAACCCACCTACTTTACCTGTTGATCCGCAAACCGCCGATGGATCCAGCGACGCAGCCACTCAAGTCTTACTTGTGCCTGAAGAGATTAGCCACGCACCTGGAGAGACTGCCATCATTGTGGAACAGACACCCGTTCCTGATGCGCCTCAGGTTGAGGAAGATATCAAGACCGATGACTTCGATGCCTTCCCAACAAAAAAGAGCAAGAAGGACAAGAAGAAGGCTAAAAAGGGCCAATCGGCTCTTTCGCCGTTGGAAGAGCCAGAGCCATCAACACCTGTCGATGAGACATCTCGTGAGACCAATGAGGTTGCGGACAAACCTGACGAGACATTCAAAGCTTCCGAGGATACAGCACCCGCTGTCGATGCGCCTGAAACGATTGCGGTGTCGGAAGCTCAGGAAGACCCTGTACCAACACTCGAGACTCCAGCTGCGCAAGAGGATGCGGACTTCTTCAGCTCTTCCGCGACGAAAAAGAGTAAAAAAGATAAGAGGAAAGCCAAGAAAGGTCAGTCAGCTTCGTGGGACGAGCCAGATATTGGAACTCCGCCAGTTGAAGCGCCCGCCGAAGCAATGGAACCCGCCGTTGCCGTCGACAACACTGTGGAAGCGTCTGCGAGCGATCCGGTCCTTGATGAGGCATCAATTAGGCCCGAGGCTGCACTTGAACAAACGCCCGCACCCGAACCCGAACTTCCACAAGACGAAGCCGACGACTTCTTCTCTTCCTCGAAAAAGAGTAAAAAAGATAAGAAGAAAGCCAAGAAAGGCCAGTCAGCTTCGTGGGACGAGCCAGAGATCGGACCTCAGCCAGTTGAAGCGCCCACTGAAACGACGCAGCCTGTTGTCCCTGTCGATGACACAGCGGAAGCGCCCACTAACGATTCTGCTCCCATCGAGACTTCCAATTACTCAGAGGCACCATCTGAACAAATGCCCGCACCCGAACCCGCGCTTCCGCAAGACGAAGCCGATGACTTTGGCTTCTCTTCCTCAAACAAGAGTAAGAAAGACAAGAAGAAAGCGAAGAAGGCCACTGAAGTGTCCCCATGGGACGACGAACCGTCGGTAGCTGAGCCAGTCACTGAGCAGTCCCCAGGCATGGATAGCACTGAGCGCTCGCTGGCTGTTGATCAAGATTCAGTAGCGACCGAGGCCGTAGCGCCCGCGGAAAATTTGGAGGCTCCGCAAGCGACCGCTGAGACTCCTGCCGATGTTGACGGTGAAGAATTTGGATCGTTCTCGACGAAGAAGAGCAAGAAAGATAAGAAGGGCAAGAAAGCCCAAGAAACCGATTGGGCTGCGGCAGAGTCCGCTGATACGCCTGCCGATCCTGGACTCGATGTTACTGTCGTCGCACAAGAGGAAACCAGCGAGGCCCCAGGCACTCCTGCTCCCGAAGCCGAAGTAATCTCAGAGCCACAAGAAGCCGGTGCAGATGATACGTGGGCTGCTTCTACCAAGAAGAGCAAAAAGGACAAGAAAAAGGGGAAGAAGGCTCAGATTGAGGAAGAAAGTACGCCTGCTACCGACAACGAAGCTCTTGTTGACTTCCCTGCTCCTGTGGACAACCAGCAGCCGTCCACTGGCCTTGAAACGGCTGATGTCATTGCTCCGGAATCGATAACGCCCAGCGCTCCCGAAACACCGCTCGAAGGAGACGACCCTTGGGGATCCATCTCGACAAAGAAGAGCAAAAAAGACAAGAAAAAGTCGAAGAAGTCCAAGGCCAGTGACGAAGAAGCAATCGATGGTCAGACTGCAGAACCTGTGGTCGTAGATGCTCCGACCGATCTGCCCACCACCACAAACGATGATTTTCAAGACGAAACCAAGGCCATAAGGACCCAGGAAGCCCCTGATCAGCCATTGGCAGAAGTTTCTCACAAAGAAGCTGAGGTCTCTGAAACAGTGCCAGAGACGCTCGATCTTGCCCCACCAGTCAGCATCGACCAGACGACTGCTTCTCAAGCACCAGTAGTGTCAGGCACATCTGACATAGAGACCAAGAATGTCGATCAAGCAAAACCCGACCAAAGCAGAGACATGATCGAGTCTCTCGAACCGGTCGTCTTCGACAAGCCTGAACAGGACATCGATTTTGCAGCAACACTGGCAGCGGGCCTGGCCGATTCTGGCTTCGATCCCAATCTTGTAGTCGATGACCCCGTGTTCCATCGGCGTGCATCTCCACCCAGTGGAGTCGCCGAAGCCGATCCCGAGGAAGTGTTTACAACTTCGAGCAAGAAGAAGAAAGGGAAAGGCAAAAAGACACGAGATGTGACACCCGACGAGCCTACCGTAGCAGATGCCTCAATCACGGCGGGCTCTGCCCCTGACGAGTTTGATGCTGCCCTCTCTCAAGGTCTACAAGACAGCGGATTTGACCCATCGCTGTTGGTAAGCGCCGGTTCGTCAACCCCAGTTGACACCAAGGACAACGAAGATGAGTTTTCTTTCACCAAGTCTAATAAGAAAAAGAAGAAGGGGAAGAAAGCCCTGGCAGAGGCAGAAGACATGCCAACTTCTACATCTACAGCTCCTCAAGATTCCGAGCAAGATGCTATGCATGAAAGGTCCCTCGACGAGACACCAGCTGCCGAAGACAGTTCAGCCTTTATTGCAGGCACATCGCAGAGTGTGGCACCTGAAGATGTCCTAAATTCAATGTCAGAACAGCCAGCACTTGAAGAGCTTCCGGTCGCGACTGCCAGTGCGCCTATTGAGGCCGCTGAGGACGAATGGGCAGCGCCATCAAAGTCGAAGAAAAAGAGCAAGAAAGACAAGAAGAAACAAGATCGCTCAATTGACTTCGAAGATGAACCTGTGCCAACGACTGAGATTCTTCCAGAATCGGGAGTCAGCGAGATACCGGAGGTCCAAACGCAGCCGAGCGCCGATCCCAACACTGTGCCCGAAGAGACTCCTCTGGTCACCGAAGCCACTGGCGAAGAAGAGTGGGGCGCTCCCTCCAAGAAGAAGAAGGGCAAGAAGCAGCAGGACTTGGACTTGCAGGACAACGTGAGCATGGCCACCCCTCTCGATCCCTCTGCTGAGCCTACCATTGATGATCAGTCCGATCCCTCATTCTTGGCCGAGCAGCCCAAGAGTACACCCATGGAAGTCGACTCCACTCCAGTTGAGGCAATCACGTCTGAGAGTGCAGAGCAACCAAGTCAAGCCGTTGACGATGAATGGGCGGCGCCATCGAAAAAGAAGAAGGGAAAGAAGGGAAAAGCCCAACAATCATTCGACTTCATGGATGAACAAGGCCCATCGCCGCCCACGTTGGACGAGGCCGACCCTGCTGTTGACCTCGTCGATGTCACGGCTGAATCGACCAGAAGTGTCGCTGATCCATCAGAAGCTGTGTCTGACAACACTGCAACAGCTTTAGACACAACTCCTTTAGCTGCAGTGCTTGCTGACGACACTTTGAACGCCAATGTCGAATCTACAGCCAATCCTGAGGAGGACGAGTGGGCAGCCCTTTCATCTAAGAAGAAGAAGGGTAAGAAGAGCAAGAAGAACCAGCCATTCGAGACAATGGTCGAGGAACCTTCTGCGCCCGAGTCCAGTGAGCCCACTGTGCCGAGCGAGGATTTCGCAGCTTTGGACGAGCACTTTACTACTCCAGCCGGTATCGAGCGAGACACCACCGAGCTTGCTGAACCACATCATCCAGAAGTTGTGGCCATGGAAGAGCCACCAGCGACAAGCGAGAGTATCAACGAGGCATGGGATGCACCGTCGAGCAAGAAAGACAAGAAGAAAAAGAAGAAGAAGGGCGTCGATTGGTCAGAGCCTGATGACACTACCCAGGACGCTTCTATTGCTCTCACTGCAGACCCTGTCACTGCCACCGTCGAGACACCTAACGATTTGGGCGCAATTCCCCGTCAAGTCGATGAGACCGAATCTGGCCAAATCGCCGAGGAAACTCCACTCGTATCCGATGACATTGAGCCAGCAGTGGACGACTGGGCAGCTCCCACCAAGAAGAAGAAAGGCAAGAAAGGGAAAAAGAACGAAGATGCATGGGTCGAGCCTGAGACGCCTGTAGCAGATGCAGAGCCCACAGTGCCAGAGACACTCGTTGCCGATGAACCACCGGCATCGCAGTCAGAGGATACTACAATCCTCTCCACCGGCGCCGACCTGTTAACTGCAAGCACCGCCGAAAACGTCGCATTTGCGGACCAGCCGACTGAACCTGTCGCCGATCCTGCCGAAGAGGAATGGGGATCATTGAGCAAGAAGAAGGGCAAAAAGAACAAGAAAAAGCTGGGCTCGAACGAAAAAGAAGCCGAGCCGACGACACTTGCCGCTCCAGTCGACCCTGTCGTTGTAGACCCTGCTCCAACAGTTCTCGAAGCAGTTGCTGAGAACAGGGATGCGCCAACCAGCGAACCGTCAAGCAGAGCACTCGCCTTCGACGACAGCCCAGCGCCAAACTCCCCTGCACCTGGAGATGCCACCGTTGACAACTGGGCCTTGCCGATCAAAAAGAACAGGAAGAAAGGCAAGAAGGACCAGCTTTGGACAGAAGAGGAGCCGGAGGCTACTACACCCGATCCTCTTCCGTCGCAAGATTCGTTGGCTACCTCTGGCGTCAATGTCGACAATAATGCTGCATCGACCGAGCAATCGGAACAACCTGCCGAGAGGAGCCTGGATGTACAACCTCAGCAAGATGCGACTCCCGCACTGAATGTGACCGCTGAGCAGCCTGTCGCTCCTATGGAGGAAGAACAATCGGGTCTGTCCAGTAAGAAGAAGGGAAAGAAGAACAAGAAGAAGGGCGCTCTATCAGATGCCGATCTCGATCCTTTTATCAGCACACCAATGGAGTTCTCCGCACCGATCTCGACCACTGACACCGCTGAGGCTTCTGCTGTTGAAGACGTCGAACCCGCTGCGGTCGACATTATTCAGCCTACAGGAGAAATGGACATCGACGAAATGGACAAGGCATACAAAGCTTACAAGAAGAACAAGAGGAAGCAGAAGAAGATGCAAGCCACGTCGGGCGATGATAACGAAAAGGCTGTCGATGCCTTGCCAGAGGATTCCGAGCAGCAGCACAACACGAGTCGCGACTTGGGTATCTCCCAAGAGACCGAGCCAGTCAGACAATCAAGTCCGCTTGCTAGCGAAGAGCCAACCTGGTCCTTTGCAAAACTCGAAGAATCCGGGGACACTGGTCGCGGTTTGACCAAGATGACCTCTCGAGACAGTCTTACTAGCCGCAGGTCTCTCGAGCCACTTCGCCTTGACACTACCAGCCCATCTGCTCCCGACCCAGGCAACGCACAGGGTCAGCAGGAGCCGCAATCTGAAGCACCAAGGAGCGCTCATGGCCGTTCCGCAAGCAGAGACACTCCATTGGAATCCACGTCGAGGGACAGAGCATCTTACCTGTTCCAGTCGCCTGCACCGTTCCAGGCATCCGGGTCAAACACTACAGCTCAGTTCCGAACTCCTGAGCACAGAGGCGATGCTTCAGACTACTTCCACTCTCGAGGCGTTGAACCACTGAAAGACGACTCCGCCAGTGGGCCGTTATCCCCATCCGCTGGGCTGATGAGTCCGGTGATAGCTCTCGACCCGATTCCCGAAGAGCATGCTGCGCACAAGCGAAGCATTGATGAAGCTACCAACATCACTCCGATGGAACCAGCAGGCAAGATGCTCAGGCGCACAGAGACACCGAAAGCCATCCGCGAAAAGAGTCTGCTTTCATCTACGAGCAGAGATGGCGTAGGATCCAGCGCAAGAGCAGCCAGCAACCCAACCTCTGGATTTGGCATGGCCGATGAGGACAGATCGCTCAAACGAGTCGTTTCTGACACACGCTCTCCCAGCGCCATGAGCAACCGTTCGAACTTCAGTGCCAACCAGCACGTGTCGCCCGAGGACCGCCGCACTCTCAGCCGTGCCAGCAATCGCAGCGTTACTCCCACTCTCCGACGAACCAACCTGTCAGGTGACCTTCGGGCCGCAAGTCGCACTAGCAACAGGCGGGGTGATTCGGGCTCAGCCGTTGGCGTTGGCGCTCGGGCCTCACCCAAAACAATTCCCTTTGAGCCTCCACCGACTCCGCCCTTGAATGACGACGAAGACCAAGGTGATCCCGGCGCAACCCGCGCTGCCGGTATGGCCGAAACATTCGTAAGTATTGATGAACGCGATGACAATGATGCGCGTGCTGATGCTAATGATGCCCTACAGCAAGGATATGGCGGTGTGCAGGCGTCGCAGGTTTCGCCGACGCGACCGCCGAGCATGCGCAAACGCCAGAGCATGCATGTCATGGACCTGGAATCCAAGCTGGAACAATTGACTGAAGAGAACCGTGCACTTCAGGACGCACAACAAAGTCGTGGCCTGGATGATGGCTCAATGGACTCTGACAACCATGGCCTGCAACAAGCACTCGACGCGCGTGAGTTGGAGCTTCGAGAGAAGAACAATGAGATTCAACACATCCAAGCCATGCTCGAGCCGATGCAACAAGAGATCACCAGACTTGTTCAGATCAATAGTGGTCTCACTGAAGCCAACAGGAATCTGGTCGACGACAACAATGGACGTTTCGCCACCCTGCAGAGCGAGCATGCCAATGTTACCCAACAATGGCAAAACACCACCCGTGAACTGGAAACAATGCGCAACGACCACAGCAGACTAGCAAGCGGTATGCGTGATGCCGTTGCTGCCCAGCTCAGCACTGCTCTGGCAGAGAAGGACCACGAGATCCGCAAGCTCAAGGACGAGCTAGCAGAAGCCACAGACCGTATTCGTGCTCTCCAAGTTCAGATCCAGTCATCCAAGAGCAGCGATTTCTTGAACGTACGTGACGAGGACTACTTCGATGGTGCTTGTCAGAAGCTATGCCAGCACGTCCAACAATGGGTGCTGCGCTTCTCGAAGATGTCAGACAACCGCATCTGCCGTCTCTCGAGCGACCTGAGGGATGAGAAGATCGAAGCGCGCCTTGACAATGCCCTACTCGATGGCATGGACGTCGACAAGCTACTTGGCGATCGCGTTCGCCGCCGCGACGTCTTCATGTCTGTTGTAATGACAATGGTCTGGGAGTACGTCTTTACTCGCTACCTGTTCGGCATGGATCGCGAACAGCGCCAGAAGCTTAAGGCTCTGGAGAAGACTTTGAGCGAAGTCGGCCCACCTCGTGCTGTCGCACAGTGGCGCGCAACCACTTTGACACTCCTGGCCAAGCGTCCGACGTTCTCCAAGCAATGCGCGCTAGACACAGAGGCTATAGCACACGAGATCTTCGGCGTGCTTTCTGCACTCCTGACGCCGCCAACTGGCTCCGAGCCGCAACTGCTCGCGTCTCTGACCAAAGTCATCACCGTGGCTGTCAATCTATCGGTCGAGATGCGCACTCAGCGCGCGGAGTACATCATGCTGCCACCGTTGCAGCCAGAGTACGACACTAACGGTGACCTTGTGCGTAAGGTGCACTTTAATGCAAGCCTGATGAACGAGAGATCAGGTTTATTCACTTCGAATGAGGCGCTTGAAGCCGAGCGTGCCATTGTCAAGATCGTGCTCTTCCCTCTGGTCGTGAAGAAGGGAGATGAGTACGGCGAAGGCGAAGAGGAGATCGTCGTCTGCCCAGCTCAAGTGCTAGTGCACAACGACAATGGCAAGAACAGAAAGGTCGTGAGAGTCATGAGTGGAGCGATGGAAATTGATGATCCAAGGAGGAGCAAGCAGAGTCTGATTTCGAGGCAGGGAAGCATGCAATTCTAGATATACCATGATGATGGGAACGACGCAAAGGATAATTTGGCGTACTGGGAGTTTGGTTGGATTGCACAAAAATTGGTATGATACTCTGGATGGTTTCATTGGGCTGAAGATATGTTCGATTACATAGCAATGCACATGACATTATATCAATCAGTGTTCGTCTGATGTTTATTAGTTTTTGATCCTCACTAAAACCATGAAGCGCTTCAACATGAATACTCAAGATGGGCTACATGGATGTATAATCCAGTGCAAACCTCACAGCCTCAATGGCTGATTAAGATCAAATTGAACGCCGACCGAGAGCTGAGGCACCTGCTTGTAATTACTGCCCCTTAGGACAGTCCTTGTATCTTGCAACGTCTCAATGTACGACGGGTTTGAATTACGCTTCATCGTCTGCAAGAAAGCCCATGTCATCGCGCCGCAGTTCTTACCTGCGATGTAAGCATCCTGGATGTACCGTTAGTCACCTTCTTGACAGAAACAAGAGAAACCAATCCTACCGCACTCGTCTCCTCATCTCTACACCCACTATACATCGTCACAAACTTCTGCTCACGGCTCCAGTTTCTTCCAGTGGTATCCGCTTCGAGCCCTGCCGGTCCGTGATGCTGGTGCCGAAAGCCTTGGAAGAAGTTGTTCGCATCGCCGAGCATCTGTTTCGCTGCCGCTACGCTGTTCAGGCCATAACGTCCGTTGAGCAGATCGTCGGCTTCCATGGCTAGATTCACGCCGGCTTTGAGATT
>Ga0265780_10006390_pt1 | contig 14640 bp, 21 predicted proteins | sample P1T30metagenome_FD_192432 | JGI IMG/M metagenome (GOLD analysis project Ga0265780, IMG submission 192432) | Plant litter microbial communities from East Loma Ridge, Irvine, California - P1 T30 | ecosystem: Environmental > Terrestrial > Plant litter > Unclassified | place: USA: California... | reverse complement strand
CCAAGGGCACCTATCACTGCTTCGGCTGCGGGGCGTCGGGCGACCTGGTCAGCTACGTCATGAAGACCGAGGGCATCGGCTTCATGGACGCGCTGCGTTGGCTGGGCGCTGCAAGCCTACCGGGCGTGGATCCTGCTGACCGGGCAAAGGCTGCCGCAGAAGATGACGCCGATCGCCAGCGCGCCATCGATCGCGCCCGCGGGGTTTGGGATAAGGCACAAGCCGCGCCCGGCACGCCGGCCGAGGTCTATCTCCGCAGCCGCGGCATCACGATGCCGATCCCTCACACGATCCGCTTCGCCATGACACCGGCTTGGTACGACGACGACTCCGGTGAATGCGGGCCGGATCTCCCGGCGCTGGTCGGCGCCGTCGTGGACGGTAACGACCAACTGATCGGTCTGCAGCGCATCTTCCTCGCTGACGGCGGCCGGTCAAAGGCCCGCATGGCGAAACCGAAGCGTAGTCTAGGCCGCGTGAAGGGCGGGGCGCTGCGCATCAACTCAGACGCCGACAGCGTCGAACACGAGCTTATCCTGACCGAGGGGCCGGAGGACGGCCTTAGCATCGGCCAGGAGCTCGGTGCGGAAGTCTGGGTGACGCTTGGTACAGCGATGATGCCGCACATCGACTATCCGCCGCGCATCGTCTCGATCATCATCGCGGGACAGAACGACGACGCGGGACGCGCCGCGGTTCTCGCCGCAGAAGAGGAGCTGATCGAGCGCGGGTTCGACACGCGGACGATGTGGCCTGCCGATGGGTACAAGGACTGGAACGACCAGCTCCGGGGTATCCGGGCATGAGCGGCTCGTTCCACGACCAGTTCGCGAAGGCGGAGTCGGCGAGCCCGCTCCACAACGTCCAGGCTGAGCTCGCCTTCCTAGGTGACCTGCTTGCTAACAACCGGCTGATCGACGAGGTCGCGGATCGCTGCCGGCCGGGTGACTTTTCGGTCCCGATCTACGGCCGCATCTATGGCAAAATGCTCGAGCAGTCGTCCGCCGGCGGTGTGGTCGATGCCGTTACCCTGGCACCGTACTTTGCCGATGACGAGGAATGGCCGCGCGCCTACGCGGTCCTAGCAGCGGCCGACCTGAACGCAGGGCCCAAGGCACGAACCAAAGCGTATTTCGAACAGATCACGACGCTGTCGAGCCGGCGCCGCATGGTGGCTGGCCTGCAGGACGTCATCGCATCGACACGCGATCTCAGCGTTACACGCGAGGAGCTTGTCGCCAACGCTGATGAGGCGGTTGCAGAACTGGCAGAGCAGATGATCACGGCGCAGGCCTCCGTGGGCGACTATGCGCAGATCGTGATCGACAGCTTCGGCCAGCCTGTGGTGGGCGTGCGCTGCGGAAATATCGGTTCGCTGGATGGCGTGATCGGTATCCTCCGCCCTTCGAACATGATCGTCGTCGGTGGGCGCCCCGGCATGGGCAAGACGTCGCTCGTGACGTCCTACTCGATCGGCGCGGCTGGTTTGGGTCATGGTGTTCTGATCTTCTCGCTCGAAATGAGCGCGGACGAACTGACCCGCCGCATGATCGCCGACATGACCTACACGACGCGGGGCGGGGTGCCGTACGAGCACGTCCGCGACGGAACGGTCCGGCCGCAGGAAATGGACGCGGTTCGGGCAGCAAAGTCGCGGTTCGACGAGCTGCCGATCGCGATCAACGAGACATCGGGGCTGACGCTCGCAAAGCTGATCCGCCAGGCACGCAGCCATAAGCGCCGAATGGCCGCCAAGGGCGAAAAGCTCGAGCTAGTCGTCGTCGATTACCTCCAGCTGATGGCCCACAGCCGCAAGGGCATGTCGCCCTACGAGCACGCCAGTGAAGTCAGCGTCGGGCTCAAGCAGTTCGCGAAGTCGGAAGGTCTTGCGGTCATGGCAGTCGCTCAGCTGAGCCGCGAGGTCGAGAAGCGTCCCGACAAGCGTCCGATGCCTTCCGATCTCCGCGACAGCGGGCAGATCGAGCAGGACGCCGATGTGATCCTCTTCGTCTACCGCGAGGAGGAATACCTCAAGCGGCAGGAGCCGGACGACCCGTTCGGCCCGAAATACGAGGCTTGGCGCACTGACATGGAAGCGGTGCGCAACAAGGTCGAGTTTCTCGTCCCCAAACGCCGCAGCGGCCCGTCAGGCAAAGCACTGGGCTGGTTCTTCGGCGCCAACTCCGCGGTCCGCGGCAGCGATTTCTACAGCACTCGGGAAGGTCAATAAGATGGCGCGTATCCGCTCGATTCATCCCGGTCTGTGGACCGACGAGACCTACGTCTCGCTGTCTCCATTCGCCCGGCTTCTGTTCCTCGGCATCTGGAATGAATGCGACGATATGGGCTCGTTCGAATGGTCGCCTGTGAAGCTCAAGATGCGCCTGCTGCCCGCAGACAGCGTCGACGCTCCCGCTCTCTTGGACGAATTGCTCGAGGCGCGTTGCATCATGTCTTACGAGGTCGGCGGCAAGCGTTACGGGGCGGTCCGCAACTTCTGCCAGTACCAGCGCCCGAAGAAGCCCAACTCGGTCCATCCGCAGACGGAAGCGGTTCGGAACTGGGTGAACACCGAGGCTCGTTCAACGCGTGACGGTGGGGATCCGGACACCCCTTCAGACACCTCGGGTGGGGAACTGGCACCCCGTTCAAAGGTGCGCGGTGGGGAAGCGACACCCCCTTCAACTAGGGCGAGTAGGGAACCGGTGGGGAAGCGGTTCCCCACCGGTGGGGAAAAGTCCCGCCAGAGGAAGGAGGGAGGAGATAGTTCCGTTACTGACGTAACGGGCGCCGCGGCGCCGACGATCGATCCGAAGAAGGCTCTTTTCGACGCTGGCGTAGCGCTGCTGGGGGAGGCGGGACTTGCGACCAAGGCCGCACGGGCCCTGATCGCCAAATGGCTCCACGGCCATGGCGACGAGGCGACGACGGCGGCGTTGGCCAGTGCTGCCGGCCGAGCTGATCCCGTGTCGTGGATCGAGGCCCGGCTGCGGAGCAAGGCCGCGTCCGAGGACGAAGCGCTCGCCGCCAGCCGTGCGACCGCCGAGCGGTATCGGCGGATGGCCATTCCCGGTCCGCCGGCTGATCAGCGACCAGCGCCGGTGCCAGCGTGACCGGCACGCCGATCCCTTGCGTTCCACCGATGTTCCAACACCAGTAAGCAGGCGAGCATGAGAATACCTCGAGCAGCAGCAGAGCGCGTCCCAGCCGGCGCTCGGATCGTGAACGTCGAGCGGATGTCGAGCGCATTCGTAAAATACCACCTGGACGACGGGCGGGCGCTTCACCGCTTCACGCGGGAAGAGCCGCACTCGACTCCCCATGATCACCCGTGGTCATTCGAGACCGAGATCCTCGACGGGGGATATGTCGAGGAGGTGTTCACGATCGGCGACGAGGGCTGGCGCGCGACGCTGGTGCACCGGCTGCCGGGTGAAACGTACCGGGTGGCAGCCACGCACATCCATCGGATCGTCGAACTGCCCCAGCGCGAGTGCTGGACCTTGGTTCGTGCCGGTCACCACGAGCGCGATACGCGGTTCTGGCGGTTCGGCGACACCGTTCAATCCCGAGCCTGGCACGAGAGGAAGTGGACGCGGCATGGATAATTCTCAGTGGTGCATCCTGCGTACCGGTGCTGCGCGTACGCTGTCGCTTGCGGCTTCCCTCGCGGCTGTGGGTCTGACGGTCTGGACTCCGACGCAAATGGTTCGTCGTGCTGGGCGGGGGCGGCAGCGTCGGGACGTTGAAGAGCGGGCCGCGCCCATCACGCCAACGTTCGTCTTCGCGTCGGCTGGCGACCTGTACGACTTGCTCCGGATTACGTCGGATCCGGTCAGCCGACACCCGTCGTTCTCGATCTTCCGGCACCGGGATCGCTACCCGCTGATCTCTGACCGCAGCCTTGCACCGCTGCGTGAGGAAGAGAACCGGCACCGCCTTCGGCAACTGAAGAAGACCCGACGTGTCGTCGAGCTCGGCGCCTCGATCCGCTTGGCGGAGGGACCGTTCGCGGGCATGACCGGCATAGTTGAGGGCGGCAATGGCAAGCAGGCTGTGGTCAATTTTGGCGGCGGCTTCGTCGTGTCGATTGCCACTTACCTACTCGATTCTGATGTGGTACAAGACAGGAACAAGCCCCCCTTGGGTGTTGCCGCTTAAGCGGCGTTCGACGTGTTAGCGTCGGCTGGTCCTAGACCGTGCCGCCTACGTCTGGCCTGAGAAGCACGCGCTTCAGGCTGAGTCCGAAGGGGTGCCCATTTCGTCTTCGTCGAGCGATGGCTGCCCAACCCGAACCGGTCCGGCATCTGTCGCCTGCGATACATGCTTGGCTATCCCAGCGCGAGCCAAGTGGCACTGCGCAAGGGCAGCGTGGGCCATCTCCGCTTCAGGGACCGTTGATCTCGCAGCCAGCTTTTGCTCCTGGGCCGCACGCGCAATGTGATAGGCAGCTTCCTGATGCCAATCTGCGGCGTGTTCACTGACCGGCGCAAAGTCCTTCGTGTGGTTGTCCATCGCGTCCTCCACGGACGGAGGGTGTGCTCAGATCGTTAACGAATCATTACGATGCATGGTGAGGCGGGGACGAATGGCGAGTGTGTTCAAGCCCACCACTGCCGACGTCGTCGAGGCAATTGGCATGCGTTTGTTGCGTATTGCCGAGGACATGAGCGCTGGATCGCGCCACCATGGACGCAGCGAACAACTGATCGGGGACGTGGAGCAAGCGGCCCAGGATCTACGGGCTGCTGTTCGGGGCCGTCAGTCAAAGGGTTAAGCGTCGCCGTCGACGAACCGACGGATGGTCTTGGATACCCGAGCACCGCCCATGGCAACGACGAACGCCACCGAGGACGCACCCCAAACTAAGACAAGAGCGATCAGGAACATCGTAAGCATGCGCGGCAACCTCCGCTGGTGGCCGTATAGGGCAACGATGACACTTTGACTGAACGGCCTACTCATGCGGGGTTAAGCGTCCGATGGCTTGGCCTACTACCAGTCGCCACGATCGCGGCTACGGCACCGCTCATGACAGGATGCGGGTTCACCTGCTTGCCAGCGTCATCACCTGCGAGGGTGAGTGCAAGCGCCGCGGTATCGAGACGCCGGGCCACATAGCCGACCATATCGTCCCGCTGGCAAAGGGCGGCACCGGGGAACGGTCTAACTACCAGCTTCTCTGCCAGGACTGCTCGGACGCCAAGACGCTTGCCGACAAGGGTATGACCGCTCGTCCTTCCGGCGGTGTTGATCGCACGGGGCGACCTACCAGCCCGTCTCATCCGTGGAACAGTCAGCGGCCAACCTGACCCACCCCCCGGTCGAATGTCTGTAGGCCGTCGCCGCCCGTACCGACCACGTGGTCCATGTGCAGCGAAGGCTGTTTTAAAGGGGGGAGGGTTTCGACCGTCCTGCCCCGCGAGGTTTCCTATGGCTCTTGACGTGATCGCGGGCGGCGACGGCGTTCCGCCCGAGCCGAACTGGCGAGCAATCTTCGGACGACAGGCTGATCGCGTCGCGGCGGCTGAGCATTGGAAGAGCATCGTCGCTGAGGTTCGATCGGCGGAGAAGCTCGCCGCCGCGAACGGCCACGCGATCCTGCGACTGGTTGTTGCCTACATGACGTTCGATCGCTCGGCGAAGGAGGTGATGAAGGCTGGGCCAGTGGTGAAGGCGGCCAAGACCAAGGTGCCGACCTACAACCCTTGGTGGACCACCATGTCGAACGCCGCGTCGCAGGCAGCTGCGCTCGAAAAGGAGCTGTGCATCTCGCCGCGCGAACGCAACGCCGGTGGCAAGGTCGCTCGCAAAGCGCAGAAGAAGACGGGAGCCGCTGCGTACCTGAAGACCGTTGAAAAATAAGTTCCTCGCCGAGGCAGACCCGACGACAGCCTGGGCTGAGGCAACCGTTCGCGGCGATCTCGTCGCCGGCGAGTTCGTCCGCGCCGCCGCCGAACGCCATCTTCGTGATCTTCGCGAGGGCGCGCGTCGCGGACTGCATTGGAGCCCGGAGGGCGCGGCGCACGCGCTCGGTTTCCTGCCGGCTGTGTTCTCGGTCACCGACGGTCCGGCGGAGGGTCAGCCGTTCTACCCGCTGACCTGGCATACTTTCGTCGTCGGCAGCCTGTTCGGTTGGCATCTCAGTTCGGGCCGCTGGCGGTTCCGCTCGGCATGGCTCGAAACCGGCAAGGGTCAGGCGAAGTCGCCTCTGATGGGCGCCATCGGCGTCTACATCATGGGCTACTGCAGCATCCCACGCGCGCAGGTCTTCGCTATCGGGCAGGACAAGGCGACCGCCAACGTCTTGTTCCGCGACGCCGTCGCGATGTGCCGCGGCCAGATCCCCGACGAGGAGCGAGGCGACACGCTCGAGGCGCGCGGCGAGGTCATCATCCGCGGCGAAGGCGACAACGCTTGGAAGATCGAGCATCCGGATAGCGGCTCATTCTTCCGGACGCTCGCGGGCGGCGACGCTCAATCCGGCCCGCGCCCAGCCTGTGTACTTGCCGACTAGATCCACGAGTTCAAATCGGATCACGCCATCGAGACGTGGAAGCGCGCGATCGACAAGATCGCCGGCAACGCGATGATGATCCTCGGCACGAACACACCGGCCCGAAGTCAGCACGTCGGCAATTCATATTCGGAGGTCTACCAGCAGATCGCGAAGGGCGAGAAGCGCGACGACAGTGCGTTCAGCTTCGTCGCGCGGATTGATAAGGCGGACCGCGACACGGTGTTCGAGAACGAGCGCTGCTGGGCGAAATCGCTCCCCGCGCTCGGCGAGACGTTCCCGATCAGCAACATTCGCGAGACCGTGGCGTCCGCGGTGCTGCGGCCGTCGACGAAGTCGAGCGTCAAGCGCCTCTATTTCGGGATCGACGTCGGCGCCGCGGACTTCTGGATCAACGAGGAGGACTGGGCTGCGGTGCAAGGCGCGGTCGATACCAAGTCGTTGAAGGGGCAGCGCTGCTACCTATCGCTCGATCTGTCGAAAAAGAACGACCTTACCGCGCTAACGGGTACCTGGGTTTCCCCGGACGCTCACCTCTCGTCGAAGACTTGGTACTGGACGACGTCGCACGGTCTAGCAGACCGCGCCGAAGAGGATAACACTCCGTACGTGGAATGGGTCGAGGACAATTACCTCGTCGCCGTGCCGGGTCCGACGATCGATTACACCTTCGTCGCCATGCAGGCGAAGCAGATCAACGCCGAGCACGACGTGGCCTTCCTCGCGTTCGACGCGGCATTCATGACCGAGTTCGAGGAGGCGTGCGCCGAGATCGGGTTCCCGGTCTGGCGATACGAGGGGCCGGGTAAGCCCGAGGGCAGGGGGCTTAAGCTCGTCGCGCACGCGCAGGGCCCGAAGGTCATGTTCCAGGAAAAGCAGCTCTGCATGCCAACCTCGATCACCAAGACCGAGGACGCCATCTTGGATAAGCGGATCACTATCGACGACTCGCCCGTCACCTACAGCTGCGCGGCGTCGACCGAGCTGATCTTTGACGGCCAGGCGAACCGAGCGTTCGACAAGCGTAAGTCGCGCGGCCGGATCGACGGAATGGTCACCATCGCCATGGGCGTCGGCGCGGCGCTGATGCACGAAAAGCCGCCCAAAAAATCGGTGTACGAGTCCCGCGGTATTCGTCGGGTTTAAGGAGGGCGCATGTCGGCATTGTCGCCCACAGATTACCAGCGTGCGTCCGGCTTTCGGCGCTCGTCGTCGAAGGGGCCGGCGGTCGAGCAGCGTCAGCTGTTCGCCTATTCGGTTCACGATATCCAGAACACCGATGATCCTGCCCTCGGCGCTTTCCTGCGCGGCGGGCGTGAAGGGCTTTCCGGCGTCGCGGTCAGCGACAAAATGGTGATGCGCAACTCGGTGTTCTACCGCGGCACGTCGCTGATCGCTGGCTCGATGGGTATGCTGCCGCTGTCGCTGATCCGGCGCAAGCCGGACGGCACGACCGAGAAGGCGGTCGACCACCCGCTTTACTCGATCTTCAAGCTGGATCCGCTCGGCAATGGCGCCATGTCGCCGAGCGAGTTCAAGAGCTACATGCAGTTGGCGGCGCTGCTCGACGGCAACGTCTACGCTCGCGTGGTGCGATTGAACGGTGAAATCCAGGCGATCGTCCCGTTCCCGCGCAAGACCGTGACCAAGGAGTGGAGCGGCGGCAACATACGCTTCAAATATCAGCCGAAGAGCGGGCGTCCCGAATATCTCAACCCCGCCGACGTCTTCCACTTCCGCGCGCCAGTCTCGCTCGACGGACTGAATGGGCTGGGGTTGCTGGACGTTGCAGCCGACACGATCGGGCTCGCGCACCTGGCGGAAAAGGCGATGGCGAACCTGCTACGCAAGGGCGTGATGGCCGGCGGCGCACTGCAAGTGAAAGACGAGCTGAGCGACGAAGCCTATGCCCGCCTGAAGGAAAGCCTCCGCGACGACTATGCCGGCGCCGACGCATCCGGGGAGTGGATGCTGCTCGAGCAGGGCATGGAGCCAAAGCCGTTCTCCGGATCCGCGAAGGACAATCAGTTCGTGGAACTTCGCAAGATGCAGGCGGAAGAGGGCTCGCGCTTCACCGGGGTCCCCCGGCCGCTGCTAATGTTTGACGAGACCGCCTGGGGCACCGGCATTGAGCAGCTGGGCCTCTACTTTGTCGTCTACTGCCTGCTGCCCTGGTTCGTGATTTGGGAAGAGGCAATCTGGCGCCTGCTCAGCCGCCAGGAGAAGCAGGCTCGCGACGGTACGGTCCTATACGCGAAGTTTAACGAACGTGGGTTGCTGCGCGGTTCGCTCAAGGACCAGTCCGAGTTTCTTGCGCGGGCGCTCGGTTCCGGCGGCGGCAAGCCCTTCATGGAAGCGAACGAAGCCCGCGAATCGCTCGACATGAACCCCCACCCGGACGGTGGCGGCTTGGAGCCGCGCGCCGGCACCACCGCAGCCGCAATCGTCGAGGATCATTGATGAAGCAAAGCAGCCTCCGCGCGGTCATCGCCGCCCAGCGCCCGCCCGAGATCGCCAACATCGGCTTGGGATCTGAATGGAAGTTCGAGACGCGCGCCCTCGCGCCCGACTTCGAGAAGGTCGAGGTCACTGCGCTCGCATCCGACCGCCCGACCATTTCGATCTTCGGCTATATCGGTGACGATGGCGACGGCGGCGGGATCACGACCAGCCGGATCGCAGGCGCACTGCGTTCGGTCGCTGGCAAGCCTATCACCGTCGAGATCAACTCGCCCGGCGGCAACTATTTCGAAGGTGTCGCGGCCTACAATCTGTTGCGCCGGCACGACGCCGACGTTCGCGTCGAGATCGTCGGCATCGCAGCCTCGGCCGCTTCGGTGATTGCCATGGCGGGCGACGAGATCGTCATCGCCGCCAATGCCGAAATCATGATCCACGAGGCGCGCGGGCTGTTCTTCGGTACGAAGTCGGAAATGCGCGATGCCTGGGAGACCCTCGCCCACATCGATACTGCGATGTGTGAGACCTACTCTGCACGGTCCGGTCGCCCCGTTTCCGAGTTCGAAGCTATGATCGCCGGGCAGGATGTGTTCCTCCGCGGTCAGGAAGCGATCGACGCTGGCCTCGCCGACGCGCTGATGGAGCGCGAAGCGCAGATGCCGGTCTATGCATCGGCCGACGATTTCCCAGCCGACAAGCAGTCGCTGGACCGCTTTCTCGCGAAGCACGACATGCCGCGCAGTGCGCGCCGTGATCTGTATCGCGCGATGGGCACGCGTACCGCTGCCGACCCTGCCACGCCCCGCGCTGGCGATGAACCGGAGGCCGATCTCTCGCGCCTCTTTGCTGCCCTCACCGTCTGAAGGAACAGACATGAAGACCATGACCACCCTGCGCGGCGTTGCCGCGACGGGCCGGGGCCTCATCGCCGTGCGCGCCGAAGCCCAGCCCAGGAAGCCCGACAGCATCGAATCGCTCGCAACGCTGTTCGAGGCCTTCAAGAAGACCCACACCGACTCGCTCGACGAGATCAAGGCCGGCAAGACCGACGTTGTTACGTCGGACAAGCTGGGCAAGATCGAGGCGGAGCTGGACAAGGTCCAGGCCGCTGTCGAGAGCCTCAACCTCGCTGCAGCCATCGGCAACGGCCATGACAGCGACAAGCCTCGCGACCCGGACTATACGAGCGAGTTCCAGGCGTATTTCAAGGGCGGTGCAGCAACGTCGAAGCTCGAAGAGCTGCGCGCCGCGGCGACCAAAACCGACGGCGAAGGCGGCTATCTGGCGCCGATCGAGTGGGATCGCTCGATCAGCAAGCGGCAGAAGGTCATCTCGCCGATGCGCCAGAACAGCTCGGTCATCACGATCAGCGGTGCCGGCTTCAAGAAAGTCTACTCGGACGGCATCGTCGGCAGCGGCTGGGTCGGCGAAACCGCCGCTCGCCCGCAGACGACCACTCCCGGCCTGACCTCGCTCGGCTTCACGATGGGTGAGATCTACGCCAACCCGGCGGCTTCGCAGGGTCTGATCGACGACGCCGAGATCGATATCGAGGCGTGGCTCGCCGATGAGGTTTCGCTCGAGTTCGACAAGCAGGAAGGCGTCGCCTTCCTGTCGGGTGATGGCTCGAACAAGCCGGATGGCGTGCTGACGTACATCACCGGCGGGACCAATGCGGCGAAGCATCCGTTCGGCGCGATCCTCGCGCTCTCCTCGGGTGATGCCGCCAAGGTCACGGTCGACGCACTGTTCGATCTGCAGGCCGATCTGCCTGCGGAGTTCGTGCCGAACGCCAAGTTCTACATGAACCGCGGCTCGCAGGCTGCCTTCCGCAAGCTGAAAACCGCGGACGGTGCATACCTGTGGCAGCCCAGCTTGGCGCTCGGTGTGCCGCCGACCCTGGCCGGCGAGCCGGTCGTCGACATGCCGGGCATGCCGAACGTCGCGGCCGGTAACAACGCCGCGCTCTACGGCGACATGGTCGAGACCTACCAGGTCATCGATCGTACCGGCGTCCGCGTGCTGCGCGACCCCTACACCGCCAAGCCGTTCGTGCTGTTCTACACCACGAAGCGGGTCGGCGGTGGCGTCAAGAACCCGACCGCGATGCGCGCGCTGAAGATCGGCGCCTGAGCCTGACGGGGCCGGCCGGCGGTCGGTCCCGCTCCATGGGAGATACCATCATGACTGCCACCAAGACTACGGTCGACACGACCGACATCAAGCCCACCGACGTCCTCGGCGTTTCCGACACCACGGGCATGACCCAGGACACGCTGACGCCTGCGACCGACGTCGCAGCCAGCGGCGCGTTCATCGAGCCCGAGATCGTGGCGCGGATCGACGTCGATCACCCGGCGGTCGACAACAACCCCCGCAAGGGCCAGCCGGCAATCGCCAATCAGATCGACTTCAACGATCCTCATGCCGAAACGCAGGCCGCGGTCGAGCGCAACCTGAAGGCTCAGGCCTGATTTCCCGGTGCCGGCTTTGGCCGGCGCCGCACTCCCGCGCGTGAGGTGAAGCATGGCGATTCCCGTCACCATCCAGGACGCGCGTCGCCAAGTGAAACTGGCGGAAGACGACAACAGCCAAGATGCCGACCTGGTGCAGTTCATCGCCGACGCGGCTGCCTGGGTGGAGGATTACACCGGCCACATCCTAGCCGCGCGCGACGTGACCGAGACGTTCCGCGGGTTCGGTGCGGTCAGTCTGCGCGCCTGGCCGGTGAAGCCGAATGCCGTTCCCGGTGTCGCCTATGTTGACGCAGCCGGTGCACCCGTCGCGATCGTCGGCGCCCGACTGGACGTCAGCGGTCGTCCGGTCCGCGTCCTGCCACCATCCGGTCCGTTCTACTCATTCCGCGACGCGCAACAGGCGTTCACGGTCACGGTCCGCGCCGGATATGAGGACGCTGGCGCCGTCCCGGGCAACTTTCGCCGCGCAATGCTGATCCTGATCAGCGCGCTCGATTCTGATCGCGAAGGCGGCGATGTTTTCCAGAAGGCAGAGGCGGCGGCGCGGAGGCTGTGCGGCAGCAAGCGGGCGCGCCGGCTGTGACCGTCGGCAAGGGCAAGGCCAGCCGGTACAATCGTCAGATCCAGATCGAGCGACCGGTGACAGACAGCGCTTTCGCTGGTGCGGGCTCCGGAACGTGGGAGGCGGTCGGCAAACCGGTATGGGCCAGCGTCGTCGACGTTTTGCCAAGCCGCGGCGAGCGCTTGGCGAACGGTATCAACGTCGCGTCCCGCCCTGCCCGGGTCCGCATGCGCTACCGTACGGACGTAACCGCAGCGATGCGGTTCGTCATGGGCCCGCGCATCATGCAGATCATCGCCGGCCCAGCAGAGTTCGGCGTCCGCGACGAACTCGAGTTCATGGTCGAGGAATACAGCACGGCGGGTAACCCGGCCTGATGCCTACCGTCCGGGGCGCATCAGGCGTCAAACGCTTCATCGCCAGCCTTCCCGCGCAGTTGGAAGCGAAGGTTTTGCGCGGGGCGGCGAGGGCTGCGGCGAATGTGGTCGCTGACGAGGCGAGATCCCGCTCTATCTCGCCGGACGTCACCGCCGCGATCAAGGTTGCGGTAAAGGCGGAAGACGGTCGGGTGGTTGCCAAGGTCCAGGTGAAGGGCCCTGGCGCTTACATCGCTCCTTGGCTCGAATACGGAACCGAGCCTCATTTCATCAGCGTCGATGATGGTCAGCGCGGCGGGATAAGCGTCAACCGCATCAACAAGAAGTCGAAGGAAGGTGCGCTTGTTATCGGCGGCCAATTCGTTGGCGCGACGGTTCATCACCCGGGCGCTCGCGCTCACCCGTTCCTGCGCGTGTCGCTCGACGTGAAGGAGGCCGAGGCACTGGCGGCAGCGCAGAGCTACATCAGCGCGCGCGTCACCCGTGCCGGGATCACCGGGACTGCTGAGGGAGGTGACGCATGACGGGTGTCGATATCGTCGGCGCGCTGCTGCTAGCCGAGACGGCACTGACCGAGGTCGTTCCGGCAGACCGTATCAAGGCGGCGGTGCTGTCCGACGGCATCGCCCTCCCTGCCCTCCTGGTGCGCACCGTCAGATCGGTTGACCGCCAGCCTCTGAAGCGCGGCGGGTTCGTCCGCGTCACCGACCGGGTCTCGGTCACTGTCAGGGCGGCCAGCTACGAAAGCCAGCGCGCCGTGATCAAGCTGTTCCGAAAGCTCGCGGGGCGAACCGGCAACATCGGTGGCGGACTGCGCGTGTCGATCCTGACCGCTGGCATCGGCCCTGACGTCGGGGGCCCTGCCGCCAGCTTCGAGCAGACCCAAGATTTCCGCGTCACGTTCGACGACCCAACCTGAAGGAGCCGACCATTGTCCGAGACCACATCGAAAACGAAGAAGGCCTTCGTCGTGAAGGATTTCAACGACGCCGGCACCGAGACCAAGTTCGCCGCAAGCATCGATGGCAAGCCGGAGACCTACGCCGATGTCGAGGAGGGCGCATTCGCTAACTACGAGGCTGCTGGCCTCGTGCGCGCGCCCGACGAGGTGAAGCCCACCCCCGCGAAGGGCGGCGGCAAGGCTGACGCTTAACCCGTTCCGCCCGGCTCCGGGTTGAATCCTGCCGGAATCGTCCGGCTCGCCCCAGAAAGGTAAGATTATGACGTCCATGACTGCGGCGGGCTCGACGCTCGCCATCTCTGCTGCGACCCCTGCAACGCTCGACGCGGCCGGCTATGCCGCGCTGACCTACACCGAGGTCGGCGGCGTCGAGAAGATCGGTTCGATCGGTGCGAGCTTCGCGAAGGTCGAGTTCCAGCCGCTGAAAGGCGCCAAGCAGAAGTTCAAGGGTTCGGCCGACTACGGCGCGCTGCAGCCGTCGCTGGCAGTCGATCCCGCGGACGCTGGTCAGACGCTGATGCAGACCGCGGCGGATGACGAGACCCAGAAGCTCTATTCGTTCAAGGTAACGTACCAGGACGGCGCGAAGCGCTATTTCCAGGGGCGCAATTTCGGCTCGCCCGAAACCACCGACGGCACCGACACGATGCTGATGGCCGCGCCGACCGTCGAGATCTGCACGAAGATCGTCAAGGTCCCCTGACCTCGAGATACCGGCGCCCGCGACGCCGGACTCCCTCCGCATCGGCCTGCCTCGCTATCGCGGGTGCGGGGCGGGTCGGTGCGCCATCCTCCCGCGAAGGACACACCCCATGAAGATCATGCTTCTCGCTGCCGCCTCGACCGCCTTCCTGCATCTGAAGTCGCCCGACGGCACCTATCTCTACGACCAGGGCGAGAAGGTCGGCATCGACCTCTACGGCCCGGGTTCGACCCAGTATTCCGAGATCGAGGAACGCCAGTCGGCGCGCGCGATCAAGCGCATGCAGGACAACGACAACAAGATCAGCCTCGCGCCGATCGCCGAACGCCGCAGCGAAGCGGCTGCGGATCTCGCCGCGCTGACCGCCGGCTTCCACCACATCGAGCATGATGTCGACGGCGTCCCCGTCACCGGCACGGATCTCGTCGTCGCCGTCTATTCCGATCCCAAGCTCGGCTGGATCAAGGAACAGGTGGCGAAATTCGTGGGCGACTGGGGAAAGTTCACGCCCGTTTCCGCGACGAGCTGACCCTCTATGTCCGGCAAATGGCGTGGCTGCATGCCACGCCAAAGCCGGACCCGC
>Ga0265780_10006389_pt1 | contig 14641 bp, 10 predicted proteins | sample P1T30metagenome_FD_192432 | JGI IMG/M metagenome (GOLD analysis project Ga0265780, IMG submission 192432) | Plant litter microbial communities from East Loma Ridge, Irvine, California - P1 T30 | ecosystem: Environmental > Terrestrial > Plant litter > Unclassified | place: USA: California... | reverse complement strand
CCGTGTCGACGATCTGCCGCGACGAGCGGTAGTTCTGCTCGAGACGGACGACCGTGGCGTCGTCGTACCGTGAACCGAACCCGAGCAGGTAGTCCGAGGACGCACCCGCGAACGAGTAGATGGTCTGGCTGGCGTCGCCGACCACGCAGAGGTCGTTCCGGCCGCCGAGCCACAGGTCGAGCAGGTCCTGCTGGAGGGGCGAGACGTCCTGGTACTCGTCGACGACGAAGAAGCGGTACTGCTCGTGCACCTGCTGGGCCACCCGCGGCTCGAGCTCGAGCATGCCGACCGTCGCGAGCAGGACGTCCTCGAAGTCGAGCTGTCGCCGTTCGTCCTTGACGGCCTCGTAGGCACGGTGCAGGTCGACGGCTTTCTCGACGCTGATGGCCGGCGGCAACGACCTGCTCGACAACGCCTCGGCGTAGTCCTCGAGGGTGAGCCGAGAGACCTTCCGCCACTCGATCTCGGCCGCGAGGTCGCGCAACGCCGCCGTGTCGATCTTGAGCCTCAGGGACTCGGCGGCGTGGGCGAGCGCCTTGGCCTTGCTGTCGAGGAGCCGCGGCATCTGACCACCCATGGTCTGCGGCCAGAAGTACGACAGCTGGGACAGGGCCGAGGCGTGGAAGGTCCGTGCAGAGACTCCCCCGGCGCCCAGGTGACGCAGACGGCCGCGCAGTTCGGCGGCCGCGCGTGAGGTGAAGGTGAGCGCCATGACGCGGTTGGGGGCGTACACGCCGGTGGCGACCCCGTAGGCGATGCGATGGGTGATGGCACGGGTCTTGCCCGTACCGGCACCCGCGAGGAGGCACACGGGGCCGAGCAGTTTCGACGCCGCACGGCGCTGCTGTTCGTCGAGCCCCGCGATCAGGTCGGCGGCCTCGGTCACTGGTCGATCTCGCCGCCGAACCAGTCCTCGATGATCGCCCGGGCGATGGACGTCCGTCCGGGCAGGACGATCTCGCCCAGGCCGGCGACCAGGTCGTCACGACTGAACCAGCGCAGGTCGAGGATCTCGGCCCCGTCAGGCGTGAGCGTCCCCGGGTCGTCGGCGTCGACCTCGGCCCGGAAGCCGAGCATGAGGCTCGCCGGGAACGGCCACGGTTGCGAGCCCACGTATCGAGGCGACACGACGTTGATGCCGGACTCCTCGAAGATCTCGCGCTGCACCGCGTGCTCGAGGGACTCGCCGGGCTCGACGAAGCCGGCGAGCAACGAGTACCGGTTCTGCTCCCACAGGGCGTTCGAGCCGAGCAGGAGTCGGTCGTCCGCGTCGGTGACGCCGACGATGATCGCAGGGTCGGTCCGGGGGAAGACCTCGTGGCCGTCGTCCGGGTCGCGACGGACCCAGCCCGCCTTGTCGGTGACCAGGCGGCGGCCGGTGCGCGGCGAGAACCGGTGCGAGTCGTGCCAGTTCGCCACGGCGACGGCCTCGACGGCGAGGCCCGCGTCCCGGTCACTCAACGCCGTTCCCGAGACGCGAGGACTGCCCCAGGCGGAGTCGTCGGACGAGAGCGACCGCGCGCGCTCGTCGTCGAGCAGCGCAGCGAGGAGGGGTGTGCCCACCGGCTCGACGGCGGAGGGGTCCTTCGAGACACCGAGGTAGACGTAGTCGTCGGCGGCCGGCACCGCGGCAGCCGGCAGGAGCGCGAGGGAATCCGGGGAGGCCATCAACGTCCGCCCCCGCCAGACCGGGAGCACACGGGTCACCTCCGACGCGAGCAGTTCGTCGACGACTCCGTCACGCTCACGGGTGAGGTAGTCCCGGTCGACCTGGTGTCGGGACAGCGGGAGCCGGGACGTGAGAGGCGAAGACATCGGACGACCAATCATCGCGAGTTGACAGCGTGGCGCACGGCAGGGCATCGCGTGCGGCGGCCTACCCTGAGGGCATGGCCAGATCTCATCTCACTCTAGCCGCGCTGGCCACGGCCGCCGTCGCGGACCTGGACGTCACGCGCGCGTCACGCCACGGCAGCGAGACGGGTGGCGACTTCGACTCCGCACTCGTCGACGGCCGTGCCGGAGAGCACTGCATCGTCCGTGTCCCCCGGTCGCAACGAGCCGAGGCCGAGCAGTCGGCCGATCTCGTCGCCCTGCGCGCTCTGAGCGCCGGCGTTCGCGGACGGCTCTCGTTCGACGTGCCCGCCTACCGCGGCCAGGCGCCCATCGGTCGCACGCGCGGCATCGTCTACGACGTCGTCCCCGGCGAGCACCTGTCGATCTCGCGACTGACCGCGACGAGCGACCTGCCCACGGCGCTGGGTCGTGCCGTGGCGGCGATCCACTCGCTGCCGACGAGCTTCGTGACCGACGCCGGTCTGACCAGTCACACCCCGTTCGAGGCGATGAGGTCGTCGGCGGCACTGGTCGACCGCGCGGCTTCGACGCGCCTGCTGCCGGCCGCACTGCTCGAGCGGTGGGAGGCCGCCATCCAGGACTCCGTGCTGTGGCAATTCCAGCCGACGGTCGTCAACGGCTCCCTCGACGCCGGTTCGGTGCTCGTCCTCGGCGACACCGTCAGCGGCGTGCTCGGCTGGCACGAGCTGCAGGTCGGCGACCCCGCCCGCGACCTGGCCTGGTTGCTCGGCGCCCCCAGCCCGACGGCGGTCGACGCGGCGTTCGAGGCCTACAACATCGCCCGCGGCACGAGCGACCACCAGCTGCGGCACCGGGCGACCCTCTACCGCGAACTCGACCTGGCGAAGTGGCTGCTGCACGGCACCGGCACCAAGAACACGTCGGTGGTCGACGACGCCGTCGAGATGATGACGAAGCTGGTCGACTCCTTGCCCGGTGACCGACGGGCCGGCATCGGCTCGGGCTCGACCGCGGCCTTGGACGTCGACGGGGTCGAGGACCTGCTCGAGGCCACCGAGCGCCGTCACGTCTGAGTCGACGCCTCGACCCGCTGCCAGAGTTCGACGAGCTCGTCGCGGTCGGCCACGTGCCGGGGCCGAAGCACCACGTCGTCGGCGACGAAGTAGAAGACCGCGTCGATCGTGTCCGCTGGGACACCCCTGAACCGGGCGTAGGCCTCGCGGTAGAGCGCCAGCTGGAGCTGCTTGAGCGCGAGGTCGGCGTCGTCGGTGGGTGCCTTGCCCGTCTTCCAGTCGACGACCTCGAACCGGCCGTCGCGTTCGAAGACGGCATCGATCTTGCAGATGACGGTGCGACTGCCGAGGGGGAGGTGGATCTCGAGCTCGACGTCCGTCGGTTCGAGAGATGCCCAGGCCGAGCGCTCGAAGGTCGTCACCAACTGCTCGAACCGCCTCGCGTCGTCGGGATCGATCGGCCCCGACCCGGGTGAGCCGACCCGCTCGTCGTCGAGGTCGCTCTCGTCACCCCAGGCGTCGAGGGTCTCGGCACGACCCGTCGGCCGGAAGCGCTCTTCGACCCATTCGTGGAACAGCGTGCCGAGGCGGGTCGCCCGATAGGGCCGTTCGGGCAGGGGACGACGAAGCGCGGCGGCGACCGCGGCGGGGTCGTCGACGTAGTCCTTGAACCTCGAGGCCGGGATGCGCTGGGGAAGGGGGACCGCCCCGGCGCCCGCTCGCGCGGCGTCGCGCTCGAGCAGCAGCAGGTCGATGTCGGACGACCATCTCGACGCGGGGCCTGGCTGCTGCGTGCCGGCGGGCTCGTCTCGTGAGAGCCGGTCGACGGCCGTGGTGACCCGTGCAGCGGCCTCCTCGACCACCGCGCGGCGTTGCCCCAAGGGGTCGAGCGGCCAGCTGAGCTCTCGGGACGCGGCGGCCAGGGGGTTCTCGTCGTCGTCGGGTCGTTCGGGGAGGTCACCGGTCGGCACGAGCCCGCGCTCGGCCAATTCGACGACGAACCGGCTGGCAGGGCGGGGGCGGACGGCACTCGTCCAGAAGGAGCCGCTCACGAGCAGGGCGTCACGGGCCCGGGTGAGTGCGACGTAGGCCAGACGCCGCTCCTCGGCCTGGTGCCGGACGATCAACTCGTCCTTGAACGCCTTCAGCGCTTGGTCGAACTCCTTCTGGTCGGCCACGCCCCGCCAGCCGAGCACGGGCAGCTCGGCGGCATCGCCGCGGAACTCGTACGGCAGTTCGCCGAAACCGAGCCACCCCACGCCTTCGCGGGAGGTGCCGGGCAACTCGCCCTCGACGAGTCGTGGCACCGCGACGACGTCCCACTCGAGCCCCTTGGAGCCGTGGATGGTCAGGAGCTGGACGGTGCCCCGCTCGGCCTGCTCGGACCGCGGACCCATGTCGTCCCGCCGCTCGGCTGCTGCCAGCCACGACAGGAAGCCCCCGAGGCCGGCGTTCTCGTCGGTCGCGACGTACCCCGCCAGTTCGTCTTCGAAGGCTTGCAGCCACGCGCCCCCCGACGGCGCGCCGGTAGCCGCCGCCACCTCGACGTCGAGCAGCATCTCGTGCTCGACCAGCGTGACCAGGTCGACGAGATCGAGACCGGTGCGGGCGCGGAGGAAGGCGAGCTGCGAGCCCAGCCGCCTCAGGCGGACGAGCCCCTCGTCACTGAACTCGGAGAGCTGCCGATGCGTGACGGGCGCCGTGGCCACGAAGTCGAGGGCGTCGACGATCGACCCGTGCTCACCCGCGGCGACCGACGCCCGGAACCCGGCGGCGACCTCGTCGTCGAGGCGCTGTTGGGCGTGGTCGTGCGAGAAGAGCCACGAGGCGACGTCGCGCAGCCGGGCGATGTCTCGAACGCCGATCCGCCATCGGGCACCGGCCATCAGACGGATCGCCTCGGAACCGGCCGACGGGTCGTGCAGCACCCGGAGGCAGGACACGAGGTCGACGACCTCGGGCCGCTGCAGGAGACCGCCGACGCCGAGCACGTGGTACCTGACGCCTCGAGCGGCGAGGGCCTCGACGAAGACGGGCATGGTCTTCTTCGAGCGGAAGAGCAACGCCGCCGTTCGGCGGGCGGGCTCGCCGTCGACGATGGTGGGCACGGCCAGCTCGCTCTGCAGCCAGGCCGCGACCTGGTCGGCCTCGCCCGGCAGCGTCTGGTCGAAGAGCAGTTCGACGCGCCCCTCGGGCGCACCCGGCCGGGCTCGCAGCTCGCCCACGACCGCCCCGGAGGACCGCGCGAGTTCGGCCACGACGGTGTTCGCGGCGTCGAGCACTCGTGACGCGTTGCGCCAGCTGGTCGAGAGGCTGAACACCGCATCGGGCCGGGCTCCGAAGTCCACCGGGAACCGTCCGAGGTTCGCGGCGCTGGCACCCCGGAACCCGTAGATGGACTGGTGGGGGTCCCCGACCGCCATCACCCCGGTGCCCTCGAAGAGGCGGGACAACAAGGTGGTCTGCACGACGCTGGTGTCCTGGTACTCGTCGAGCAACACGACGCGGTAGCGGTCGCGCAACTCGGCCACGACGTTCGGCGCCGTGTCGCACACCTCGAGGGCCAGGGCCACCTGGTCGGAGTACTCGACGAGGCCTCGACGGGCCTTCTCGTCGGCGAAGGCCACGGCGAGGTCGAGCAGCGGCGGGAGCGCCGACACCGCGCCGACGGCGTCGACGACCGACTTGTAGGCGCTGCCCTTGGTCGACGGAAGACTCGCGAGGTCGAGGAACCGGTCGGCCAGGTGTGCCACGGGCTCGGGCCCGGTGACGTTCTCGCTGAGGGCGTGGCTCAGGCGGAGGACGGCCTCGGTGATGCCGTCGACGCTTCGACCGAGCCCGGCGAGGCGCTCGTCGTGGCTGCCCACGACGAGTGAGCGTGCCAGCTGCCAGGCGGACGCATCGCCGAGCACCTGCGACTCGCTCTCTCGACCGACCCGCAGGGCGTTGTCGCGGAAGATCGCGTTGGCGAACGCGTTGTAGGTCGAGACGGTGGGCACGTCGAAGGGATCGGCCTCGTCGCCGAGCAGTCCGACGGCGGCGAGCTGGCCGATGCGCCGCTCGATCCGCTCACCGAGTTCGCCGGCGGCCTTGCGGGTGAAGGTCAGGCCGAGCACCTGCGAGACGCCGACGAGACGGTTGGCCAGCAGCCACACCACGCGGTTGGCCATGGTCTCGGTCTTGCCGCTGCCGGCGCCCGCGACGACCAGGGCGGGTTCGAGAGGGGCCTCGATGACGGCTTGCTGCTCGGGGGTCGGCGTGGGAAGCCCGAGCGCCTCGGAGATCTCGGCTGCTCCGAGCCGGGACGAGGAGGCGCGCGTCGTGCCGTCGACGCGGCGTCCGTCGACCCCGTCACGCGTGCCCGCGGCGCCACCCCCGTCGGCGGCGCGGCCTCCGGCCGTCACGAGCCGCTCACCTCGCCCACCACGTGGATGCGGCACGATCCGCCGTGCCGCCCTTCGCAGTGGTCGTCGAGGCGGGCCACGAACACCCGGCCCGCCATGTGCTCGGCCGCGTCGACGACCCGGGCACGGAAGGCCGCGAGTCGGTCGTCGTCGAACGCCCCCTGGGCGGGCTCCCGGTAGAGCTTGCCCCGGACGCCCGACGACACGATCACGAGCTTCGCCCCGCCGGGAGGTGTGCCCTCGGGCACGGCCTCGACGGCACCGTCGGCGAGGGCGACCTGGTAGCTGCCCAGCTGGGGGTGTTCGGCGACGGCCTGGGGCGACGTCGGGGCCGACCGGCCCGTCTTGAGGTCGACGATCACGGCGGCGCCCTCGCGGGTGCGCTCCACCCTGTCGATGGACCCGCGCAGACGTGCCGGCCCGATGTCGAGGCTGAAGGTGGACTCGGCGCCGAGCAGGCTCCCGCCCGACGCCTCGAAGTCCCGCAGGTAGGAGGAGAGGCTCTCGGTCATGTCGCGCGCCCGGCGTTTCTCGGCCTCAGCGATCCAGGCCGACTCGAACTCGAGCTCGGGCCAGCGCCCCTCGACCGACTGCCAGAGCGAGTCGACGTCGGTGCCCTCGGCGTGCTCCATCACGTCGTGCAGCACCGTGCCGAGACCCATCGCCGCGTTGGGAGGGGACCCGCCGAACCGGTCGACGAACCAGTGCAGGGGGCACTCCTCGAACGACCCGAGTTGCGACGGCGAGACCGGCACGTGGGCCTCGGGAGCCTCCAGGTCGATGAGCGGCTCGACGGTGCTGGGGTCGAGCAACCCGTACCAGTCGTCCGGCGACGCCCCCGCCACGCCTTCGCCGGCGAGTCGGGCCAACGCCTCGACCGCGTCGTCGGCCCGTGGTCCGTGAGGCGCCGAGACGAGCACGTGACGGAGGTGCCCCACGAGTCCTCGAAGCGACAGGGGGTGCCCGGCGGGTGCCTCGGGGCAGCCGTCGGGCAGCAGCCGGAAGAACGGCGAGGGCCCCTCGTCGTCGTTCGAGGTGCAGGAGAGCACGACCTGTCGGGTGGCCCGCGACACGGTGAGGGCGAACATGCGCAGCTCGTCGGAGAGCACCGTGGCCCGCGCGTCGGAGGGGGCTGCCGGCTCGTCGTCGTGGTCGTGGTCGTCCATCGGACCGCCGCGGAGCAGGCCGCGCTCGGCGAGGTCGACCAGCTCGTCGGGGGCGAGCAGCCCGCCCCGGACCCGGAGGTTCGGCCACACGCCGTCCTGCAGCCGAGCGGCGACGACCACGTCGACCTCGATGCCCACGGCGTTCGACGGCGAGCACACCAACACGGTCTCGGCCGTCGCCTGCGGCGAGAGGGTGTCCTCGGGCACCTCGGCCCCGAGAAGCGAGTCGAGGAAGGCACCGGCGGGTGCCTCGGGGGTGCGTTCGACGAAGCGCTTGGCGGCCGTGAACAGGGCGACGACACCGTCGAGGTGACGGTCCGCCTCGGCGGCCACGATGCCGCGACCGTCGCTCTGGGCCGACCACTCGGCCGCGAGTCCGCTGCGCTCCCAGAGGCCCCAGAGCACCTCTTCGATGCTGGCGCCGGTCGCGGCTGCACGACGGGCCGCGTCGAGACTGGTCGAGAAACGCCCGGCTCGGGCCGCGAACCTCGAGTCGATCGTGACGAAGCGACCGGCCCCCTCGAGCGCCTCGACGAGCAGGTCGTCGGCCGAGCGGACGCCGCCCGTGCCGAGCTCGTCGGCTCGCAGGGCGAGCCTCAGGCGTCGGAGCGACAACGCGTCGAAGCCGGCGAGCGGCCCCAGCAGCAGCTCGGTCGCGAGCTCGACGGTGAGCTCGTCGCGACCGACGGCGACGGCGGCGGCGAGCAACAGGTGGCGGGCCGCGTGTTCGTCGCGCACGGCGCGTCCGGCGACGGAGGTGCGGGTCGGGACCTCGGCGAGCTGCAGCCCCCGGGCGACTCCGGCCACCTGCCCACCGCTGCGGACGACCACCATCATGCGCGACCACGGCACCCTGCGGACCAGGTGGTGCTCGCGCAGCAGGCGGGCCACCGACGCCACTTCGTGGCTCGGGCTGTCGGCCCGGACGGTCACGATCGGGACCGCCACCGGGTCCGCCGCTCCCCCGGCCTCGGAGGGCTCGATCGCCGGAGCCGCCACCGCGGCGTGCTGGCGCCCGGCACCGGCCGTCCCGATGCGCGAGGTGACCCGCTGCACGAGATCGCGCAACGGAGGCTGGTGCCGGTGGGCCGTGGAGAGGTACAGGGTCTCGACGTCGGACAGGCCGAGCCGAGGGCCGAGACGACCGAGCACGTCGGGCGTGCCCCCGCGGAACGCGCTGGTGGACAGGTCGGGGTCGCCGAACGCGACCACGGCGACACCCCGCCGCGTCAGGGCGCGGAGCAGCGCCAGGGTCGACTCGGTCGCTTCTTGCGCGTCGTCGACGAGGACGACCCTCAGCCCCTCGACGACCGGGGAGGTCTCGCCGCGGTCGAGGGCGGCGACGGCGTAGTCGACCAGGTCCGCCGAGTCGAGGTGCCGCCCCCGTGCGGCGTCGAGGACGCTCAGGTACTCGTCGCGGAAGTCGGCCACCGCCGCCCATTCGGGCCGGTCGGCCCTCTCGGCGGCTCGTCGGAGCCCCTCGGACCCGATGCGGTGCTCGGTCGACCGCATGAGGACTTCGCGCAGTTCGGTGCGGAAGCCGCGGAGTCGACGAACGGTCGGGCCGAGCCCCTCGGGCCAGGACGGGCCCGTGCCGTCGACCTCGTGCCCCTCGAGGAGGGAACGGACGATGCTGTCCTGGTCGCCGCCCGTCAGCAGGGTCGGCGTGGGCAGGCCGACGAGCCGCGCCGCATGGCCGACCACGTCGAATGCCAGGGACGAGACGGTGCGGGCCAGGGGCCCCGGGGTCGGCACGGTGAGCCTCGACGCGATGACGTCACGGAGCGTCGTCGCCGTCGAGCGCGTCGGTGCGAGCACCATGACGGCGGCCGGACCCCAACCGCGCCTTTCGACGCGGTCGACCACGAACTCGACGAGCGTGCGGGTCTTGCCCGAGCCCGGGGCACCCAGGACCGCGGCCGACCGCCCGTCGGCCAGGTCGAGCACGGCCCGCTGCGAGTCGTCGAGCACCGGCGGCACCGAGGCTCGGGCCGGACTCGAGAGGGGCGGTGAGACGGTCGAGGCCATGTCCCGACGCTACCGGCTGGCACCGACATCGAGGTCGGTCGCGTGGACCGTCGACGGCCCGACGGGCCACCCCGTGTGCGCCGACAGAGAACGTGCAGAGCCGGGACGGCGAGGTCGGATATCGTGACCTCGTGGACATTCGCATCGGCATCACCAACAGCCCCCGTGAGATCAGCTTCGAGACGGCCCAGACCGCCGACGAGGTCGAGAAGGTCGTCGGCGACGCGCTCGACGGCGGCAAGTCGTACGTCACCCTCGCCGACTCCAAGGGCAAGACCTACCTGGTCCCCACCGCATCGCTCGCCTACGTCGAGGTCGGCAGCGAAGAGAGCCGCAAGGTCGGGTTCGTCAGCTAGTCGTGGAACTCCTCTTCGTCGTCCTGGGTGGCGCCATCCTCGGGTTCGTCCTCCACTACGCGCTGCCCGACGGCGACACCCGCGGCGTCCTGCTCGCGCCCGCGTCCGGCGCCGTCGTGGCGGCGATCGTGTGGGAGGTCCTGACCTGGGCCGGATGGCCCGCCGACGGCGGATGGATCTGGGTGGCAGCACTCGTCCTCCCCGCCGTCGTCGCGTTCGTGGTCTGCCGTGTCGCGGCGGCCCGCCGCCGGGCTCACGACAGCGAGCACTTCGCCCGCCTGGTGCGCTCCGCCTCCTGACGCCGCGCCTCCGCCAGGCCCTCCATGCATGGCCGGTCGCCCAGGGCGGCCACGCCAGTTCGCCCGAGACGCTCCCGCCAGCCGGAGGGCTACCAGCGGTCAGCGCTCAGGCGGTGAGTCCGAGCGCGTCCATGCGGCGCGTGTGGGCGGCGATGAGTTCCGTGAAGACGGGTTCGAGACGCTCGTCGTCGGCGGACACGTGCGACGCGGACACCGCGGCGCGAGCAACCAACAGGGTGTCTCCCACCAACCTGCGCCCCCAGAGGGCCAGCCGTGACGCGAGCCGCGGGTCGGCCTCGATGGCCGCGGACAGTTCTCGCACCACGAGCGGTGCGTCGTCGTGGGCTTCGAGCACCGCCACGATCCGCTTGTGGTGGTCCGCCGGCAGTCCGGCCGCCAACCGCACGAAGACGTCGTTGAGCAGGCCGGCCGCGACGTAGTCCGCGACGATCGCCTCGTACCAGTCCGTGCCTCCGGTCCGGGCCCGGAACTCGTCGATGGCGGCGATGTGGGGCTCCATCGACTCGGTGGCGTCGTGGCCCGACCGTTCGATCTCGGCCACCAGGCCGCGGTGTCGGGCCAAGGTCGTCTCGGCGATGCGGCCGGTGGTTTCTTTCGCGCGGACGTCGGGGGCGAAGGCCGACGAGCGGCCCAGCGTCTCGAAGAGCGCGAGTTCGAGGTAGGCCGCGTGCCCCAGGAAGACCAACAAGTCGGGGGTGAACTGGTCGAGCTCGACCCGGGCCGCGGGGGTCGGCTTCGCCGCGGGCCGCGGCCACTGCAGGGACGGGACGCCGCGTTTCGCACCTCGACCGGGCCAGGACACCACGCCCACATCTTACGGGGTCCGAGGGGCCGCCCGTCGCGACGGGCTAAACTCGACGCATCCCCCTATATGAGACAGGGCAACACTTTGACATTCACTGACCTCGCGATCGACCCCGACATGGTCGACGCTCTGGCGTCGAAGGGGATCCTCGAACCTTTCCCCATCCAGACGCAGACCATCCCCCTCGCCCTCGCCGGGCAGGACATCATCGGCCAGGCCAAGACGGGCACCGGCAAGACCTTCGGCTTCGGCCTCCCGATCATCCAGCGCATCGGCCTCGACCCGGCCCCCGGCGTCAAGGTGCTCGTCGTCGTCCCGACCCGCGAACTCTGCGTCCAGGTGGCCGACGACCTCGAGCTCGCCACCTCGAACCGGGCGACCAAGATCGTCAGCATCTACGGCGGCAAGGCCTACGAGGGCCAGGTCGAGCAACTCAAGGCCGGCGCGCAGATCGTCGTGGGCACCCCCGGGCGCCTCCTCGACCTGGCCGGCCAGCGCCTCCTGAACCTCAAAGAGGTGCAAGAGGTCGTGCTGGACGAAGCCGACAAGATGCTCGACCTGGGCTTCCTCAGCGACATCGAGAAGATCTTCCAGCAGGTGCCGGCCACCCGTCACACCATGCTGTTCTCGGCGACCATGCCCGGCCCGATCGTGGCCTTGGCACGCCGGTTCATGTCGAAGCCGATCCACATCCGCGCGACCGACCCCGACGAGGGCCTCACGCAGGCGAACATCAAGCACGTCGTCTACCGGGCCCACTCGCTCGACAAGGACGAGGTGATCGCGCGCATCCTCCAGGCCGAGGGTCGTGGCAAGACCGTCGTCTTCACCCGGACCAAGCGCGCGGCCGCCAAGCTCGTCGAAGAGCTGAACGACCGCGGCTTCAACGCGGCGGCCGTCCACGGTGACCTCAACCAGGAGCAGCGCGAGCGCGCGATGGCCGCGTTCAAGGCGGGCAAGAAGGACATCCTGATCGCGACCGACGTCGCGGCCCGAGGCATCGACGTGAACGACGTCACGCACGTGATCAACCACACCGTGCCCGACGACCACGACACCTACCTGCACCGCGCCGGCCGTACCGGCCGCGCCGGCAAGACCGGCATCGCCGTGACGTTCGTCGACTGGGACGACCTGCACAAGTGGGCCCTGATCAACAGGGCCCTCGACATGGGCCAGCCCGAGCCGGTCGAGACCTACTCGTCGAGCCCGCACCTCTTCGCCGACCTCGACATCCCCGCCGGGACGAAGGGACGCCTGCGCGCGAGCTCCTTGTCGGCGGTCAAGGCGGGTTCGGTCGGCTCGCGCGAGCGCACCGGCGGCCCCCTGGGCGATCGTGACAGGGGTCGCGGTCGCGGTCGTGGCGACGCTCCCGTGCGGGCCTCCGGTGAGCCCTCGACCACGGGCCGCGGCGCCGCACAAGCGCCCGACGCGGCGGCTCCGGCCGGCGAGGGCACGGGTGAGGCCCCGCGCAAGCGCAGCCGCAACCGTCGCCGTCGTCCCGCCGGCGACTCGTCGTCACAGCCGCAGGGCTGACGACCGATCCAGCACGAGACCCCCTCGACCGTCCGCGGCGAGGGGGTCTCGTGCGTCCGGCACGTCATCGCCCGGCACGTCGCCGTCCGGCACGTCGCCGTGCGGACGAGGAGGCGCGGGCCGGTTCAGCCCCGGACGGGCACCCACCCGGTCGCCGCGTCGACGATCCGGTCGAGTTGTCCGGGAGCCGTGGTGTTCTCGCCCAACCGGTTGGGCTTGCCGTCGCCGTGGTAGTCGCTCGACCCGGTCACGATGAGGTCGTACCGTCGGGCGAGCTCGAGCAGTCGCGCCTTGCCTGCCGAGGTGTTCTCGCGGTGGTCGATCTCGACGCCGAGCAGGCCGGCGTCGACGAGGGCCTCGAAGCCCTCGCTGGAGACGTTCGGCTCGCGACCCCGCGTCGCCGGGTGGGCGATGACGGGGACGCCCCCGGCCTCCCGGATCAGGCGGACGCCGATCAGGGGGCTGGGTGCCTCGTGCGGCTCGTAGTACCCGGACCGCCAGTGCAGGATGCCCGCGAAGGCGGCGCTGCGGTCGGGCGCGTAGCCCTTGGCGACGAGGGCGTCGGCGATGTGCGGCCGCCCGAGGGTCGCCCCCGAGCTGGCCTGGGCGAGGACGTCGCCCCAGGTGAGGTCGTAGTCGGCGGCGATGCGTTCGACGATGCGCTCGGCCCGGTGCAGACGGCTGTCGCGCAGGCGGGCCGTCTCGGCGACGAGGCCCGGGTGGGCGGGGTCGAAGAGGTAGCCGAGCATGTGGACGCTGTTCAGTCCGAGCCGGGTGCTGAGCTCCATGCCGGGGAGGAGGGTGAGACCGGTGCCGGCGACGGCGGCCGTGGCCTCGGACCACCCGGCCGTGCTGTCGTGGTCGGTCAGGGCGACGGTGTCGAGCCCCGCGCGCACGGCCGACGCGACCAGCGCGGCGGGCGCCTCGGTGCCGTCCGACACGCTCGAGTGAGTGTGCAGGTCGACCAGGCGCGTGGGCATCCCCCCATCGTAGGCGGCGCGCATCCGAGCCGTCCGTGCGGCGCCCGACGTGCGGTCGGGGGTTCCCCTAGGCTCCAGGGGCCATGATCCGTCGTCTCGTCGCCCTCGTCTTCGTCCTCGCCGTCGCCGCGGTGCTCCTGGCCGCCCTCTGGCCCCAGGCCGTCGGGCTGCAGCGCGTCTTCCCGGTCGGTCAGGTGGTGTCGTTCCGCCTCGTCGCCGGGGCCGTCGCGATCGTCCTGATGGTGCTGCTGCTCGTGCTGGGCCTGGTCGCACGGCCGATCCGGTCGCTCACGGCGAGCGCGGCCGTGCTGCTGCTCGTGTTCGGCGTCCTCTCGGCGGGCGTCGTGACGGCTCGCGGCCTGGGCCGCACCGACTTCGTCGAGAAGACGCCCACCGACGTCACCGTGCTGTCGTGGAACACCCTCGGCGCGGCGACCGGGGCCGACGCCGTCGTCGCCCTCGCGACCGAGGTCGGTGCCGACGTGATCGCCCTGCCCGAGACCCGCCAGGAGGTCGGCGTCGCCGTCGCCGAGGCCATGGCCGCCGCCGGCAAGCCCATGTGGGTGCACACGGTGGCCTACGACCAGATCGCGAGCGGCCGCTCGACGACCCTCCTGATCAGTGCCGCGCTGGGCGACTACCAGGTCGCGATCGGTGACGACGGCACCACCGACGCACGGACGACGCCCGTCCTCCCGACGGTCGTCGCGACACCCGTGTCGGGCGAGGGCCCCACGATCGTCGCCGCCCATCCCGTGTCGCCGACGCCCGAGCACATGGGGCAGTGGCGTGCCGGCCTGGGGTACCTCGCCGACGTCTGCCGGTCGGGGAACGTGATCATGGCGGGTGACTTCAACGCCACCCTCGACCACATGGCCGGGCTCGGCACCGACGGTGGAGCGCTCGGCGCCTGCCGCGATGCCGCCGAGGCGACCGCGAACGCCGGCGTCGGGACCTGGCCGACCGACGTCCCTCCCCTCCTCGGTGCGCCGATCGACCACGTCATGGCCACCGAGCAGTGGCTGCCGACCGGCTTCCGGGTCGTGACCGAGCTCGACGACGCCGGCAGCGACCACCGGGCGGTCGTCGCCCAGCTCAGTCGCACGGGAGCCTGAGCCCGCCGACTGGGCGTCCGGCCCGTTTGGCGGGACAATGGTGGGCATGGCAGATCAGAAGGCGCCGCGCGCGACCACCAACCGCTCCACCACCCCCGGG
>Ga0265780_10006388_pt1 | contig 14642 bp, 13 predicted proteins | sample P1T30metagenome_FD_192432 | JGI IMG/M metagenome (GOLD analysis project Ga0265780, IMG submission 192432) | Plant litter microbial communities from East Loma Ridge, Irvine, California - P1 T30 | ecosystem: Environmental > Terrestrial > Plant litter > Unclassified | place: USA: California... | reverse complement strand
CGCCAGCGCCTTCAATGCGCGCGGCCTGCACGACGAGGCGCGCGCGATCGCCGAAGAGTCGCTCAAGGCCGGCTGGGACGAGCGCGTGGTGCGCGCCTACCGCGACGCCGCCAGCCCCTATGGCTCTCCTTCACTCCTGGCCCAGATCGAGAGCTGCGAAACCTGGCGCCGCGAGCGTCCGCAGGATGCCGAGCTGGCGCTAACCCTCGGATCGCTGTGCCTGAAGCAGAAATTGTGGGGCAAGGCGCAGCGCTACCTGGAGCAGGCCCTGTCGGACGCGCTTGACGCCTCGATGGTGCGCGAAGTCCATCTGAAGCTGGCCCAGATGCACGAGGCGCTGGGGCAGGAGCAGGAAGCTGCCCGCCATTACCGGCAGTGCGCGCTGGCCAGCCTCCTGTAGGCCGGCCAGCCGCTGCCAGGCTGGCGGCTGCGCGCGCACCATTGGCCCATGTTGCGCCGCACAGGCCATGGGCCTTTCGCTATAATGACGGTCTATCATTGACTCTTCAGCAACCAAGGACCACCCATGAGCTTGAATAACGTCCCAGCCGGCAAAGACGTGCCGAACGATTTCAACGTCATCATCGAAATCCCGATGAACTCCGATCCGGTCAAGTACGAGGTCGACAAGGACACCGGCGCGATCTTCGTTGACCGCTTCATGGGCACCGCCATGCACTATCCGTGCAACTACGGCTATGTGCCGCAAACCATCGCCGACGACGGCGATCCATGCGACGTGCTGGTGATCACTCCGTTCCCGCTGCCGCCGGGCGTGGTGGTGCGCTGCCGCGCACTGGGCGTGCTGAAGATGACCGACGACGGCGGCGGCGACGCCAAGGTGATCGCGGTGCCGGTCGAAAAAGTGCTGCCGATGTACAAGAAGATCCAGTCGCTGGACGACGTGGAAGAACTGCGCCTGAAGCAGATCCAGCACTTCTTCGAACACTACAAGGACCTGGAAGCAGGCAAGTGGGTCAAGATCGAAGGCTGGGCTGGCATCGACGAAGCCAAGGCCGAGCTGGTCGCTGGCGTGGCAGCCTTCAAAAAAGGCGCCGCGGCTTAAGCCCCACGCGTTTTATCAAAAAAAGCCGGCGCCCGCGAGGGCGGCCGGCTTTTTTCTTGCGCCAGACGACGGCTCACCAGCCGATATCGCGCAGCAGCGGAAAGGTCAGGTCGCGCGGCGCCGTCACCGTGTGCGGCAGATCGTCATTGATGGCTGGTTCCATCAGCTGATTCGGCTGCGCCTCGGTGGTGTAGTGCGACACCGATGAGCCCGAAGCGAACGTGCCTGGCGTGTACATCAGGATGCGCCGCTCGGCGTCGGCGCCCGCCAGGCGTGTGGTGTCGACGCCGAGCCGCGCCACGACGCCCGAGCGGGTGCGCGAACGGCCCTGCAGCGCAGCCTTGAGCCTGATCCCATCGGCGCGGGTAACGCGGGCGGACGGCACGGTGATGAACGGATCGGTGCCGGGCAGGCTGGCCACTTCGCCGGCCACATTGTCGACCACGATCATGCCGATGGCGCCGGCGAGCTGCACGGCGCGGGCCTTGACCACGTAGTCGCAGGTGCCGCGGTCGACCAGGGCGATATTGCCGCGCACCGCCAGCGCATTGGTGGCGTTCAGCACGGTGCAAGCCAGCCCGGTGCCGTCGGCATTGTCGATGACCGGCATCAGCTGGCCGCTGACCGGGCCTGCGCTGAGCGGCGGGCCGAAGCTCGCTTCGCCGATGGCATACGCGCCAGCGGCGCTGCCGCCATTGGCGCCGCTGATGGTCAGCACCGGGGCCGGGGCGAGGGCGCCGGGCACGGCGGCCGTGACGTTGGGTCCGCTCCAGGACAGGCCGCGCCAGGCGATCGCCGAGGCGGCCCGCTGGGCGTTGGTCATCCGTGTCCAGGTGAGACTGTTACGGTTATCGAGCAGGTAATGATCCCAGACCGAGGGAAGGCCGCCCAGCAGCGCGCCCGTTTGTTCGTTGGTGAAGGTCTGGAACCCTACTCCGTGCGCGATCTCGTGCAGCAGCACCGTGACCAGGTCGATCTGGGCGCCGGCATTGTTGTCCACGCCCAGATAGAAGGTCAGGCCCGGCACGCAATTGGCGAACAGGCCCAGCCGCGAATTGAAACGGGCCGTGATATGCGGGGCGCCGTTTGTCGTGATATCCGCGCCGAAGAGCTTGCTGGCCAGGGCCGGCGGGTACCAGGTAAGCGGGTAGGGCGCGTTGCGGAAGTCGCGCCATACTTCGGTGGCGCCGGCCGCGCCAAGCACTGCGCCCGTGCTGTTGCAGCTGAGCGGAACAAACGCGGCGCCGACCCGGATCGGGACATCGCTCTGCAGCGTCGCGCCCCAGATGTTGGCGGCGTGCTGGAAGGCGAACAGCCGTTGCTGGCCCAGCGTGGTGCCCGGGTTGCCGCCCACCGGCGTTGCCGGCGTGGGATCATTGAAGCCGACGTTGGCGGCATTCTCATTGAGGATGACGATGGTCGCGGCCTGGGCGCCGTGGACGCCGAGCAGGCCGGCCACTGCCAGCAGGACGATCGCGGCGCCGCGGGCGGCCCAGCCGGCTGCATTAACGGTGGCCATGGTGGGATTCCTCGGTTGCGGACGGCGCTGCGGGCTGCGGCGTGGCCATATTAACGATGTGCTCGGCAGCATGGGCCCCGTGCACGCACTGCTGGTCGATCTTGCCGTCCGCGCCGCGCGTGACGACCGAGTACACCAGGCCGCTTTCGCCGAGAAAGGCGCGGCTCCGGCCATCGGGAAGCGTGTCGAACACCGGCTGTGCCGGTCGTCCGGCCGTGGCCTGGGTCTGGGCGCTCAGGGCCTGCAGCTCGGCCGTGGTCGGGGCGCGCAGCTTGCCGGTAGCGGCGTCGCGGGTGACGGTCAAGCCGTGCGCGGTGCTTTCCTGCGCGGCCACGGTGGGCAAGCAGGGCAGGCTCAGCACGAGGGCCGAGGCGGCAATCGAAGTCATGGTTCGCATGGTCAGTCTCCCGGAGTTATGTGCGCTCGCGGCGCCGCATCAGGCCCAGCACGCCCAGGCCGGAGGCCAGCAACAACACGCCGCCCGGCTCGGGCACTGCGGTGACGACGCGCACGGTATCGAGCCCGACATAGCTGAGCGAGTCGGCGTCGCCCAGGTAGCGGAAGGCAAAGCGTCCTTCTCCTTCGACCGTCAGATCGGCGTTCCATTGCTGCCATTCGGTGGGAAAGGCGCTGGCGCCGCCGATTGTGGCCAGCAGCGTGTCGAAGCCGGCGGCGTCGGTACCGCTGCCGGCGCTGAAGCGCACCTCGATCAGATCATCGAAGCCGTCCACCAGTTCGCGGTTGGTAAAGAACGACAGGGTCGTAAGGCCGCTCAGGGTGAGCGTCGGCGTGATCAGCCAGTTGTCGACCGCCCCGAAGCCGTTGGCGGCGCCCAGGAAACTGGCGGCGGCGTACGAGCCTGCCGCGCCCGACTGGGCCGCGAAGATGTCGGAGTTGCCCTGAAACCAGCCGGCGCCGGGCGGGGTGCTGCGGTTGATGCTGTCCCAGTTGGTCAGGCCGGCGAGATCGCCGAAGCCTTCATTGAGTACCTCGGTCCCGGCCGCCTGGGCGGCCAGCGGCGCGGATGCGGCGGCCGCCAAGGCCGCCGTCGCCATCAGGATATTCAGTCGTTTCATGGTGGTATTGGATTCATGGGCCAGAAGGATGGGATTCCCCGCGCTGGCGGACGACGAGGCCATTGCCATTTCCATCATAGAAATGGGGGCCGCCACGATATTGATGAGCGTTGAGCAGGGGCGACTGTGCGCCCGGTTTTCCTCAACGACAGCACGGGAACTTGATCGGACCGCTTGCAGATCTGCAATTTCGTTCTAAACGGCAAAAACACCTCTCAAGAGGGAATTCCATCAAGTTAACGGCATCGTAGGGTGGGCGGCGAGCCGCCCACCCTACGCAGTGAACTTTCACTTTACATGGCAAAAAAAAGACCTCCGAAGAGGTCTCAAGCACAGGAGACTCCGTTATCGCCGGGCCAGCCACGCCCGCACGCGCAACTTGCCGACGATCCCGATCGGGAAGAAATAAATGGACAGGATGAACAGCACGCCCAGCCACAGCATCCAGCGGTCCGGGTGCAGGGCGGCGGCCAGCACGGGCACGCCTTCCAGCGCCATGGAACCATGCGCCATCGCTTCCTTCAGATAGTTCTGGGCCAGGATGAACAGCGTGGCGCCGACCACCGCGCCATACATGGTGCCCATGCCGCCGATGACGACGATCAGGAGGATGTCGGTCATCACCTCGAAGCCCAGCGAGGTCTTGGGCCCGACATAGCGCAGCCACAAGGCCATCAGCGCACCGGCCAGTGCTGCCACCAGCGCCGCCAGGCAATTGGCCCAGATGCGATACAGCATCGTGCGGTAGCCGAGCGCCTCGGCACGGAACTCGTTTTCGCGGATCGCCTGCAGCACCCGCCCGAACGGCGAATTGACCAGCCTCAGCAGGAATAAAAACAGCAGCAGGCAGCCCAGAAACACCAGGTAATAGGTGAGCACCTTGCCGTCGACATAGCGTCCGAACACGGCGTTCTCGAACAACAGGAAACTCGGCGACAGGATCTCGGGCACGCTGAAGGTGACGCCATCCTCGCCGCCCGTCAGGTCGGACAGCTGCGAGGCCAGCACGGCAAATGAGGACGCGACAGCCAACGTAATCATCGCGTAAAAAATGGCCTTCACGCGCAGGGCGAACAGGCCGACCACGAGGGCCAGGGCCAGCGCCAGCAGCAGGGCCAGGCCCAGCCCGGCCACGGCGACGCCCCAGGTCGGCTCGTCGACGCGCGCCAGGGCCAGGCCGATGCCGTAGGCGCCAATGCCGTAGAACATGGTATGGGCGAACGAGACGATGCCGGTATAGCCCAGCAGCAGGTCGTAGGACGCCACCAGCACGATGTAGACGCAGATCGTGGCCGCCGTATTGAGCGGCCGCGCGCCAGAAAACAGGAATGGCGCCAGCGCCAGGCCGGCCACGATCAGGAGCAGCACGGCGGTGAGCACGCGGCTGCGCGGCAGGTCGCCGGAAAGAAGTCGATGCAGCATGGGGTCAGCTCCGCGAAGTCGAATACAGGCCGCTCGGCCGCCACAGCAGCACCGAGATCATCAGGACGATGCTCGACACCAGCGCGATCTTGGGCGCCAGAAAACCGGCATAGTTGGCCACCAGCGCCATCAACAGCGCGCCGATGAAGCAGCCGCCCACCGAACCCAGGCCGCCGATGATGATCACGATGAAGATCATCACCATGATTTCGCTGCCCATCGAGGCCGTCAGCGTTTCCTTGTACAGGCCCCACATCACGCCGCCCAGGCCGGCCAGGCTTGACCCGGCTGCGAACACGGCCACGAACAGGCGCCGGATGCGGTAGCCGAGCGCTTCGACCATCTCGCCGTTCTCGACCCCGGCGCGCACCAGCAGGCCGATCTTGGTGCGGTTGAGCACCAGGAACATCGCGACGAACACCACCAGCCCAACGACGACAGCCACCAGGCGGTACTTCTCGACCGCCGCGTCGCCCAGCAGGATCGCGCCGCGCAGCGCAGTCGGTAGCGGCAGCGCGATCGTCTCGGCGCCCCAGATCACGTGGATCAGCTGCTCGGCCACGATCATGCCGCCCATCGTGATCAGGATCTGCTTGAGGTGCTGGCCATACACCGGCTTGACGATGATGCGCTCAAAGGCCCAGCCGAGCAGGCCGGTGACGAGCATCGCCAGCGTGACCGCCAGGGCCAGCACGCCCAGGTTGATCAGCAGCGAATCCATCTCGAGCCAGCCGCGCATCGGCAGCAGCACCAGCGTGGCACTGAAGGCGCCGACGGCGACAAAAGCGCCGTGGCCGAAGTTCAGCACGCTCATCAGCCCGAACACGAGGGTCAGGCCGCTGGCCATGATGAAGATCATCATGCCCATCGCCAGGCCGGCGACGGTCAGGGTGATCCAGGTGGGGAAGCTGCCGACCAGCGGCAGCATGAGCAGCATCAGCGCGGGCACCAGCAGCAGCGGCGCGATATCGCGTTTGGCCGCCGGCAGCGGCGCATCCGCGTGGGCGGCAGGGAGGATTGCACTCATCTCGGTTCCTATTGGTGGGTGTCGAGCGACAACCCGAGCAGGCGTTGCTGCAGGGCGGCGTCGTTCGCCAGCGCGGCCATGCGCCCGGCATGGGCCACGCGGCCATCGTCCATCACGCTGACGCTGTCGCCCAGCGAGCGCACGAAATTGAAATTCTGCTCGACCAGCAGGATCGTGGTCTCGCGGTCCTTGAGCTCGCGGAAGGCGGCGATCAGGCTTTGCACGATGCTCGGCGCCAGCCCCTTGGTCGGTTCATCGACCAGCAGCAGTTTGCGCGGTTCGACGATCGCGCGCGCGATCGCCACCATCTGCTTCTGGCCGCCAGACAGGTTACCGGCCGGGTAGTTCCAGAACTTGCGCAGGGCCGGGAAGAAGCCGCAGATCCAGTCAACCCGTACCTGGTCCAGCGCGCCGTCTCTCGCTGCCAGCACCAGGTTCTCGCGCACGGTCAATTCCGAGAACACGGCCATGTTCTCGGGCACATAGGCGATGCCGGCGCGCGCGATGTCGGGCGTGGCCATCTTGGTGATGTCGCGGCCATCGAAATGAATGCTGCCGGCGCTGGCCTTCCACAGGCCCATGATCGTGCGCAGGGTGGTGGTCTTGCCGGCGCCGTTGCGGCCCAGGAGCACTGCCAGTTCGCCGCGCGGCACTACCAGGTCGACGCCTTGCAGGATGTGGTACTGGCCGATATGCGTGTGCACGCCGGATAGCCGCAGCAGCGCAGCATCGGGCGTCAAGCCGGGCGCCGGGTCAGGCTTGAGCAGGTTCGGTTTCGGGTGTTCCAAGATAGGCTTCCTGTACGATCTTCGATTGCATCACTTCGCGCGGATCGCCATCCGCCACCAGTGTCCCGTTGTGCAGCACGACGATGCGGTCAGCCAGCTGGCGCACGACGTCCATCTTGTGCTCGACCAGCAGCACGGTCTTGTCGCGTTCCTGCTTCACCTGTCTGATCAGGTCGAGCACCACCGGCACCTCGTCCACGCTCATGCCGGCGGTGGGCTCGTCGAACATCATCACCGATGGCTCGAGCGCCAGCAGGATCGCCACTTCGAGCTTGCGCTGGTCGCCGTGCGAGAGGGCGCCCACGTGGATGTCGCGGCGCTTGATGAGCGCCACCCGTTCCAGGTAGTGCTCGGCGCGTTCGATCAGCGCTTTGTGGCTCGACCAGATCGAGAAGAAGTTCAGACCCATGCCGGCGCGGCTCTGCACCGCCAGGCGCACGTTCTCGATCACGGTCAGGTGCGGGAACAGGTTGGTCAGCTGGAAGGCGCGGCCGATGCCAAGGCGCGTGCGGCGCGCGGCGCCGTCGCGCGTGATGTCGCGGCCATGCAGCGACACCTTCCCGCCCGTGGCGGCCAGCTGGCCCGAGACCAGGTTGAAGTAGGTGGTCTTGCCGGCGCCGTTGGGGCCGACGATCACGGTCAGGGTGCCGGGAAAGAAGTCGGCTGTCACCGCATTGACCGCGACGTGGCCACCAAAGCGGATGGTCAGGTCGCGGGTCGAGAGCGCCGGCGTGCGTGGGTCGAGGGCCGCCATGTCAGCGCTTGTTCCGCACCGGCAGCGGCATCTCGCTGGCCGGGATTTCGCGCACCAGTTCGAGCAAGTCCCACTCGCTCTTCTGGTCCTTCTTGATCCTGAAGTGGTACATCGGCTGGATCGCCTGGTGATCCTCTTTACGGAAGGTCATGGTGCCCTTCGGGGTCTCGAAGCGCATGCCCTCCATCGCGGCCACCATCTTGTCGCCATTGCCGTCCGGGACCTTCGACAGCGCTGCCACCACCGCGCCCGCCGCCGCCATGCCGCCGGCGGTGAACATATCGGGCGGCGCCTTGAAGCGCTTGGTGTGCTCCTGGACGAACCAGTCGTTCATCTTGTTTTTCGGGAAGTCGTAGTAGTAATAAATCGTGCCCTCGGTGCCGGCATAGCCTTTCCAGGTCTTCATCACCGGCAGGATGTTGCCGCCTGGGGCCAGCGCGATGCCGAAGCGCTCGGGTTTCAGGTCGGCGATCTTGTTCATCGGATTCGGGCCGGCCCAGACGATGGCGAGCACGCGCGGCTGCGGCTTGTCCTTGAGCGCGTCGAACAGGCGCTGCGAGGAGGCCGTGAAGTCGGTCGCGGCCAGCGGTGCGTATTCCTCGTGCACGACCCTGGCCTTGCTGCCGGTGGCGCTCAAGGCTTCCTTGCCGGCCTTGATCGCGTCGCGCCCGAACGCATAATCCTGGGTCAGGAAACCGACACTGCCGCCCTTGAGCGTGCTGGCGGCGGCCAGGGCATCCTGCATCGAACTGCGCGCGGTGCGGAAGATGTATTTGTTCCACTTGTCGCCGGTGATGGCGTCGGCCACCGCCGGCTCGATGATCAGGACCTTCTTGTATTCCTTCGCTACCGGCAGCATCGCCAGCGCCGAGCCGGACGAGGTCGTGCCGACCGCCAGGTCGACCCGGTCGTCGCCGTAGGCTTCGGCCAGCAGGGTACGTCCCAGGTCTGGCTTGCTTTGATCGTCCTTGACGATCACCTTGATCTTGCGGCCGTTGATGGCCATCGTGCCATTGGTCAGGTATTCGAGGCCGAGCATGAAGCCGGCCTCGGTCTCGCGGGCGTAGGTTTCCATGATGCCGGTCTTGCCGGCGATGAGGGCGACCTTGAAGTCCTTGCCTTGCGCCAGTGCGCCAGGCGCGGCGCCGGCGGCGAAGGCAAGGGCCAGCGAGAGGGCGAGGGGTTTGATCAGTTGCTGCATGCTGTGTCTCCTTGATGTTTTTAAGTGCATCTTCCAGTGCATCGCTTACGGTAGCCGCGCCAGGAATGCGCGGATTGCCTCGAAGGCTGCCGGCTCGGTGAGCATCGGCGCGTGGCCGACGTTCGGCACTTCGGTGTACGCCAGGCCAGGCGCCGCCTTGCGCATCCAGGCCGCCTGCTCGGGTTCGACCAGATCGGACAGGGCGCCGCGGATCATCAGGGTCGGGCGGTGCCGCGTCAGGCGACGGAACGCCATGCGCAGCGCCAGCGAGGTGGGAGGAAGTCTACCGTGTTGCAGACTGTGGGCAATCCCCGGGTCGTAGCGGGGACACAACAGGCCATCGTCGCGCTGTTCGAAGGCGCGCTGGGCCCATTTATTCCATTCAGCGTCCGGATTGTCAGGGAAGGCGCAGGCATTGATGTCGCGCACGTAGCAGGCGGCTTCGTCCCAGGTGGAGAAGGTCGCCGGCTGGCCGACATAGCCGGCGATGCGCGCCAGACCGCGCGGCGACAGCACCGGGCCGATGTCGTTCAGGACCGCGCCGGCGACCAGGTCGAGACGCTGGGCGGCCAGCGTCATCGTGATCAGGCCGCACATCGAGGTGCCGATGAAGACGGCGCGCACGATGCCCAGCGCATGCATCAGGGCGACCACGTCGGCGGCGTAGACCACAGGGGTGTAGTTGGCCGGATTGGGGTCGCGCGCCGAGTGGCCGCGGCCGCGCACGTCGACGGCCAGTACCCGTCTGCCCAGACCCGCGACCTGCGGCGCGAGCTCGTCGAAGTCGAGCGAGTTGCGGGTCAGGCCGTGGATGCAGATCACGGGCAGGCGCGCCGGGCCACCAGCGCCGTGGTAGTCGCGTGCGTACAGGGCGAGGCCGTCGCTGCTGGTGTAGCTGATGGGGCTGGATTGATGCACGCTGGGCGGTTCCTGTTGATGATCGGGCGGCTAGACGGTTTCTGCTTCGGCTGCACTTGGGTCCCCGCCTTCGCGGGGACGACGGTTTTGCGGCTAACGGTTAAAAACGCAGTTCCAGGGTTGCGGAGACCGTGCGTGGGTTGCCGTAGAAGGCGGTGAGCGTGCCTTCGTTACCCAATGTCGGGAACAGGTAGCCGGCGGTTTTATATAGTTCGTCGCCGAGGTTCTTGCCGTGCAGGCCGGCGCGTACCTTGCCGTCGGCGCGGGTCCAGACGATCGACGCGTCCCAGATCCGGTACGATTCCTGGTCCAGCAGCGACGGCGTCTCGAACTGCGCGGTGGCGCCCTTGTACGACCAGCTGCCGATCAGCGAGACGCGGCCGTTGTGGCCCATGAGCGGCAAGGGGATGTCGTAATTGGCGCGCAGGTTGGCCGAGTTCTTCGGCGTGTTCTGGAAGATGCGCTGGTCGGCCACGTTCACGCCGGCCACAACATATTCCTTGTACTTGGCGTCGATGTAGCTGTACATCGCGGCGACCATGAAGTTGGGCGTGAAATTGGCGATCGCTTCGAGTTCGGCGCCCTTGATTTCGGCCTTGCCGGCATTGGTGGTCACGCCGGCGAAGCTGTCATCCTGGCCGTCGCCGTTGGTGTCGATGGCCACCGAGCCGGGAATCTGCACATCGGCATAGTCGCTGTAGAACACGGCGGCGTTGGTGGTGATGCGCCCGCCGTTGAAGGCCGACTTGAGGCCCAGCTCATAGGTTTCGATGGTCTCGGGCGCATAGCCGGCGCGCGCGGTCTCGATCGGGATGCGGGTGCCGACCACGTTCAGGCGCGGGTCGAACCCGCCACCCTTGAAGCCTTCGGAATACGAGGCATACACGTTGTGGTTCGGGTTCATCTTCCAGTTGACCGCCACGCGCGGGGTGAACTTCTTGTCTTCGCGCTCGAGCAGGCCGTTGCGCAGGTCGGTGTCGGTGCGGAACAGGATCGCGCCCGGGTTGCCCATGTCGGGCGTGCCGGCCAGGCCAAAATAAATCTGGCGCAGCACGTCGGCTTCGCGCTTGTCGACCGTGTAGCGCCCGCCCAGCGACAGGCTCAGGCCGTCGACAATCGTATAGCTGCCGTCGAAGTAGGCAGCCCAGGCCTTGGTGTCGATGTCACCCATCGTATAGGTAGAGGTGGGCACGGCGCCGGCCAGGATGGTGTCGAATTTGTTGAAGGCGTTGGCGTCCATATAGTAGACGCCGGCCACACCCTGCAGGCGCGGGCCGTTGTAGGTCAGCTGCAGTTCCTGGCTGAACTGGCGGTTGGTGTACAGCGCCGGCACTTCCATGTCGACCACAGGCAGGGCGTCGAAGTCGATCGGCGCATACGATTTGTCGCGCCGCGCGGCGGTGATCGACTTGGCGCTCCACTCGCTGTTGATCGTGTATTCGACCGTGGCCGAGCCGCCGTAGGAACGCACTTCCTGGTCGTGGCCGAGGGCCTTGGTCAGGTTGCCGCGGGTGTCGAACACGTCTTCCAGGATCGGGGCGCCGCTGGTGCGCCCGACGATCAGGCGGTGGCCGTTCTTGGGATTCGAATCGTCCTGGGTAAAGTCGCCGGCAAAGCGCACGAACAGGTCCTGGTTCGGCGTGAACTCGGCCGACAGGCGGCCGGCAGTGACGTCCTTGTCGTAATTGCCCTTGCCGGTAAACAGATTGTCGCCGAAGCCGTCGCGCTTGAAGCGGGCCACCGTGGCGCCGATGCGCGCGGTGTCGGTGAGCGGCGTGCTGGCGGTGACCACGGCTTCCTTCTGGCCGTATTCGCCGACCGTGGCGCGTACGCGCACATCGCGTTGGGGTCCCAGCTTGCGGGTGACGTACTTGACCGCGCCGCCGATGGTGTTGCGGCCGTACAGCGTACCTTGCGGGCCGCGCAGCACCTCGATGCGCTCGACGTCGTAGATGTCGGCCACGGCAGCCTGCGGACGCGCCAGGTAGATATCGTCGATATAGATGCCGACGCCGGATTCGAAGCCGGCCAGCGGATCGGCCTGGCCGACGCCGCGGATGAAGGCGGTCAGCGTGCTGTTGGTGGCGCGCGATGCCTTGAGGGTGGTGTTGGGCAGCGCCAGCGCCAGCGCCGTCACATCGGGCACGGCCTGTTTGGACAGCTGGTCGGCGGAGAATGCGGTGACCGAGACCGGCACGTCCTGCAGCGACTCCTCGCGCCGGCGCGCGGTGACGATCACCTTCAAGACGTTTTCTTCAGCCGCAGCCGGCGCCGGGGCACCGGCCGCATCCTGGGCCTGGGCCACGCCCATCGATCCGCCGGACAGCACCAGCAGGGCGGCGGCGGATTGATTCAGCAGCTTCATGTTGTTCCTGGTCAGACGCATTCTAGTCTCCTCATTTTTTTGGTATGGCATGCATGCGGTCGAGCGCATGCCAACCAGTGTGCACCGGTCGGGTTTGGTTGAATAGTCAACATTCGCCCACCCCGTTGTGCATAAATGCACAAGCTGCTGCACTGCTTCTGTGCGGATTTTGCTGGGGGGCAGCTGCCGGTTTTATAGTGCGTTGCACCAATTCCTGTGCGCGGACAGCTGCGGTGGACGTTTTGCTTGCAGAGGGAATGTGCACGAGCGCACAATGTGCCACCTTGATCATGAACAAGGCACCTGATGAATACGCTTCCCGAATGGACGGACCTGCGGTTCTTCCTCGAACTGGCGCGCGCCGGCACGCTGTCCGGTGCCTCGCGCCGGCTCGATGTGGAGCACACCACGGTGGCGCGCCGCATCGACCGGCTCGAAACCCAGCTCGGCGCGACCCTGTTCGACCGCTCGCGCGAAGGCTATGAGCTGACCGAGGTCGGCCTGGCCCTGCTGCCGCATGCCGAGGCGATGGAAGGGGCGGCGCTGGCCGCGGCCGAGCAGATCGGTGGCGCCGAGGTCGCGGCCCACGGCGTGGTGCGCCTCGGCGTGCCCGAGGTGTTCGGGGTCAAGGTGGTGGCGCCGCTGCTGGTCGGCCTGCTGGACCGGCATCCCGATCTGCAGATCGACCTGCTGGCGCTGCCGCGCTTTGCCAACCTGGCCAACCGCGAGGCCGATCTGGGCGTGATGCTCGACCCGCCCACCACCGGGCGCTATGTGGTCACCCGGCTGGCATCGTTCCGCTTCTACCTGTATGCCTCGCCAAGCTATCTGGCGCGCCATCCGCCGATCCGCCAGCAGGCCGACCTGGCGCGCCACGATTTCGTCGACTATGTGCAGGACCGCCTGGCCAGCCGCGAGCTGTCGTACCTGAACGAGCTCGGATTCACGCCGCGCCGCCGCATGTGCTGCTCGGGCATGACGGCGCAGATCGAGGCGGCCTCGCTCGGCATGGGGCTGATGATGGCGCCGCCGTATGCGGTGCCGGAGGATGGCCGCCTGGTGCCGGTGCTGCCGGGCTTTTCGGCCGAACGCTCGTTCTGGCTGGCCGCGCCGACCGACCTGTACCGGCTGCGCCGCGTGAAGGTGGTGTGGGAAGTGCTGCGCGACTATGCCGACAGCTCGCCCAGCCTGTTCGTCAAGGATGGCATGCGGGGTGCATTGGCGCCGAGCTGAAGCGTCAGGTATCCTCACAGGATTCACATATCAAGAAGGCCCCCATGCGCAGCCAGATCAGCGACGACATTACCTTCCGCAAACTCGAGATCCTGCTGGCCTATATGGAAGGCGGCAACCTGAACGCCGCCGCCCGCATGCTCGACATCAGCGCGGTGAGTGTGCATCGGGCGCTGCACTCGCTGGAAGAAGGCATGAGCTGCCAGCTGTTCAGCCTGCAAGGCCGCAACCTGATCCCGAACGAGGCGGCGCAGGTGCTGGCGGACGTGAGCCGCGAAGTGGTCAGGCTGATGGCGGACGGGATCGCGGCGACGCGCTCGGCAGCCGGCTATTCGGCCGACCACCTCAAGATCGGCTCGCTGTATTCGCTCACCACCGGCACGATCCCCGACGTCCTCATCGGCATCAAGCTGAGGAAACAGGAGCTCGAGACCGACCTGGTGCTGGGATCGAACGCCGACCTGCTGCACAAGCTCAAGCAGAATGTAATCGATGCGGCGCTGATGGCGATCCCCGATCCCGATCCCGATATCGAGTCGATCGTGCTGTTCGAGGACGAGGTGTTCTTCGCCGCGCCGGCCGGCTCAGCCTACGCGCACATGCAGGAAGTCGACCTGCGCGATTGCGCCGGCGAGAAGTTCGTGTGCCTCAAGGACGGTTTCGTCACCTTCAACGGCTTCCAGGAAGCCTTTCGCATTGCCGGCTTCGCGCCCAGCATCGCCACCCGCGTGGGCGACATCTTTTCGCTGATGAACCTGGTCGCGGCCGGGATCGGCTATACGCTGCTGCCGGGGCGGGTGCGGCATGCCTTCGGCGACAAGGTGCAGCTTATCCCGCTCAAACACGATTTCCAGATGCGCCAGACCATCGGCCTGTCGTTCCTGCGGGTGCGCGAGCGCGATCCGAATCTGCTGGCGCTGGCGGCGGTGTGCAGGATGTTGAAGCATCGTCCAGCCTGACACAGAACGGTTGGTCAGCGATCAGCGCAGGCTGCGCAAAGCCGCCGCCAGATCGGGATAGCGAAACACGAAGCCTTCGCGCGCGAGGCGCGCCGGCGCCACCCGCTGGCCTTCGAGCAGCAGGTCGGCCTGTTCGCCGAGCACGAGGCGCATCGGCCAACCCGGCGTCGGCATGAAGCTCGGGCGTTTCAGCAAGCGCGCTGCGACCTGGCTGAAGGCCGCCTGCGGGAGCTGCTCCGGCGCCGTGAAGTTGCTCACGCCGACCGCGCCTCCAGGGGCATGGTCCACCGCATGCCGCCAGCGGTGCGCGATCA
>Ga0265780_10006387_pt1 | contig 14643 bp, 11 predicted proteins | sample P1T30metagenome_FD_192432 | JGI IMG/M metagenome (GOLD analysis project Ga0265780, IMG submission 192432) | Plant litter microbial communities from East Loma Ridge, Irvine, California - P1 T30 | ecosystem: Environmental > Terrestrial > Plant litter > Unclassified | place: USA: California... | reverse complement strand
GCTGGTCGAGGTCCTTGTGCGCGCAGATCAGGAATACCTGCCTCATCGGGCGTTCCGGGGAGTCGCCATCGAATGCCAAATCTAGCATGGCTGCTTTCCCGGGCGCGCCCGCTTGAGGCGCGGATACGTCTTAATTCAGCGTGACGCTCTGGCCGCCGACGGTCACGGTGCGCACCGTGCCCGAGGTAGTGATGCTGACGGCCGGCTTCTTGCAGCCGACGTCGAGCAGCACCAGGAACTCGGCGGTCGACTTGCCGTCGTTCTTGAGGTAGAAGGCGCCGTGGTCCTCGACCACATTGGTCTTGGCGCCAGGCCCGATCCATTTGGCAAAGCTGGCATCGCTGTTGAGCGAGCGCAGGCACACCGACTTGCCGCCCGCCTCCACCTTGACGTTCTGCTCGTTCACCACGGTCATGATGACCGGCGTATGGATATTCCACTCATAGGTGCGGGCCACGGTGCTGGCCAGGCGGTCGCGCACCAGGATCGCGTCGCCCGCATCGCGCAGCTGCCACACCTGGCGCTTGGCCATGGTCAGCTGACCACCGTAGGCGGCGGTGGCGTCGCCCTCGACCAGGTCATAGCCCGGCTGGGCCGCGAAGCCGGTGATCTTGCCGTTGCGCTGCAGCTGTTCGCGGTAGCCGTTGACCATCTGGCCCTTGCCGCCATCGAAGGTGACGGCATTCTGCGAGCGGGTCTGGTGGTACCAGTCGCTCCAGTACGGCGAGCCGTACCAGTCATACCAGCCGGCCTTGACCAGCAGCGGCTGACCGGCCACCGACAACAGCAGACCGTTCTGGTCGCCATGGCTGTGGTTGAACGAACCGTAGGGGCTGGACTTGAAGTACAGCGAGGTGCGGCTGGTCGAGCCGATATCGGTATGGAAGGCAGCCCAGCCGACGCTCGGGTAATACGCCGAGTTCGACGGCGGCGCCTTGCTTTGCGTGCCCTTGACCGGCATCGGATACGGCGCCTGCAGCAGGCTCAGCGTATCTTCGGTGCCGCCCAGCGCACCGACGTACCAGGCCGCGCGCGGCGACACCATGCGCGAGCCAAAGGCGTGCCAGACGCGGGTGTCAGGCTTGGTTTCGGAGCCGTCGCCAAAGGCGTGCACGCGCGAGCCCGGCGGGGTGAACTGAGTGGCGAAGTCGAGCAGGCCCAGGGCCCACGGCTTGGCGTAGAAGTTTACGCCCGAGGCTTGCGACATCGGATCCCACAGCGCGACCAGGTAGCCAGCGGCGTACTCGGCATAGGCAGTGCCGTTGGCATAGCCGCCTTCCGGCCCGCCCCACGGCGACGGCGCATTGGCATAGGCGCGGAACGAAAAATCGAACCATTTCTGCGCTTCCGGGATATCGCCCAGCGCCAGCGTCGAGATCAACGACAGGAAGATCAGGCTGGTATTGCCGTGCGAATCGAACGGGAACTGGTCGAGGCGGCCATTGTCGCCGGCCAGGTTGCCGTAGATTTCTTCGGCACGCACCTTGACTGTCTTGAGCCACTTGGCGCGGCGCGTCGCGTCGAGGTCGCCGGCCAGAATGTCGATCGTCTTGATCAGCGAGACCGAGATCTGGCGCGTGGCCTGGTCCTGGTTGGCGTAGCTGGTCGGCCCGGTCGGGTCGAGCGCGGCCATCTGGTCGCCCTTGCGCAGCGCTTCGTCCAGGAACACGCGCTCGCCCTTCATGCGCCACATCACGGCTGCGGCTTCGAGCTGGCGGCTGGCTTCGTTGATACGCTGGCGGATATCGGTCTGCTGGGTCGCCATCGCGGCCGTCAATGGCGAGCTGATCACGATCGGCCAGCGGGCATCGCTCAGGGCCGGCAACGCCGTGATCTGCAGCTTGATTTCATTGCTCATGCGGCTGACGTATGGGTCCAGCTCGGTGCGCTTGGCGCTGTTCCAGCTCGCGTAGGGCGTGAACGATGCCGGCAGCGAACGCGGCCGTGCCTTGGCCGTGATGCGCGCGCGCAGCGTGGCATTGTCGGGCACCTCGAACAGGTTCGATTTATTGGTGATCGAGAAGGCGCGCGGCGTCGACCACTCGCCGCCGCCGGCCGGCCGCACGCGCCAGGTGTACCTGCCCAGGGCCAGCGCCTTCGATGGCAGGTACCAGTTGCGGTCGGTCACGACCTTGGTTGCCGCGCCGCCAACCTGGGTGATCTCGAGTTCGTAAGCGGCCGGGCCGCTGGTATGGCGCGCCCAGGTAAAGCCGGGCGGATTCTGGGCCTGGACCTGGTTCAGGTCCGGGCCCGGTTGGACGACGAGGGGATCAGGGGACTGGACCCAGTCAGCGCGCGCGCTCAGGCAAACGAAGAGCGATGCCAGTGCCGCGACGCGGACCAGACCTTTCCTATGAAATTTCATGCAGAAGCTCCGAAAGAAACGAGATGAACAAACGGGATTTATCAGAGATGGCGCCGCGGTGTGGGCACTGGACAGACTGTTGTGCTTGCGTCGAGTGACGCTTGCTTGATGGGAATAATGTTACATCAGGTTTTTTTGAACAAAAGCAAATTCCCTAAGGAAATCAAAGGTTTTTCACATCCTTCGCAGAAATCCCACACCTTGGATTTAACATGTGATGAACAGACTTTTCTGTCCTGTAACTGTCATGTGCGGCCTGGAAAGACTGTGCGATAACTAATGTGTGCGTGCGGCCGCACGTGTTTGCGAACGCAAACCATGCATGCGTTTCAGGTAGCGCAGGCAGTAGATGCCGAACGCCAGCGGCGCCTTGCGCGCGTGGCGCCGGCGCACCGCGAATTCTTCGCGCCGTGCGTTCAGCTTGTTGTTCGAGGACAGGCTGCCGGGATGGTCGCGAAAAACCGTCAGCACCTGGTGGAGGATGCCCGGCGGGTGGATGGCGGCCAGCCGCAGCCACAGGTCGATGTCCATGGCATAGCGCAAGCGCTCGTCGAACATGCCGATCTGGTCAAAGATGTCGCGGCGCACGAAGACGGCCGGGTGCGCGATGCTGGCGCGGCCGGCGGCAAACGCGCGATAGGAAAACGGCCTGGGCGCAAGTGCTTCACGCAGATGGCCGTCCTTGAGCACCTGGATATTGCCGAACACCCATGCAGGCAGTCGGCCGGCGGCGTCGGGCTGAGAGAACCGGCGCTGCACGGTGGCGAGCACATCCGGGCCGGCGTAGTAGTCATCCGCGTGCAGGTGCGCAACGATCGCGCCCGTGGCCGCCTCGATGCCGCGGTTCATCGCGTGCGCAATGCCGCCTCTGACACCGTGCAGCACCCGCTTGTTGCCGGTCTGGGCCGCGATCAGCGCGAGGGTGGCATCGTCCGAGCCGGCGTCCACGAAGATCTGTTCGAGATCGCGGCAGGTCTGGCTGCGCAGCGACGCCAGCGTGTCAGCCAGTGTGGCCGCGCTGTTCCAGGTGCAGGTGACGATCGAGAAGGTCGGGCGGTTCGGCATACAGCTCCAGTAAGGTAGGCAGCACGCGGCCGGCGTCGGCGCCGAAGCTGTCGCCTGCAGGCAGGTGCTGCACGCTCTGCCGCAGGCGGCATGCGAGCAGCGCCACCAGCTCCGGCATGCTGTCAGCCAGGCCGAGCTGGCCGGGATAGCGCTGGTATTGCGCCAGTTCGGGGGTGCCGCCGCGCGCCAGCGCCAGGCAGTCGCGGCCCAGTGCCAGCGCTTCGAGCACGGTCGTGCTGCAGGCTTCTTCGCACACCGAGGGCACGACGCACAGGTGCGCACGCGCCGCCAGGGCCAGCGTGGCGCCGTGGTCTTGCCAGCCGAGGAAACGGATACGGGGGCCGGCGTGGCGCAGCGCGAGCGCACGGCGCTCCGGGCCGTCGCCGACGACATTCAGGCGGGCGCCAGCCGGAAGACGGCCGCTGGCGGCGTCGAGGAACTCGGCGAAGCCCTTGCCGGCATCGATGCGGCCGGCCAGCAGCACCTCGCCCTGCCGTGGCGCCGCGGCCGATTGCGCGATCGCCCGCAAGCGCGGGTAGTCGACGATATTGTGGATCACGCGGCTGCGCGACAGGTCGGCATCCGGCACCGCGCGCAGGAAACGGCGACGCAGGAACTCGGACACGAAGACGGTCTTGTGGCGGGCAAAGGCGCGTGCGGCCCCGCTGCGGTAGCCGTTCACGGCGATGGCCGTCACCGACTTGCGCAGCCGACCGGCGTCGGGCCGGATGCAGGCGGTGCATTCGCCGGGCACCATGTTGTCGCACACGGCGCCATCGACGAAGCGCAGGTGGGTCAGGCATTCGCTGCCCTGGTCGTGGCGGGTCTGGACGAAGTTGAGATGGGGGCTGACGTACAGGCCGGTCATGGGCAGGTGGCCATGGTAGTGGACGACGTCGAAGCCGGGGCCGTGGCGCGCGATGGCGCGCGCGACCTTGCGGGCGAACCAGGGGCGCTTGAGGGGATTGAACACGCCCAGCCGGGATTCCTTCCAGCCCGGATGCGCGTAGTCGAAGCCGGGGCGGAAGCGCCCATCGAAGCCGATCTGGCCCGCACAATCCTGCACGCCACGGTCGCTGCGGCCCAGGATCTCGACCTCATGCCCTTCTTGCAATAGCCGGTTGGCGAGGATGACCACGTGCTTTCCCAGGCCACCGACCTGGTCGCCCGGGAGATCCTCGGACACCATCAGGATGCGCATGGCGTCACCGCGGCGTGTGGGGCGCTGGGCGGCGCCAGGACCTGAGGGCGGCCACCAGCTGTTCGCGGTCGGCGCGCTCGATCACGAACAGCATGCCATGCATCAGCAGCAATAGCACGGTCGCCAGCAGGAGCAGCGCGAAGTCGAGGCCACTGCTGTCGAGCAGTTGCTCGGCGGCGCCGGCGGCCAGCGCGACGGGCGCCACGCCTGCCAGTCCCGGCAGATAACCGTGCGCCAGCAGACGTGGCAGCGGCGTGGGTACCGTGCGGCCATGCACATGCAACAGGAAGGCGCCGGCGAACAGCGTCGCCGCGGCGAGATGGCCCCAGGCAGCGCCATCGATGCCCCACCCCACCACGCCGGCATACACGATGGCCAGGCCCGTCAGCGCACGCGCCGCCGCGAACAGGCCGGAGACGCGCGGGTGGCCCATGCCGTCGTTCACCAGCGACGGCAGGCTGGTCAGCGAATCGATGAATTGGGCCAGCGCGATCACGGCCAGCACCGTGGCGCCGTTGCGCGCGAACGTATCGTCCATCCAGTAGGCCAGGATGCGGTGGGCGAATACGCTCACCAGCACCAGGATCGACGCGTTCAGGTAGACCACGTAGCGGGTCGCCTTGACATACACCTGGTCCAGGCGCGCCAGTTCGCCCTGGGCCGCGAGCGCGCTGGCGGCCGGGAAAAAGACGCCGGACAAGCGAAAGCTCAGGCTGAGCACACGGTTGGCCAGGGTGGCGGCGACCGTGAAATAGGCCAGGCCGGTGACGCCGACCAGTGCGCCGATCATGAGCTTGTCGGCATGGGCATAGGACAGGGCGGCAAAGCGGGACAGGAAGGACCAGGCCGAGAACTGCAATAGCGACACTCTGGCCGCGCGGCCCGGCCAGCGCCAGCGCCAGAGCGGCAGCAGGCGCCGGATCGCACGCCATAACACCAGGCAATGCACGCCGCTCGCCGCCACGCGCAGCAGGATCACCTCGAACAGGCCGTGGTCCAGCAACAGTACGCCGACCGTTCCCAGCGGGACCAGGGCGCCGAACAGCATCTCGACCCGGCCCGAGATGTCGTAGCGCATCAGCGACTGCGGCACGCTGTTCAGGTAGTTCTGCAGCTGGCCGAGCAGGAAGCCGACCGCGGCCAGCTGCAGCGTCGCCCTCGCCTCTTCGCGCAGCGCCGCCGGCACGGCGAACAGGGAGTCGACGAACCAGGCGGCGCCGGCGCCGATGCCCAACCCACCGAGCAGGCCGATCGCAGCATAGCTGGCCAGGCCGAAGGACACCGTCTCTGCCACCTGGCGCTCTTCGCCGCGCGCCCGGTGCTGGGCGATGTATTTCACCGAACCGGCGGTGAGATTGATGTCCATCACTGCGAAGTAGCCGGCGATCGCGGTGACCAGCGCGTACACGCCGTAGCCGGCCTCGCCCAGGCCACGCACCACCAGCGGCACCGTGCCCAGCATCACCAGCGCGGGGATCGCGGCCCCGAGCAGGTTGGACCAGGCGTTGCGGGCCAGGCTCAGTTTCATCAGGCCGGCGCCAGTTGGGGGTACAGGCGCGGGCGCATGGGCCGCAGCGTCGCTTCCTGCCTGACGGCCATCGCCACATAAGGCAGGCTCAGGCACAACGCCAGCATCTGGGTGGTGCGCACCTGCGGGAACGGCGTGCCGATCAGGAAGTCGGGCACCATGAAGGCCAGCCCCGCCGCCCCTGCGGTGGCCAGGCCGAGCAGTTCGGGTGGCACGGTCCGCAACGCGCGCCGGGTGAAGAGGACGAAGGCGGCGATCGTCCCGGCCAGCAAGAGCGTGCCAAGCAGGCCGCTCTTGAGTGCAATGTGCAGCAGTCCACTGTGCAGGAACAGGCCACCGTCCGGGTTGTTTTGCCAGGAAATGAATTCATAGCCATGGTAGCGGCCCCAGGAACCGATCCCGGCCAGCGGATGGGCCAGGAAGTCGGATAGGGCCAGCTTGAGCTCCAGCACCCGCTCGCTCTCGGGGCCGAAGCGGCGCGACTGCATGTCGTGCAACAGGCCGCCTGCGGTGCTGCTGGTAGTGCTTGCGACACCGGCGTCGCCGCCCCCCGCCAGGCGCCGTACCGCGACAAAGGTCACTGCCGCACCAAGCAGTGGCACGCCGGCCAGCGCGGCTTGCAGGCGCCGTCGCGCCGGGAGGCGCCACAGCACGACCGCCAGCGCCAGCAGGAACCCGATCCAGGCGCTGCGCCGGTAGGACAGCAGCACGCACAGCGCCGTCGTGGCCAAGGTCAGCCATTCCAGGCCGCGCCAGGCCATGCCGCGCTCGGCCGGCGCGGCCTGGAAGCGCGAGACAGCTGCGATCGCGAAGGCCAGAGTGCACAGCAGGCTGTCGTTGATGTCGAAGAAGGTCAGGCGAATCTGGATCGCATTCATATTCGCATAGACATTGTTTGGGTCACCGCCCAGTGCCGCCCAGCGGCCCAGGCCGAACAAGGCGCGCGCCAGGCCGGCCAGCATGATGAAGCGGGCCAGCGCCAGGGCATCCTCGCGCGTACGGAAGGCCAGCAGCATCAGCGAGATCAGGGGCGCCATCCACACCAGGTTGGAAAAACCCGACGGCGCCAGCGATTCTGCCACCGGCACGCCGGCAACCAGCCCCGCACCGACATGGCAGGCCAGCAGCACCGCCCAGCCGAGGAACCATGGCCGCAGATTGCAGGCGGGCGCGGGATGGCGCCCGAAGCCGGCCGCGACGCGCGCACAGAGCCAGGCGCCGAGGATGTACCACAGCACCACGCCGAACAGCAGCATGCCCGAGCCGCGACTGTAGATGCTGCGTGAAGCGAACATCGAAAGATTGCCGTAGCTGGTGGAGTTCATCCAGAAGAACACCAGCAGATAGGGATAGACCAGGAAGCGCGGCCAGGCGAGACCGACGCCGATGCCGAGCACGACGGCGATCGACAGGCCGGCGACAACCAGCCACGGCAGCAAGTAATAGATATAGGGCAGGAGGTCGTCCATCGCCGGGGTGGATCAATGATGTCGCGCGTTCGTGGCGGACGCCGCCATGCCGGCCGGCGCTGCCGGGTTGGCCGGCATGGTCGGATTGGGCAGGTTGGCCGGGCTCGCTGCGGACAGTGCGGCAACCGGAGGCGAACCTGTCGCGGGCGCCACAGCCGCCTTCGCAGGCGCGGAAGGGGCGCCGATCAGGTGCGCACGGTCCCGAGGCGACAGCGTGGCGAGCATATCAGCCACGAAGTGGTCTTGGACTTGCCAGGCGGCCGCCTCGTTCGCCTGGATCGTCGAGACCCGGACCAGCATGCCGTCGGGGATCTCGCCCGACAGGCCGTAGGCCAGGCGGCGCAGCTTCTGCCCGATGCCGGCCTTGGTGGCCTTGTCGCCGATCGTGATCCAGTAGGTGATCGGTTCATTGCGCTCGTGCAGGCGCGCCACCAGGCGCTTGACCGGCAACTGGCCGTAAGGCGTGGCGAGTATGCCGTCGCGGTCGTCGACCATGTCGAAACCCTGCGCCACGTAGCACACCTCGGGCAGGTGGAGTTGCAGCGACTTGCTCTGGTCGCCGCCATACGCAATGGCCAGCATCACGCGCCGGCCCTGCCCGTCGATATAGGCGCGCGACAGGGTCTGGTCGTAGATTTTCTCGAGTACGCCCTGCTGCTCGGGATCGGGCTGCAGCGGCAAGACGCCGGGGTCGACCGTCCAGGTCCCGAAGCGGACCGGAATCATCTGCTCCAGGCTGAAGCGCTCGTGCGGCAGCGGCGCGCGCGGCTGTGGCGTCAGGACGCCGGTCAGCGCCGATGTGCCTGCCATGGCCAGGCCCAGCGCGATGCCCACGGCCAGGCGCCGGTTCATGACGCTTCCCGCGTAGGGACCGGGCCGGATGCGGCATGCCCCGCGCCGCCCGGCGCGGCTCCCTCTCCGGCTTGCCTGCGCCTGATCAACCACTGCAAGGCCGAATCGATGGCAAGAATCATCAGCAGCGCCGTCACGAACAGCACCATGCCGGCAAAGCCGTGCAGGAAGCCCTGCCCCGCAGCGTCGCCCAGGTGAAAGGTGACCAACGTCAGGACTACCACCCGGATCACATTGGCCAGGAACGAGATCGGAACGATCAGGATCGCCAGCGCCAGGTTGCGAAAGGCCGAGGGATGGCGCATCAGGTTCAGGTAGAACAGTCCCAGCGCCTCAAGGGTCAGCAGCGTCTGCAGGCCGGCGCAGGCATCGGCGACCAGCAACTGGTACTGGCCGACCTGCAGCACCACGCCGGCGCGCGAGACCGGGTAGCCCGCCGCGAACAGCAGATGCTCGGTGGCCCAGGACACGGCCATCTTCATCGGCATCGTCACAGCCGCCACCAGCTCGCTTGGCAGGGGCACCATGAACAGCATGAAGAAGAACGGGAACCACCACACGCGCAGCGCTTTCGCGCCAAGCTGCAGAAGCACCACCGCCGCCAGCACGAGCAGGATCGAGCCGACCTCGAACATCAGGATCTTTTGCGAGCGCCCCAGCAAGTGGATGCACAGGCCGGCTGCCAGCACCAGCCAGCCGGCCGGATGCAGTTGCGGTGTAGCGCTCACGGCACTCACCTCGGGCCACTTGCGCCACATCAGCCACAAGGCCAGCGCGAAGATGATCGGCCCATGGCCCTGCTCCTCGCCGATCCAGGCGCCCGTGAACAGGTCGTGGAAGGTCGGCCCGAACAGTGCGGCCAGGCCAAGCAGCACTGGCCACCAGACAGACCGCACGCCCTGGAGTCCAGGGCCTGCGCCGGTGCGCGTGACGCTCCGCACCTGTCCCGCATCGAGCTGGCTGGCCATATCAGAATTCCACCACCACCGACCCGACCACTTCGGCGCCCGCCTCGGCCATCTGCCCCGCCATGCGGCTGATGTCGGCGATGCGGGTGCGCCCCTTGCAGGCCACCAGCAGGACACCGCCGGCGCGGCCGGCGACCGACAGCGCATCGGCGCCGGCCATGAACGGCGGCAGATCGTACAGGACGACATCGTAGCGCGCCTGGAACTGGGCGTGGAGCTTGCGGAACGCCACGCGCGCCAACAGCTCTTGTGGATTCGGCGGCAAGGTCCCCGCCGGCATCAGCGAGAGGTCGGAAAATCCCGGCACGCGCAGGATGACATCAAGGTCGCCGCGTCCGGACAGTAAATCGGACAGGCCCTGGCGTGGCCGCAAGCCGAACAGCTCGTGCTGACGCGGGTCGCGCAGGTTGGCGTCCACCAGCAGTGTCTGCTCGCCGAGCTGGGAAAACACCAGCGCCAGGTTCGCCGCGAACAGGCTGGCGCCGTCTTCAGGCATGACGCCGGCGACCGCCAGTGCGCGCCGTCCGCGTGCGAACCAGCGCAGCATGAGCTGGCTGCGCACGGCCCGCAGCGCCTCCACCTGGCGCGAGAACGGCTCGTAGGCGGCAACCAGCCGCGGAGACAGGTTGGCCTGTCCCTTGCGCAGGTAGGGATAGTCGAACTGCCGGGCCAGGGCCTGTTCGATGTCCTCTTCGCTCACCAGCCCCATGCGTACCGCGGTTTCGCCGAAGCGCAGGCCGAGATCCTGCTGCACCCGCAGGACGCGCTCGGCGTCTTCGGGATCCAGCTTGCCGGCCTCGCACAGCAAGGCCCCCATGCTGGCCTCATGGCCAGGGCTGGGAGAGAGCGCGGATCGGACGGTTGAATTCATGGCATATCCTCTGTTCAGGTGCGGCCGGCGAGGTGCGGCCGGCGAGGTGCGACCGGCGAGATGCTGCCGGCGAGGTGCGGCCGGCGAACTGCGACCGGCTAACTGCAACCGGCTAACTGCGACCGGCTGGAAGCAGCCGGCCAGGTGTGGCCGGCGAGGTGCAGCCGGCAGCGGTGACCGGCGAACCGCAGTCGGCAATGCCCGTCCGGCCCGATGCGGCGGCGTGTGCTCCGCCTAGGCGCGGCCCTCCAGGCGCGGATGCCGGTCCGGCCCCATCAGCCTGCGCATGCGGCCAGTTCGCGGACTTGGCGCGCGCCAGGCAATCGCGCCAAGTACCGGGATCCCAAGAACTTCCTTCAGGTCATCACTGGAGCGCACTGGCCGCGCCATCAATTCCAGCGCCAGGGCCAGGCCGACGCCGAGGATGGTGCCAAGCACGATCGACACCAGGGTATTGAGCAATACCCGCGGCCCACTCGGCTCGAGCGGCGCCACCGCCGGGTTCAGCACCGAGATATCGGACTGTTCGGACTGGGCCTCGATGCGGGTTTGCGCGTGACGCTGGCTGGCCGAGTCGAAGGCGCGCTGGGCGCCTTCCAGGTCTTTCAGCAGCGGGCCGAGTTCGTCGCGGGTGCGGTTCAGTTCGAGCACCCGGGTCTTCTGCGCCGCCAGTTCGCTGCGCAGCTCGGCTTCGCGCTGGCGGAAGACGTCGGCATTGGCGCCGACGCTGCGCGTGACCGTACCCAGTGCGCTGCCAAGTTCGGCACGCAGCCGGCCGGCCTCGGCACTGGCGGACAGGTACTGCGGATGATTGCGACCGAAACGCGAACCGGTCTCGGCCAGCTTGGCCTCGGCCCCGGCCAGGTTCACGCGCAGGTTCTGGATCAGGGCGTTGTTGGCAACGTCAGGCGAGTTGATGGCGGAGCCGGCAGCGCGTTCGCGCGACCCCGCTTCCATGGCCGCCGCCTGGGCCATGACCAGTTGCGCCGACAGGTCGTTCAGGCGCGACAGTTCCACGTCGACCCGGTTATTGTCCAGGCTGACGATGCCCTTCTCCTGCTGGTATTTCGACAGCCGCGCCTGGGCCGCCTCGAGATTGTCGCGCAGTTGCCGGGTCTGCTCATTGAAGTAATTCGCGGCGTTCTTGGCCGGCTCGGTCTTGAGCTGCACGGTGGCGCGCTGGTACTCCTCGGCAAAGGCGTTCGCCACTGCTGCTGCGAAGACCGGATCGGCGCCACTGAAACTGATCTCGACCACGCTGGACTCGCGCGACGGCCTGATGTCGAGCTTGCGCAGCAGCAGCTCGGCCAGCCAGTCGCGTACCGTGCCCTTGCCGTCGGTGGCGGCCTGGAACTGCCGCACCACGGCCGGGCTCGACCCCAGGCGCAAGGTGTCGACCACGCGCAGCGCCACGTTCTTGCTGCCGATAATGTCCATCTGCGTCGCCATATAGCCCGGCATCAGCTGCCCTGGCATGGTCAGGCCGGTCAGCGGATCGACACCCTTGTAATTGAGCAGTACGGACGCCGTGGCTTCATAGGTCCGTGGCTGCACCACGCTCCAGCCCAGCGCCAGCAGCACCGTCAGCAAGAGCGTGCCCAGGATGAGCTTCTTGCGAGCTAGCAGGATCAACAGAAATTGATGCACGTTCATGACTGACCTTTGCGTGGTGAGACAGGAACCAAGCGGCGTGAAAACTGAATCGACAACAACCAACGGGGCGCTCGAACCGCGGCATGATCGAGAACCTGCCCCGGCAGGCTCTTCATACTCACTCTCATCGGATGCGACCTAGAACCAGCTCTCGCGCACCACGATCACGTCATCGACCTGCACCGCGTCGCCGGACTTGATCTCCAGCGTGACCAGGTTGCCGCCGCCATCCCTGCGCGTGACCTTCATGCCGTTATCGCTGCCGCGCGGGCTCAGGCCGCCACCGGCCGAGACCGCCTGCTGCACCGTCATGCCGCGCTCCAGGCGGAATGGCCCCGGACGGGCAACTTCGCCAGTGACGTAGGCGCGCGGGGCGCGTTCGACGAAAACGATGTCGCCGCCGGTGACTTCGACATCCTTGTCGAGCTCTCCCCTGCGCACCATATCGACCACATCGATGGTCTCGCGCGTGGTCTTGCCGTCACGGGTACGTACCAGGCTGATCATGTCGCCGCCATCGCTATGGATGCCGCCGGCCAACGCGAGCATGTCGAGGACCTTGCGTCTACCTTCGACCGGATAACGGCCCGGCCGGTTCACATGTCCGAGCACGGACACCTGCTGGCTGGCCATGGTGGTCACCAGCATATTGACCTGGGCCTGCTTGATGTAACCGCCCTTCTGCAGCTGGTCCGCGATCTTTTTCTCGGCGCTGGCGACCGACAGGCCGCCCACGTTGACCTGTCCCAGCAAGGGGAAAGTGATGTAGCCGCCTTCACTGACGCGGGTTTCGATCGACAGGTCGGGACTGCCATACACCGACAGCTTGACCACATCGCCGGGGCCAAGCACCACTTCGGCGGCGCCCGCCCCGCTCATGCCCAGCAAGAATGCAACACTGATCATCCATTTCGCGAAGCTGTTCATCATCTTCCCTTCAACGGTTATCGTCACACGCATTACCTGGAACCTGGCCCGGCCGGTGAACGGTTCGTGGAACCCATCACCGCAAACGCTCGAAGTCAGTCATACGGCCCCGGCCATCGATGCGGCCGGTACGTCAGCGGCCATTACATCACTTCACATTACTTGAGCCCCGCTACGCCACGGTCGAGCGCAGCCTTGTCGGCCTGGCCGTCTGCCTGATGTCCTGCCCCCGCATCTGGCGTGGCGGCAGCCGCTGGATCGATTCCGCTGCCATCCGGCAGCGCGCCCACGGCCGCCCCCTCCATTGCTGCCGTGCCGGCGCCGCCGGCCAGCGAGGCTGGTGCCGCCGCCGCGATGGTCCCGGGCGTGGAAGCATCCGGCGCCAGATCCTTGTTGAGGTACTCGATCCTGGCGGTCGCGCGCAGGCGCTGGATCTCGGCCTGGGCCATCTCGCGGTTCTTGAGGTTGCCCAGGTATTGCGCGATCTGCGGCGCAGCGATCGCCAGCGACACGGGCGCTTCGCGCACCTCGTCGATCGCGATCAGCATTGCGCGCGGCCCTTCTTGCGCGAAGAACAGCTGCCCCTTGGGCATCGACAGCAGCTTCGACGACAGCTCGGGCTTGAGGTCGGCGGTGCTGCGCGTGGCCTGTGCACGGCCATACTGGATCTGGCGCGCGTCGAGGTACACCGCGACTTCTTCGAGCGATCGCGCGCGGTCGGCGGCGGCGCGCAGTTCCGGCGTGACCGCCGATGCCGGCAGCACCAACTGGTTCATCGCGAACTGGCGGCGCTTGCTGAAGAACTCCGGATGCTTGTTGAAGTATTCTTCGATTTCGGCCTGGGTGGGCGCAGCGACGTCGCCGACGCGCTTCTGCATGTATGCCTGCGCGATGATCAGAGAGCGTGCGCGTTCGATCGCCTGCATCACCTTGGGATCGCGGTCGACTTTCTCTTTGGCCGCCTCGCTCTCGAGCAGCTCGCGGTCGATGAGTGCTTGCAGCAATTGCTTGCGACCCGCTGCCTGCTGGGCGGACGCCACGCCGGCGCGCTGCATCTCTTCATTGAGCTGCAGCACCGTGATCTCTTCGCCATTCACGCTCGCCAGCGCCTGGCCTGGCTTGGCCTCGGCCGCGGGCCTGTCCTTGTTGCAGCCCCCCAGCGCAACACCGGCGATGAGCAGCGCCGCGCACAGCCCACGCTTGGGAAGGGAAGAAAAGGACGCCAGGCCGGCGCTCGGGTGTAAATCGTTCATGTGCTACCTCCAACGTAGTGGGCGGCGCCCGCGCCCTGCCGGGCCGGCACTGTCCGGATAGAATCCGTCCATTCTGGCCCGGTTGCGGCGATGGTTCTGTTCCGTAATTCACACGCTGTATCGAGATACGCGGCATAGGCGCGCCGCAAACCCTCCGCCAGGGGGATCGTGGCGCGCCAACCCAGCGCGGACAGCTTGGCGACGTCAAGCAGCTTGCGCGGCGTGCCGTCGGGTTTGCTCGCATCGAACACGATCCGCCCCTGGTAGCCCACGGTCTGCCCCACCATATGCGCCAGGTCGGCGATGCTCACGTCCTCGCCGGTACCGACATTGATGTGCGAATGCATGGCGTCGGTGCTGGCCGCATAGTCGGCATTCGCCAGGTCCATCACATGGATGCTGGCGGCGGCCATGTCATCGACGTACAGGAATTCGCGCATGGGCTTGCCGCTGCCCCAGATCACGACCTCGGGCGCCGCCCCTGCCCGCGC
>Ga0265780_10006385_pt1 | contig 14649 bp, 11 predicted proteins | sample P1T30metagenome_FD_192432 | JGI IMG/M metagenome (GOLD analysis project Ga0265780, IMG submission 192432) | Plant litter microbial communities from East Loma Ridge, Irvine, California - P1 T30 | ecosystem: Environmental > Terrestrial > Plant litter > Unclassified | place: USA: California... | reverse complement strand
GCGAGGCGGTCGGCTGGCCCAGCAGCGTGGTCTCGAGCTGGCGGCTGCTGGAGCGGCTGCGCGACAGATCGAACAGGCCGGATAGGGCGAGCGTGTCGCCGTCCGCCGCCTTGCGTTCCATGCGCGGGGCCAGGCTCAGTTTGGTGAGGCGGCTGTCGTCGCGCTCGTCGAAGCGGCGCAGCGTGGTGCCGCCGGCGTCGGCGATGCGTTCGTCGATCACCGGATCGTCGTGGCGGCGCGCCTGCGAGGCGGTGGCGGCCAGGCTGTAGCCGGTGATGCCGCTGCGCCCGGACCACTGCAGCGTGGCGGCTGGGCTGGTGCGGCGCTGCGCCTGTCCGGCAGCCAGTTTGAGGCTGCGCGAACTGCCTCCCGCACCGCGGCCGGATGCCTTGCGCAGGACGATGTTGATGGTGCCGGCTACCGCCTGCGCGCTGGTGTCGGCACTGGCGCTGCGCAGGATCTCGATGCGCTCGACCAGGTCGGGCGACAGGGTGTCGACCGCGAAGCCGCTCGGGGCCGGGTCGCCGTCGATCAGGATCTGGGTGTAGCCGGCGCCCAGGCCGCGCATGCGGATGTCGCTGCCGCTGACACTGATGCCGGGCTGGCGTTTCAAGGCGTCCGACAGCGTGGTGTCGCCGTATCTGTCCAGCTCCTCGCGCCCGACCACGATGCGGCCGACGCTGTCGTTGCGACGTACTTCCCCGGCGCCCGGCCCCTTGATCTCGACCTGCTGCATCGGTGCCTCCGATACCTGCTGGGCCGTTGCGGCGCCGTGGAACAAGAGGACGGACAGGGGCAGCAGCGGCGGGCGGCGGAGCATGGAGGCAGGGCGGTCGGTGATGTTGAGTGAACATCGAGTATACGTAGCCCCCAGTGCGAAACGCCAGCCATTTCGGCGAACCGTGCATGGCGTGCGGCGAAGCGCCGGCCGTGTTCAGGGCTGCCCGGCCTGCGCCACCTTGCCCAGCGCATCGGCCATGCGCACCAGCTTCACGAACTCGGCGCGGTAGCCTTCCGGATCGGGGCCGCGGGCGGCGTTCGCCATCGCGGCGATCTGTTCGTAGCTGGTGTCGGCCAGCGGCGCCTCGCCGCGCAGGCGCTGGCCGAAGGCGGCGACGGCGACCGCGAAGCGCTGGTCCTCGGGCGCCGCCTCGAAGCGGGCACGGGCCGAATCTGCGCGCACCGGGTGCTCGACCAGGCGGCTGGCGGCTTGGCCCGGCAGCTTGTAGCGCAGCCTGACGAAGCACAGCTCGTCGCTTTTCCTCGACGCCGGCGTCTTCGCGGCCTTGTCCTTACCGTAGCGCAGCGGGTCGACCAGCGTGCCGGCGGCCGAAGCCGGGGTGATCTCGTAGATCGCGGTGACGGTGTGGCCGGCGCCCATGTCGCCGGCGTCGACCTTGTCGTCCTTGAAATCCTGGCGCTGCAGCATGCGGGTTTCGTAGCCGATCAGGCGGTAGGCGGCCACCTGGTCCGGGTTGAATTCGACCTGCACCTTGACGTCGTTCGCGATCGGGAACATGGTCGAGCCCAGCTCTTCGCCGAGCGTCTTGTTGGCTTCCATCAGGGTGTCGATGTAGGCGGCGTTGCCGTTGCCCGACTGTGCCAGGCGCTGCATCAGGGCGTCGTTCAAATTGCCTTCGCCGACGCCGAGGATCGACAGGTAGACGCCGCTCTTGCGTTTATCGGCGATGAATTGCTCGAGCTGGCGCGGGTCGGTGATGCCGACGTTGAAATCGCCGTCGGTGGCCAGCACCACGCGGTTGACCGCCTCGCGGTCGAAGTTGCGCTCGGCCAGCGCATAGGCGCGCTGCAAGCCTTCGCCGCCGGCGGTGCCGCCGCCCGCGCGCAGATTATCGATGGCGTCGAGGATCTTGCGGCGTTCCTTGCCGGGCGTCGGCTCCAGCGCCACCGTGGTGCCGCTGGCATAGGTGACGATGGCGACGCGGTCGTCGTCGCGCAGCTTCTCGGCCATCAGATGGAAGCCCTGTTTGAGCAGCGGCAGGCGGTCCTGCGGCATCATCGAGCCCGACACGTCGACCAGCAGCACCACGTTGGCGCGCGGTCGCTGCGTCTGCTGTATGTCGTAGCCGCGCACGGCGATGTGGACCAGCTGGTTGCCGGCCTTCCACGGGCTCGGCATCACTTCGGTGGACACGGCGAACGGCTGGCCGCGGGTCTTCGGACCGGCGTAGTGGTAGGGGAAGTAATTCACCATCTCTTCGACCCGCACCGCGGCCTGCGGCGGCATCCGGCCTTCGGACAGCATGCGCCGCACGAAGGCATACGAGGCGGTGTCGACGTCGGTGCTGAAGGTGGAGACCGGCTGCTCGGACACCAGGACCGACTTGCCGGCTTCCTTGTCGGGGAATTTGTCGCTGGCCTGCGGCACGATCATCCATGGCACGACCGGCATGATCGCCCGCTGGCTGGTGGCGTAGGCGGCAACGCCGGCACGCGACTGGATCGCTGGTGCCGGCGGCGGTGGCGGCGCCGCCGGTGCGGGCGCAAGCGCTGGCCCGCGGTAGGCGCCGGCGTCTTCGACGACGGCGGTATCGCGCATGGTGACGGTCTGGCTGCTGCAGCCCGCCAGCAGCAAGGCGCAGGCGAGGAGGGTGATCGAGGTGCCGTTCGAAGTGGTCATGGTGTCCCTGTCATGATGATGGTGACGCCAGTTGGCGTTCCGATAACTTGATCCAGGGCGCGGCGTTTGGCAACTGCGGTTACATATTGTTAGCAGCCAGGATGTCGGAGAGCTCGGTGGTATTTACCGGTTTCACCAGGTAGTGGTCGAAACCGGCCGCCAGCGCGGCGTCGCGGTCTTGCTGGCGGCCGTAGCCGGTCATCGCGATCAGGGTGCTGCCCGCGGTCTGGGGCAGCTGGCGCAGGCGGCGCGCCAGCTCGTTGCCGTCGAAATCGGGCAGGCCGATGTCGAGCAGGCAGGCGTCGGGCAGCGTCAGGCGCGCCAGTTCGAGCGCGTCGCCGGCGGTGTAGGCGATGTCGACCTGGTGCCCGGCCGCGCGCAGGAACAGCTGCAGCGTGTGTACCGCGTCGACGTGGTCGTCCACCAGCAGGATGCGCAGCGGCGCCTTGGCGGCGTCAAATGCCTGCAGCGGAGGCAGCGTGGGCAGGGGTGCTGGCACTGGCACGGCCTGCACATAACGCGGCAGGCGCACGCTGAAGGTCGAGCCCTGGCCCGGTCCCGCGCTGGCCGCCTGCACGCTGCCGCCATGCAGCTCGACCAGGCTCTTGACCAATGCCAGACCGAGACCGAGCCCGCCCTGGGCGCGGTCGGGCGTGCGCTCGGCCTGGGTGAACAGATCGAACACGTGGCCGACCAGGCCGGCATCCATGCCGATGCCGTCGTCGCTCACGGTGAGCAGCCAGCCGGCGCCTTTACCAGCACCGTCGCCCGCGTCCTCGACTTCGTCTTTGCCCTCCAGGCGCAAGCGGATGGTGCCGCCTTCCGGCGTGTACTTGGCGGCGTTGCCGAGCAGGTTGGCGACCACCTGCACCAGGCGCTTGTGGTCGCCGCTGGCCTGGGCCGGCGCGCGTGGCGGGTCCGGCAGTTCGACCAGCAGGCGGTGGCGGCGCGCTGTCACCAGCGGCCGGATCTGCTCGACCGCATCGTCGATCACGCGTTTCAAATCCAGCACCTGCGCCGAGATCGCCACCAAACCACGCGTCACCCGCGAGACGTCGAGCAGGTCGTCGACCAGCCCGGTCATGTGCTCGACCTGGCGCACGATGATCGCGCAGGTCGTGTTGATCTGGGCATTGTCCGAATGCAGCCGCCGCAGCAACTGGGCGCCGGTGCTGATCGGCGCCAGCGGATTGCGCAGCTCGTGCGCCAGCATCGCCAGGAACTCGTCCTTGCGCTGGTCGGCGGCGCGCAGTTCGCGCTCGGCCTGCGAGCGCGCGGCTTCCTTCTTCTGCAGCGCGGCCGCCATCCGGTCGAGCGCCTGCGCCAGGCTGCCGATCTCTTCGCGGCCGTAATCGATGCTTGACCGCGCTTCCAGGTCGCCGGCGGCAATGCGCTCGGCGGTGCCGGTCAGCTTGCGCACCCGGCGCACGATCAGCACGTCGCCCACCAGCCAGGCCGCCAGCAGCGCCAGCACCAGGGTCGCGCCCAGGCCCAGCAGCGACATCATCTGGTCGTGGCGCGCCGCGCTCAGGATGCCGGCGGTCGGGATGCCGATGGTGACGGTGTAGTCGGACAGCGTGGGCGTGCCGACGCGGGCGAAGGCGTGCAGGCGCTCGACGCCGTCCGCGCCGCGCAGGGTGACGGCGCGGCCGTAGGCGCCGGCCAGCGCCTCGCGTACCGGCTGCGGTACCGTCTTGCCGAACCAGCGCTCGGGATCGGGGCGGCGCGAGATGATGCCGCCGCGCGCGTCGACCGTGGTCAGGATCGAGCCGGGCGGCAGGTCGATGTCGTTGATGAAGGTGTCCAGGCCTTCCAGGTCCATCGCTGCGAACACCACCGCCAGCACCTTGCCGGCGCGGTCGATGACGGGATAGGTGAGGTTGATCGTGTGCTTCTTGATCACGCGCCCGAACACGTAGTCGCCGGCGATGAAGCGGCGCTCGCGGATGGCGCGCCGGAAGTGGCTGCGGTCGCCCAGGTTGACCGGGTGCAGCAGCGGCACCGCGCTGCAGGTGACGTCGCCGTTCAGCTGGATCAGGCCGAAGTTGACGAAGCCGTCGTTGCGGTCGAGGACGTCCGACAGCAGCGCGGTGCAGGCCGCGGTGTCTTTCAACAGGTCGGGCACGCTGGCCAGGTCGACCAGGATCTGGCGCGCGCCCTGGATCGACTGCGCTTCGTTGGCCGCGGCCAGGCCGGTCAGGCGCCGCAGGTGCTCCTCCGAGGCGCGGATCGCGTGCTCGCGCTCGCGGATGCCGGACAGGATCGTCATCACCGCCAGCGGCGTCATCGCCAGCGCCACCAGCAGCATCAGGCGGCTGCGCAGGCTGTTCAGCCCCATGCGGCCCAGCCAGCGGTTCAACCCAGAGCTCATCGTCTTGCTTCGTGTAAATGTTTGAGTGCGCGGCAGTGTACACCTTGACGTGCCGCTTGTGCGGCTTATCGACAGCGGCGGGCGCCACGGCGGCGCCGTTTCTGGTACGGTGGCCTCGACTATCCAAGTATCCATTGCGGGAGAAACCATGCAAAATCCAATCGTACGCACCTTCGTGCAACTGGCTTCGGCCGAACAGGCACGCAACGAACTGCTGGCGGCCGGCCTGGCCGCCGACAATGTCGTCATCGACGTCCGCATCGACGAAACCGGCCCGGTGCAGGGCAATTTCACCGTCGGCGACAATCCCGAGGTGAAGGGCAAGACCGCCTATACCCATACCTATGCGCCGACGGCGCAGGACGACGTGCGCGACTGCCAGATCACCGTGACCACCGCCGACCAGGCGCAGGCGCAACAGGCGGTGGCGATCCTGGACCGCCTGGGCGCGCTCGATCCGGATCCGGCGGCGCGCGCGGCGCAGGCCTCCGGCTCGACTCTGCCGCATTGAGCGTATCATCTACACGCGAACACAGCTCAACCGCGGAGATAACATGAGTGCCATCCACCTCGAACCAGGCGACGCCCTGTTGATCATCGACCTGCAGTACGACTTCCTGCCCGGCGGCGCCCTTGCCGTCGCCAACGGCCACGAAGTCATCGCCCCGATCAACCACCTGATCGAACTGTTCCAGGCCCAGGGCCTGCCGATCGTCGCCTCGCGCGACTGGCACCCGCAAGACCACTGCTCGTTCGCGGCCCAGGGCGGGCCGTGGCCGCCGCACTGCCAGGCAAACAGCCCGGGCGCCGAATTCGCCGCCGAACTGGCGCTGGCCGACGACGCCATCATCGTCTCGAAAGCCGACACCGCCGCGGTCGACGCCTACTCGGCCTTTGGCGGCACCGACCTGTCGGCCCAGCTGCGCGCGCGCGAGATCGTGCGCGTGACGGTGTGCGGCCTGGCCACCGATTACTGCGTGCTGAACACCGTGACCGACGCGCTGGAAGAGGGCTTCGACACCCTGATCGTGCCGGAAGCGATGCGCGCGGTCGACGTCAATCCCGGCGACGGCACGCGCGCCATGGACCGCATGGTGGCGCGCGGTGCGGTGCCAGTGCGCCTGGGCGAGATCGGGATGACGGCCTTGTCGGTGGCTTGAAGCGTGCCTCAGCGGCGCTTGAGCAGTAGCAGGTGGCCGGCGACGTCGCGGCCATGTTCGCGGCGCAGGGCTGCGGTGCGCGTTTCCACCAGATCGAAGCCGTTTGCCGTGGCCAGCTGCTCGACGTAAGTCAACGCATGGGCAAAGCGGTTCGACGGGGTGATGGCGTAGCCGGCGCTGGTTTCGTTGCCGCCTTCGCCATCCAGCGCCTCCACCGAAAACGCAAACCAGCCACCGGCGCATAAGGCCCGCGCTACCTGCCCGAACACCGGCGCCAGGTCGCCGAAGTACACGAACACGTCCGCCGCCAGCACCAGGCCGTAGCGCCCGGCTTGTGCCTCCGGCGCTAAAAATTCCCCGATGTCGGCGCATTCGAGGGTGTCGTACCGGCCGCTTGCGCGCGCCTTGTCCAGCATACGCTGCGACAAATCGACCCCGGTCAGCCGGCGTGCCAGCGGCCGCAGGAAGTGCGCGCACAGGCCGGTGCCGCAACCGAGGTCGAGCACCTCGTCGTGCACGGCCATGACGTGCGCCTGCAGCAGGTCGTCCAGCAGCGCCGGCGTGCGGTAGGCCAGCACCTCGACCAGGTGCCGGTCGAAATGGCCGGCGTACTGGTCGAACAATCCTTTTATATAGTCGGGCGGGGCGCCGGCGGGCATGTCGCCTTCGCCCAGCGCCGCCAGGGCAAAGCCGATTTCGGTGGCGTTGGCACCCGATGCCAGCGCCTGGCGGTAGGCGGCAACCGCCTCCGGCTTGCGCCCCAGTGCGCGCAGCGTATTCGCGCGGTAGTGCTGGGCCAGCGCATAGTCGGGATCGAGCGCCAGCGCGTGCTCGTAGCTGTCCAGCGCCTGCGCCAGGTCACCGGCCTTTTTCAGGGCGCTGCCGCGCGCGCACCAGAGTTCGGCCTGCCGTTGCGTCTGCGTCTGCGGCTGCGTCTGGACCAGCGCCAGCGCACGATCGTAGGCGGCGCAGGCCTCGCCGAAACGTTCCTGCGCCTGCAGCGCATTGCCGAGCGCCAGCAGCGCGTCGGGGTAGCTCTGGCGTGCCTGCAGCGCGTGGCCGGCGCTGATGGCGGCGTCGTCGAAGCGTCCCAGGTCGTTCAGCACGATCGCGCGGTGGCACCAGGCTTCGGCCGAATCGTGGCGCAGGCCGAGCGCCTGTTCGTAGCTGTGCAGGGCATCGTCGAGCCGGCCCAGGCGGCGCAGCGCGTTGCCGCGGTTGTCCCAGGCCAGCGCATAGCGCGGATCGAGGCACAGCGACTGGTCGTAGCTGTCCAGCGCGGCCTGGGGCTGGCCCAGGTCCTGCAGCGCCGCACCCAGGTTGCAATGGGCGCGCGCCTGGGACGGATCGATGGCCAGCGCTTCGCGGATCAGCATGGCGGCGCGTGGGGCATCGCCACGCTGGCGCGCGATCACGCCCAGCAGGTGCAGGGCGTCGAACTGGCGCGGCGCCAGCGCCAGTACCTGTTCGTAGAGGACGGCGGCGGCGTCCAGCAAGCCCTGCTGATGTGCCTGCAGGGCTTGCTGGAGCAGGGCCTTGATCTGATCCGCGCTCACGACCAGCTGAGGTCGGTCTTGCTGAGCGGCAGTTCGCGCACGCGCTTGCCGGTGGCGGCGAAGATCGCGTTGCAGACGGCCGGCGCCAGCGGCGGGAACACCGGTTCGCCCAGGCCCGTGACCGGGTAGTCGGTCTTCAGGAAATGCGATTCGATCCTGGCCGGGGTGTCCGGCATGCGCAGCAGCGGGTATTCGTGGAAATTGCTCTGCACGATGCGGCCCTTGTCGATGTCCAGCGCCGGCCCCATCAGGGTCGACAGGCCGTCGATGACGGAACCTTCGACCTGGTTTTCGGCGCCCGACAAGTTGACGATCTGGGCGCCGATGTCGGTCACCACCACCACCCGGTCGACGGTCAGCTTGCCGTCCTTGGAGACGGTGACCTCGGCCACTTCCGCGACATAGCCGCGGTGACTGAAGTGGAAAGCGACGCCGGCACCCTGGCCGCGCGCAAACTTGCGCTTGCCCCAGTCGGCCTTCTCGGCCACGGTTTTCAGCACATTGCGCATGCGCGCCACGCTGTAGGGCTGGCCGCGTTCGCCGGTACCGGGCACGATGTCCTTGTCGCCCAACAGTTCCAGGCGGAACTCGACCGGATCGCGTCCCGCAGCATGCGCCAGCTCGTCGATGAAGCTGTGGAATACCCAGGCGAACACATTGCTGCCCGGCGCGCGCCACGGCCCCATCGGGATGCGGCATTCGATCGGGGTCTGCTCGAGCAGGCAGTTGGCGGCCCAGCGGCCCGGGAATTCGTCGCCCGACAGATTGCCGCCGCTGCCCGGTTGCAGCACACTATTGCTGGTACCGTCGGTTTCCTTGCGTTCGATGCGGTTGGCGAAGGTGACGAAATGGTTGTGCCAGGCCACCAGTTTGCCCGCATCGTCGACGCCGCCGCGCAGGAAGTGGAAGCCGCCGGCACGGAAATGATCCTGCTGCAAATCATCCTCGCGGGTCCAGGTCAGCTTGACCGGTGCCTTGACCTTTTGCGAGATCGCCGCCGCATCGACGATGAAGTCCGACGACAACCGGCGCCCGAAGCCGCCGCCGCTGCGCGTGATGTGCAGCGTGATCTTTTCCTTCGGAATGTCGAAGGTGGACGCAGCCAGCGCCTGGCCCGAACCCGGATTCTGGGTCGGCGCCCACAATTCCAGGCTGCCGTCCGGCTTGAACCAGGCGGTGCAGTTCTGCGGTTCCATGCTCGCGTGCGAGATGAAGGGGTAGCTGTAGGCGGCCTCGACGGTATGGGCGGCGCCGGCCAGCGCGGCGTTGACGTCGCCATCCTTGCGCATGGTGGCCGCGCCCGGCTGCCTGGACAGCGCCTGGGCCTGGGCCGTGAAGCCGGCCCAGCTGTGGCTGGCGCCTTCGCCTTCGTCCCACTTCACGTCCAGCTTCTTGCGTGCGCGCAAAGCGTTCCAGGTCGAGTTGGCGACGATCGCCACGCCCGGCCGCAAGCCGTTCAGATTGGCCGTGCCTTCGACAATAAAGGCATCCTTGACGCCCGGCATGGCCTTGATCGCGTCCAGGTTGGCGCTGACCGGGCGTCCACCCAGCGTCGGACATTTGACGTAAGTTGCATACAACATGTCCGGCAGCTTGACGTCGATGCCGAACAGCGGCTTGCCGCTGACCACCAGGCCGTTGTCGACGCCGCCGATGCGCGTGCCCAGCAGGCGATAGGCGGACGGGTCTTTCAGCTGGACGCCCTTGGCATCCGGCACTGGCAGCGTCGCCGCCACCTTGACCAGCGCGCCATAGCCGAGCTTGCGGCCCGAAGCTTTGTGCTCGACGCTGCCCTGGGCCGTCGTGCATTCGGCGGCCGGTACGTTCCAGGTTTGGCTCGCGGCCTGCACCAGGATCGCGCGCGCGGTGGCGCCGAGACGGTGGAAATTGTCGTAATTGGTCGGGGTCGAAGTCGAGCCGCCTGCGCCCTGGGAACCGTAGACCGGATTCAGGTCGCCCTGCACCACGCGCACATCTTTCCAGTCGACGTCGAGCTCTTCCGCGATGACCATCGGCAGCGAGGTCTTGATGCCCTGGCCGATTTCCGGCTGCTTGGAGATCAGGGTGACGCGGCCGTCCTGGCCGATGCGGATGAAGGCATTGGGCGAGAATTCGCTGTTGTCGGCGGCCGTCGTGCTGGCCGCCGCGGCGATGACGCCGCCGCTGTGCAGGCCCAGCAGCAGGGACGCGCCGCCGGCGCTCGACTGACGCAGAAAGTTGCGGCGCGCGTTGGAGACCGGTATCCGGGAAACTGGCGTGCTGGTCATTTCTTGCCCTTTCCGGTGTTGCCTGCAGCGCTGCCTGCAGAAGCGATCTCGGCCGCGCGATGGATGCCGGCGCGGATACGCACATAGGTCGCGCAACGGCACAGGTTGCCGGCCATGGCGTCGTCGATCTGGGCGTCGGTCGGACGCGGGGTCTGCTTCAGAAGCGCGCAGGCGCTCATGATCTGGCCCGACTGGCAATAGCCGCATTGCGGCACGTCGAGTTCCTGCCACGCCTGCTGCAGCGGGTGTATGGCACGCGCATCCAGGCCTTCGATGGTGGTGATCTTGTGCTTGCCGACGCTCGAGACCGGCATCTGGCAGGCACGCGCCGGCTGGCCGTCGATGTGGACGGTGCAGGCACCGCAGGCGCCGATGCCGCAGCCATATTTGGTGCCGACCAGGTTCAGGGTATCGCGCAGCGCCCACAGCAGCGGGGTGTCGGGCTCGACGTCGACGGACTGGATTTTGCCGTTGACGTTCAGGTTATATTTGCTCATGTCTCCGCTCGGGTCTCGAAGGTAGTTGCCAGATCATAACGACGCACATCGTAAACCAAAGCGGACCGGGCAAGCCAAGAAAATTTGTTGCCGGCGCGATCAGCGTCGTTTTACATTCACAGTCGCGTGTCCAGGCACGCGAAGTACGCACGCTAGTGCGCCGGCGGGCACGGCCTTCCGAAGCGGCGTATAGTTGAACCGGCATCGAACCCGACGCCATGAACAGATGGAGGCTTGCTTGACACTTTTCGCTTTGCAGCCCGTGTTCCGGCGGCGCGTGCTGGCCGCAGCCGCGCTGGCGCTGCTTGGGACGCTTGGCGTGCATGGGATCGCCGCGGCGGCCGTCACCGTCAACTACGTCCGCGACGCCCAGTTCACCGACCTGCCGCGCACGCCCTGGCAGCGGCAACAGGCGCTGGAAGACATCAGCGAACACTTCCGGTCGCTCGGCAAGGACTTGCCGGCAGGGCAGGACCTGGTCATCGACGTGCTCGACATCGACCTGGCCGGACGCGAAGAGCCGAACGGCTTTGCCCTCACCGGCGTGCGTATCCTGAACCACGGCGGCGACTGGCCGCGCATGCGGCTGAAGTACTCGCTGGTCGAGGACGGCAAAGTGCTCAAAAGCGGCGACGCCCAGCTGAGCGACAAATCGTATGCCAACCACATCAACAGTTACCCGTCGGATGCGCGCTGGCCCCATGAAAAACAGATGATCGACGACTGGTGGCGCGCAACGATCATGCCCGATCAGACCGCGGGCAGGTAAACCATCACGGGATCCTACGCATGTCGCTTCCATTCGAACAAGTCGAATTCCTGGGCTTCGATGTCTTCGGCACCGTGGTCGACTGGCGCTCGGGCGTAGCGCGTGCCGCTGAACCTTTTCTCGCGCGCCACGGCATCGCTGCCGATCCGGTCGAATTCGCCAAAGCCTGGCGCGCGCTGTATCAGCCGGCGATGGAAGCGGTGCGCTCGGGCGCCCGGCCCTGGGTCCGGCTCGACGTGCTGAACCGCGAAAACCTGGAACAGGTGCTGGCCGGGCACGGCGTCGCCGCGGCCAGCCTGCCGCAGGCGGAGCTGGCGGACCTGAACCGGGCCTGGGAGCGCCTCGACCCCTGGCCCGACGCGGTCGAAGGCTTGCTGCGCCTGAAACAGCGTTTTGCCATCGGGCCGGTGTCGAACGGCCACATCGCCGGCATGCTGAGGCTGGCGCGCTTTGGCGGCCTGCCATGGGATGTGATCCTGGGCGCCGAGATCGCGCGCAACTACAAGCCACGGCCCGAGGTTTATTTGCGCTCGGCCGAGGCGGCCGGCGTGGCGCCCGGCCAGTTCGGCATGGTCGCGGCCCACAACGCCGACCTGGCGGCGGCGCGCGCGCTCGGTCTGCGCACGGTGTTCGTGCGGCGTCGCTTCGAGCATGGCCCGGGCCAGACGGGCGACCTGCAGCCCGAACAGGACTGGGATATCGTCGCCGACGACCTGGTCGCACTGGCCGATCTGCTGCGCTGCCCATGACGGGCGCTGCGGCCTGATAAAGCCGGTATCATCTTGAAACAGTGAATATGTTTTGAAGATGAAAGAATTTATGCTTATCGTGACCCACAGCGGGAAATTCCATGCCGACGATGCATGGGCGGTGGCAGTGCTCAAGGTACTGCACCCGGACAGCCAGATCGTGCGCACGCGCGATGCCGCCATCATCGAACAGGCCGACTTTGCGGTCGACGTCGGCGGCATCTGGGATCCGGCCAGCGGCCGCTTCGACCACCACCAGAAGGGCTTCGACGGCGCCCGCCAGAGCGGCGTCGTGTATGCCAGCGCCGGCCTGGTGTGGCGCGAATACGGTGCCCGCTGCGTGGCCGCCCTGGCCGCAGCCCATACCGGGCAGCGGCTATCCGACGATGCAGCGCGCGAGATCGCCTACGCCATCGACGCCGACATCGTCCAATACCTCGACATGTCGGACACCGGCGCCGCCCGCAACGCGCCCGGCAGCTATGGCCTGTCGGCGGTGATTTCCGGCTTCAACCCGAACTGGCTGGACGAACAGCGCATGGGCTTCGGCGAGCCGACCGAAGCCTACCGTCTTGGCCAGTTCCGCCGCGCGATGGAACTGCTGACCGACATCATGATCAACGCGGTCAAGTACCGCGTCGGCGCGACGCTGGCGGTGGAGCAGGTGCGCCAGTCGGAAGTGCTGGAAGACGGCAAGGTGCTGTTCCTGAAAAACAGTGCACTGCCGTGGACCAGCGTGGTGCGCAAGGAAATGCCGAAAATCCTGTTCGTGATCAGCCACAACCTCGGCGAGCAGCGCTACATGCTGCACACCGTGCCGATGAGCCCGGAAACCTTCGACGCCCGCGCCGACCTGCCGGCGGCCTGGGCCGGCCTGCGCGACGCGGAACTGGCCGCCGTGACCGGGGTGCCGGATGCCGGCTTTTGCCATAACGGGCGCTTCATTGCGGCGGTCAAGTCGTATGAAGGGGCACGGGTGATGGCCAGGCAGGCGCTGGCGGCGGTGGAGGCCGAGCGGCAGGTGCCATAGGTAGGCACAAGTCGGGGCGACGGGCTTAGAACCCGCCCGGATAGGTTTCCGGCGGCTCCTCCGAGTGCCAGCCGCCGCCCGGATCCAGCGGCTGCACCGCCGTCGTGCGGTCGATGTGGATCACGGCATCGAACTGGCGCGCCATCTGGGCCGAGAAATAATGGCTGTGGCGCTCGGTGCGCGGCAAATAGATCACACCGATCGCGCGCTCCAGCCGGCGCTGCATCATGGCATCGCGGGCCGCGCCTTCTTCGCGCAAGGGCAGCAGGAAGCGGTCGATGCCGACGTCGTGCAGCAAGGCTTCGTAACTGCCCGGCATGCCCGGACGCACGCGCTTGTGCTCGGCCGGTGCATCCCACTCGGACGCCGCCGTCACATACCCCTCGTAAGTGGAAAAGCCGATCAGGCGGGTATCGCCATCGTAAGCCTTGCGCGCCAGCTCGCCCACATTCCATTCGCCGAGCTCGCCGACTTCGGTGGCGCGCGCATCGCCGATGTGCGAATTGTGTTCCCACACCACGATCTTGGCCGGTTCGCCATCCTTCGACAGGTGCCTGGCCAGCGCGTCGAGCGTGTCGGCCATGTGGCTGTCGCGCAGGTTCCAAGACGACACGCGGCCGCGGAACATGGTGCGATAGTATTCTTCGGCATTCTTGACCAGGCGCGCGTTTTGCTGCGCATGGAACAAGGCTTCGTCGGTGCCATCTTTCTGCATGGTGTCGGCCGAGCGTCTTTGCAGCTGGTGCAATTGCTCGATCACGCCTTGCTCGCACGACTCGGACAGGCTGAGGCTGGCCGTGTAGCCGTAGTGCTGGCTGTCTTCCTCGTAATGGTCGAAGCAGGCATAGCGCTCGCGCGCCACCCTGGCGGCTTGCGGATCGACCTTGTCGAGATAGTCCAGCACTTCGCCGATCGAGGTGAACATACTGTACAAATCGAGGCCGTAAAAGCCGACCTGGCGGTCGCCAGCTTGCCCATTATGCCCGCGTAGCCATTCGACAAAGGCTTGCACGTCGGTGTTGCGCCACATCCAGTTGGGAAAGCGCTGGAAGCCGGACAGGGCTTCGTCGGCGTCGGCGTCGTCGCCCAGTCCGCGCACATAGCGGTTGACGCGGTAGGCGTCCGGCCAGTCGGCCTCGACAGCCACGGCGTGAAAACCTTTCTCTACGATCAGGCGTTGGGTGATGCGTGCGCGTTCTTCGTAGAACTCGTGGGTGCCGTGGGTGGCCTCGCCCAGCAGCACGAAGCGCGCATCGCCAACCAGGTCGAGCAGGGCGTCATAGTCGCGCTCGCCGCCATCCAGGCGGACGGCGGCGGCGCGCAGGGCGGAAAGCGTGTCCTGGTCCGTCATGATCAATGCAGGGAGCGGCTTGAGAAGCGGCTGGAAGAACGCGCGCGGCCGCTGTCTTCCGCCACCTTGCCCGCAACGGCGCCGCGTTCGATGAAGGCTTTCATGCGTGCCAGGTCCTCGTCCATTCGCGCTTTCGGGTCGGCGCCGAGCAGGGTCGCCAGGCCGTGGCCGATCACGCCCGCCGGCGGCGTGTACGACATGCGCACCGTGACGTGGGTGCCGCCGCGGTGCGGCTCGAACTGGATCGAACCGCTTTGC
>Ga0265780_10006383_pt1 | contig 14652 bp, 13 predicted proteins | sample P1T30metagenome_FD_192432 | JGI IMG/M metagenome (GOLD analysis project Ga0265780, IMG submission 192432) | Plant litter microbial communities from East Loma Ridge, Irvine, California - P1 T30 | ecosystem: Environmental > Terrestrial > Plant litter > Unclassified | place: USA: California... | reverse complement strand
CAACCCCACAAACCGCACCCCCGTCCCTTTCCCCCCAAACTTGTGCACATCGTCCACGAGATCCGCCAGCCCCGTCAGCCCCGTCGTGTCGATGTTGTGCATCCCGCTGAGATCCAGGACGACGAGGCGGATCTGCACGGGCTCGTTGTCGTCCGTGATACCCGCGCGACGGCGGAGTGCGCCAGCGCGCCGGTCGCCGGCAACGCTCCAGTTGCGATTAGCGCGCGCGGCGGCGAGGGTGGTGGGATCGCCTGTGTTGTACGTGGTGATGTTGTCGAGGATTTGAGATTTGACGTGGTAGGCGTTGGGGAAGAGGAGGGGTTGATGGACGGCGAAGACTTGCGTGTCGGCGGGGAGGGTGGGGTTGTGTTTGGGTGAGGAGGTGGGAAGAGGGGGAGGAGGGAGGGATGTGACTCGGCGCACGCGGTGGAAGGCGAGGAAGACGAGGTGGTATGCGATGCCCCAGCCGACGGCGGCGCCGATGCCGACTTCGCTGCTGACGAAGAGGGTGAGCCAGAAGGCGAGCATCGAGGCGATGAAGTCTACGAGGCTGGTTTTCCAGTATGCGTAGAAGGTGCGGAGGGGCACGAGGATGTGCCAGACTGCGGTGACGATGATGGCGGCGAGCGTGGCTTTGGGGATCCAGTACAGCGCCGGGCTGAGCTTGTAGATACTGAGGATCACGACGCCGCCGGCGACGAGGCCGTATGTGGGCGATTTGACGCCGCTGTCCGAGTTCACCGCGGTGCGCGACATGGCGCCACCCACGGCCATGGACGAGAAGAAGGAGTTGAAGAAGTTGGTCGTGCCCAGATATACAAGCTCCTGCGCGGGGTCGATAGTGTAGTTATTCTTCCTGCCAAAGGCTTTGGCAATGGCGAGGTGTTCGATTGCAGCGGCGATGAAGGGTGCGATGGAACGCGGGAAGACTTTGGAGATCAGAGGAGAAGAAGGAATTTTTGGTGGGAGGATGCCGTTGGATTGGACTTTTGAGAGAGCCCAGATGGGGTCCTTGACGCGGTTCTTGTTGACAGCGTAGGATATGCCGGTGAAGAGGATGAGGACAACAGCACTGCGGCCGAGGGCGAGGAGCCAGATTGCTTTGTTCTTCTTGCCCCAGCGTTGACCCATCTTTTGCATGAGAACGAGAATCACGATACCGCCGAGGCCGATGCCCGTTGTTGGTCCGTCGAAGTCGGGGATTTGGCGGAAAAGATCGCGGATGATGTTTGCGGTGCCAGTGCCGACGGTTACACCAAACAGTGAGGGGATCTGACCGAGCATAATGACGATGGCTGCAGCGCTGATGAAGCCACTAAGAACAGGGATGGAGATGAATTCGAGCAGAAAGCCGAGCTTCAGAGCCCCAATGACTAGGGCGTAGATACCGACCGAGAGTGCGACGGCGGAGGCGATGGCTTGGGGCGTGTATCCTTCTTTTTGGACATCGCGAATGATCTCGGCAGTCAAGAGACCCATAAGGGAAGTGGGACCAGTGGACATGTCTGGCACAATCGTTAGCATGCATTCTTTTCTGACGCCTACTATCCAAACCTTTGGATGTGCCCATGATGAAGTAGAGGAAGTTCGGCAACCAGCTCGACATGAGTCCATATTGACCAGGAATTGTCGCAATCTTCGCGTATGCCAGCGACTGAGGGATCAATAGTACACCAACAGTGATGCCAGCGAGCGTGTCGTTCAGCAGCCATCGCGGATTGTATTTGGGCAACCCTTGGAGTTGGTCAGCGTGAACTCTTACGGGCTCTTGGGCTCGCTCACAGTGAATAATTGGTACTCTTTCTTGGAGATATTGGCTCGCTACTGAAGGAGCAGCACGAACTGCTTTGCTGCCGTACCGCACAGTCCGCTGAAGCGTGACATCGTTGATGACGGCGTCTTTCACACGGCCTGACACTTTGCGGAAACAATCCATTGTGTGAAGCAGCCTTGACTGGAAGCAAAGATTCGAATATGCAGAGAATGAAGGAACCTGAAAAGGAAGCGACCTAGGATATGAGGACCTGACTGATCGATGCCCACGGGAACCGAGATAATTCCTGTGCGAGATATATCCAGCTCTGCTGCCCCAAGACGGAAACTGTGGCAAGGCGGTACACCGATGTGTCGTGTATTGTGCGCGAAACGAAGAATCTTGCGCCTACCAGACTAACGGGCAGTACACCCTTAAGTCTTCAGACAGGCATGGAAACATGCCTGGAGCATGGAGCTGTTAACCCGGTCATCTTCGGCCAATGGTGAATGACAGTTACCAACACAACGGGCAGGCCACGATGGATCTAGTAGGGAGCGACATGAGATAGTACCCGACATGGGGACGGACTTTCCAAGTCAAGAACCAGAGGCGCAAGCTCAGAAAAGAGGTGGAGCCCAATACTCGGTGCTGGGAGACGAGTGGCGCATGCAAGTATAGGTGTCAAGCTAGGGACAGTTATTACAGTAAGCGGTGCTTGCTGGCTTCCATGTCGCGGCGCTATTATGGTCGTTCGTCAGCAATCCGACCGACCGTTGAGAGTGACAAGATCATCCAGTTGCACAAGCTTGGCTGAAACAAGATCCGCCTATATGGTCCATTACATCAGTATTCCGGTCAAACAGTCGCTGCTTTCAAACATCGAAAGTGACAGTTTCGACGGACGATGTCGCCGTGGAGAGGCGTTTACCCCGCAGTTTGCATCAGCAACAAGATTAGCTTCCGTAAGCCGTCCGTGAAGCCGCTCGAAACAAGCTTTAAAACAAGCTCCGGGAATGATTGGCTGAGCATCCTGGTCGATTATCTCCCGTGCCGAATGAGCCCCGTTCAAACACAGTAAGCACGCCACATAAACGTCGTTGATCAAGGCGTGCGGGTCCCATCCATCTCGGCAGTTCGGCTTAACTTGAGCCCCAACAGCGCGTCGCTGCATGAGCTGTACTGGGTTTACGGGAATAGTGACGAATGAAACCGAGGGTTGCGAGCACCATGTCATTCCCTTGCGCCGATTGTGAGATGGTGGCATCATGTTGCGGCATTTGAGACCATGCCTGTATCTTTACGACTCAAGCACCTCCAAGTCATGCCCGCGGGTGTGGAGACCGCTGCGGGAAGGAAGCCGCTCAACGGCTGCTTCCACTTCGCCTGAGGTGGACATCGTCGTCGTGCTTGTACCCTGATGATCCCAGTGGCGTGACTCTTTGACTGAGTATGGCCGAGAGAATATGAGCGTCTGTTGTTTGTGACGACCCTCCAGGGTAGATGAGCGATACCGCTGGAGCAAATGGAGCTCGGGATTGATCTACTGCCCTTGTCTGCATTTGCGGCAGCACTGACTACTTGGCCTCGCTAGTATACTCAGCAACTTCTGACCCCAAGCTGCATGGCCTTAGTGTCGCATGGTAGATGCGTGACGTTGACATGAAAGGAGCTGGGTGCAGTGGGTAGCTTGTTGACAGCGTGATCGATGGACCGTGGTCGGAACTCTCCCAATCTGACCCTGTGGATAATGACGGCGATGCAGTCATATGCACGTATGTGCAGAAGGCTGATTAGGGAACCTGTGGTTGAGGGAGGCTTTGGTGGAGCTGTGATGTTTGCAAAAGTTCGTTGGCACCTTGGATCACGATGACTGGAGACGGGTAACGGCACATCATCTCGGAACCCAATATCCGGATTGAGACAGGCTAGCATCTGGTGAATGGGAATCTTCTTCGCTTTGACAGTGCGGGTGCTGAGCGAATGGCGATATTTTGGGAGCCACCCGTTTCGAAAACCCTGCGATCGGAAGAGGAAGTTTGACATGGTCAGTTTCTAGGTCAGATGAAAGAGATCGGCATGGTTTAGACCATAAGGAGAGACATGTGGCAGGCCTTGATGTCTTCTCTCTCTGTAAATCAGGGTCAACGCTGGGGATGATATCCAACTCATGCCAGGCCACTTTGGCCAATCTTGCAACGGCTTTGCACTTGTTGGTAAGTATTTGCGATCCCAACACATGCTTTTCTTACCAAGAAGGTTTGATGTGGTGATGGTTCACGGGTTGATGCAGGTCCCACCGGAGAAAGTTTGGGGTTAGCGCGAACGGCCATGCAGGTGCGTACCCGTGGCTGTCGATGCATCCTTCCGATGTAAAATACCAGGGCCAGGATGAAAGACGAGGTCTTCGAAGGTCAAAGAAGGGGATGAAGCTGCGAAAAGGGCCGCAAGTCCCGGCCGAGATGACGACAGTGATGTCCAGGGAAGGTTCAAAGAGAGTTCGGCGTTCGGACGCGATGCATGACACAAGCTTCTCCGCGCTAACGCCAAGAACGAATTTTTGGCAGTTACGACGTCGCCAACCCCACATGTTGCTGTCAACATTGAGAGTGAATTGAAGAAGATGGCGCGGAAGAAGAAGAGCGCCGCGACCGACGGCGAGAGCGCGTCCAGCACGCCCCCGCCCGCGGCGAGCAACGGGGCAGGCAAGAAGCCGGTGCATGAACCCTCGACGTCGGCGCTCATCATCTGTCGCAACAAGTGAGTTTTACTGCCAGGCACGTCCCAGTTCGCCTTGTTGCAGCCCCTACTAACACGAATCTGATAGACACTGGCGGTATATATCTTCCTTTCATGGACCGTGGTTGCAATTACCACCTGAAGTCCTCGAGAGTCTCGCGCATTCCAACTATCTCTCCCCACGCCCCCACCCAATCGACCCCGCCGTCTTTTACGACCTCGTCAAGATTCGAAAAGCCGTGGATGAAGCGACAAATCTTGCGGTGCGCGCAACTTCAGGCCTGACTTCTGCAGCACTGAACAACAGCCTCAATGGAAACCACACTATGCTCGGGGGCGCTGCAGCCCTGGGCATAGGCTATGGCGGGGGCGGCAGTGGGAAATTGAGTCGAGAAAGAAAACATCGGATGAGAGAATTGGCGACAAACAAGCTCTCCCAAGCATATCATCTGGACGAGATAGCTGCGAGTGTCGCAACAATGCAGAGCGCCAGCACGCTTGAAGATGTCGCGCATCTTGTGCTGCAGAGGAATCCCAACGACGTCGATGCCAAGTACGTCCATTTCTTTCACGAGAAGATTCCAAGTCGCATGATGGCGCAGTGCACGCCGTTGGCCACTTTGAACGACATCATAGCGGAGAGACCGAGCGACGGGAGCCCGTTACGGACGCGCGCACTGACGCGCATCTTCAAAGAAGACTATGTGAATTCCGCCAAAGACTTGAGCGAGGCATTGAGCACGGCACGATATATGATGCAGCAGCATAGAGCAGGAAAAGATCAGTTGGTGCTGGCAAAGACGTATCAGGAGCAGTATGGAAGAGATTGGAGACAAGAAGTTAAAATCCCAGAAGAAGACCAGCCGAGCTCGCTCGAGACGCAATTGTTGTTCCACCGTGCCGGTGTTTATTTTACCATAGCTTGTGGTTATGTCCACGCCGCGTTGGACGGGTTGCGAGGCGCAGAAGAAGCAAAATTGAAGAGAGACGTGCAAGTTGCAGCGGGCGAAGAGCCATCTCCATTGTCTGAAGACGAAGACGAAGGAATAAGAAGACGTGCCGAAGCCCGCAAGCAAGTCCGCCAAAATGCCAAGCGTGCCCTCCGCGACTACAATGCCTTTCTGTCACATTTCGATTATACTCCCGGCATCTCCGCCGAGTTGGCAGAAGAATTCCTGCGAAGGCTCGGGCGCCCCACCAACGGCAGCATCCCCAAGGAAGTCTACAAGCCCCCACTAAACCGCCTCATCGAAGCCCAAAACTCCACATCGCCATCATCGCCCATATCCGAAGCTCTGGTCCCACACTCTCGACGAAACAACGATCGCGCATCATGGCCGAAACTCCCGCCTCCTGACATCTTCAAAGTCTCCCAACTTTTCGACGCCGTCCCGCCATCGACATTACCTCCCTATCCACCCCCAGCTCCAACAACCCCCGCATCAGCTGCCGCATCCGCCTTCGCTGACTCCCACGAATCGATCACCTACCATCCGCTCCTCACCGACGCCCTCCACTCCCTCCTCCTATGCCACGCGCTCCTCCAAACACCCAGCAAAGAACATCTCCGCCACGCCCACAACGCCGCCCGCCTCGCCCGCATCTGCGACGGCTACCCCATCTTCCTCGCCGCGCGCTCCCCTGCCCGCGCAGACTGGATCGAAGTCCTCCGCCGCGCTGGAAACTGGATCAACCTCAACACATCCTGGGAATCGCTCTGCCGCCCCGCCCCTCTCCCGGGCAACGCCGACACCGCCAAGAAAGAAGAGTCCGAGAAGCAGAAAACCGAGCGCAGGAAACACGAAGCCGTGCTCGAAGCGCTGGCAGACGAGCGTGTCGTTGACGAAGAGAGTTTCCAGCGCGCGGTTAGAGCAAGGGAGAGGAGATTTGCGGAAGACGAGGCCGCAGAGAAAGAACCTGGGAGTCCTGGCGTTAATGGCGCGCCGCCCAAACGCTGGGCGCAGGATGATGGGCGCGAGTATCCGATTAGCACGGAGCGCGCGGAGGCGATTTCAAGATGGGTGCGGGAGGCGCCGAGTGTGGTGGAGGGCAGTGGAGCGAAGAAGAGGCGCACGAAGGGTAAGGGGAAGAGAGCTCCTGGGCTGGGAAAGAGGGGGAGTACTGGCGTGAGCTTGGCGGATAGTGTTGAGGGTCTGAAGCTTGGCGACGACGAGGGGGAAGAGGTGGACGAGTAATATTTTGTTGTTTGTGAGTTCCACTTTGCTTTGGCATTGATTTGATTTGATAGACATCGAGTTGAATATTATACGCATGATGTTGTTGCGATATTTCCATCACGCAAGTTCACATTCGGCCCGGCCACATTTAACCGTTGTCTTAACTTTCGTCTTCTACCTCATCCACTCCCCCAAAAATACACAACCCCCTATTCCGCTCCACCACTTCCTCCACCCCCATATCCTCGCCCACATGCGAAACAACACTCGACCGCAGATTCTCATGCAAATACCCGCGCGGAGGGTAGTAGTAGTAAGTCTCCATGTCATCGTCCTCGAGCTCAGGTGGACAGAGGAAGTTCGGGACGCGAGATGGCCGACGATTTGTCTGTGGAAGTGGAAGTGAGCGAAGTGGAGCTAGCAACGAAGAGCCAGAAGACAAGCTGCCAGCTAGAACAGCCTGGGCGCGCGCGCGGGACGCGAGCCAATCTTCATGGGCGTCTGTGTAGTCGTCATCGTCCAACACTTCCGCGTCCTCGGGCTGCTTAGATGCTGCGTCGTGCTTATCTTCGGCGTCCTGCGCGGAATTGACTTGTTCTTCGACATTGAGTTCAGTGTTGGTGCCTGGGAGCACGACGACAGTTTCGCCATGCTCGTCTTCGCCGTCACTGAAGAGATCTAAGGCAGTTTCCACATCGACGGCTTCTTGTGGCGAGTGCGGGAACTTTGGAGTGTGCGTGTCTTGCTCCTGCGTTCGTGTGGTAGTGTCCTGGGGTAAACGAACAATTGGCGATTCCTCCAGTCGACCTGACGGAAAGTGCTGTAGTTCGCCCTGGACCGACTCGCTTTCGTTTGTCAAAGCAGGCTCCGCAGCTTCCCGGGCTGCGGCTTGTTTGGCGGCGTAGAAATCGGACATGGCGTGGTCACTGATGGTTGAGCCCGAGCTGTCGGAGGTCGCGTCTTCACCTGCGATCTCTTCGTCTTGCGACTTTGTCTCGATACCGACAGTGGATACAGACTCCAGGGAGTCTTCTGGGGTGTCAAGAATGCGGCTAAAGTCCGCTAAGGAGAAAAGTGGGCGCTGGAAGCCTGGCGGTGGACGGAGGGAAGGTAATGATGGAGTCTTGACTTCGTCAGTGGCGGCGTCCGGAGTGAATTCTGAGCTCACTCTGTTTGCGGTCGATCGTATGATCTCGAATAAATCTTCCTCGTCCTCGTCCTCTGCATCGTATATCGAAGGAAGCGACTTGGCCTTTGCTGTACCGACGTTGCTCAAAGTTTCGTGGAACATCGCTGAGCCCACCCCCATTCTTCGAGGCCTCGAAGGGCTGTCAGTCCCATAAATCGATGGCAGTGACCACGTTGGTACCGCGCATTCTCCTGGAACGTCATCATCAACATCCTCCTCCTCCTCCTCCTCATCTTCTTCCTCTTCCTCATCAAACACCAACTCTTTTTCCACGCGCTGCATCTTGAATCTCGAAAAGACTCTCCCATCCTTTGGCACACGCAGCACAGAAAACTTCCTTCGCCGAAACCGCTGCTCTCGAAACCACGTCGGCGTCCAAGTCTCAATAACTTGTACAACCTCCACTCCCTCATCCACCAACATCTCTCCCCAGCGCAGTTTACTCACCTCAGAAGCGTACCACCCCTCTCCCCTGCCCCACCCTTCATCTCTCTTCTTCTTGTACTCGCTCACCCGCACCCCCGCCCGCCCATCCATCTTCCCCACCACCGCGCGCTCGACGACTTCCATGAGTCCCATCCACGCAGCGACCAGCGTGTCGAAGTCATCGCGATCAACGGGCGACAAGTTTCCGCCGTTTTGGCAGTTGTGCAGATGCCATGTGATGTCGGGCTTGTCCCAGAGGGCGGGATAGTGGAAATCCGCGGTACAAATTGGGCAGAATGTTGGGCAGCGGTCCGTGAAGGTTAGGCAGTAGATACGGTGGGCGAGCGCGTTGACGGGGGAGAGGTGCGTGAGGGAGAGAGCACAGAGGAGGCAGGATGTTGGTGGGATGGTAGCGGGGAGGGGAGCTGAAGGAGTTGTTGTTGGTGGCTCTGTGTCTGTGGTTGGAGTGGTGTCCTCAGCTAAGGAGGACACAATGGCTGGCTGCATCGAGAGACTTGAAGTCGCTACCTCGTTTATAACAGATGAATCGTCCGCGATATCTGAAGTTTCCACAACATCTGAAGCGTTTGAGATGGATGTAGCGTCCGAGGTTGACGAACCGCTTTGCAATCTCGTCTTATGCCTTCCAATAAGTACGGTCAGCTTTTGCTGGAGCTCTGCTAGCTTTTTTTGTCGATCTTTGTCATCTTTAACGCGTTGGAGTAGGCCACTCCAGCAACTGTTCATGTGCGCAACTCGACTGTATGCACTGAAGTCAGAGCAGTCGAGGTAACACAGCGCACATTTGCCTTGGTCTGCTTCGATGATCTGTGGGCTGAAGTCGTCTGTATCAATATCCACATGTGATTCGTATAGTTCGTCCGAATATTGTGGCGGTGGACGGTCGGGCAGCTTTGGTGGTAGAGCCGGAGAAGGCGGAGCAGTAGGCACTTCGTACTCCTCCATCAAAGATTGCGAAGGAGAATTCTGGTCCTCATCGACTGCTATATCCGGTGAGGAATATGCCTCGACTATTGCAGCTTTGGATGCGGGCGGTGTAGAGTTTGGTGCCATGTCAACTTGATGCAAGCAGATTAGTGTGGTGATAGCTTGCCGCTATATAGCAAAGTTGAGTAGGTATTTATGAGTTGTAGAAACTTTGGAAAATGCAAGCGTGATTGTGTAAAGAGGGGAGGATATTTAAATTCATGCGCGCCAAGAATTATGGTCATTCACTCTTGGAGCTTGCTAGAAGTCTAGTCAGCAGCTGCATTACTTGGGGTGCGTGTGCTTCTTCTCGCACCAGGTGACAGAAATTTATCTCGAGCCGTAATGGCTGCGGTTCTACTGAACTTTGCAACGCTGAGCGTCATCTTCTACGTCCTCAGGTTTGAGTTCATGCTTCAATGGTGAAGAGCCATTACCCATTCCCGAGGAAGAGAAGGCTTTAGCTTTCCGAAATCGCCGAATATTAGTGCGATTCTTCCTAGCCTTATCCTCCGGATACTGCATGTAATACCACAGAGTGATCATCTGCCCTTGATGTCTGCTATAGTTCTTGTCAAGGCAATCGTGGTCCCGAACAACACCACATTTGTGTTCAGCTACTGGATGCGATACCTTCCAACAGTTCTTCATGTCTTCTCGTTCTATCCACGCAAGTAGTTGTGGTAGAGTCATCATGATGATAGTTATCGCGAAAGCGAAGACGTTGATGAGAATAGCCGCCTTGACAAGTACTGGCGTGTCGTAGTCGGAAGCTGATGAGGTCATGCAGAGATGGTTTGCTATGGTAGGGGTGGGAAACTATCAGCTTGATATATCCGTTATTACAACAGACATTGTGAATCATTGGCCATTATTGTTTGGACACAGTGTTCGTTCTGTTTCAGGGTTTCCATGTGAAGAGTTGTCGCGTAAAGCCTTCCGTCTGCGCATCCATCGCGATGATGGTTCGAGTCTCGATAGCGCTGCCATACCCACAGTATTTTCGTTCTGAATTCCCATTGTACATGCTGTGTACGGATAGTTTGATCCTCTGGCTAACGAGGTTTTGGTGTCGGTGAATGATGTGGGGGTACTAAACCCTTTCAAACTTAGCGTGGTTTGGCATTCTCGCATAGTGGACGTGGGGCAAATAACAGCGGGAGCAATCTACAACCATTATTTAAGCAACATCTCAGTCTATCAACAGTAGGTTATAGTTCCTTCGACAGTGCATCCGACTCTTCTGACGGGATGGTAGTACGTATGGCGAATAACTCCAATCTGGCGTTGTTGATCGACGCGGACAATGTTTCGGCCAAGATCGTTGTCGGCCTCATGGCTGAGATTGCCAACTACGGCACGGCCAGCGTGAGACGAATCTACGGCGACTGGACGAGCCCGGCGCTTGGTCCTTGGAAAGCGTGCCTACTCAATCATTCCATCACTCCCATTCAACAATTTGCGTACACATCAGGAAAGAACGCCACCGACGGAGCCATGATAATCGATGCAATGGATCTGATGTACACTGGCCGATACTCTGCCTTTTGCATTGTCTCCAGCGACAGCGACTTCACGCGATTAGCATCTCGCATTCGGGAGCAGGCAGTCACGGTCTACGGTTTTGGTGAGCGCAAAACACCCCACGCGTTCGTTGCGGCGTGTAACAAGTTCACGTACTTTGACGTACTGAATATGACGTTCGACGAGCCGGGTACAATCGATAAACAGTCTCAAGCAGGAGCTTGTCTACCTTATCGTGAGCGCATGTCAAAAGGCCCAGCAGATATAGCTACGGGAGTTGTTACGACTCAACTGGAGAAGCGACCTCTAAATCAAGCCGCTATACAAGCTCTTGCCAGGGCGATAACCGACTCCAGGAGTGATGACGATGATTGGGTTAATCTGGCTGTCGTCGGCCTTCATCTCAGCAAACTTTCACCAGATGTCCATCCACGGAACTATGGTTACCAGCGGCTGCGAGAATTTGCGGAGGCTTCGGGCATTGTTGAGCTCAAGGTACAGCCCATGGGCGAAAAGCCACCAGTTTCTCTAGTTCGGCTCAAAGAAAGAATGCCCGTGGGCTTCACTCGTAGAGAACTCACTCGGGAAGTATAGCGTACTTCGATAACTACAATGATGTTTGGGGATTCGATTGGAATATTTATTTCACCGGCGGCGCAATAAATTCAAGGTTTTAAAGTCAATTTAAATACACGTAGTGTGTACATCAAAGGCTATGACCAGGAACGGTCATGTCAGCTCAAATGTCTTCGGGCTTTAACTCCTGTCGCAGAGAGGACTTGCCATGATTTAGCTCATGGATACGACTGGCTTTGCGCAATTTATGCCTCCTATGCCGATCTGCCGGTTGTGTGCCCCGCATGCGGTGGTGGAGGTTGTTCAGATGTCCAAGGAGAATCCCATCATCGAATGTGAGACAGCATTTGTGTTTAGAGATGGCTTGGCAAGAAGGATGATAGTGCAATCGGTTCTTGTGCGGCAAATCCTCCACGTAATACTTACTCTTAGCTGAGGCCGTGTTGGAACCAGCATTGGTCTCATTAGCAGCCAACAAATCGTCAATGTAACACTCACGCTTTTGTGCAAGAGCCCCAATCAGCCTCATTGCAGTGGCACTATCTTCGATTGCAGTCTCAATAACACCAGCTCTAAGAAGAATCTGGTTCAACTCATCCTGTAGAGGTGCTTCCTTTTCTGCGCTCACTGCATTCCGTATCTTCTTTCGCAGGCTTCTAACGGCAGGGTTAGACCCGTGAAGATGTTTGTACTGCTTTTTAAGCTTGTGCATGTTTGGTAGAGCCATCTTGATGAATCAACCAATGTATGTGATGGGAGAGGGGATGAAATTTATGATAATTTATAGTCGATTTGAACAAACTATAGCGAATGTAGTTTACGTACACTCTCATGCAGTAGTAGCATTGTAAATACATGAGGAACAGATAAATTCATATGCTAGGAGCACACGTGGCTCTTCTCACAATGGTCAATTTGCGGATTGCTGGTACAGACATCAAGAACAAAGCCGCTACACACCTTGAGGGGGCTATGAAAATGTAGTTGCACGAGCGGCTTCTCGCTCGTCTGGAATTTGCCATATTTCCAATTTGAATGTCACAGATTCTGAATGAGAGCATTGGTAGAATCGCACTTCTATTCCTTTTGATTGCTACTGTTGAATGGGCTATCTATCGTGCATCACGATAGGCTAGCAGTTAGGTACGATCGTACTGTAACAAGGTAGGTAGGTATATATTGATTCAGATGTGTCGTGCGAAGGTAGAACAGGTGTCTTCTATATACAACAGAGATTTCCAGGCGGTCCGAATCACGTGACTACGCTAAGGCTCTCTCTCGTGCGAGAGATACTTACATCAGTAGTTACAACCAACAGCTACACTAGTAGTACCCTTCCATATCAGATATCGAGGCCATGTGGTCCGATTTTCTCGCCAAGTTTCTAGCCAATGATTTATCACCAATTCTATCACCGAGTTTCATCACATCTCTGCGCCGCATTCTGATCCGTATCGTATATTTTGGTGGTGGTAAACTTTGAATGCGACCGGTGTAGCACCGGCAGTAGCCGTGTAGCAAGTAGTGCAGCTCGTACCATGCACGATAGTAAGTAGTGTTGCAGGTGACTCATCGCCATGGCGAAGCTCAGATGGCGGTTCGGAATAGTAGGCCTCTGAGGTACGCATGTTGGTATCACCAGTAAATAGAAACTGCAATTCGGCACCGAAGCGTCTTGTGGCACCGATGATTGCACTAACAGCAGGCTTAAAAGAAGGGGCGGAGATGATGGTTTGTCCAGGGTCCATTGCGGCGTGGATATTCCAGCTACCCAGTGCATTCGAACCAGCTTGAGCAGTCTGCCCAGAAGCACACTGTCTTTGACGTTTATCGAGTAGTACTGCTGGATTGATAGCGGCAGCGGGTTGAAAAAAAGAGGCCATAACTGAAAGCCCCGAGGAGGACAGTTGAGCAGGACGGGCCGATCAATTCTGTAACCATGATGTTAGCTTTGCCATTGAAATCAAGCTCGTTGCAGTAAAAGGCAAATGAGAAGGAAGAAATTTAGAAGACGTACTTGGTAGGTGATGAAGATTGGTTGGATCTAATCAGCGCTAGCCGCATGCTAAGAGCACCGTGTGCTGCTCGTACCATGGTTGATGTGGGCATTATTTGCTGTAATTTGACAGGGCAAACTCATTATACAGCGGTTCATGCTCAGCCATCTTGCACGTACACAAGGACAGGCGTACCCGTGACGGTATCTTTCTCGCACGACACTCCTTGAAGGTCAACAATGTTCAACCTCTGCCACACGGGCGCAACCTTCCATGAGTCCAGCATCACTCCTCGTCCACAGCTGTTTCGTTCATCGTGTCCGGCAAACGTAACTCTACGCCTATATTCGTGGGCAAGAGGCGAGCTACCATTGCCGAAAGTCGATTTCGTCATATTCTTGATACCATGGAAGGCTCGAAATCGGTTCGGGCTAGGCTGAGGCGTATGAACGACTCGCAGATGGTGTCGGAGGATTTCCATCCTGCCATGGTTTGGCTCCCAGCCGATGGGGCAGACTGCGCTTGTGTGTGAATGTCGCGATGTGCAGGAACTTGGGAGTTGTGTCGAGCGGTCGGAAGGTGCGTCTGCCATTTCCAGGTCGTGATAGACTTCGATGGTCTCGGTTTTGTCTTGCTCAGGCGCGTGGACGAAGAATTCGCCATCGTCTCGCAACTCGACGACATGTCCAACGAGTAGTGCTTGGGCAATGTCCCGAGGCACATCTCCCAGGCTTGCTTTGCCTGCTATAAGAGCTTCGAGAATCTCCCGCCGAAATCGGTAAATCTGTGCTTGCTCCACGGTCCGCGAACCATTTTTTGTTGTAAATCTAATGCTCTCCGACGACATGGTTCTCGTTTTAATGATTGGTGTGTAGGAAGTCATCGGCGTCTGGGCGAAGTCTTGAGTCTGGGAGTGGAGCTTTTATGGAACAAAGGCATTGTGGGATAAAGGTCAGACAAGCACAACCCGTTAACAAAGAGAATGAGTCAAAGCTATGACTAGCGGTATGGTACGATCAAAGCGATTGAATCATCGTGTCTCAGGCAACCCAAGATGGTCTCATTACGCGCTATCCAGCGTTAAGACTATTCGCGTCCTGATTGACTTGAAATGCGCAGAGCATGAACCGATCACTGCAAAGAGTGACTGCACGAGACATTAGCATTCTTTCCCTGGCTCTATACTTCAAACGTTATACTCCGAAAAGACCGAGAAATGTATCTTAGCAAACGTGCCCAGGTACCTAGGTAAACAAGTGTCCACCTCAGATTGGGTTTCTGGGG
>Ga0265780_10006382_pt1 | contig 14652 bp, 15 predicted proteins | sample P1T30metagenome_FD_192432 | JGI IMG/M metagenome (GOLD analysis project Ga0265780, IMG submission 192432) | Plant litter microbial communities from East Loma Ridge, Irvine, California - P1 T30 | ecosystem: Environmental > Terrestrial > Plant litter > Unclassified | place: USA: California... | reverse complement strand
CCGGAGACGAGGACGGTGAGGGAGTCGGCGGTCATGGGCCCTGGCTTTCTCGAGGAGGCTCGGCGCAGGGGAGCTGCGCCTCCTCGGGAGCGTAGCCGCGCCTCCTGCCGGTCGCCCGGGCGCAGCGACCGACGCGGGTAGAGTCGTGGCCGTGACTGATGCCGACGCCGTGACCCCCGCCTCCTCGTCTCCCGAGACCGCCGCCGACCCCGTCGAGTTCCGCAGCGACGTCACGGTCGAGCTGGTCCGCTCGAGCGCGCACGACTCCGACGTCCTCTTCGCGGCGCGCGTGTCGACGATGGGCGAGCAGACGCTCGAGGGCGCCCAGGCCTCGGCCGACGGGGCCCAGGCGACCAAGGGCGCCGGCCTGATCAACTACCTCATGCGCGACCTTCTGTCGACGCGAAGCAGGTATAGCCCGGCTTGCGGTAAGAAAAGTCCAGTTCAACCGGCCTTTTAGTCAGGACGCTGTCCGCGAGCAAAAGTATACTTTCCCCCTAGAGAGACAGTCGTCGGCATCGGCGGCGCAGAACATGGAGCAAGAAATGAGCGATACCCAGAGCCAGGTCGAATTCCGAAGCGATGTCGACGTGAAACTTGTCAGGGCAGCAGCTCAGGACTCCGACGTTGTTTGGGCGGCGCGTGTCTCGACTGCAGGGGAAGAGTCTATTGACGCCGTCGGTTCAGATGCCTCAGATTCTGCATTTCTGATCAAATATTTGGCCCGCGAGCGACACGGTTCACCTTTCGAGCACAACTCGATGACTTTTATGGTTACAGCACCGATCTTTGTCTTTCGAGAATTCATGCGTCATCGCGTGGGCTTCTCCTACAACGAGGAAAGTGGCCGGTACCGCGAGCTGAAGTCCGTCTTCTACGTTCCCGGACCCGAGCGCAGGCTTGTCCAGGAGGGGAGGCCTGGGCGCTACAACTTCGTTGAGGGCACTCAAGAGCAGTACGAGATCGTTGTAAAGCAAACGCGTCACGCGGCCGAAGTTGCCTACGGGGCCTACAAAGAGATGCTTGAGGCGGGCGTTGCACGAGAGGTCGCCCGCGGTGTCCTGCCCGTCGGCATCTACTCCACCATGTATGTCACCTGCAACGCTCGATCGCTGATGTCGTTCCTTAGCCTCCGCACCAAGAACGAGAACTCTAAGTTCCCCTCCTACCCACAGCGAGAGATCGAAATGGTCGCGGAACAGATGGAGGAGCACTTTGCAAAGCTCATGCCCATTACCTACGAGGCCTTTCAGGCATCGGGTCGCGTTTCACCCTGATCACGTGTCTTCATTTGCGTGACGTTCGTCCGAGACGTTTTGGTCGGCCTCTTTTTCAAGATCCTGACCTGCTCCTCGAGGAACTCGTTTGTGAGGAGCAGGTTGGCGTTCACCTGAATCGTGTATTCCGCGCCACGCCGCCAGTAATCGGCTGCTTCTTGCGCCCGTCGCTTGATGCCGCGTTCCTTCTCGAGGTTGGCTTTAAGCCCCGCAATAGTCTTCGCTTGGTCTCGTTCAACAACCGACTTTGGTCGCTTCGCTTCGCGGAGGAGTTCGCCTATGTCCTTAAGTCGACCTTGCTTGAAATGATGCTCCCTAAGATCACATCCAGACTCCTTAATGAGTGCCGGCAGTGTGAGAGTCCCGACGGCGACAATCTGAGGGGTGCCTGCGCACATTCTGGCGAGTGCCGCGAGAAGGACTGCTCTTTCCGCGGCGTCCTCGGATGCGCGCCTCGACTTTGCGTCAGTTGGTCTTGTCACGATGTGCACCTTCCAGGGTGTCTAACGTTTTCCTATCCGCTTCGTGCTGCTCTATCCGGTGTTGGAGGTCACTGACCTTGTTCTGCTTTACGATCCGCATAGGCAAGGGATCGAACGGCATCGACGCTTTCAGCGCGCTTATCTCCGCGCGGGCCTGCACGATCGTGTTGTCCGTGACGAGCCTGAGGCTGCAGTCCGAAACGCAATGGACAGGATCTGGGGAACTCCGAGACGTCTGACCGGAGCGGATAAGGCATGCAGAGCGATGGGGATCATCCAGGCACATGGAACTTTGTCTTGGATTGTCATGAACGGGGACGACGAGGGCGTCCCTCTTCATCCGTCGCTCTTGGTTTATTCCCACAGCGCTCATGCGGAATAGGAATTCGCTCGCTGCTGGCCCCGAGACCCCCATGCCGTTTGTCATTCCTTGGCGGAGTTCGGCGCCGGCGGCGAGCTTTGAGTTTCTGACCTCGTCGTCGATTTCGGCGGTCAAGCCGTGTTTGCTCGAGGCGCCGTAAGCGGTGTGCATCTTCATGAGGTGGTCGTACGTGAGGGCCCCTGTGATTACTCCGTCGGGAAAATGCACCAAGTGCCAGGCGAGCGTTTTCCTGAACCGAGACAACGTGATCGGCCCATTGCGGTCGTCCGGAATGCAGAGATGCTTCTTGCCGGCAGCTTCGCTGATTTCGTTGCAGTGCTGGACGAAACGACGGATCAAGTCAGCAGCAACTTTCGTTGACACACCGACTTCTTCGTCGACGCTGAAAAGGCCATGACCGCCGGGCCTCAGCGCCTGGAGAATGCGGATGGCCTGGGTTGCAGGACGGAAGACTGGCCATTCATGTTGGTGGCCCTGGAGGTCGCTCGCGCCATCTGGGGTTTGACGGTTCTTGGTGGTCGTGGCTCGGACGACATCGATCGGATGGCCGTTTTCGTCCGCGCTCACACGCAATACATCGAAGGGGAGGCCAAGGACTTCATGGGGGCGCATGCCCGTGAAGTAGGCCAACACGACCAGGCAGGCTGTAGTGAGGCTCTCGATGTGCCTGCTGATGTCGCAGAAGTCGATCCGTTCGATCCAAGGAGCGCCGAGTAGCCGGCCTCGGACTTCAACACCTACAGGTTGGGGCGCAGTCACGTCGAGGTCGAATCCTCGGGTGTGCCAGCCTTTCATCAGGTGTCCATTCCGGTGCCAGGGGCCTGCGCGGCCTACGGCTTGGGACATGTGCGTTGGTGAGCAACCTCCGCCAGCGGATGCCACGAGGTAGACACCCGCGAGGGATAAACCTCGATTTAGCTGCGTTGCGGGAAGTGAGAGGCTCGGGTCTCGCGCTGAAAGAATTTCCCGTGCTCTTTGGCTCCCGTTTTCGATGGGGGCGTCGAGGTTTTCTAGAAGCCTGGCCTTGGCGTCCTTAGCCGCGAGAACGTCGTTCGAGATCGAATCGATCCAAGCAATGCTCATCACGCACAGGGGACTCATGGTGGCGGCGCTGATGGGTGCAGTCGCTGTTTCTGGCACAGGGGAGTCGTGCGCTCTTTGGGGAGCACGAGCCTTGGTGGGTGCCGTCGAGTCTTGAAGCCGGTTGTCTTCATCTAGCCAAGGGGGTTTTGGGAAAAAGTGAGCTGGGCCGCAGCGCAAGCTCACGATGTGAAGCCGAGCAAGAGATTTTCTGATGCTTCGTGCGCGGTCGATGGTCAATTCGCCACGTCTCGTTCGGGCCTCGATGTCCGTCGCGTAGGCCTTGAGGAGCGCAGAACTGCCATGGTTTTGAGCCCCAACCTGTTGTGGCTCCAGGTCGCCTAAGGTGTCCGCGACGCCGACGCCATCTAGCCACCATGAGAATCTCGCCCAGTCGCCAACCATCTGAACTACGGTCGTGGCGGCGAGCCATTTTCGTGGTTTCTGGCCGCTTGTGGGAGTGCCCGAATCGAGAAATGGCTCGTTCATCAACGTCCATGCCGCCCGCTTAAAGCCCCTGCGAAACTGCACGGGAAACCCCTTTGCGCCTCGACTGCCGGAACTGAACCTCAACGCGTCGGGTTTGGTGGATGCGTTCGTTCCCAGGGCAGTGGTGGGCCAGCGGTCCGATGCGAATGGGGCAATGTCTTGAGCCCCGGCCCGATTGCGAGACGGAAGAATAGAAGGGCCCATTTCGACGAGCGTCCATCGGTGCTCCTCCCTCTCCTCGAGGCTGCCCGCTGTGGTCGGTACCAAGTTGGCGGGTTTCACGCGGCGATCTCGAATCCGTTGTGTCTGTTTGATTCGTCTAGCAGCATGCGAACGAAGTCGGCGTCGTCTTCCGTTGCGTCGTGGCGGAGTTGACCAAATTCTTCAGGGGAGACGTTGTCGGCGAGGAGGCCTCGTATGAATGCGTGCTTGGGCGCGTAGTAGCGGTCCCATTGCCTTGGAAGAAGGGGCCGAAGAACTTCCATTTCGTGCACGAGGAGCCCCAGGCGCGGAAAGTGCCTCGGCGCTGCCACGGCGAGGGGGCACTCTAGGCAGAGCCAGAAGGACAGCAGAGCGCACGTCTTCCCTGTGCCGGGGTGGTGGAGCACGTCCAAACAGCCTGCCAAGGCTGTGTCGTTTTCCACCTCGACGCTGTCGACGACTGCAAGGGCCATGCGGGAGGCGTGTGCCTCGGCCACCAATCCCTGGAAACCGACCATCCTTCCCTTGTGAGTCGCGATGAAACCCGCGTCCGTTTCTAGATAGTCCTTTTGGTGCGTCGTCGTCGAATTGTGGACAGGTGACACCTTGTACGTTGTCTGGAAGGACCTGTGGAGGCGGTCGTACGCCAAGCTTGGTAGCTGCGAAGGCCACCACCCAAGTTCTCCCTGTTTCTTCAGTCGGAGAATGTTCGGAATACCGCCGACTTCCAACCTGTAAGAGCCCAGTTGCGTATAAACAAGGAGTCGATCAGTTGGCATTCCTGCCTGCGCGAGAGCTTGACGGCCCGGTTCTGTCGCTCTGCGAATCAGGCTGACCGCTTCAGCCTCGGTCCCTCGCTTGATGCCGTCTAGATTCGTCGGGTGGTGCTGGTTGCCCTTTCCCCTGCGAGGCTTGCGCGAGTGAAGCGTGACAACTTGCGTCTTGCCACCCAGATTCGCGGCATCCGAGGTGATTGTTAGGCGGGCGACCGTGGACGGGTTGTATCCAAAATGGGCGATGAGAAGTGCGGCGCACGCAACGGCCTCGTCACGAGTCATGAATACAGCCGTTCTCGCGACCGCGTGGAAAACTGGCCCCCGGGGTCTACCTGCCGAATTAAGTGTGGGCTTCGTCACGACGCCACTGGGGAGCGGCGCGGACGCTCTTCCCGTCACGATTAGCTCCCGAATGAACCTACTGGCTAGGCTCCGACTTCTGCCGTCCTGACCGAGAAGAGCCAGGTTGGTCTCTATGCGTTCAACCGTCCGGCGTACCTGCTTTGTGAGGGCACTGCGCATTCGAGCCTGTTCGAGGCGTGTGTAGCTCGCTGTGACAGCTACCGGCTTGACTTCGAAGCGGGTAGTCCGAGTTAGTGTCCGAACGTCCCGATTGATGTCTGGAAGCGCCCGAAAGAGCGTCGCGAGAGTTCCTGTTCGACATGCATTGGTTGCAGCTGCCCACCGCGTCTCGGAGTACGCCACCCACTTGATCCAAGTAAAGGGGTCGAGTTCTGACAGGGAGTCAATCTGCCCGTCCGATGTGCACCACCTCACAAAGGCCCTGACGTTGTTCAAGGCCCCAATGCAGCTCGCCACCTCGCGCCACGTTCCTAGGGTGCTGTTTTGGTATCGAAAGGCGCGTGCCAGCTCGCTCTGCATTTTCCGACTGCACGGCAATCGCGCAAAGTCGTATTCTGCAATCTCGTCGCCCTTTTCGTTGCTGAACTTGACGAGGAGCGACTGGGTCGAATCCTCCGCGGTTCCCACAGCCCTACCGAACTTCTGTTAGATGGTCTCGAACGCGGGCGTCGCGTCGAGCCAGGTTCGTTAGTGCCTCCGCGAACTCCACCGCGTGCTCGAGGGACAGGTCACTGCCGAAGTTTCGGACGGGGTCGACGTAGGTGTCCTCTGTCACCTGTCGGGAGGCATGTCCCAGCAGCTCCTGAACGATCGTGAAGCATTGGGCGTAGACGCTCATGTCGTGGCTCATCGCCTTGCGGCCGTCGCGCCGGTCTCGAGCCCGAAGAAGCGCAAGCAAGAGAGCAAGTGCAGCGCTAAACCTTAGGCTCTGCGGCGACAAGTTAAGCGGACTGCCTTCGTAGCCGGCCAGGCCCATGGCGTGAGCAAACCTGGTGTTTGCAGCCGAGAAGATCCTGTCCCAGGTCCGATGGTCCAGGGGTAAGCCCTCTTCGGTTAGCCACACGGCCATGGGCTCTGGTAGCCCGTCTCTCAACGTTGTAAACAGCCGGCTTCGCTTTTGGGCATCGATCTCTTGCAACTCGTGTTCGACTCCCGTGGAATCGACCAACGCGACTTTCCCCTTGGGACGAGGCCGCTTCCCGACAATCCAAATCGCGTTGGGTAGATCTGCATAGGCGTTCCGCGCTCTAGCCTTTTTAACGTGGGAGTTACGCATGGTGTTGATGTACTCCCATGTGGCGTCCAACCCTCCCGACAGAGACGACCAGGCGCGTTGCTTGCCGAACTTCGCGACTGCCCGAGCGAGGCTTGCTTCGTCACCCTCCAGGTCCGGTAGCTCAGAGACGAGGAGACTTCCGATTTCTTGACGGCGCAAGGCCGTCGAGTAGGCCAGAAGCAAGAAAGCAGCGTTTCTCTCGTCGGTGCGCGATCGCGTGTAATTTTCTTTGCCGGCGCGCCAGACGCCGTCGCTGAGAACTGGGGTGCGGCCGAGGAAGGCAATATCGCGGTAGAGGCGGAGGGCAGATGGGGTGACCCACCGGTCGCGAGTGTGGACAGAATCACTGCTCCTCGGCACTCGACCCCCGAAACGGCCCATGGATTGACTTCCGTCAAGCGGCGCGTACTCCACTAGAGCGTGGCCTCGCGCCCACGCATACAGGGGGGACATGGCGGCGCCAAATTTGCTCCATGTCGCACCGGAAACGGCCTTGGCCATCCCGTCCCGTCCGCGGCGTTTCATCTCGAACGCGATGACGTGCGCACGCTGGGCCTCTAGCCAGGACACGTCGTTCTCGAGGAGGTGGTTGCACCACATCACAATTTCCCGGGCATAAGTTTCTGCGGCAGAGGGAGCGAGAGCGAGGAACCCACTCGATTGCGTGTAGTCGAGAAGGTCCCGGTCGATGTTCCACTCTGCGTCGACAATCACTGGCGTCCCAGGAACGAGCAGCCAGGCCCCCTGGGTTTCGGGCTCAACCTTCAGCCATCCAGTCGGAGGCGACAACCACGCGGACCCGGAAAACACGCTCCTGAAAGATGCGGGAAGGCTCGAGGGCAAGCAGGGACCGGTATTCGCACTCGTCAGCTCTGCCATGGAGCGATCCTATCCGGTTTCTGCATGAAATATATTACAGTAGCAGGTGGTCATTACTCGTTAGGGTGCCGCGCGCACGAAAGTGGGTAGGCCGAAGGCCACCATGAGCCACAAATTGGGGCAGGGCTTTCGGCGGTGTTGGGGCAACTAGATTGCTCCCTCAGGACCATTCCTGCGCAGCTTCTGCTCATCGACTCTGGCGCTGTCGACGATCCCAAGGTCGCCCGCGTCACATGAGGACGTCCGCGCGGGTCAATGCTCGAGAAGCCCCTCGCGCCCCTCTGCTGCAGTCGCTTTTCGCTCGGCGGTGGAAGCGCCCCCCAGGAAGTTTGCTCTGGACTGCCCAACTCGTGCGTGCGTGAGTCATACGGCGTCAGTAGGGCCCCTGGTCCGCGGAGAGTGGGTTGCGTTCCGGCGGCGAGGTCGCTTGATTTCGCGCCGATTGACGGTGTCCTGGGCGGCCATGCTTTGAAAGTATGACCTGATGATACCCTGCAAGCATGCGAGGTGCTTCAGTCGGTCAACGCGTAGCTGATATTGCCGCGGTCCAGTGGGGCATGATCACGACTGCGCAGGCGCGCGCGCATGGGGTCGCCAGGGCCAATATCGCTTACAGGGTTCGCGTGGGCGAGCTGGAGCGGACCGACTTCTACGGGGTCTATCGTCTGGCCGCTCCTGGCTCGAGTCCCCTGGATGACCTGCGTGCTGCATGGCTTTCCACAAACCCCGGACAGCTTGCGCCAGAACGAACTGCACGCTCGACGTGTGACGCCGTGGTCGCTTCTGCTGCCGCAGCCCTGGTCCATGGCATCGGCGACGTCTACCCGTCCCCGTACTCGATCATCGTTCCTAGCCGGCGCCAGAGCACAGGGGGTTCCATCGCCTATTCGTGGCGCCATCTCGAATCAAGGGACGTCGAGATCGTCGATGGTCTGCCCGTCACCACGTGCGAACGAACCATCGTGGACTTGCTGCACGATGAAGGCGACATCTCCATCGCCGCTGATGCCCTACGAGATGCTGTCCGTGACCATGCCAACCTCGACGAGGCACGCTTCGCCGACCTGCTCAAGCCCTATGCGGATCGACTCGGTCAGGCTCGAGGCGACGGTCTCAGTGCCCTCGCCTACCTCAAGGTGACGGCAGAAGTGGACGTAGCGTCAGAAGCTGCTACGGCACTCGACCGACTCCTTGAGGCCAATGTGCTGGCAGCAAGCACCGACCCCGTCCTGCGCAAATTTGCCCAAGAGCTACCGGATTTGGCCGCCGCGCTGCGGGCTTCGCCTCACGCCCCGTCGGGCTACGGGCGTCAGCTCTAGCCCCCCAGGGGCGCGACGGGCGATTTGCGGGTACGTCGTGCCGGTTTGGCGAGACTCCGTGTCGATTCCTTGGTCAGCCTCGACAGAACCCGGCCGGCGTGGACAAAGTTGCAGCCGCAACCACTGCAGGATCACGCTCAGCGATCCTTCCCGGTCACGGAATGCGAGGTACTTTCGTGTAACGATGTGGGCAGGCCGCACTGAAGTGAGTGACTGCCGACCGTAGCGAACAGGGGGAGCGCAATTGAGCGCCAACATCACCAGTACTCGCGTCGCTTATCCCCTTTTCCTTGATGAGCCGACAGATGTGGACCTTCTGTCGTTCGATGCGGTGGCGTCGACCGTCGTTGACGCGCTCCTTGACCCGCGGCTCGACCCAATCGCTCTTGGTCTGTCCGGCTCGTGGGGCAGCGGGAAAACCTCCGTGCTTCGACTCATCGGCAAGCAGCTACATGAGAACGCGGAGACGCTCGTCGTGATCGAGACTGATCCCTGGCGCTATGACCCGCAACTCGGCATCAAGGAGTCGCTCATCAGCGCAATCCTGACGTCGCTCGAGGACGCGATTCCTGACGACAGCATTGGGGAGAAGTCACGCTCGGCAATCCAGCGACTCGCTAGGCGGATCGACTGGGCTAAGGCGCTCAGGCTCGCAGCGACCTCGGCCGTGACGGTCAGCGTTCCCTCGCTCCAGAATGTTTTCGACCTCATCAAACCGAAGGAAGAAGAGAGCGCGCCAGACCCCATCACCGACATGGCGCAGTTTCGAGAGGAATTCGCTTCTCTGCTTAGCTCCGATGCGATGAGCCACATCTCGAGTATCGTCGTGCTCGTCGACGATCTCGACCGGTGTCTCCCGGAAACTGTGGTCGACGTCCTTGAGACCATCCGGCTGTTCCTCTCCGTGCCGAAAATGTCCTTTGTCCTCGCCGCAGACGAGGAACGCGTCGCAGAGGCGATTGCTACGCGCTACCCAAACGGTGGCGCGGCGACTGGAGAGGAGAGCCCAGCGCGTCTCTATCTACACAAGATCGTTCAAACTTCCGTCCCCGTGCCTGCTCTGAGCGACTTTGACGCTGAGGCCTACCTAGTGCTCCTACAGATCAGAAGCATCGTTGGCGACGACGAGCAGTACGCCGCGATCATCAGCGACGTGGCCGCTGCACGCAGGGTTGGGCAACCGCTCGATCAGGTCTCAGCACTCCAGGACGCAAGGTTCCAGGACTATCGGAAGGTGGCGGCTCGAATCCGGCCGATCGTACACGAGAAGTCAAAAGGTAATCCAAGGCGCATCAAGCGATTCCTCAACGACCTATCCGTCCGATTGAGCATTGCAGCCAAGCGAGGCATCACTCTAGACGCGGCGACAATCGCGAAACTCATGGTCCTCGAGCAGTACTTCCCGGCGGACTTCGCGACCGTCACCGGCTGGCTGCGGGAGCAAAACCTCCGGAAGAACCTCACCGCCCTCGAAGCGCAGGTCGGCACCCCCGTGTCCACCATCGAGGACGAAGCGACGACAGCGTCCGAAGAGCCACTCCGCACTGGTGGTGAGACCATCAAGGCCGACGGCGCGTCCAAGGCCACTCCTGAGCATCAGGCACCTGCTGGGCCGCCACCGACCGATGAACAGCGCTTCAGCGAAGGTCTTCTCCGATGGGCACGCCTGTCACCTGCTCTTAGCGGGAAAGAGCTTGCTCCGTACCTTGTGCTCGCGGCCAGCTTCACCGATGTCTTCCTGGCTTCAGAGGGCCTGCCCGAATCCATTCGCGACGTTGCGGCGCAGCTCCTTTCCCGCTCGCCTGCACAGGCTCGAAAGGTCTCGGACACGGTTCTCGCCGCGCTGACCCGGGATGAAATCAACCAGTTGATCGCTCACATTGCAGGCGTCATGATCGACGAACCCGCGCAGCACCAATCCAGCGGATTGGGCGCGATGCTCAGGCTCGCCAGGCTGAGAACGGACGCCATCCCTCCGGTTGTCAACGGGTTGAAGCGATTGAGGCCAACCGACCTGCGGGTCGGCCCGCTTGCGCAACTCCTGGCCTCCGATCCGGCGCCCATCATGGACCAGCTGACGGACATGGCGGACGCGAGCGGCAATCCTGCTGTTGTCGGGGCCATGCATGCCGCGAAGGAGGACAGCTGACTGTGGGCACCAGCTCGTCCTACAAAGGCTCGTCAGGCAAGGCGTCGCGTGCCGTGCGCGACGGAGTCGACCAGTGGTCATCGGACCGATTAAATGGATCAGGTGCAGGCTTGCCGCAGAACGTCGTCGCCAACACATTGCGCATACCAGCCTTCCCCCGTGCCGGCGGTGGGACCAGTGGAGGCGGTAGCTCATCGTCAGGGAGACAACAGTCGCCCCATCGAAATGCCCGCGAGTACGCCGCGACAGCTGGTCGAGCTGCAAACCTCGCTCGGGCCCTGCGGGCAGGCGACCGGGAAGCGCTCGAGCGCGCAGGGCTCGACTACGACGCACTACAGGCGATGCCATCTCGGGCTGAGATGGTGCGGACCATTCTCGAGGTGGTCTGCGAAGCACACACCAGCAGCGATATCCCCTCCGAGGAGCAGCGGGCAATTGCAAGCCGTCTGCTGGACTGGATGCTGGACGATGAACAGAACCCCACACCACCGCCCCCCACCGAAGCCGCTGAGTACGCCATTGGCATCATGATCGCCGAGATGTTCCTCTCCGAGGCAGGTGAGTTCACATCTACCGGAACTGTCAGCCGGGAGGACTTCGTCAACGAGGTCTACGAGGCAGCGGCCAACCTCGCAGGCCGAGCGGACCTCACTGGGACCACGACCGGGGCGGACGCCATCGAGGCCGCCATCACCCGCGGACTTAAATTCCTCCGCCGCACCTACGCCAGCGAGACCCAATGATTCACACCTTTCACCTGACGGTTGATGGCCCCCCAAGAGACATCACGCGCCCGGACGTCACAGACCGCACCTTCTACTGGCATGACGCGTCCACGCATCCATGGTTCCGAGCGAACGTAGGGCCGCTCCTGGGCGCGCTGGGCTGTACTGAACCACGCAATATCGACCTGGTCCGTATCGCCACTGCAGTGCTGGCTGCTGATCGATCAGCGTCTCGATCGGGCACACTGTCTCGCTGGAACCAAAGGGAGTTCAAGCTCACCGTCGACGTCATAGACGCCAAGCCGTGGGCTGCTCATGCTGAGGCGCTCGAGTCGCTCCTTGCCTTCCTGACGGGCGACATTTGGCACATGCACTTTCGGTCGCGTTTTGGAACGCCAGAACCGGTCGCCGTTGTCGGGCTGGAGGCGTCGCGCGTCGTCCTGCTAAGCGGCGGCGCAGACTCCGCCTCGGGAGCGCTGTTGAGCGGGCTTGAACTTGCCGCCACCCATCAGGGCCAGGTGCTCATCTCGCACTGGTCATCGCCAAATCTTGCTCCTCTTCAGCGAGTGGTCGCGTCTGAAATCGAGAAGCTCGCCCCCGGCAGTACAACCGAGCACCTGCAGGTGCACATCGCACGAGGGAGGCAAAGCCCCACAGGGCAGGGCTATGGCAAAGAGGATTCAACTCGATCGCGGTCCCTGCTCTTTATCGCGCTCGGCCTCGCCGTGGCTTCGGCCCAGCGATTGCCTCTCTGGCTGCCCGAAAATGGCTACGCGTCTATTAATCCTCCGCTGTCGAGGAGCCGTCGAGGAAGCCTGTCGACCAAGACAACGCACCCTAAGTTTCTCGAAGACTTGATGACTCTGCTTGACGACGTCGGCGCCCACAGCACCATCAGCAACCCTTACGCGTGGTCAACCAAGGGGGAGATGTTTCAAGCAGTGAGCGCGGGCACCGATGCAGATACCGCAAGCCGCTTCCTCAGCGCAACCTCGTCGTGCTCTCACACCGGAACTCGCTCGTGGGGCCTTCCGCCGCATACTGCCTGCGGAGAATGCTTCGGCTGCGTCCTGAGAAAAGCGTCATTCCAAGCAGCGAGGTTACATGACACGACGCCCTACTTCACTCCGACCACGGAGAAGCAGATCACTTGGCTGAAGGAAAAGTCGGTCGTACCTGCGATGCGGGACTTCCTTCGGGAGCCATTTGGTGAGGACGACCTCGCAAGCCTGCGCATACCGACAGGGCTGGCTCTTGCTGATGTGGCGGCCTTGTGCCGGCGCGGACGCGCCGAACTCGCTGAGGTGATGCTGTGAACGGGATAGGGGCGCGAACCCGACGCGATGGTCAGGCGAAGGTGCCGCCGCCTCTCGACGTCCACGCGCACATCGAGGCGGAGATTTCGTCAGAAGCCGTTCGCGGTCTCGGTGCGTTTGTGTTCGCTATGACTCGGTCACTGGACGAGTACGCCCTTGTCTCTCGTCGTCGCGACACACGAATGGTTTGGGGCGTTGGAACTCATCCCGGGCGGCAGGACTCTGTCGCATCCTTCGACGAGGATCGGTTCGCGGAGGCGATAGAAGGAACTCCGCTCGTAGGCGAGATTGGTTTAGACGGTGGCAGTGCCGTCCCCATGGCGGACCAGGTTCGAACGCTTCGGAGCGCGCTTAGCGTCCTGCACCGAACGCCACGGCTGATTAGCCTGCACAGCGCCGACGCCCATCTGCAGGTCATCCGAGAGCTGCACCGCACGCCAGTAGAAGGAGTCGTCTTGCACTGGTGGACCGGCTCGGCAGACCTAACCGACGAAGCACTGAGACTTGGCTGCGCCTTTTCCGTTCCGCCTGCCATGGTGTCGAAGTCTCCGATTCTTGACCGCATACCTTCCGATCGACTCTTCTTTGAGACCGATCATCCGTATGGTGATCGGGGAACCGTGGGTCGTCGCAAGCCTGGGAGAACCACCGGCGTTGAAGAGCGTCTCGGTGAACGGCTCAACAGCACGACGATCGAGATGCGACATCTGCACTGGGCCAACTTGCGAAGGCTGGTCCTCACCCTCGGCTTGCTCGATTTGTTCCCTGAGGGCTGGAGGGGCGTTCTCGGTGACGATTCGCTTCGGGGGCGAGGCTAGTCGCCCGAAAGCCGGTCGTTCATCGGGACACCTTCTGGGGCCGCTCTCGGTCGGGTGAGGTCAAGTGGCGCCTGGCCTGCGGATTCGCGTATGCCTGTCCCGCAAAATTGCCCGGTGATGGGGGTCTGAACGCTACAGTCGCCTCATGCTCATCGGATACGCCCGCGTCTCGACGTCCGGACAGGATCTCGCAGCACAACGTGATGGTCTTAAGGCACTTGGTGTTGACGATGATCACGTGCATGTTGACCACGGGCTCTCGGGGACGACTCGAGCCCGGCCGGGCCTCCGCGAGGCGTTGGCCGCGTGCCGTGCCGGCGACGTCCTGGTCGTCACCAAGCTCGACCGGCTCGCCCGTTCGCTGCGCGACGCGACCGACATCGCGGACGAGCTGACGAAGAAGGGCGTTGCCCTGAATCTCGGGGGAGCGGTCTACGACCCCACCGACCCGGTCGGCCGACTCTTGTTCAACGTCCTCGGCATGGTGGCCGAGTTCGAGGCTGACCTCATCCGTGCCCGCACTCGGGAGGGCATGGCGATCGCCAAGGCTGCCGGCAAGCTCCGCGGCCGCAAGCCCAAGCTCACCGCCTCCCAGGAGAAGCACCTCGTGCAGCTGCACCGCACCGGCGCCCACACGACAAGCGAGATCGCGGAGCTTTTCAAGGTGGCCCGTTCGACGGTCTATCGAGCGATCCAAAGAGCCGAGCAGGCCTAGGTGGCACCCGGAAAGACGGAGCCTCCCCGCCGAGAGCGCCTGAGGAACGGCCGCCGCCGTCCGGCGCCACCGCGGACACGCGCTGAATGGCGACGGGATCGCGCCAACAGTGGAGCTCCTGCCTGGTGGCCTCGACCGTCATTGTGGCTGTGGAGGTGGTTTGTCCGGCCCGTCCTGCGGTTCTGTGAGCGCGTCCTGCGCTTCGTGTTCGACGGCCTGTAGGACCCAACACCAGTCCATTAGCCCACGGCATACCAGGGCTCAGCGAGGCCTGTTTCCAAGCAGCGCAGCGACGAACGCAGCATCTTCTGGAGCTGGCCGAGTTCCTGCGAGCTCCATCTGTTCAGCGCATCCGAGCGGCTGTCATCGGTGAGGTACGGGAACTGTCGTTCGACCAATTTGTCG